>Ga0181517_10004840_pt1 | contig 12088 bp, 13 predicted proteins | sample PEATcosm2014_Bin_31_FD_119748 | JGI IMG/M metagenome (GOLD analysis project Ga0181517, IMG submission 119748) | Peatland microbial communities from MTU Mesocosm Facility, Houghton, MI, USA - PEATcosm2014_Bin01_30_metaG | ecosystem: Environmental > Terrestrial > Soil > Wetlands > Peat | place... | reverse complement strand
AGCCGATAAAACAGGCTGCGGTTCATCAAGGCGCGGTGCAGCCGCAGGCTCCAGCCGGGCGTCGTGGCCCAATCCTTGTCGGCGCGGATCGGCGCAAAAACGCTGTCGTTCGCGCCGAAGAAAAAGACCAACGCGTCGGGCTGCGCTTCGGCCCAAATCGTCTCGGCCAACAGCCGGCCCTGATAGCTCGACGCGCCGGGCCGGCCGAAATTCCAAACCTCGACGCGCTCCTGCGGATAGCAGCGGCCGAGCAAGCGGTCGAGCGTCTGCGGGTATGGCAGACTCAGCCGTGACAAGCCCACGCCGAACGTCGAACTGTCGCCGAGGCAAATAATGCGTTTGAAGCCGGGCAGTTTCGGCGTCAGCGCTGCGCGAATGTTGTAGTGAAACGGATCGGGCGGGTACACGCGGACGCCGAGCGTCAGGTTTTCGTCCCAGTCGTGCGACCCCGTGCGCAGCGGAAAATAGAGCCACCGGTCGGCGTACACCTGTTCGCCCGATTGCGTGGTCAAATTGAACGCGCGAAGCAGGAGTTCGGCGGCGACGAGAAACGCCGCCAACGCGACGCCGGCGAACACTGCGCGGCGGCGCAGTCGAATGTTGCGGACACGGGCCATGCGGTCGGCGCGTCGTTATAAATAGCGTGCGATCATCAACTCGGCGATCTGCACGGCGTTGGTGGCGGCCCCTTTGCGGATATTGTCGGACACGACCCACAAATTCAGGCCGTGCGGCACGCTTTCGTCGCGGCGGATACGGCCGACGAAAACCTCGTCGCGCCCGGCGGCCATGACGTTCAACGGATATTCCTTCTTGGCCGGATCGTCGACGACGACGACGCCCGGGAACTTCTTCAGCAATTCGCGAGCCTGTTCCGGCGACAGGTCGTTTTCGAATTCCACGTTCACCGCCTCGGCGTGGCAGGCGAACGTCGGGACGCGCACCGTCGTCGGCGAAACCTTGATCGCCGGGTCGAGGATTTTCTGCGTCTCCCACACCATTTTCATCTCTTCTTTGGTGTAACCGTTCTCCAGGAAGATGTCGATCTGCGGCAGGCAGTTGAACGCGATCTGGTGCGGAAACACGGTCTTGGTCACTTCTTTCTGGTTGAACAGCGCCAGCGTTTGGGCCGCCAATTCGTCAACCGCCTCTTTGCCCGCGCCCGACACCGACTGGTAGGTGGCGACGACGACGCGCTTGATTTTCGCGGCGTCGTGCAGCGGCTTGAGCGCAACGACCATTTGGATCGTCGAGCAGTTCGGGTTGGCGATGATGTTGCGCGCGCGGTAGCCGGCCAGGGCCTGCGGATTGACCTCCGGCACGACCAGCGGTACGTCTTTTTCGAAGCGGAACGCCGCCGTGTTGTCCACGACCACCGCCCCGGCGGCGGCGGCGAGCGGCGCGAACTTCTGGCTGATCGGCCCGCCGGCGGAGAACAGCGCCAGGTCGATGCCGGCAAAACTGTTTTCGTCCAGCTTCTTGACGCGCAACGACTCGGCGCCGAAGGCGACCGTGCCGCCCTCGCTGCGTTCGCTGGCCAGCGCCCGCACTTCCGCGGTCGGGAACTTGCGCTCCGCCAGCACCGACAAGATCTCCTTGCCGACCAAACCGGTGGCGCCGACGACCGCGACGTTGTACGCGGATTTCTTGCCCATCGTGACTCCTTCGGCGGGCGGCGGCGCGCTGCGCGGCCCGTCGGAACGACGTTTACTTCGCGTAGGTCTCCTGGCCGCCACGGCGGTGGACCAAAAACCACTTCAGCGGGGCGCTGCATGCGTACCCCATGACGAACAGGAAGATCGTTTTCACCGGCTGGGCGAACACGACCGCCAGCGCCACGACGACGAACAGCAGCGTGCCGAACGGATGCCGTTTGTGAATATCGAGATGCTTGAAATTGGGATAATAGAAACTGCTCACCATCAGCAAGGCCAGCGCAACCGTCAGGATCAGGAACAGCCAATAGCTGCCCGTGGCGCCCGAGGCGGCGACCCAGCCCATCTCGTGGAACAGCAGCACGGTGAACGCCATGGTCACCGCCGCCGCGGGGATCGCCAGGCCCTGAAAGACGCCCGGCGGCAGTTTGTCGGTCGTCACGTTGAACCGCGCCAGGCGCAGCCCGCCGCAGACCGCGAACAAAAACGCCGCCACCCAGCCCAGGCCCGTGCCGTGCGCCTCGTGATAGCCCCAGCGCAAGGCGAAGTTGTAAACCAGCGCCGCCGGCGCGAGGCCGAAACTCACCAGGTCGGAGAGCGAATCGTATTGCACCCCGAACGAACTGGTCGTTTTGGTCAGCCGCGCGACCCGGCCGTCGAGGCCGTCGAAGATCGCCGCGGCGAAGATCGACCACGCCGCGACGAAGAAATAGTCGACGCCGGGCCGCGGATTGATGAACGCGCCGAACGACATGGTGATGCTGTAAAAGCCGAGCATCAAACTCGCGGTGGTGAGCAGATTGGGCAACAGATAGAAGCCGCGGCGCGGACCTTCCTTCGCCAGTTCGCCGGCCGCCTCGCCATGTTCGTCGAGCGGCGGCAAGCCGTCGACGACGGGGGGCGCCGCGTACGGCGCGCGGCGGCGGCCGAAGCGGCGACGCAAGATTCCGGGTTTAGCTGGCATCGGACAACCTCCCGATGCGGGTCGCGGCGCCGCGCACGCGGTCGCCAGGCCGCACCTCGATTTCCGCCGACAGCGGCAGATACAAATCCACCCGGCTGCCGAAGCGAATCAAGCCGTAGCGCATCCCTTTGACGAGTTGGTCGCCGGGCCGCGCGTAGGTGACGATCCGCCGCGCCATCATGCCGGCGATCTGCACGAAGACGAAGCGCCGGCCGCCCGGCGTCTCGGCGATCACCGCGCATTGCTCGTTGTCGAGCGAGGCTTTTTCCGCCGACGCCACGAGAAAGCGGCCGGGGCGGTATTGCACGTCCAGGACTTTGGCGGTCAGCGGCACGCGATTCACGTGGACGTTGAACGGACTCATGAAAATGCTGAGGCGCTTGCAGCGGCCCATGCCGAAACGCATGTCGTCGAATTCGGCGACGGCGATGACCTCGCCGTCGGCCGGCGAAACGATCGCGTCGGCGCCGGGCGGGACCACGCGGTGCGGGTTGCGGAAAAACGCCACGACGAAAATCGTCAGCGCCGCCCACACGGTCGTCGCCCACCACGGCGCGTGGAAGACGAGCATCACCAATAATATCAACGCCGCGACGGCGATAAACGGCCGGCCTTCGGCAGCAACTATCGTATTTTCATTCTTCATCGTCGCTGTCTTTCCGTGCGCTCGGCGGGACGGACGCCGCCCTGGCGCCTACTCTTGCCCGGCGTCTTGCGGGCGCCGGGCGACGATCTGGGCAATGCGGTCCTTGCTCGCCAGCTTCAGCTTGGACAAGCGCTTGCGCTCCAGTTCCTCGGCCGGCGTGCGCACGTGCCGCCTGTTGAGCGCGTCCACCTGCCGGTCCAGTTCCTGGTGTTCCGCCAGCAGGCGGCGCAACTCGACGTCATTTTCCGCGCGTGCAGCCAGTTCCTTGTCGTTCATTCGGCTTCGACCCTCCGGATTCTTGCATTAGTGCCGCGCCGTTTGCAAGAACGCCACGCGGCCTCGCGCCCGTTTTTCTTATTTCGTCGCCGCTTCGACCCCAGGCGCGAATTTCGGGTTCAACTCGGCGTCCGACGGCCGTACGTAATGCGCGATCAGACCCTTCTCCCCGGCGAGAAAGGCGCGCCGCCCCAGCCAGCCGACGCTCGCCGCCCGCGGGCAACATAGCGTCAGCGGCGCCAGTGCGGCGTCGGGTTTGGCGGCCCGTATCTCGTCCCAGTACAGTTCCGCCCCGTCGCCCACGAACAGGCATGGGCCGGCGATCTCGGCCGCCCACGGCGCGGCCGGCGTGGAAACGTCATCGCGCAGCCGCCGCAGGCCGCCGCGACCGTCCGGTTGAAAAAGCGCGGCGTAGACCTGTCGTTTGCGGGCGTCGATCAGCGCCGCGATCGGCGCGGCGGCGAACGCGAGCGCGAGCGCCGTCGCTTCCAGGCTGTCGACGCCGACCAACGGCAGGCTCGCGGCGACGGCCATGCCTTTGGCGCTGGCAATGCCGATGCGCAGCCCGGTGAAACTACCGGGGCCTTTGGCGCAGGCGAGCAACGCGAGGTCGGCGATTTTCCAGCCGGCGTCGCCCAGCAGGCGGTCGACGGCCGGCAGCAGGCGCTCGGAATGCGTGGCGCTGACGTCCAATTGGTGCGCCGCGACCAGCCGGTCATCGTCGAGCAACGCCGCGGAGCCGGCGCGCGAACTGGTGTCCAGCGCCAGGATTTTCATGCGCCGAGCATTTCCTTCAACTTGAAGAACACCCACCGGAAATCGTTGTAGAAGATCAACATGAACAGGGCGGCGAGCACGACGATGCCGATGCGCAGCGCCACGCCCATGGCCCGCTCGGAGAGCGGCCGGCGGCGGACGCCTTCGATCGCGAACAGCAGCAGGTGGCCGCCGTCGAAGATCGGAATCGGGAGCAAGTTGATGAACGCCAGGTTGAAGCTGATGATCGCCGTGAAGATCAGGAATTGAATCACCCCCATTTGCGCCGATTCGCCGGCCATTCGGGCGATGGCGATGGGGCCGCCGAGACTGCTGGTCGGCACTTTGCCCACGAACAGGTAAAACAAGCCTTTGATCAGGCGCACGGTCCACGTCCACGACTCTTGCAGGCCGCGGATCAGGATTTTGACCGGGTTCCAATAGCGCTCGACTTCTTCCACCGCGGGCGTGAACGCCACCAGACGCTGAATGCCGATTTGGCCATAGGTTTCCTTTTGCCCGAGCGCGTTGAGCTCTTCGACCTTGCGCGGCACGGCTTTGATCGTCGTGGTCGCGCCGCTGCGCAACACCATGATCGAGGTCTCCCGATCGGGCTTCGCGCGGATCGCCTCGGTGAATTCTTTCCACGAATTCACCATCCGGTCGTCCACCGCGAGCAAGCGGTCGCCGGCGTGCAAACCGGCCGCCTCCGCCGGGCTCGCCGGCTGAACCGCGTAGACGTACATTTCGCCGGATTCGACGCCGAGTTTCCCCAGCGTCCACGGGCCGTCCGCCGCGGGCGGCACGACCACCGTTTCCGACAAGGCCGGATGCTCTTGAAAAACGTTCGGCTCGCCGCGGCCGACGCCCAGGCGCAGCGGCCCGGTCGCCGCCGCCAACAGCGGTTCGAGTTCGGCGAAAAACACCACCGGCTTGTCGTCGACGGTCAGGATCACGTCGCCGGTTTTCAAGCCCGCCTTGGCCGCGTCGGAATTCGCGTCGCGCACGCCGATCAGCGGCCGCAGGCCCATCGGCGAAACGCCGATCGAGCCGCGCTGCGTCTCGAACATGTACAACATGTCCGGCGCATTGATCCGCTCCGGTGTGATCGGCAATGACAAACGCCGGCCGGCGCGCTCGATGGCGAACACGAGCGGCCTCGCCGCGCTGTCCGCGACGCGCAACGACAGCTCGTGCCAGAAGCGAATCGGCTTGCCGTCGATCGCAACGACGCGGTCGCCGGGCAACACGCCGGCTTTGGCCGCGGGGGTGTTGGGCGCCACATCGCCGATGACGGCGGCGGGGGCGGGAAAGCCGAAGACGAAGATGATGCAAAACAGGACGAAGCCGAGCACGACGTTCATCGCGGGCCCGGCGACGACGGTCAGCATCCGTTTGTACACGGGCGCCGTGCTGAAGGCTTTGTCGCGCTGGTCGTCGGACACCGGCTTGTCGGGTTCCTCGCCAACGAACTTTACGTAGCCGCCGAGCGGCACGGCGCCGATTTTGAATTCGACGCCGTCGCGCGTCCATTTGTACAGCGCCGGGCCGAAGCCGATCGAAAACCGTTCGACGCCGATTCCCAGCAGGCGGCCGGTCTTGTAATGGCCATACTCATGAGCGATGACGACGATGGAAAGCAACAGAACGAAGGCGCCCACTGAGATCAAAAACGAGGAAATCAATTTCTCTTTTCTCCTTCCAGCCTTGCGGCGATTTGCTCGGCTTTGGCGCGAGCCCGCCGGTCGATGTCCAAAATGGCATCGAGGCTGTCGGCTCGGCCGCCTTCCAACATATTAAGCGTTTCTTCGATGATTTGGGAGATCCCATAGAAACCAATTCGCCCAGCCAGGAAGGCGTGGACCGCGGCCTCGTTGGCCGCGTTGAGAATCGCCGGGTCGAGTTCGCTACCAGCCAGCGCCTGGTACGCGAGATTCAGGCAGGGGAATTTGTCGCGCTCCACCTCGTAAAAGTGCAGCGCGCCGATGCGCGTCAGGTCGAGGGAGGCGATGACGTCGGGCAGCCGGTCCGGATAACTGAGCGCGTAGGCGATCGGCCCCTTCATGTCGGGCACGCCCAGTTGCGCGACAACCTGTCCGTCGTGGAACTCGACCATGCTGTGCACGATCGACTCGGTGTGCACCACGATGGCGATCTTCTCCGCCGGCTGCGCGAACAGCCAGTGGGCCTCGATCACCTCCAGGCCCTTGTTCATCAAGGTCGCGGAATCAATGGTGATTTTCCGCCCCATGCGCCACGTGGGGTGCGCCAGGGCGTCGCCGGGCGTCGCCTGCGCGATGAGTTCGCGGTCCCATTCGCGGAACGGCCCGCCGCTGGCAGTGAGCACGATCCGCCGCACCTCGTCGCGGCGATGGCCGGCGAGCGATTGCAGCACCGCCGCGTGCTCGGAATCGACCGGCAACAGCGCGACGCCCTTCTCCTTCGCCGCGCGCAGCACGAGCGCCCCGGCCATCACCAGCGTTTCCTTGTTCGCCAGCGCGATCTGCTTGCCGGATTGAATCGCGCTCCAGGTCGGCTCCAGCCCGGCGGCGCCGACCACCGCCGAGACCGCCATCTCGGCGTCGGGAAAGCGCGCGACGGCGTTGAGACCCGCCGGGCCGTAGAGAATCTCGGGCGCGTCCGGCCCGAGTTGATCGCGCAGCCGGCCGGCGCCGGCGGCGGTGCGCACGCTCGCCAGCTGCGGCCGGAATCGGCGGATTTGCGCGGCCAGCAAATCGGTGTTGTCGCCGGCGGCGAGCGCGGTCACGGCGAAGCGATCGGGGTGGGCGGCGACGACCGCCAAGGTTGCGGCGCCGATGCTGCCGGTGCTGCCGAGGATGACGAGGCGTTTGACCATGGTCAGGTGTGTGCGCCGTGACAGCAGCTCATAGCGCAGTGAATCGCCAGGACGATGTAGTAGTACAGAATCGGCGCGCAGAAGATGACGCTGTCGATGCGGTCGAGCACCCCGCCGTGGCCGGGCAGGAACTTGCCGGAGTCTTTGACCCCCGCGCCGCGCTTCAGCGCGGACTCGACCAGATCGCCGATCGGCCCGAGCACGCCCAGCACGACGCCGAGCGTCAGCCCCTGCCAGAACGTGAAGCGGGAGAACATGCCGATCAACGCGCCCAGAATGACCGTTGCGGCAAAGCCGCCGATCGAGCCCTCCCACGTTTTTCCCGGGCTGATGCGCGGCGCCAGCTTCTTTTTGCCCATGGCGCTGCCGACGAAGAACGCGCCGGCGTCGTTGATCCAGACCAGCGCGAACAGCACGAACAACAGCTTGCCGTGGCCGTACCCGGTTTCGACGCCTTTCAACGCGACGACGTAGCCCGACAGCAGGCCCGGATAGATCGCGACGAAGACCAATTTGGCGGCGCGCGTCGCGGCCGTCGACAGGTCGGTCGACATCAAGCCGGCGACCCCGAGCGACGCGAGAAAAATCAGCACGACCGTCGGCGCAATGCACATGTCGCTGCCGGTCGCCGCGGCGAGGCACGCGACGATGGAGAATACCGTCGCGGCGAAACGGAACGACGGATCGCCCTCGCCGAAAACCAGCCGCGCGCTTTCCGCGCCGCCCATGCCGGCGGCGATCACGACGACCGCCGCGAGAATCAGCCAGGGCGGACCCCAGCCGATCAGCCAGATGAATATCGGCAACAGCACCACCGCCGCGATGATTTTGGTTTTGTTCATGGTTCGTCTTTCCTTGTGGTTCCCGGAACTCTTCTAAACCTTCTCCGTCAACTGTTCGCTGGTCTTGCCGAACCGCCGCTCGCGCCGGGCGAAATCCGCGAGCGCGTCCGCCAATTCCGCCTCGCCGAAATCCGGCCACATCACGTCGGTGACGTACAACTCGGCGTAGGCGGCTTGCCACAACAAATAATTGCTCAACCGCCATTCGCCGCCGGTCCGGATCAGCAGATCCGGATCGGGCACGCCCGCCGTGTCGAGTTGCGCGGCGAACGCGGCCTCGTCGATCGCCGCCGGCGCCAATTCGCCGGCCGCCGCGGCGCGCGCCAAATGGGCGGCGGCCCGTACAATTTCGTCGCGCGACGAATACGACAGCGCGACCAGCAGCGTCATCGCCCGGCAATGCGCCGTGCGGGCCATTGCGTCGCGCAGTTCGTCCTGCAAGGCAGCGGGCAAGCGGTCCAGCCGGCCGATCGTCCGCAGCCGGATGTCATATTTCAGCAGCTTCACGACTTCCCGCGCCAGCGTGCGCGACAGCAGCCGCATCAACGTCTCCACCTCGCGCGGCGGCCGATTCCAGTTCTCCAGCGAGAAGGCGTAAAGCGTCAGGTACGGCACATTCATTTTCCGGCACGCGCGAATGACCGTCCGCGTCGCCACCGCGCCCTGCCGGTGACCGCTGACGCGCGGCAGGCCGCGGCTCTTGGCCCACCGGCCGTTGCCGTCCATGATGATCGCCACGTGACGCGGCAGCCGCGACGGATCGAGTCCCGGGCCCGGCGGCTCGCCGGGGCCGGCCGGCGCCGGCTCAGATCTCCATGATTTCGGATTCTTTCCGCGTAAGGACATCGTCGATCTTCTTGATGTAGTCGTCGTGCATTTTTTGGACGCGGTCGACGGCCTTGTGCGAGTCGTCTTCGGCGATTTCGCCGTCTTTTTGCAGCGCTTTAAGCAGGTCGTTGGCGTCGCGGCGCTCTTTGCGGACGACGATTTTGTGGTCCTCGCCGATCTTCTTGACGACCTTGACCAGCTCTTTGCGCCGATCCTCGGTGAGCGAGGGGAACGGCAGGCGCACGACCTTGCCGTCGGTCTGCGGCGTCAGGCCGATGTCGGCGGCCTGGATCGCTTTGGCGATGTCGCCGCAGCGGCTCTGTTCCCACGGCGAAATGACGATCAACCGGCTTTCGGGCACGGCGACGGTCGCCATCTGGCTGATCGGCGTCGGCGTGCCGTAATAATCGACGCGAATGCCGTCGATGATCGTCGGGTTGGCGCGGCCGGTGCGGACCTTGGCCAATTCGCGCCCGAGGTTGGAGATCGCCTTTTCCATGCCTTGCTTGCACTCGCTGAGGACATCGTCGATCACGATTCACTCCTTGATTAACGTTCCGACTGCTTCGCCCCGCACGGCCCGCAGAATGTTGCCGGGCACGAGCAGGTTGAACACCAAAATGGGAATGGAATTATCGCGGCACAAACTGACGGCCGCCAAATCCATTACCCGCAGATTCTTGGCCATCACGTCGCCAAAAGTCAAATTCGCAAAGAACTCCGCGCCCGGATTCGTCACCGGGTCTTCAGCGTAGACGCCGTCGACCTTCGTCGCCTTCATCACGATTTGGGCGCCGGTCTCCGCGGCCCGCAACGCGGCCGCCGTGTCGGTGGTGAAGAAGGGGCTGCCCGTTCCGGCGCAGAAGATCACCACGTAACCCTGGTCGAGCAGGTGGATGGCCCGCTGGCGGAGGTAGGGCTCGGCGACGGCCTGCATCGGCAGCGCGCTCATCACCCGCGTCGGGCAGCCTTCGCGCTCGAGCGCATGCTGCATCGCCAGGGCGTTGAGGACGGTGGCGAGCATGCCCATGTAGTCGGCGCTGGCGCGATCCATGCCCTGACTGGCGCCCTTCACGCCGCGGAAGATATTGCCGCCGCCCAGGACCAGCCCGATTTGCACGCCGGTCTTGCGCGCCGCCGCCACTTCCCGGGCGATCGCGGCCAGTTGCTCGTCGTCGATGCCGTAGGCCGCTTTCCCCATCAAGGCCTCGCCGGACAATTTGAGCAACACGCGCTTAAACTTGGTTTCACCCATCCGCGCCTCAGTATTCAAGATGTGCGAAATGTACTCGCCGCGGGTCCCGCGGGCAAGGGGCAAGAAGGCGCATTCGTGCATCAAATCAAAGGGGCGCGGCAAACGCCGCGCCCCTTACATCGCCGTCTAATTTTTGCTTTCCGTCCTCTGAGTGCTGCGTGCTGTCTTCTGATTCCTCGCTATTGCACACAACGCAACGAGCCGCCGTTGTTGCCGTCCAGGCCCGCCACGGCGCCGTCGCGAAAATCGACGTACCACCCGTTGCCGGAGACGTCGCCCTCCGCCGATGCCGTCCAATAATAATTGATGCTGCCGGTGATTTGCGCGGGCCAGTAGGCGCCGCCGGGGGCCGGACCGCCCAAACTGGAGCAGCCGGCGCAGGCGCCAGTCACGCAAGTCGAGTTCAAACACGAATCGGTCACGCCGCAGGACCCGCCCGTGTCCGTGCCGGTGCAACCGCGCAGCAGGCTGCGCAGTTCGTCGACGTCAGGCAAACGCCAGCCGGTGAGACCGTTCCACGTCAGACCCGTGCAGTAAGTCGGGGCATCCGCGAAATCGGAGGGCGTAGTCCCGACCGTTTCGCCGTCCTGCCACGTCAACCCGGAAGTCGAATCGGTCCACACCGTTTCGGCGTCGTCGGCCACGCACGCTTGCTGCGGACCGCAGTACTCATTCGTCAAAGCCGAGCAATCGACGCACGAGACGCCGCCGGTGCCGCACGCGGTCAGAACCGCGCCCGCCTGGCAGTTGCCGCTTCCGTCGCAGCAGCCGTTCGGGCAACTGGTCGCGTCACACGTGCACAAGCCCGTAACGCAGTCTTGGCCTGCGGCGCACGCGAAGCAGGCCTCGCCGTCCGTGCCGCATGTGCCGGGGGCGTTGGCCTGGCAGTCGTTGTTCACATCGCAACAGCCCGCCGAGCAACTGGTCGCGTCGCACGTACACGCGCCGCTGACACAGTCTTGCCCGGTCCGGCAGGCGAAGCAGGATTCGCCGTCTGTGCCGCAAGCGGCGGGGGCATTAGGCTGGCAGAGGCTGCTCGCGTCGCAGCAGCCGTTCGGACAACTGGCGGCGTCGCAGGTGCAGGCGCCGCTGACGCAGGCTTGCCCGGTGACGCAGGCGACGCAGGCCCCGCCGCTGCCGCCGCAGACCGGATCGGTGTCGCCGGGCTGGCAGTTGCCGCCGGCGTCGCAGCAGCCGCTCGGGCAACTGGCCGCGTCGCAGGTGCAGGCGCCGCTGACGCAGGCTTGCCCGGTCGCGCAGGCGACGCAGGCGCCGCCGCTGCCGCCGCAGACGGCGTCGGTGTCGCCTGGCTGGCAGTCGCCGCTCGCGTCGCAGCAGCCGCTCGGGCAACTGGCCGCGTCGCACGTGCACGCGCCGTTGACGCAGGCTTGTCCGGTCGCGCAGGCGACGCAGGCGCCGCCGCTGCCGCCGCAGACGGCAGCCGTGTCGCCGGGCTGGCAGTTGCCGCTCGCGTCGCAGCAGCCGCTCGGGCAACTGGCCGCGTCGCACGTGCACGCGCCGTCGACGCAGGCTTGCCCGGTCGCGCAGGCGACGCAGACCACGCCGTCCAAGCCGCACGTGGCGACGACGCTCGGCTGGCAATTGCCGGTGGCGTCGCAGCAGCCGTTCGGGCAACTGGCCGCATTGCACACGCAGGCGCCGCTGACGCAGGCTTGTCCGGTCGCACAGGCGACGCAGGCCGCGCCCGCCGCGCCGCACTGGGCAGCCGCGGTTCCGGCCTCGCATGTCGTTCCACTGCAGCATCCCGTCGCGCAGTCGGTCGGAGCGCAATAAGCGACGCAACTTTGATTCGTGCATTCGTTGCCGGCGCTGCAGGCGATGCAGCCCGCGCCGTTCGTGCCGCACGCGCCATTGGCGGTGCCGGGCTGGCAGGTTCCGCTGGCGTCGCAACAGCCGCTCGGGCAATTGCTGGCGCTGCAGGCGTCGTCATCGTCGTCCGGAGGCGACACATCGTCATCCGTCGTGTCGTTGTCGTCGTCGTCCGGCGT
>Ga0181517_10004839_pt1 | contig 12090 bp, 16 predicted proteins | sample PEATcosm2014_Bin_31_FD_119748 | JGI IMG/M metagenome (GOLD analysis project Ga0181517, IMG submission 119748) | Peatland microbial communities from MTU Mesocosm Facility, Houghton, MI, USA - PEATcosm2014_Bin01_30_metaG | ecosystem: Environmental > Terrestrial > Soil > Wetlands > Peat | place... | reverse complement strand
TCATCCGCTCCATCTCCGTGGCGGAGTACTGCTGGCTTTCGTCCACTATCCAGCATCACCCGCCCCGACCAAAGCGGACAGCTCACGTGTGAACTCGACCGGACAACTCACATACTAGCGACATCGAGATCTCGCTCGGCTTGCGCGCCGCGGTCTTCAGGTCTATGATGCAACCCGAGCTATCCAGCAGGTCGATGAAGCCGCGGACTGTTACTCCGGCGATTTGGCCAACTACCGGCAGCTCCACCGCGGCCGGGTCGATCTCCGGGCACGCTTCGTCCAGGTACTTCATGACGAGGGCCAACCCTTGAGCTTTGAGATCCACAGGGTTCTCGTCGTCGCGGAACTCGGTCGGCAATGAAGGCTTGCCACCGTGCGGAGAGGGGTATTCCCCTTTAACCAGCAGGTCCCAGGCTTCGTTGTAGATCGCCTGGACGCCGGCGCCGGGCAAATCCACCCGGGTTTCCATCTTCTGCTCAAAGTTGGCACCGATCGCAGCGTGTACTGCCGATCCCATGGTGAGGGCGCCCGTGGGCGGATCGGGGAGTTTCAAAACCTTGCGGAAGTAGATCTTCGCGCTGCAGCCGAGGTACCCGTTGGCGGTAGAGGGGGATAGAACATCCCCCGGCGATTCGACATTGAGAATGCAGGCAGCGGCTGCCATTACTTCGCCTGCCTTTCCCACGGCCCGATCCAGCCTTCCTTGGTGGCCGAGATGAGGATAGTGGAGACCGCATCCTGGCGGGCCTGGTCGCTCCACTGCTCGCCGGTTTCCTTGAGGCCGCTCTGGACGATCTGAACAACCTCGGTGAACGCCCGGTTGAAAGGGACCTTAACGGGCGGGGTTGAAATGGCGATCGCGGCATACGGCTTCATGGCGCCATTTGTACCATTGCCGTTTCCGTTCAGCGGGACCGGCGGGCCGCCGTTGGGTTTGCTACCATTGCCGTTGGAGTATGGCGGCTGAGAGGCTGCTGTTACCGCCGGGGCGGGTGCTGCTACACTCGCTCCGGCCTGATTGGCCGCCGCCTGCTGCGCAATCCGCGCTGCAACTTCCGCCCGCACTTGACGCTCGATGTCGGTCTCGTCAATGCCGGTCATCTGCGTTGGCGTGGGTTGAGGCTGCTGAGGCACGACGGCCCCTTCGAGCCGGTAGACGTCCCACAGCACCGGTTCTCCCTTCCGGCCTGTCGAGCGCTTACAGACGAAGAATGGCTCTCGCGCTTGAATACCGAGTTGGTTGATTTTGGCGGCTACGGCCGTGTCCAGATACATGGCCTTGCCGTCCGTGGTGGTGTAGAACACCTGGTCTCCGAAGCGTCCTTCGACTAGCTTACCGTCCGGAAACCGAAGGGCAACTTGCACGGGAATGTTCGGTGTGAAGGTCAACTTCTCCATGGTCATTTCCTTTCCAGCGTTTTTGAGGCCGCCGCGCCATTATTCGGATATTTACGAGATGATGCTATCATTGAGAGTAGCATCTAGTCAATAAGAAAATGCTATCATTCAGAGCAGCAATGCCGATTCCGCAGGAAATTATCTGCGATTGCTTCCGATGCGGCCACGCCTGGGTCAAACGCGTCTCCGGCCGACCGGTGCGCTGTCCCAAGTGCAAGCAGCCCAACTGGGATCTGCCAGTCGGGACCTTGAAGCCCGGACCGAAACCTCGGAATAAGCGCAGGCGACTCTAAAGGCCTTCTCTTCGTCTCCCTTCCTCTTCTCTTCCCCTAAAATCGTCTTTGGCGGTACCTTCAATTCGAGGGCAAGGATCATCCCTGAACTTGCCCCGCTCGTCAGAGCAGCCGGCCTGAGCGCCGACTAAGAACTGGCCGTATGATGGCCAGGCGGTGCCCGTTTTCGACAACTTCAGCGTAACCCTAGACGGCCGCCCACCGCTGAGCATTATTGCCCAATGGATCCGCACGCCAGGAAGGTAGATCAGATTCACTTCGAGTGCCTTGCCATGGCCGAATTTCCACGACTGCTTGCCGGAGCAAGTTGTCGATGAGTATCCTCGAGGGACCCGCAGAGAACGGATTGGCAGTCAAGTCTGCTCGGTCCTCCCCAATCCTTTATCGCGAGATCGAGTGATCATTTCTCCCACTATCCGATACCGAGCAGGATAATCAGCAGAATCGAAAGTGGGACGGCCTTCCCTCCTCTGCTTCGACCCGGAATTGGTAGCAACAGTGGTAGCAACGCCGTTCGTCTAGCACCGTCTAAGGGCGTTTCTCGCGTCTACTCGCGTTTCTAAACCACTGATAATAGACGGGGACGATTTCCGTAGACGATAGCGTTTCGAACTACGAACCAGAAGGTCGGGTGTTCGAGTCACCCCGGGCGCACCACACTAAACCATTTAAAATAAAGGCTTTGAGCGCATTTGGCGAATCCCCTTTGGCGAGTCCCCTTCCTCGCGAATTTCCGGAAGTGTGTCAGAAAGTGTGTCAGACGGGAAGCGCTCCATGCTTTCCTTGACGTCCGTCAGATCCCGATCGGAGACGATGCCTTGTAGCGGTTGTACATTGATTCCGTCTTGTGCCCGGAGATTCGCATCGCAACCGGCCTGGGGACGCCTGCCCGGTCCATATTTCGCACGGCTGACCGGCGCAGGTCATGGAAGTGCAAGTCGGGCACGCCGGCGGCAACACGAGCGGTTTTCCATGCTTTCTTCCCGCAGGACGTTTCGGGACCCCACGAGGGCAACTGATTATGGTCGCCGACCAGCAAGACAGCGGCGCGGTCAAGGTCGATCACCTGAAACAACCGGTGCATCAGCCGAGATGCGCCGATCTGACTCATAACGAAATCCCGGCCACACCGGATCGTCTGACCGACTCATGGCGGCCAGTGCATCCCCTTTGCGTCGGTGCAGCACAATTGAGCTTGCGGCGAGGGACCGCAGCGGCGACTGTGACGGACGACGCGGCACGGCTAATCGGCTTGTCGGGGACCAGCTTAACGCGCCCAAGGACCTGACACGGGAAGTCTGGAAGAACTGGCTTGAGCCGGCGCACGATGAATTTCGACACCGGGACGGCCTACAGTCTCCCGAATTCGCAAAAACCGATCCCGCACCGCCGTGAGCCTCACGCCGACCGCCCGTATGCTGGTGAACGATTCGGCGGGGCACGGCCTACCGCTTCACGGTGAGGAGTTTGTCCTCTTTCGGGAACGTCTCGACAACGATATCTTTATACCGGGCTTCCTGCGACCCGTTCCAGCCGTGGAGTTGGATGCCGATTGGTCCGGCAACGATACGACTGGGATCTGCCTCTCGCCATTCCATGGTCTCCACGCCATTGAAGGCGCAGCGTACCCGGTTGCCTCGAGCCAGAATCTCCACTCTGTTCCATTCGTTCTGGCTGGTCACTGTCTGGTTGGTCTTATAGAGGACGCGGAGGAACTTGTTCAGGATGTAATCCCACATCGCCGGAACGGGGAACGCGACCAGCGGTCCGCGTATGGCCCATTTGTTAGCCGGGTTCTCCGCGTCCGGAACTACCGTCCCCCAAAAGCCAATCCCGGCGTGGTTTTCCGAATCGACGATCTTCGATGAGAACGTGAGCCGGAAATCCGTGTAGTTGTCCTTCGTAAAAAGAAAAGTCGAAGCGGCCCTGCCTGTGGAACGTCCAACGATCTCGCCCCGGTCGACGGACCACAGCTCGGAGTTGCCGTCCCAACCATTCAGGGTTCGGCCGTCGAAAATCGCTTTCTTAACACTCTTGCCTGTGCGCGGCGCCACAATCGGAATTGCCGCCAACTCGGTCGCACTCATACTCTGAGCCGGCAAGGGCGCAGAGGGTGGATTCCCAGCGGTGGGTTGATTCCCCGCGTCTTGGCTCCACAGCATCCCTGCGGCTACGCACAGCCCGGCTGCAGCGCCTGAGAATAGGAAAAACGGATGCCTTTTCATCTCGCACAGAGTACCACAGTCTGGCCCACGAGATGCTGCCGCCCGATCATCCAGTTGCCGACCTGGTGGCGGGAGTCCTCAAAGCCGGCGAGCAGGCGGCGCACCTGACCAGGCAGATGCTGGCGTATTCGGGCAAGGGGAGATTCGCGGCCACGAGGGTGTCATCACAATCACCAGCGCGCCGGGTCAGGGCAGATGCTTCACCGGCTGTTTCCTGCAGCCGCGCAGGCGGCTGAGGCACCACGGGTCGCGGACGGCGAGAAATCGCTGACGGGCGTCGGAACGGTTCTCGATGTGGACGACGAACCGACGGTTCGAGAGATGGCGAAGCGGGTGCTTGAGCGCCAAGGGTAAACGGTAGCTGACCGCGGTCGATGTGTTCCGGAGATACCCCGGCGAGATCGCGGCCGTTGTCCTCGATCTGAGCATGTCGCACATGAACGGAGAGGAAGCGCTTCCGGAACTCAGGAGGATTCGCCCCGAGGTCAGCGGCTACAGCGAGTCCGAGACGATGGCGCTGTTTCAGGTAGCGCTGGCCTCACCGCCCTCCACTCCGGCTTCATGGATTTCAAGCCGGCGCTACTAGTGCAAAGGGCGATGTTTTGCCCGTATGGCGTACCATGAGCCTTCAGTCTGGAAGATGGCAGGATTGACCGCGTATTCCTCATTCCCAATACCGCCTCGGCGACCGGCCACCATATGGCGGGCGCGGCAACTCCGAAACCAGCGGCATCGGCCGCCACTTCTGACGGCTACAGCCGCACCGAACGTAAGATTCAGCCGCATCAGGCCACATTGCCGAAGATTCAGTTATATTGTTTTTTGAGAAGACCAATTATGTTAGCGACCCATACCCAGTGCAGAGCCAGTTGGCATCTAGTACTCATTCCATTTATCGTCTTGCTTCTGGCAGTTCCTTTTGTGGTCAAGGCAAATTGGATAGCCCTTCATCTAAACAACGAAACGACCGATCCAGAGTCGGCTCTCGTCCAGATCGGCCTTTGGGCCGCACAATCGGGGGCCCTATATCCCTCTCTGACGGAGACACCATTTACTCCTGCTCCTCATGGGCCTGCCTACTACGAATTATTGCGTATCCTTGCGAGCCCCGCTCCATACGATTTTCAAGCCCTCGAGTATAAGGCCCGCCTACTGTCCTTCTTAATGTACTTGCTGGTGTGCGTCGAGTTGTCTGTCATAGCCCGCCGACTCGGAGTACCGATGCTGCTCTGTTTAATTCCAGCAGTCACCCTCTTTACGGTACCTGCTTTCTATCCATGGAGTGCCACTGCCCGCCCTGACATGATTGCTCTGTTCCTGAATGTCACGGGTATCCTATGCTTTTGCTGGCACTCCCAAGCCAATATCAGAAACATCTTCGTCGCGGGAGTCGTGGCTGGTGCGGCAGTGGTCTTTAAACAATCCATGGCAGCGGCTGTGTTGGCGATTGGCTTAGCCTTACTATTACATCGCCATTGGAAAGATGTGGTCGTATTGTGCGTCTCTGCCACAATCGTCCCGTTTGGAGTGATCGGCTGGCTTTTGTATCGCCGAGAGCCGTCGCTCGCCGAGATGCTTATCATGCGATCGTTTGCACAAGATGCGCTCTCTGCGGCACACATAGTTATTGACATGCTGAGGCAGACCCCCTCGTACCTGGCAGTTATTAGTTTGGGAACGTGCGGGTGCATTGTGGTGTGGGGAAAACAGTCCCTTCGCTTCCAGGTGCTTGTGTTGTACTGCGGTTTGGCCTGGTTGATTGGATCCCTCACCATGCTAAATGTAGGAGCGTCCGAGAACTATTTGCTTGAGGGTTGGTCTGCGTTTGCCTTGCTTGCGGCATTCGCGGTGGACGAGGTTCGTCTTAGCTGGGAAGTAATCCCTGGAACAGTGCGATTAGCACTCGTCTTGTTACTGCTTCTTACAGTACCGTGGCAAGCCTTAGCCTGTGTACGTCTCAGGCATGAAGCCGTGGACCGTCATGTATTGGAATTGGTGCACGGCAGGAGAGTGTTCTCTGATTCATCTTACCTTTCAACGCAGGGAACAGATCCGGAGCTTCTCGATTCCTATACGACCACTCAACTAGAGCTCCATGGTCGATGGTCGTCTTTGGCCATTCAGGATCAGCTTGAGCGTGGCTGGTTTGATCTGGTAATATTAGGTTATGCCAATGGCACAATCGGCGGCGAATATCGCGGTTATCCTTATCTCGACGAGGAAATTAAGAGGTCCATTGAGGCCCGATATAGACCTCTATGTGTACTCAAGCGCGATCCGTTAGTAAAGGACAGTGGGTTCGTATTGTTTGTACCGAGAGGTGAAGATCAGACCCATGAGAATGATCTACAGATCCAGGAGGCTTGTATGTCCGATCAACCCGGCGCGAGCCTTCACATACAGTTGTTCGAGCAGTTGTTTGAGCCACCTATCGCTAAAGAACCATGAAACGATTCTCATAGGGAGCAGCAAATGCCGCTACTGGTCGATACGTGACCTTTGAGCGCCCACTTCTTACCGCGAGAGAGCCTTTAACCGAGTTGTGAATCCCATTCTACACGGAGGAAATTACAGGCAGTGAGCCAGATTACGGTGGATGCCAGTCTTTGTCAGAAAGACGGCGCGTGCGTGGCGGTTTGTCCTTCCCGAACCCTGGTAAGAGGTGATGGCGGATTCCCCGAGGAGGCGCCCGGCGGCAATTGCATTTTCTGCGGTCATTGCGTTGCCGTGTGCCCTAATGCCGCCTTGTCGCATAGCGGCCTGCCGGACGAGGTTTTGCTTCCCGTGCCCGCGGCGTTGCCGGCACCCGAAGCCATCGATGGTTTCCTGATGAGCCGACGCTCGGTTCGCGTGTTCAAGGACCAGCCGGTCACTCGGGAGACGTTGGAGGCGTTGCTAGAGGTTGCCAGGCGCGCTCCTACGGCGGTAAACCTACAAAAGCTGCATTGGATCGTGGTCGCGGATGCGGCCAAGGTGCGGGCGCTATCCGCCGAGACGATGAATTGGTTGCGGAGTTCGGAGCCGAAGCTGCCGCCGTTTTTGAATTCGTGGGATGGCGGGTACGACGGCGTGATGCGCGGTGCTCCGGCGGCGGTTGTGGCCTGCACGCCGGCTGACGACGAGTGGGGCCCCGTGGACTGCGCTATCGCGCTCGCGTTCCTCGAACTGGCGGCCGAAGCTCGCGGCCTGGGTGTTTGTTGGGCCGGGCTTCTGACCCGCGTGGCCGCCCTGCACGCTCCGCTGCGACAGGCGCTTGCGGTTCCCGAAGGCTACGCGGTAAGAGGCGGTCTCATGCTGGGAAAGCGCCGGTACTCCTATCGCGGCATTCCACCTAGGAAGCCGCTCAGCGTGCAGTGGATCTGAATCGGTATCTTCGATGAGCGTGGCACCCGCGAATCACGGATCAGCCTGCCGGGCTACCGGTCGATCCGCGACACGATGAACTCGTTGAGCTTATCGCCGTTCACGTTCCTGACGACCTGAATATTGGAACCCTGGACGCCAAGCTCGATGCTCTTCATGACCCCCCTGTCATCGAATTGAACCTTACACGGGATGACATCGAACATCTCCGCGGCCTTGGGATGATGCGCGGCGTGAACGAAACCGGGCGTCGACCACATCCAGCGCCCTTTTTCGAAATACTCGTAACGATCCCTATGTTCGTTCGCCTTCGCGTCGTTTCTGAGATACCAATAGAGCAGTTCGTTCAGCAGGAAGTGAGACAGCATGTTCTTCTCGGGCGCGAGTAGTTTTGGCGCGGGAAAGTACCACATGGAAGAGTCCACCGGGACCCACACAATCGGCAGTTTCGAACGCATGACGACAAGGAAAGCGAAAGGGTCTAGCGTGACGTTGTAATCCTGCTGGGGAGATTCCGCGGAGCCTGCGACAACGTACACATTGGAGACCTTCCGTTCCAGTAGCCCGGGATCGCGGAGATACGCCGCGGCGAGGTCAGTCATACTCCCGACGGCCATCAGGGCGACTTTTTGAGTCGATTCGCGGAGGGTCTTGAGGATCAACTCGACGCCATCCTGCCCGTCGACATACAGGCCCTTGTCCCCCAACGAACGCAACTGGAAATTCCCCAAGCCCTTCACAACGGGCACCTGGCGGTCGGCGTATTCCATCAGCTTAGACATGACCTTCTCACCATCCGATGGATACAGGTGGTTGTCGAGGATGACCCCTTTGATGTCAAGCTCAGGCGATTTCAACAGAACCGCGGCATCGAAATGGTCGTCGATGTCCGCAATCGTGTAATACAAGTCGGTTGAATAAACGATTGGATACCGGGCTTCAGCCGCGGCCGGAGTGCCGATCGTCACAACCGCTGCTATGGCGAGCAGGACGGGGCCACACGCTTTGCTATTCATAAATCGTTTCTCCATCTGCCATCCTCGGGCACAACCGAACCTTACTGCCATGCCGTTGGGGACGGCGAGCCGGGCCAGCGGCCGGAAGGGATATTACTTCTTCCTCTTTTTCACCGACTCCGGCCCGATCCGTCCGATTGTTACGCCCATCAGTTCCACCGGGTTCACCGGCTTATCGTCGCGGACTGGCCACTCTGTTCCGCAAGCTCCAATCGCCGCGCTCCTGTGGGGGGCCAGTAGTTCGCTAGTCCTTCTTCCCCCAGCGTGCCGCCGCCGCTTTACGCGCTCTCGCCTTCCTCTCTTCTTTCGTGAGGATTGCGGTCCCTTTCTTCACCTTGGCCAGGCCGCCCTTCCTGCCGATGCTCGCCAGATATTCGCGCACCCCATCAGGTGCCGCCTTCTTCTTGGCCATAACCCCATACTATAAGCGGCTTTTGGATCTTCTTTCAAATCATTCTAAAATTCCTATTGATTCCGTAAGCGGCTTATGGAATGATCTTTTTATGAGAAAGCAACTCGACTCCACCGCTTGCCCCACCTGTGACACGCTCTTTGAACGTCTTCCGGTCGAATACGACTCAGACGGCGGCTATGTCTTCCTGGAGGTCCACCCCTGCGCGGGATGCGGCCAGATGCTCTGCGCCTGCTGCGATCAGTTCCACTGCGATGGATGCGGCCAGACGTTCTGCATCGACCACCTGGTCTCGGTGCCGGATGGAACCGAGATACCTTTGCACTGCTGCGGACCCTGTGCCGCCGGATGCGAACCCCTGGAATTACCTGCGCGCATTCCACCGCAGTCCGAGGGCCGGGCGCCTTCTCAGTTGGAGGTGGCTTGACGAGCGGTGGAAGAACGGCGGCAACACCTCCGGGAGATGGATGATCTCGAAGGCTAAGTGCCGCACCATGCCCTGCCGGGCGGATTCCGTCCGGCCCTCCCTGACGAGTCGGGGCCGAAACCGGAATGGTCGGAGGTAATTAACAATATGGCAACCGCAACCAACAACCGCCCACACCGCGACGTAGTGGGCTTCCCACCCAATGCCCCTGTAACCGTAGCCCTGAAATATTCGCAGGGCAGAATCGTCAGCAGCCAGTATGGCGAACGCGTGATGTTCACGCTCACCGATGGCCGCGTGATGTTCCTCGACCCCGAAGTCGCTGGCAGAATCGAAACACTGGGCATCAACGTCCGCGAATCGTTCAGCGTTACCAGGTCCCCCGGAGAGAAAGGTGATTCCCCAACCTGGGCCATCGTGCGAGTCGCAGGCGAGCAGCCCAATGGGGCCTTGGTACTCCAGGCACCTGATAGCCCGGCGCCGAAAGTGCCGGAATCGGCCCCAACTCCTGATGGCGGGATCCCGCGCAAGCAGCCGGGCAGAGCACTGGTAGACGAAGCCAACGCGTTGGTGGATAGCTTCGCCCAGGTCCTTGAGCGGAGCTTGACCTTGTACCAGGGACGCATCAAGCCGGAAGAGGTGAAGGCGCTGCTGATCTCGGCCTACATCCAACGCTCCAAGCTGTCGTTCGTCGCGTAGCGCAATCACCACCCACATTGTGGACGCGCTTCACCGCTGGGCGCGTCCACTCCCTCGTCAACCTATGCTCACCGGAAAACAGTTGGAGGGGTACCTTGCCCATGCGGTCTTAGGCCGCAAGCTGCCCCAACGCGAACGTATCGGCCCACGCTCGGGACCGCCCCGCAAAGGTCCGCAACGCGATGAAGGATATAAGGACTGGATTCGGACCTTGGCCTGCTGCGCGTGCGGCGTGGAAGGGCGATCCGAGGCCGCGCATACCGGCACGGACGGCGGTATGTCGATGAAAGCCTCGGATTACTCCTGCGTACCGTTGTGCCCAGATTGCCACACGCGAGGTCCGAGGTCGTACCACGGCGTCGGCAAGATAGCGTTCCAGCGGTCAAAGGGTCTTTGCTTACCGGCCTTAGTGGCGCGGTTGCAGCTGGACTGGATCAGGAAGTCTGCGTGAAAGAGCTTGTCGTCATCTCGACAAAGCCCGCACTGGAGAAGGACAATCGGTATTTGGGCAACGGGCGGTGCGCGGGAGGAATTGTTTCGAGGGAGAGTGGAGAGCGATGATGTTGCAGGAACTCTGGACCACAAAGCGCGAAGAGATCCCTTCTTCTTGCGGCGAGACGCGGAGTGCGAAACGTCCGTGTATTCGGCTCGGTGGCGCGCGGCGAGGATGATGAGCGAAGCGGCATAGAGTTTCTGATGGACTTGGAGCCGGACGCATCCGAGATCGAGCGCTCCGAGAGGCAGTGCCTTTATGAGCGATGATGCGAAGTCTTGCCCAGTAAGGCGGCCTGAGGCCTGAGCGACGTTTGGTGTGCACACCTCCGGCCCCTGCGTCACAACCCGGGTTTCAGATTGTCAGTGAGGCAGGGCCGCGCAGAAGGGAGTTGACGCGCGGCTCAGAAGAGCTCGATCAGGCCGCGGAACGGAAGTCCCAGCAGGGCACCGCAACTGACGCCCACGCCGTTTGCAACCACGTCTCCGAGTTCCACGGCCCGGCCGGGCGAGAAATGCTGGCCCGCTTCCATGAGGACTCCCAGAAAGAACATTGAGAGGCCTGCCATAAGCCCTCGCCGCCGATCCCGGAATCCGATCACCGGCAGGAAAGACAGCGTCAGGTAGGCACAGAAATGTTGCAGCTTGTCCCAGACCTGGACGCGGCCGATGGCGACCATCAAAGGCGAGGCGGCGGGCAGCAATGAGCCGATGGCGACGCAGCTGATCAGCACACGCCAAAGAGACAGAACCAGGGTGCGGGGCGTCTTGATAGAGGTGTTACGGCCGGCCGGGGCAGGGTAGCAGTTCTGCGTGGGTGTTTTCATCTGGTTTCCCGTCTCTCCCCTCAAACTATGCGCTCAGCCTCTTTGAAAAGTGCCATCTCCGTTGGCGCGTTTCCTGAGGCCAACCCTCGGTCGTGACAGAACCTGGCATCCGAGGCTGATGTCTTTCGGGGTCGCGACAATTGTTGGGGCAATGACCATCGCAGGCATGGTCGCGGCGGTACTGGAGCAGCAGCCGGCGGGCTTGGGCCTGCAGCGCCATAGCAGGGGCGAGTAGAGCCGACGGCGGATTGGGGTGTTGCTTGATCTCGATCACGTGGTTGCCAGCGGCTGCGTAGTCCAGAAGAAGCTGGACGCAACGATCACAGGATGTCATGGTTTTTTCGTTGTGGCGGGTAATCGCGGAAGGGGCGATAACCGCTCCGAAAGGAAGCCCAGCGTCACAAACGGGGGATCTTCCAGAAGAGCTTTACAGGGAATGCAGGGGCGGGACGAATGTCCCTCCCCATGATCATGTCTTTGAGAGATGCTGCAAAAGCCCCCAGGCAACCTAACCCATAAGCTGCCCCGCCTAACTAAAGACAACTACCCATTTGCCTGTGAAAAGCCCGAAGCTTGAACCCACTATCGATAAGGGAGACATGGTACAGGGATGCTCGGGCTGTAAATGGATTTCCGAGGAGATCGGCCGCCGGGACGACCTCGCCAATCAGTTTCAACGCAGGGGCGATTCCCAACTTGCACAGATCGCCCAAGAAGGAATTGGGTTCTTGGTCCGAGGCTGGCATGCACACATGCAGCGGGACCATGGGGCCTACGCGCAGCCCATCCTGGCGCTCCCGGATGCTCTCCATGTGGAATCTCCGCTAACCCATCGTATCGATAGCCATCCAAACGCTCAACTGTCTTCCACCTTCAGCTTGTAGCCCGCCAGCCGTTCGCCTGGCCCATTAACCAAATGGAGTGACGCTCCGTTAACG
>Ga0181517_10004838_pt1 | contig 12090 bp, 12 predicted proteins | sample PEATcosm2014_Bin_31_FD_119748 | JGI IMG/M metagenome (GOLD analysis project Ga0181517, IMG submission 119748) | Peatland microbial communities from MTU Mesocosm Facility, Houghton, MI, USA - PEATcosm2014_Bin01_30_metaG | ecosystem: Environmental > Terrestrial > Soil > Wetlands > Peat | place... | reverse complement strand
CAGTCAGGATTTGCTCACGCAGGTCAGCTCGATCGGGCAGCTCCAATCGTCCGACCAGCTCCAGACCACGCTGACCACGCTCAACCAGCAGAGTTCGATCGGAGCGGCGGCATCGCTGATCGGCAAGACCGTCAACGGCCAGGATTCCAGCGGCAATGCCCTCAGCGGCAGCGTGACGTCCGTGCAGGTGGCCGGCGGTACGGTCAATCTGCAATTGAGCGGCGGCTCGACGCTGGCGCTGAGCAATGTGACGTCCATCGCGTCCGGATCGTGACGCGGTTGGGGTTCGAGAAGTGCTACCCGCGGTGGAATCCGCGGCCACATTCGGCAGGATGCCCTAGCGTTGCCTGGATGATACCGGTATGGCACTGAATAATGCTCTGATAACGGGACTGTCCGGCCTGGACGTCAGCCAGACGTGGTTGGGCGTGATCGGCAACAACATCGCCAACTCGAATACCACGGCATTCAAGGCCAGCAATGTGCAGTTTACCCCACAGTTCTATGTCACCACCACGGCCGGCACCAGTTCCAGCGCGTCGTTCGGGGGGACCAATCCCAGCCAGTACGGCCTGGGCGCATCGGTGGCCTCGATCAACAAGGATTTCTCCGCCGGGGCCATCGAGAGCACGGGCAGTTCGACCGACCTGGCCATCGACGTCAACGGATTCTTCATCGTAAAAGGCGCCGCGCAAAACTACACGCAGGACGGCGAGTTCCAGCTCAACAATCAGAACCAACTGGTCAACGCCCAGGGCGATTTCGTCCAGGGTTACGGAGTGGACTCCAATTTCAACGTGGTGCAGGGCCCGCTGCAGACGATTTCCATCCCCGTCGGCCAGACTACTATTGCCAAGGCGACAACGAACATCAAGATCGTGGGCGATCTCAACGCGGCGGGCACCGTGGCCGCCGGCGCCAGCATCCTGACAACGGCGCCTCTGGTCACCGCCTCCACCACGACCGCACTGGGCAGCACGACGCTTTTAACCGATCTGCGCCTGGCGAGCGATCCGACCGGTTCGCCGCTGATGTCGGTGGGTGACACGTTGAAGCTCACCGCCAGCAAGGGCGGCCAGACGCTTCCGACCGATACGTACACCGTCACCGCCACCAGCACTGTGACCGATCTGGAAGGATTCCTGCAGAACGGCACGCAGATCGACACCGGCGCCTCGGGCGCGCCGGGGCCGACGCCGGGAGTCAACTTCGCTCCGTCCCCGACGGACACTGCGGGAACCGCACGGTTCATCATCACGGGAAACAGCGGCATGGATAACAGCCTGGGGATCACGACCTCGGGTTTCGTCAATGCCGCCACCGGCGTGTCGCCGTTTACGTTTACCGATGGGATCGACGCCGCCGGCGATGCCAGCGCGCCCAGCGGCGAAAGTGTGGCGACGTCACTGACGGCGTACGATTCCCTGGGCAATCCGATGACGATCAACGTGACGGCGGTCCTGGAGAGCAAATCGTCCAGCGGCACCTCATGGCGGTATTACGCCAGCAGTGTTGACAACCAGGGCGGCACGGCCGTGCTGGGCAACGCGACGCTCAACTTTGACAACGGCGGCAACCTGCTGACCGTGTCGAACAACACCATCACGCTGGACCGCCAGGGGACGGGTTCGCAGCCGGTCCAGAATATCACCCTGGATTTTTCCGGCGTGCATGCCTTGTCGGACGCCACGTCGTCGGTGCTTGAGCCCACGTCGCAGGATGGATCGCCGCTGGGCACTCTCAGTTCGTTTTCCATCGGCACGGACGGGACGGTGACCGGTTCGTTCAGCAACGGCCTGACGCGAACGCTCGGGCAGGTGGCACTGGCCACTTTCAACAATCCCGAGGGACTGGTGGATCAGGGAAGCAACCTGTTCTCGGCCGGAGCCGGCAGCGGGCAGGCGGTGATCAGCGCGCCCCAGACGCTGGGCGCGGGCGAGGTTCTGTCGGGTTCGCTGGAGCAGAGCAACGTCAACATCAGCAAGGAATTCATCAATATGATCATCGCGTCGACGGGATTCAGTGCCAGCAGCCGGGTGATAACCACCAGCGATCAGCTCATCACCGATCTGCTGAACTCGACGCGATGAACCAGTGGATAGCGCCGCTGGCGGCCCGGAACGGAAAACAACGGGCGGCGGACTCGCCCGATAAAATCGAGCCCTCGCGGCAGGTGATTGAAGATGACGCTGCCGCGAGGGCCTTTCCATAGCGGCGATTTGTCATGGAGGACAGGTCATGATCGTGCTGACACGGCTGAACGGCCAGAGCGTTGTGGTCAACGCAGAGAAGATCCGCTACGTGGAATCGACGCCCGATACCGTCGTCTGCTGCGACCAGGGCGAGAAGATGATGGTTCGCGAAACCATGCAGGAGGTGATTCGCCGGTCGATCGACTATGCGCGGATCATCCGGCGTCCGGTAACTGATTGAGCCACAAATTGCCGGTGGCGCCGCGCACCAGGGCGCCGATCGCGGCATGGTACAGGCACAGGGTCTGCAAGCCGATAAGGGGATTGGGCGCGTCGCGGGGAGGAATCGCGCCGTGAAGGGATCGGCTTGCCATGGCTGAAAAAGCGGAAAAGCCTCAGAAACCTGAAAAGGCTGAGAAACCGGAGAAGGCCGACAAGGCCGAAAAGGGCGAGAAGCGGCCGGAACCGGCCGCCGAGAAGAAGGCCGCCGCGCCCGAGAAGAGCGGCGGGGGATTTCTCACCAAAACGCCGGTGCTGATCGGCGGGGCGATGCTGATCGAGGCGCTGGTGCTCATCGGGGGGATTCGTTTTGTCTTAGGCGGCCCGAAAAACGCCAGCGGCGCCGATCTGACCGTCAGCACGACATCGGAAACTTCGCACAAGCCCGATGCCGGCGGCAAGGGCGGCACGACCAGTTCCAGCGACGCCGCGGTCGAATTGAGTCTGGTCGAATTCAAGGCCATGAACCGCCAGAGCGGCCGGGCGCTGTTGTACGATGTGAGCATTTTCGTCAGCGTGCGATCGGACCATCAGGAGGCGGTGCAACAGAAGATCAAGGACCGCGAGGCCTTGATAAAGGACCGCGTTCGTACGATCATTGCGGAAATGGATCCGGAGAAGCTCGGCGGTTCCGAGCCGGGTCTGGAGACGTTGCGGCGACAGGTGAAATACCAGCTTGACGAGATCGTCGGGGATGGGATGATCGAGGAAGTGCTGGTTCCGCGGTGCATTCCGTACCGGTCCGATTTCTGATCGATGGCCGGCCGTGCGGTGGAACCGCGGGAAATAGCCAAGGATGGTGATCTATGGCCGAGGAAACCGGCCCGCAAGGCAGCGGTCAAACCCCAGGACAATCCAACCCCACACCCGCGGCAGCCACGTCGCCGGGAGCGCCGCCGCCGGGTGATGCGGCCGGTGCGCCGGCCCCACCGGCCAGCGCGGCGGATGTGCCGTTGGATTCGTCGGGCATCGATGAATTGCTGCGGCAGGCGAGCTTCGACGATGCCAAGACGCTGCCGGACGCCGCCGCGCCGGCCGGGGATCCGTTCAATCTGCCGAATTTCCAGCAGGTGATCCAGGATGCGCAAATGTCCAGCGTGGACTTGTTGCGCGATGTGGAATTGACGGTGAAGATCGAACTTGGGCGAAGCCGGATGCTGGTGGAGGATGTACTGAAGCTGGCGGAAGGTTCGGTAGTGGAACTGGACAAGCTGGCGGGCGATCCGGTGGACGTGTTCGCCAACGAGCGTCTGGTGGCCAAGGGCGAAGTGCTGGTGCTGAACGACAATTTCTGCGTTCGCGTCAATGAGATCATCGCGACCGCCAAGGATGAGGGGACGTGATCATCGCCGGGCAAGTGGCACAATTCGATGCCGACACAGCATCCGCCTCTTACCACACCTCCCGCAGCGGTGGGCGAGTGGACGGAAAGTTGCGGAAGAGCTGTTGGCCGGCATTTCGGGTTCTTTTGTCTGGCGCAGCAGGTATCGCGCTGGCTGGGGCGCTCATCGCGGCCGGACCGGCGAATCAGGCGACGACACTGCCGGCGGCCACGACCAGGGCAGCGGCGATCGCACCGGTGCCGCCGGTGGTGAGCAGTCCCCTGGATGCCGAGGAGATTCAGCGCGGTCCGGCGCCGGGCACGACTGGGGCGGCGGCAGGACAGGCGGGCGGGTCCGCCGCGGGAACCGCGGGATCGCCCGTCGGTCTGTTGCAGGTCACGCTTGCACTGCTGGGTGTCCTGGGGTTGATCCTGGCGATGAAGATTGCGATGCGATGGCTCTGGCCGGGGGCGGCATCACAGCGGGCGTCGCGGTCGGTGCGGGTGATCGCTCGTACGCCGCTGGGCAGCCGCTCGGCGCTGGTGCTGGTGCAAGTGGGCAAACGCCTGGTGGTCGTCGGGGATTGCGGGGCACAACTGTCGCCGATTTGCGAGATCACCGACCCCGACGAGGTCGCGGGAATGCTCGGAGCGATTCAATCCGAACGGCTGGGATCGGCCTCGCGGCGATTTGCCGTCAGCCTTGGCCGGGCACAGGCGGATTTCGAAGAGGCGGACGGCCAGACGCTTGCGGAATCGACCGCAGACCCGGCAACCGAACCGGCGGCGGAGCCGTCGAGCGATTCGTCGCTGGAACCCGCCGAGCCCGAGGCGCTGGCGAACACGCGGCAGGAATTGCGCGGCCTGGCCAGCCGGGTGCGCACGCTTGCCGAGCGATATCGCAAGCCTTCGCCCTGATCGGGGCGGATGAAACCGGGGCACTGCCCAACTCGTCAATTTCTTCAAAATTGAGAAAATCGGATTTTCCTTAAAGACAACGGCGGGCCGGCCGTGTATACTGCCAAACTTCAAGGACGGACCGATGAGAATGGATGCTCACACGAGTCCCCGCGGGCGCATCGCGCGTTATCTTGTCATTGCATTTGGAATCTGTGCGTGGTGGATGAACGCCTCGTGCGCGTGGGGTCAGGAAACACTGAGTGACAGCTCGCCCGAACCGCGAATCGCCACGGTCGTCAGCGCACCGGGCGCGATGCCAGGTGGGGCCGCAGAGGCGGCGGGGACTCCGGCAGCGGGCGGGGCAACACTTCCCGGAATCGGCCAGCTTCCCGATTTGAGCAACCGGCAGAACGTCTCGACCGCCATGCAGCTTGTCATCCTGCTGACGGTGCTGTCGCTGGCGCCGGCCATCCTGCTGATGATGACCAGCTTCACCCGGATCGTCATCGTCCTGTCTCTGCTGCGTCAGGCGATGGGGGTGCAGCAGTTGCCGCCCAACCAGGTGCTGGTGGGGCTGGCGATGTTCATGACATTTCTGGTGATGGGTCCGACGCTCAGCAGCCTGGAGCGCGATGCGGTGTCGCCGTATCTCAAGGGGGATATCGATCCCTCGACGGCCCTGGCGCGCGGGCAGGTTCCGCTGCGGGAGTTCATGATCAAGCAGATCAAGGCCGGTGGAAACGAATCGGATGTGGATTTGTTCATGGATTTCGCACACCAGCCACGTGCGAAGACTTTTGGTGATGTGGGGACGATGACGCTGGTTCCGGCGTTCATGATCAGCGAACTCAAGACGGCGTTTCTGCTGGGGTTTCGCGTCTATCTGCCGTTCCTGATTATTGACATGGTGATATCGTCGGTGCTGATCAGCATGGGAATGATGATGTTGCCGCCGGTGCTCATTTCGTTGCCCTTCAAGCTGCTCTTGTTCGTGCTGGTCGATGGGTGGCACTTGATAACGGCGAGCCTGATGGGTAGTTTTGCGACGTAGGCGGATTGGGTCCGCCTGTCGCCACGGATTTGGCGAGGCCGGCCGGGAGGCTGGCACGGCACTCAGGGAAGGGTGTGCAGGTCATGTCGATCACAATCGATCAGGCAACAGACCTGATCCGACAAGCTCTGATCATGGCGTTGATTGTCTCCAGCCCGATGCTGGTGATCGGTCTGGTTGTCGGCGTGGTTGTCTCCCTGATTCAGGCGGTAACGCAGATTCAGGAACAGACGCTGTGCTTCATACCCAAGATCGTGGCGATGGTGTCGGCGGCGGTGATGCTCATGCCGTGGATCGGTCATCGCCTTCTGGAATACACCACGACGATGCTGTCGTATGGGCGGTTGCCATGACGGTGCAGTCGCTGCTGGATTCGCTGCCGGCCTATGTGCTGGTGTTCTTCCGCGTGGCGGCGGCGATGGTGTTCGCGCCGCTGATCGGCAGCGTGCGGATACCGCGGCTGGTGCGCGTGATGCTGGCGATGGTGCTGGCGGCCGGCCTGGCGCCGTGCGTGCCGCCGCCGGTGCGGTGGCCCGGCGATACATGGTCGCTGGCGGCGGGAATCGCCGGCGAGATTCTGTTCGGGTTTGCGATGGGAATGGCGATGAATTTCGTGTTCATCGCGGTGCAGTGGGCCGGTGAGATCATCGCCCAGCAGATGGGTTTGACGCTGGCGGCGGTGTTTGATCCGTCGACCGGCCAGCAGGGTACGGTGATGAGCGATCTGTATTTCATGATGACGCTGACGGTGTTCCTCGTGCTGGGCGGACATCACGCGTTGCTGATCGGCGTGTGGAAGAGCTTTGACGCGTTGCCGCTGCTGAGTGTCGGGATCGACGCTCATGTTTTCGATCTGCTGGTGCGGCTGCTGCACGCATGCACGGTCCTGGCGTTTCAACTGGCAGCGCCGGTGCTGGTGACCATGCTGGTGGTCGATCTGGCGCTGGGATTCATCGGCAAGACGATGCCGCAGATCAACGTGATGTCGGCCGGCGTGTCGATGCGCGGTCTGGTGTCGATGGTGGTGGTCCTTGTCGGACTGGGCCTGACGGGCAGCGTGATCGGGAAGGCGATCGAGCGATCGATGTCGGTGATCATTTCGAGTTGGAGCACGGTTCACGGATGAGTTCATTGCGATTCGAGCCCACGGACGGGTGACATGGCCGAAAACGAGATGGGAGAAAAAACCGAGGCCCCGACGCCTCGCCGCCGGCAGGAGGCGCGCGACGCGGGCAACTTCGCGCGAAGTCCGGACCTGACGGCGTCGGCGCTGCTGGTGTGCATCCTGATCCTGCTGCGGTGGTACGGCCTGAATCTTCTGGCGGCGATGCGGAATCTTCTGGCGACGATGCTGTCGGCATCGTCACTCGGCGACGTGCGCGGACTGTTCCTGTCGCAGATGCTGGTGCGGTCGGTGGTGGGGATTGCCCTGGCGGCGGCGCCGCTGTTTGGCGGGGTGTTGCTGGTGGCGGTGGGGCTGAATCTCCTGCAGACGGGGTTCTATTTCAATCCCACGCGTTTGCAGCCCAATTTCATGGCGCTCAATCCGCTCAAGGGCCTGGGGCGGCTGCTGTCGTTCCGCGGGCCGACGCTCATGCGGCTGGGGACAAACATCCTCAAACTGACGATGGTGGGGTGGGCGGCGTGGTCGGCGATCGACACCCGGCTGGGTTCGATCATCCACGTGCAGCAACTGGAATTCGCGCAGATTTTTTCGCTGGGGGCGGGCGTCGTCTACTCGATCGCCATGCGCATCGGAATCGTGCTGCTGATCCTGGCCCTGGTCGATTACACCTACCAGCGATTCAAGATCGAGCGCGATCTCAAGATGAGCAAGGCTGAAGTCAAGGAGGAGATGAAGTCTCACGACGGCGATCCGGCCGTGAGGATGCGCCGCAAACAGTTGATCTTTCAGCGGGCGCGCGAGCGGCTGAAAAAGACGGTTCCCAAGGCCCAGGTCGTGGTGACCAATCCCACGCACTACGCGGTGGCCCTGGATTACGAGCCGGCGACGATGCATGCGCCGATCGTCGTGGCCAAGGGCGCCGGCGTGCTGGCCCATCGCATCCGCGAACTGGCGGTGGAGAACGGGATTCCCATCGTCGAACGGGCCCCGCTGGCGCGGGCGATCTACCGCATGGTCCCGGTCGGCCGGGCCATTCCCGAACAGTTTTATTCCGCCGTCGCCGAGATTCTTGCCTATGTCTACCAGATCACGGGCAAGACTCCGCCGGCCAACGCCACGCCGATACCGGCGCCGGCCACAATGTAAGAACGATGCGAGAACGGTTTAGAAACAAGGTTTGATTTTGACGGCCGTAACGACCAACCCGATCCTCCAGAAGATTCACGCCAATCGCGGCATGATCTTCCCGTTGGCGTTCATGAGCCTGCTGCTGGTGATCCTGATCCCGTTGCCGACGCAGGTTCTGGATTTCCTGCTCATCTGCAATCTGACGCTGTCGGCCATCATCATGGTGACGACGATCTACGTGCAAAGCCCGCTGGATTTCAGCGTCTTTCCGTCGCTGCTGCTGGCCATCACCATGTTCCGCCTGGTGCTCAACGCCGCGACCAGCCGCCTGATCCTCACGGCCAGCGGCACCGACACGGCCGTGGCGCTGCACTCGGCCGGCGAAGTCGTGCTGGCGTTCAGTTCGTTCGTGACCGGCGGCTCGCTGGCGGTGGGCGTCATCATCTTCATCATCATCGTGGTGATCCAGTTTGTGGTGATCACGCGAGGCGCCACGCGCATCTCGGAGGTGGCGGCCAGGTTTACGCTCGACGCGATGCCGGGCAAGCAGATGGCCATCGACGCCGACCTGAACGCGGGCATCATCAACGAAGGCGAGGCGCGAAACCGCCGCGAGAAGATCAGCCACGAGGCGGATTTTTACGGCGCCATGGACGGCGCCAGTAAATTCGTCCGCGGCGATGCCGTGGCCGGCCTGGTCATCACCTTCGTCAACGTGCTGGGCGGATTGTACGTCGGCATGGTCGAGCACGGCTGGACGCTGATGAGTTGCTTGCAGTTGTACACAAAACTGACCATCGGCGACGGGCTGGTGAGCCAGATACCGGCGTTCATCGTGTCGCTGGGGGCGGGCCTTATCGTCACGCGAACCAGCGGCAAATCGAATCTCGGCGATGAGATGCTCGCCCAGGTATTTGCCAAGCCGCGCGCGCTGGTGATCGCCGCCGCGTTCCTGGCGCTGATGATGCTCACTCAACTGCCCAAGCTCCCGCTGATCGTGCTGGGATCGAGCTGCGCCGGGCTGGCGTGGATTCTGTCGGCCGGAGATCGTCGCGCGGCGGCAGCCAGCATCGTGAAGGAAAAGGAAAAAGCCGCCAAGAAGGAGCCGGAAAAAGTCGAGAAACTCCTCGATCTGGACGCGATGGAGCTGGAACTGGGTTACGGCCTGGTCCGCCTGGTCGATGCGGCCAAGGGCGGCGATCTGCTGGACCGGATCGGGATGGTCCGCCGGCAGATGGCCATCGACCTGGGCATCGTCGTGCCGCCGGTGCGCGTGCGCGACAACATCCAACTGGGCGCCAACGATTACGCGATCAAGATTCGCGGGCAGATCGTCGCCAAGGGCGTCACCTATCCGGAGCAGTTCATGGCGATGGACAGCGGCGCGACGACCGGTCCCATCGTCGGCGCCACGGCCACCACCGAACCGGCGTTCGGGCTGCCGGTCTATTGGATCACCGAACCCCAGCGACAGCAGGCGGAGGTGCTCAATTACACCGTGGTCGAGGCGACGGCCGTCGTCGCGACGCATCTGACCGAAGTGATCAAGTCACACGCCTTCGAGTTGCTGACCCGGCAGGACGTGAAGAACCTGCTGGAGCACCTCAAGGCCAAATCGCCGGCGGTGGTCGAGGAAGTGATTCCAACGCAGATCAAGCCCGGTGAACTGCAGAAGGTCATGCAGAACCTCCTGCGCGAGCGCGTCCCGGTGCGCGATCTGGAGACGATTCTCGAAGTGCTGGGCGATTATGCGGCGCGGACCAAGGATCTGGACGTGCTCACCGAATACGTCCGCAACGCCCTGGCCCGCGTTATCTGCAAGCAGTACGTGGACGACAAGGATCGCCTCTGGTGTCTGACGGTGGACCCGGCCATGGAAGAGCTCATCAATGGCCACCTGGAACGCGGCGAACGCGGGACCACCAACACCTTGCCGGCGCAGACCACGCAGCAGATTTCCCAGCAGATCGCGGGCAAGGCGACGGAATTGACGCAGACCGGCCGCAACGCGGTCGTGCTCTGTTCGCCGCAGGTGAGATCGGCGCTGCGGCGGATGATCGAAGGCAGCCTGCCGCAGGTTGCGGTGTTGGCATACAACGAAATCGTGCCGGACGTGGCCGTTGAGGCGGTCGGTATGGTGGGCATGGGCGGCTGACAGGGAACTTGTCCATGAAATCGCAGGATGGTTCAGTGACGGGAGTTCAGACGTTCAGCGGCCGGACAATGGCGGAGGCGCTGGCGCGCGTCAAGGAAGCAATCGGCCCCGACGCGGTGATCGTGCATGTGCGGACGATCCAGAGCCGTCAGTGGCTGGGATTGCGGAGCCGGCCGATTGTGGAAATTACCGCCGGCCGTCGGCAGGCTCGACGGCCCGAACGGGGGCGCTCGACAGTCGGCTCCGCCGCCGGCGGGGCGGTTGCGCCGCCGTTGGTTGCGGCCGGCGCGATCAAGACGCCCGGCGTTACGTATGAACCGTCGCCAGCAACACGGCCGGGGAAATCGCTGCTGGAACAACCCGCCGGGCAGGCCGCCATGATGATCGGGATTCAGCAGGAAATGAGCAGCCTCAAGACACTGGTGAAAGACCTGGTGACGCAGGAGCAGCGCAAGCGCATGCCGCAGGTGCCCGACGATTTGTTCGAGCACTACATGCGCCTGGTTGAAAATCACGTCGCCGAGGAACTGGCCGGCGATCTGGTGCGGGCCCTGCAGCGCGAACTCAAGCCGACGGAACTGACGCAATCGAATCTCGTGACCGCAAGGCTGGTCGAGCAGATCGAGAAGATGATCCCGGTCTCCGGCCCGATCAAGCGGACCAAGGCGGTCGGCCCGCACGTGGTGGCGCTGATCGGGCCCACGGGCGTGGGCAAGACCACCACCATCGCCAAGCTGGCCGCGAATCTGAAACTGCGCCAGCGCCACACCGTGGGACTCATCACCATCGACACCTACCGCATCGCCGCCATCGATCAGCTCCGCAAATACGCCGAGATCCTGGGCTCCACCGTCAAGGTCGTCTCCACTCCCGAAGACATGACCGAGGCCATCCGATCGATGCAGGACTGCGAGTACATCCTCATCGACACCGCCGGCCGAAGCCCCAACGACGTGATGAAACTCAACGAGCTTCGCCAGTTCCTGACGGCGGCGCAGCCGGATGAAGTGCATCTGGTGCTCTCGACGACGGCCAGCCAGGCGTGCGTCGATCTGGCGGTGCAGCGGTTTGGCGAGGTGCGCGTCGATCGGATCATCTTCACGAAACTGGACGAGGCGGCGTGCGTGGGCGTGGTGCTCAATGTGATACGCAAGGTCAACAAGAGCCTGTCGTACGTAACCACCGGACAGGACGTGCCGGACGACATCGAAGTGGGCCTCGGCCGTGATCTGGCCCGGCTGATTTTGGGGGGTGCGAAATGACGGCGGTCATGGATCAGGCATCGCACCTGCGAAATCTCGCTCGCTCGCGATCGCGGGCACGCGTCATCGCCATCACCAGCGGCAAGGGCGGCGTGGGCAAGAGCAACGTCGCCGTCAACCTGGCGATCCGCCTGGCGTCGGCCGGTAAGGAAGTCGTGCTGCTGGACGCCGATCTGGGTCTGGCCAACGCGGATGTGCTCTGCAACATCGACCTGCCGCTGAATCTGTCGCACGTGATCGCCCGCAAGCGGCAGTTGAGGGAAGTGATGGTGAAAGGGCCCGGCGGATTCGGACTTATCGGCGGAGCATCGGGACTGGCGCGCATGGCCGACCTGTCCGACGACGATCGCCAGCGACTTGTCGATGCCCTGGGAGAACTGGAACAGCAATCCGATGTCATCCTCATCGACACCGGCGCGGGAATCAGCCCCAATGTCCTCACCTTCACCCGCGCGGCCGACGAGGTTCTGGTCGTCACAACACCCGAGCCCACGGCCATCACCGACGCCTATGCCGTCATTAAGGTCATCCGCCGCAATGAGGGAGACATCGACCGCGAAAGCGGCGCCGGCCCGTCGCCGGGCCGCCCCATCAGCCTGCTGGTGAACCAGGCCCGATCGGCTACGGAAGCCGCACTGGTCTACGACCGCATCGCGCGCGTGGCCCGGCAATTCCT
>Ga0181517_10004836_pt1 | contig 12095 bp, 20 predicted proteins | sample PEATcosm2014_Bin_31_FD_119748 | JGI IMG/M metagenome (GOLD analysis project Ga0181517, IMG submission 119748) | Peatland microbial communities from MTU Mesocosm Facility, Houghton, MI, USA - PEATcosm2014_Bin01_30_metaG | ecosystem: Environmental > Terrestrial > Soil > Wetlands > Peat | place... | reverse complement strand
GAGGTCACCGGACGCGCGGTGGCGCGTCTACGGCGCTACAGTGCCCTTCCTGTGCCGGGTTCTGTCGATTGTGGGTGTGACCGCTAGGGGTCTGAAGGCGGGGATGCTGCGGATTCGGTACCTCGTACCGTCGCAGTGCCTATCCATTGGTGGGATGGATACGCGCCAAGCGTACTGGTAGATTGCTACCCGGCCTCTCTTTGGAGGAGAGAGGGTCAGAAAGGGAAAGCACAAAGGATGTATCACAACCTCGAATGGTTGGGTCTCATCCTGTCGCTACTGAATCAAGTGATTGGTCTCTGGCGACAGACCCGGAAACCCAACCGCTAACGTTTAGCCCATCGCCCGCAACATGGGAGGTGTTGCCGAACGGCCCTCTTCTCAGAGCCAATCTGGGAAGAGGGTTTTTTACGTGCTGTGGTGCCCCAAAGAGAGGCGTGGAGCGCGGTGGAGAGTGACCCTACTGGCCCGCGCCCCACTCGTACGCCAGTAGGGTATTTCGATGTTGGTTAGTTGGAACCGCTGAGATGCGCGGCGACGGCGGCAATCTCTGACTCTGCCAATGCGACTTGAGCGCGGGCCAAAGAAAGCCGGGCAAGTACGGCTGCGAGAGTCACTGGCGCGGGCTGTTCACTGCTAGGCGCTGGCGCTGATGGCGCGGGGCCGTGCGACGGATCGGTGACCGTCAACGCGGCCTGCAAGTCTGCAAGCGGTGGGACAGGCGTTGGGCCGCTGGGCGAGTCGCCCGGTGGAACGTACTCCTGCGTATAGCGCAACATTGTGAGGTCGTGAGTTGTCATCGTCATCGCACCACGTTCCTAACTGGGACACCGCTGGGGAAGATGCGGCCCAAATGAAACGCTTTCAAAAATTGCTCTGAACTCATCCTGTTCACTTGGTAATCCGTAAAGCTGCGCGGTTCGCCTGTGATCTCGTCCCACCCCTCATGCAGAATTTCCTCTGGTCGCTCTTGCGAACGATCTCGCTCAAGGTTGACGTAAACAGGTTCAGGCGGTGGCGGCGGCGCGGGGCGCTGCTCTAACAAGTGGTATTCATCCAAGCGAAGGGCCGCCCGCTTGAGCATTTCCTGCGTGAATATCTGGCATCCATTCCGTTCGAGGTACCCAAGAAGGCGTTTCATGTTCTCGGGATTATGAAAATACCAGCCGCTCTCCGCTGCTATGAATCGCTTGTATTCGTCGGCGTTCGCTGCCATCGCAAGCTGCCAAGGCATTTGCAAGCCCGCGACGGACGGGTCAATCCATACGAAACTATCGCCGTCTAGGTCAACATCTTTCTGAGTTAGCAACCTTTCGCGGACGGTTGCAAAAATCTTGCGCGTCAAACTTTGAATCTCCGCCTCTGCCGCCCGGATCGGCGCTTCGATCCTCTCTTGTTCTGCTGCCTCTTCCGCTCTCAATTCCTCTTGCCATTTTCGATAGGATTGCCTGTCACGTTCACTTGCCACTGTTCTACCTCCCTCTCTGACGCTGTGCGTCAAGCATTGCCCGGACTCCCTCCGGGTCTGCCCCCACGTTGAACGTAGGGCGTTGTGGTGCGACGGGCGCGGGCTGGGGCCGCTTCTCCTGAATGAACGCCCGTGTGAATGATGCGTCTGACGTTGGCACGGGCGCTGTGCGACCGCATGAGCGGTTCGGACACGTCACGGCATTGTTGACCAGCAAAACATGCGTGGAAACCCACGTCGAACCGCATCGGATGCACTTACACTGCCACGCAAGTTGCGGCTGCCTGCGAACTATATGCTCGATTTGCACGGTGCCCAGTCTGCGGCCTTCTAGGTCTAGGAATCCGCCCTGATGTTGTGTCGTGCTCATATTGCGTCTCCTCTTGCCCATGTGCCGTCCGCGCTGTTTCGCGCGGCGGCGGCGGTCTGTTTCATGGCTCTACTGCATTCGAGTAAGGCGCGGGCATCGTTGACGGCCACGCTTCCATGCGCGAAGAACTGATCGGATAACTCGCGGCATCGTCCGGGCGGATCGTCCTCAAACGTATAAGCGGTTCCACCGTCCATCACCGTCGATAGGTGGGCGTGATCGCCCAACGCGAACCGTAAGAACGTGGCGAATCCAAGGTGCTTTGTGGTGAAGGTCTGATCGCTCATGCAGCCACCACCAACGCAGGCGGGAACAGGCGGCGTCCCTCTGGCGTGTTCAACAGTTCGAGGGACACCCCGCCCGGCGCGGTGACTGGTAGAAGCTCTCCCCGGCTGTGCCCACATTCGAGACTGGCAACGGTTGCGCCCTGCTCATCGAAGGCAACGGCGGCGACTCGTCTGAGTTCGCCGCAATCTGGGCAGAGCAGACGGCAACGTGTGGTGATGCTTGTTCGTCGCCTCATGCGGCGGCCCTCGATTCACCACGACCGCGCCGGATTTTGGGGGCGAAATAGGTGGGCAACCCTGCTTCAATGTATGCCTCACCACAGCGCCGAATGACATCCTTTGCGAGGGCAGGTTCTACGGTCTCGCCTGCTAGAAGCGCGAACCATGCCTGCTGCGCTGGCTTGTCACCCTCAAGAGTTTTGGTGGTTAGGCGCTCTAAATCGACCTTGAAATCTAGCGACAGGCTTCCCGGCCCGAGGGTATTGTTTTTGGGCGCTTCGTCATCGTTGACGATGGCTGCGACTGTCGATAATTCGCCCAGTCTGGCGTATGCGCGAAGCGTTGCGAAAAATGCATCTTGAACGTCTGCCCACTTCTGACGCGACCGTAGCCGCGATGTGTTCGTCTCGTTTTTCATCGTCTCCTGTAGTGGATTTTGTAACTACTTCGGTACCTTGCACGGCCTGCCTATCTCAGGGCGGAGGAGTGCGGGCGTCTATGCGCCTCGTTGTCGTGATCCTCTCGCCGTGCTGATATGCGGGGCCGTTCCATATCGTCGCCCGCTGCGGTTTATTTTTCCGCGTGGTCTGTTGACTCGTCCGGGCGACGGGATGGATTGGGACGGAGATATGTCTCTCTCCCTAATGTTGAGAGCGGCGAGACACATATCCCCCGGTGCAAAATGGATCTTTTTTTAGGCTGCTTCCTCAAGCTCCGAATCAACCTCATCGAAGTCGGCTGCCTCTGCCTCAAGTGCCGGGTCAACCTCATCGAAGTTCCATGATCCGTCTAGACGTGAAACTGGATACTTGTGCTTGAGGCTGCGATAGCCCGCTTCTTCCCGGCGCTCTCTGCGGCGGATGATTTCTTCGAGTACGGACAGTTGCATGAACTTCTGGCGGTAGCGAAGCTGGTCTGTCCGCCAACCCAACGCCTGCATTCGGGCGGCGGCGTATAGTCGCGTTCCCAAGCTGGCGGGCGGGCGGGCCGGGTCGTTTGAGTAGCCCGGTGCAAGCCACTTCGGAAGTTCGAGGAAGACTTTCATCCAGACCTGTGCCTCGATGGAACGGACGGTCTGGTGGTCGAGTCCCAAGTCTGCGCAGTGCCGGACGATTGACCAGATGCCTTTGCGGACGATGGCGCGATGTTGCTCCATCACGGCGTAAAACTGTTCAAGCCGGGCGGAGGTGGAGTTAGAGTTGACGGTTGACGGTGCTATTGCGCTGGTTGCGCCTTCGGTGTAAGCATTGTTCATTGGTTCCTTGTGGTGGGATAGCGGCTTGTCTTCGTGCTGCGGGGGCCGCACCCGTGGTGCGGTGGTGCTGATCGCAGAGTGAGATTCCAACGGCTTCATTGCTCCCCTGCGACGTTTTGCGCGGCGCTGTCTATACCGCCGCTTTCAACTTCTCGTAATTGAGTGAGTACAGATTTGTCATTCCGCGACCGCCCCGACGCACAATTGATATGTAGCCGATTTTGACTAGCCGCGCGAGAGAGCGGGACACGGTTCGCGTATCGCAATTGAATGCGTTGGCGATAGTCAGGTGGGAAGGGTAAATGACATCGTTACCCGCTGCCCTATGAGTCATCAGGTACGCGATTATCCCAATGTCTTGAACCTTGAGGTCGGGGTGCTTGTCGATGGACTCTAAGAACGCTCGTAATTCGTCGAGAGCTTTCTCCTCTGCTTTTGTGTTTGTCATGCTGCTCTCTCCTCTTTATCTTTGCCTTCCCCCGTCATCTGCTTCGCTACCGCCGTGACGTATCGGTACGCCTGCGTTGGATCGAAACCAGTGCCGATTCTGCCCGGCGCGAACCGTTGCCCGGCGCGAAGGATTGCGCCTTCCACGGCGGCGTTCGGGTAGATGCACCACCGCGCCGCGTCTTGCTGCGACGGTTCTGTAAGGTGCGGTAGAACGATGCACCATAGGCGCTGGTACTCGCTGATACGCTCGATTGTTGTCATGCTGCCTTCCTCTCTTTCTGTCCGCTGATTCGCACTTGAGCTTCCTCCCAATTCACACGGTGCCCACTAGGGTCACGGAATCCGCCGCCAACCCACGACAAGCCCACACGCTCTTCGATTTGATTTAGGGCTACGACCAAATCGACTGGCTGCCCGGTGGCGGCGTCGATGTAGCCTCGCGCCTGATCGCCGCTCCATCGCAGCCCCGCGTCGGATGGACGCATGGACGCATGGACGTGTCCAGACGCGTCTGACGCTGGCGGGATGCGTCCGCGTGGTACGGACTGGTCAGATTGCATCTGATTGATCCGGTCGTCATCTGAATCAGGCGGAATGCGTACAGACGCACTCATGGGTATAGGTACTGGAGGGTTTTCTTCAGTTTCACTTCTCACTTCTCGCTTCTCGTTATAGTGCGCACCCTCTGGAGCACCTACAGGCGCACCCACTAGCGCACCCTCTAGAGCGGGCTTGATATAACGGATCGCCGCAACGTCTTTAGTTTTGACGGCTTCGGAGATCGAAAGCTGGAGCGCCTTGTGCGGCCCAATCGTGGGGATGTACTTATCAACCCAGTACGGGTAGATGAGCGGTGATCGCGGCGTGATCTTTCGGAAGATGTAGCCCTTCTCCTCAAGGGAGTGGAGTACGCGCTTCGCCGCGTCTGGACTTAGACCGGGCAAGTAGGTTCGCAACACTGGCGCATTGATGAGGCCGCGCCCCGTCTCTTTGTCGGCAAGCATCGTGAGGTACACCAACGTCAGAGCCTCATTGTTGGAGAGGCGTCCGTCGTAGGTGTGTTCCATCAGTCCGCGCCGTAGCTGGACATAGCCCGCGAATATCATCATTCGCCCTCCTGCATGATCTGGGCGGCGATGTCAGGGTGACGCTGTACGAGTCGGCGGAAGTTCTGGCGGGCATTCGTCTCGACCTTCTTGACGGCGAGGGGATGAGTGTCGGTGGTGTACTTGTCGGGATTGAGCACGACTTTGCGCCAGTGCTCCATTTTGGCTTTTGTATCTTGAGGGGTGTCGCCGCTGGGCGGGGCGAGGTATCGCTGCATCATTGCTTTGAGTTGATCGGTCGTCATCTAAGTTCTCCGGTAAAGCTGCGCTGGGCGCATGGGTACTGCTGTGTCTGGGCGCGGCGATTCGCGCAGAAGGTCGATAGCACCGTGAGGCATGGCAACGCACAGGGCGGCCCGCGCTCATGGCGGGGATGGTCTAGGTTGTGGGGGACTTTTCAGTCATGCCCGGTGCCACGCTGAAGGATCAGGGGCGCGGGATGTTGCGGTGTTGCTTGCCTTGGGAGTTCATCTTGTCCATGTCGTCTGCGTCACGGAGAGTGCGCTAACTAGGAGGTCAGAACTCAGAAAACCACTGTAAGTCCATTATCTCACGGCGGGGCCATATTGTCAACCACACCCGCTGCCACCCTGTCAAGGGGTTCTGCCAACTATTTTGTACAAATATGGCCTCCCCTTTTTTGTCTGAGGTCACCACACGTCCGCGATGACTTGCGGCGGCCTCTCGACAGGTTTCTTCCCGGTGGATGTCCACTTGTAACCGTCCGCTGGTATGACCGCCGCCAGTAGCCGCTCTGCCGTGTAAGCGTTTAGGCGGTGACGACCCTTCGCAGGCAAGTATGAGTCCAGCGCCGTTTGACATGCGGCAAGCCGGATCAGGCGCGGAACCGCCGTGTCTACGATCAGCGCCAGCACAGCACGGAGCTTGTGCCGTTGGAGGACATGCGCCCGCGCCTCCGCCAGTGGATAGCCCGTGCGCGAAAGTCCCTTCGTGACCGTCGCAATCACATCGGACAGCGGGCCGCCGTCATCCCACGGCGTTATGAGCGTCACGACTTCCGGGTGATCGTCTGCCGGATCGGGTACGCCGTCCACGGTCAACTCCACAAAGAGCGCGGCGGCGGCGCTCCGTTCTGAGATGTTCAACTTCTCATCCTCTACGACTGCCCTGAGTGTTTCTTTCTTATCGCTCAATTTTCCCTTTCTCCTTCATTGATTCAATGAACCGTGCGGCGGCGGCCTCCGCTGTTTCCGGTGTCACAGGTTCCGGCTCTGTGTCAGGTGCGTCTCCGGTGGCTCTTGTCTCTGCGCGGGCCGCTGCCCTTAGCTCTGACTGCTCCCGCGCATCTCGCGCCAGCAGGACATCCGCCAAGCGCAAGCCCGCCATTACGCGCACTCGCTCTGAGCCGCCGTTCTGCATGACTCCTTCAAGGAACCCCATGAGTCGCGCCCATCGGCGGCGTCCGATGCGATTCGGATCGTTCGTGCTCTTCTTCTTTGCTCTGTTCGTCATCCATCCTCCATGTTCTAGCTGCTCTCCAGAATCGGCGTGTTTCGCTACCAGTGAGCGCGGGTTAGTGGTGCGTTTCAATACCACCTTCCTTAATGTTGAGAGCATGAGGCGGGTTGCGGGCCGGGTACGCGGACTGATTGGGGCGGGAGGTTGGGACTCCTTTGAGTACACGATGGAGCGGGAGGTCGGGACTCCTAGACACCCTTTTTCAAGGGGTACCTTCGCGGGCGGCGCGGTGCTGACTTTCGGCCACGTCAGCGAGGGCATTTGAGTCGAGGGGTGGGCGGACTCCCCGGCCCGGCCAAAAGAAAAAGGGATGGTTGGGACTCCTAGAACCCCTGACACCCTATGAAGCGCACGACCGGACGCGCCCGGCGCTGGCGTCCCACGGCGCACCACTGGCGGCGGACAGGCGGGCGGCCCGGACAGTTGCCGCCGACGCCGTAGCGAAGCCGCGCGGCGGGATGGTCACCGTCTTTACGCGGGCGCTGACACGGTCACACAGAAAACCGCATGGACACTGCATTTTTTCCTTGCATTGCATGTCCGACCGGAATATAACGTACCAGTCAACGTTCGTAGACAGAAACGTTATTGGGGGTTTCAACATGGCAACTGGGCGCTTTATCTCGTACATCCGGGTATCGACCGCAAAGCAGGGCGAGTCTGGGCTGGGCCTTGAGGCGCAACGGCAGGCCGTCGCCAATTACTTGAACGGCGGCAGATGGGAACTAGCCAAAGAGTTTATCGAGGTCGAGTCCGGCAAGCGTGACGACCGCCCCGCGCTGGACAAGGCGCTGCGGGCCTGCCGCTTGCAGAACGCTACCCTAATCGTCGGCAAGCTCGACAGGCTGGCCCGGAATACGCGGTTCCTGCTCAAGCTCGTAGAAGAGTCCGGCAAGCGCGGCGTTGTGTTCTGCGACTTGCCGCACATCCCTGACGGCGCTACGGGGAAGTTCATGGTCACACAGATGGCCGCTGTTGCCGAGCTTGAGGGCGCGGCTATCAGTGCCCGCACTAAGGCGGCGCTGGCGGCCTCTAAGAAGGCGCTGGGCGGGCGGCGCGTGTCGGCGGATAGGTGGGAGGACATCGCGGCTGAAGGCCGCAAGCTGGGCGTTGCCGCGCGGTCAAAGCAGGCCGATGTTTGGGCCGCTGACGTGTTACCTGTGATCGAAGATATACAGCAGAGTGGGGCGACTACGCTTCAGCAAATTGCGGATGGTTTGAACGAGCGGGACATTCTCACCCGGCGCAATGGGAAGTGGACGCCCATCCAAGTCTCGCGCGTACTGAAGCGCGTAGATTGACGCCACCCACCCCGAACGTGTTGGAACGGCCCTCGCATACGCGGGGGCTTTTTCGTGCGCCCGCGCGTTGTGTTCACTGCAACTCTTTGACGTGAATGCGGATGATTGCAGTTTGCGCGGTTTTCGTTTCATGCGTACGGAATGAGGCTCTTTTACGCGTGGGAACTGATTGCGGCCTAGCCTAAGCGCGGGACGGTGGCAGGCGGATGGGTTGCATCTGTACTTCGTACCGCCATATAAGGGGCGGGGGCGCTGGTAGAGGTCAGGCGGGCCGGGCGGCGCTGGGGACTATTCACATAGGCGCGTATGGTTCACCGCTCATCCATCAGGACGCCCGCGAGCTTATGCACAAACTCTTTGGCCCATAAGTCAGACCTCTAAAAATAATCCCCTCTCCTCTCATTTGCTCATTGACACGCTACCGGAAGCGTGTCATCTTTTAGCTCACGTCGTACACGCTACCGGATGGGTGTACACACAGGAGATGATATGAGGACTGTAGTCAAGAGTCACGAAGTCGCACACCTTTGGGCGCATCAGACACAACTTAGCGCCCGTACCCCCGGCAACATGAGCTTTGATGGGCCGGACTTCTTCAGCTATTCAACGGTTATCGGGACGATTGTCACGGGCAAGGATGGGCGGCGGGCTTATCTGGTATCAGACAGTCATTACAGCGTCAGCACGTCAAGCCATCAGAACGACATGCGCTGCGCTATTCCATCCGGCGCGGTTGTCTATCGGGTGCCGGGCGTATCGCGGGGTTCCACACGTTTAGGGGATGCGGCCCGGATCATGGATGAGTGGACGCGGCGGGTGTCTGACCTGCTAGAGCAGTCCGCCCGGTCTCGCAAGCCAAAGAACGCCCGGCTACTAGCGGAAGCGGCGGCAACCGTCGAATCCATGCGCGAGTTTGCCGCGTTCATGGGCCTAAAGCGCGTCAAGCTGCCAAAGCTACCCGGCACCGTGGAAGCGGTAGCGGCGGCGGTCGCAGCGGAGGACGCGCGGAAGGAACGGGCGCAACGGGCGGCGGACAAGCGGCGGGCGGTCGAGTTTGCCAAGCGCCTAGAGGATGAGAGGGCGCGGCTGGCGGAGTGGGAAGCGGGCGCGGGTAGCTACCCGGACGCATACAACCTGCCTACGGCGCTGCGAGTGATCGGGGATACGGTCGAGACATCGCGGGGCGCGTCCTTCCCTGTCGCTCACGCGTTGCGCGGACTGGCGCTGGTCGATAGCGTACGGGCGCGGGGTGAGGAGTGGCGGACTAACGGCCATACATGCCACTTGGGACACTACCGCATCGACCGCATAGCGCCTGACGGTACGGTGTACGCCGGGTGTCACGTCGTGCCCTTCGCAGCAATCGAGCGCATCCGCCCCGCGTTGCAAGCGGCGGCCTTCGTGCCCCCCGGCAGGCTGGAGTATGTCGAGCTTGGCGGCGCTTGTGATGACTGCGCGGTCGCTATCGCCAATGACGATTACACGGGCATGGATGAGGACGCGGCGGCCCGCGTTCGGGCTGGTATCGAGCGGGCCGGACACCCCTTGAGCGTTGGGGATGAGATGGGGTTCTCTTGGCAGCCGTGCGCTGTGTGCGGCGGACTCGCGGGCAACCGTCACGCGGTCGGGTACCTCGCCAGCGCAGCGGCCTGATTCATACGGGCCGGGCGCATCAGTCCGGCCTCACCCGGCAGCCGGGTAGACAAGGGAGGACAGATGCACGACGTAGTGAGGCGGGCGCTGGTAAGTACGGTGACCGATATTGGGCAGCTTACAGCGGATGAACGGCGGGCGCTGTCCACAGCGGTCGCACGGGGTTGGATAGCGAAGGGCAGGGGCGGGCCGTATCCTTGCATAAAGACTGTGTACGCCCTGCCCGGCTATGACTTCAGCGGAGAGCGCCAGCGGTCAATCGCACGACTGAGAGAGGGCACGAATGGAGTACAGGGATAGTTGGGACTTGAGCACCATACCGGATGAACTTCTGACGGCGGAACGCAATCGCCGCGTGAGCGCCCAGCGGAAGGAACCGCCTACCCCGAAGATACTCAGGCCGTGCCCGAAGTGTGGAAAACCGTTCGGAGCGCGTGAGCTTCGGATACACAAGCCGCGCTGCAAAGGGTGACGTGCGGCGCATCAGCGCCAGCGGTGAGGTATTCAGGTATCAGCGGTCAGATGCGGCGAGCATCAGCGAAGGGCGCATCGGTATCAACTGCGCACGGGGTGGGGAGTCAGCGGTGGGCGGCTATCCACAGCCGCGCGTTCCGATTGTGGATGACACAGGGCCATCTATTCGCCTATTCTTCGCCTACGGTGATTCTGTGGGCGGAGAGCGGGCGAGCACGACACGGCGGCGGTTGGCGGGACTGATCTGCTGCGCTTGCAAGACATCGTTAGCACCTGACCCGGCCCGGCCCTATGGTGAGCGGTACTGCTCCCGTTGTGCGCCTCAGCCGCCCCAGCCGTCACAGCGAAGTCCGGCCCGTCATCGCGTGTACATGGCATTCGCGTTGCGCCAGTCGTGGCACTGCCAATTTACAGAGGAGGGTTACCGCGTACCGCTCCCGTGCAAGCTCACCTTCTCCTCAGCGGAAAAGGTGAGGGAGGTTGCCGAGCGCGGCGGGGCCTTGAGCAATCTGGAGTCGCGGCAGATGCTTGACTACGGCATCCAAGCCGGGCGCGGCGGCGTCATGCTGAAGCTCACAACGGATCAGCTTGCCCGCCTGAAGTCAGGGCGGTAATCAGCGCACCCCCTCCCGCGCTCCGCGATAATAGCCTATGCCCGAAGTCATCGAAGTTCCGCTTACCGCAGAACAGCTATCTAAAATTCTGCCCCTCCACCCTGTAACGATTCTTCGCTGGGCGCGGGAAGGAAAAATTCCCCACAAGCGGCTTGGCGCTAGGAAGATTCTGTTCATGCCAAGCGAAATTCGTTCATGGCTGGACTCGTTGAATGGCCGAGTCCCGTAGGACTATGCATTGCCCATTCCCGGATTGTTCTAGGGCCGCGTACGCGATTGGAGTTTGAATCGTCGGCTACTGGCTGTCGTCTCGTTCAGCGCCTTCGATGCCCGTTGCGCGATGTTAGCCTCTAGCACGTTTGAGAATATCAGCGGATGACCCTGCCCACGGACAAAGCAGAGCCAGCGAATCTCAGCCGGAATGTTTCTACTCACGAAGAGCTTGAAACCCATCCCCGGCATAATGAAGCTGTGGGCGTGTGTGTCTTGGAACCGTTTCAACTTACTAGGCCACTCGACTAGGCCGCTTACAAGGCTCATGGCCCGGACGGTCACAGTCAGCACAGCATCGGTGGGAAATTCAGCCTGTCCCATGAGGTATAGGCGAAAGGCTTCCTCGAACGGGCCAAGGCTTACCTGTAGATCGGAAGAGCCGGACGGGTATACGGACGAGCGCCAAAAGACGCTGGCGACAAAGTAGGCAATTGCCGAGACGTTGATCCGTGGAATGGTGGCCGCTCGATAAAGTTCTTCCGGCACATCCGGCCAAGCTCTTCCGACACTCTCAGCAAGGAAGGACGCGAGTGGAAATGAGCCATCACCCTTGAGACCGTTGCCGAACATCCACCGCTCACCATGTGTCGATAACCGTTGCTCACAATCATGGCAGAGAAGCCGCGCCCGCTCCTGATACGAGGTCTGAACTTCTACACCGTCCCTGACAAAACACGGGTTTGGGTTTTCGCCCTTCGACGTGTTGCGCAGCAGACGATACAAGCCCGCTGGCAGAATGTGGCTGTTTCTGAGTTCTACATGGTCTCGCAGGCACAGCTTGCATTGGCCCGTGACTGTCTTGCTCTTCCCCATACCACCAGCGTAGCAGTGCGCATCTTTGTGGCCGTGGAGTAGGCTGGTCAAAACAGTTTTCAGATGAGGCTATGGATAGAGACTATGCGCAAGGTCATCGGCTTTCTGTTTCCTTGGCGGAATACCTTCAGAGGTTTGGAGCTTGAAAAGCGTTGGTGGCATCGTCTTGCCGTCGTCGTGTTTTTCGTCGCACTCGTCCCGGCACTTGTGTTTGCTTGGGTCATCGGGGACGACGCATACACGCCTGTCAACCGTTTCGACTCAAACATTCATCACTGGGGACAGTTCACCAACGATGGAATCCTATTTGACATTGATTCAATGCAACCGCTG
>Ga0181517_10004833_pt1 | contig 12098 bp, 5 predicted proteins | sample PEATcosm2014_Bin_31_FD_119748 | JGI IMG/M metagenome (GOLD analysis project Ga0181517, IMG submission 119748) | Peatland microbial communities from MTU Mesocosm Facility, Houghton, MI, USA - PEATcosm2014_Bin01_30_metaG | ecosystem: Environmental > Terrestrial > Soil > Wetlands > Peat | place... | reverse complement strand
GTATTTGGCCCCCCAAGTGCCATAAGAGGGCGTGATGGATATTGCACGCCCAGACTTGAAGCAGAAGAGGAAACGCCAGATCGCGGTATGGGCTGGCGTCGCGGTGGTGTTGTTGACGGTTGCGGTGGTGGCCGTGTCCCGGCTCAAGCCGGCGGCGCCCACGGTAGACCGATCCACCATCTGGCCCGATACGGTTGTACGGGGACCCATGATTCGGCAGGTGCGTGGGTCGACGGGAACGCTGGTGCCGCGCGAGGACTCGATTGAGCTGATCCCGGCGCAGACCGACGCCACCGTGGTCCGCATTCTTGTGCTGCCCGGGACCAAGGTCACGCCGGACACAGTACTGCTCGACATGACCGATCCGCCGCTGGAGCAGGAGTTGCTGAGCGCGCAGTTGGCGTTGAAAGGCGCGCAGGCCGACTACAAGAGCCTGCAGGCGACGCTGCAAAGTACGCTGATGGACAAGAAGACGGCTGCTGCGCAAGTAAACGCCGACTACACCCAGGACCAGTTGCAGGAGAGGACCGACAAGGCTCTCTACGATCTGGGAGTCATCGCCGGCATCGCCTACAACAAGTCAAAAAACACGGCCGACCAGTTGACCGCGCAGCACAAGCTCAGCGTGGAACAGATCGAAGTGAATCAGAAGGCAATTGAGGTTCAGCTGGCCTCGTCGCAAGCCAAGGTGGACCAGGCGAAAGCTCAGTTGGATCTGTATGAGAAGCAATCGGCCGCGCTGCATGTGCGGGCCGGAATCTCCGGGGTGCTGGCACAGTTGCCGGTTCCGCTGCAGGTGGGCCAGCACGTGGCCGCGGGAACCTCGGTGGCGCAGGTGATTCAACTGGACAAGCTGAAGGCCGCTTTGCAGATTGCCGAGACCCAGGCGCGGGACATTCAGATTGGACAGCCGGCATCGATTGATACCCACAACGGCGTGATTCCGGGACACGTTTCCAGAATTGATCCTTCCGTATTGAACGGAACGGTCACCGTTGACGTAGCACTGGATGGACCATTACCGCCTGGCGCGCGACCGGCGCTGAGCGTGGACGGGACCATCGACTTGGAACGCATGACCGACGTGCTGCATGTGGGCCGGCCGGCTTTGGGTAATGAGAACTCCACGCTGAGTCTCTTCAAGGTCGATGCCGACGGCAAGGGTGCGGTCCGGGTGCCGGTAAAGGTTGGGCGCGCCTCGGTGAACAGCATCCAGGTGCTCGAAGGACTGAAAGAAGGCGACACGGTGATTCTTTCCGACATGTCGCGCTGGGACAACGTAGACCGCATTCGGCTGGAATAACAGGGATCAGAGATCAGGGGTCAGGGATCAGAAAACCTCCGTGACCGCTGAAAACGACAACTGAACACTGACACCAACCACGAGGGGGATGGAATGGCACTGAACGACACGCTTATTGACATTGAAGGTCTGACCAAGGTCTTCTACACCGACGAAGTGGAAACGCACGCTCTCTCCGGTATTCACCTGACCATTTCGCGGGGCGAGTACGTGGCCATGTCTGGCCCTTCGGGCTGCGGCAAGTCCACGCTGCTCTCAATTCTTGGCCTGCTGGACACGCCGACCGGCGGCAAGTACCTGCTGAACGGCAACCCGGTTGAGAACCTGAGTTTCGGCGATCGCTCGCGCATTCGCAACCAGGAGATCGGCTTCATCTTCCAGAGCTTCAACCTGATCGGCGATCTTACGGTCGAAGAGAATGTCGAGCTGCCGCTGACCTATCGCGCCGGCATGCCCTCGGCGGAGCGCAAGAAGAGGGTGAAGGAAGCGCTGGAGCGCGTGAACATGGCGCACCGCATGCGCCACTACCCGGCACAGCTCTCCGGCGGTCAACAGCAGCGCGTGGCCGTGGCCCGTGCATTGGCGGGTTCGCCGTCGATCCTGCTGGCTGACGAGCCCACCGGAAACCTGGACTCGAAGAACGGCGAAGCTGTGATGCACCTGTTGGCCGATCTGCACCGCGAGGGATCCACCATCTGCATGGTTACGCACGATCCGCGCTTTGCCAAGCACGCGCAGCGCGAAGTGCACCTGTTCGATGGAAAGGTGGTTTCGGAGCAGGAACTCACCAAGCTCACTGAAGAGGCGGAGGCCTAGTCATGCTCTTCCAGGACCTGCGTTACGCGTTGCGGCAACTGCGCAAGAATCCAGGCTTCGCCGCGTTAGCAGTAGTTACGCTGGCCCTGGGAATTGCGGCAAATGGCACCATCTTCAGTTGGATCAACTCGACCCTGCTGACCCCGATACCGGGGATTGCGCACACCGGCAACATGGTCACCATTCAACGGGGCGAAAGAAGCGAGCATCCTTCGCCCCCGTTCTCGTACGCAGACTTTGCGGATTTGCGCCAGAATGTGCACAGCTTCAAAGGGCTGCTGGGCTATCACGACGACTACATCTCGATTACCGGCACGGGCAAACCGGAGCGCATCTATGGAGCGCTCGCCTCGTCGGATTATTTTGAGGTGCTGGGCGTGCGGCCGATTCTGGGCCGGACCCTTCTGCCCACCCTAGCGAATGAGCGCCAGGGAGCGCCGGAGGCTGTGCTGGGTTATGACCTGTGGCAGAATCGCTTTGCCGGGGATCCCTCGATTATTGGCAAGACAATCGATCTCAATCTTCATACCTACACGGTGGTGGGCGTGGCGCCCAAGGGCTTCCAAGGATGCAAGACAGGGTTGCGCACGGAGATATGGCTGCCGCTGGGCGTGGATCAACAGATATGGGGCTCTACACGCATTAACTACCGCGGCGAATCGTGGCTCAACCTGCTGGGCGTGCTGCGCGCGGGTGTGGATGCACGCCAAGCCGACAACGAGCTGAATCTGCAAATGCAGCGCATCGTCGACCGCTACCCGGTGGATCACCAGGGCGCTAACCGGCTCTCAACCGATCCGCTGTGGCGTTCTCCGTTTGGCGCCAACGTTTACCTCTCTGGAACCCTGCCTATCCTGCTGGCGCTGGCCGCGGTGCTGTTGCTGCTGGCATGCGCCAATGTCGCGAATCTTCTGCTGGTGCGCTCGGTTGCGCGGCGGAGGGAATTTGCGATTCGCCTCTCGATGGGTGCGAGCCGCTGGAGAATGGTGCGGCAGCTCATGATTGAAAACCTGCTGATCGCTTTTGCCGGAGGCGGGCTTGCGCTGTTGTGCACGTTATGGACAGCCCAGACGCTGGCTGCCTTCTTACCCGCGACAACCCTTCCTCTCTCGATCAACGGAAGCGTAGACCGCACGGTCTTGCTGGCCACCGTGGTTGTTTCAATTTTGACCGCTGTGGTCTCCGGCATCGTTCCAGCCCTGCGCGCTTCAAGTCTTTCTCCCATTACGGTTCTGAAGGACGAGGCGCTGAATACCTCTGGCGGACTTCACAAATCGCGCCTCTCCGGGGGGCTGGTGGTGGCACAGGTTGCGCTGTCTCTGCTGCTTCTGGCGTGTGCCGGACTGTTCGTGCGCAGCTTGCAGAAGGCGCAACAGGCGGATCCTGGTTTTGATCCGAATCATGTCTTTCTGGCCACCTACGACCTCGATCCGATGGGCTATAGCGATAAGGCAGGACTGGAGTTTCACCGCCAGCTGCTGGCGCGCCTGCAAGCGCTGCCGGGAGTCCAGTCGGCGACCCTGTCGGACTTTTCGCCGCTCAATTTTACGATTCACTCCGAAGGCGTGCTGCCTGAAGGCTACGTGCCGCGCCCGCACGAGTCCGTTGAAGTGGACCGCGGAAAGGTGGGCCCGGATTATCTGAAGACGCTGCGCACACCACTGATCGCCGGGCGCGATTTTACCGCGCAGGACACCGCTGACACGCAGTTGGTGGCCATTGTCAACCAGGCTTTTGTTGACCGCTACTGGCCGGGTCAGAATGCGATTGGGAAGCGGGTCCAGAGGCTGGGAAACTGGTACACGGTGGTGGGCGTGGCCGCCAACGGGAAGTACCGGCGCCTCATCTACGATCCCGCTCCGATGTTCATGATTCCGCTGATGCAGCGCTACGAAAGCCAGGCGATTATCAGCGTGCGGACGACCGGCGACCCGCAGACAATCGCCTCGGCAGTCGAGCAAACCGTCCATACCATGAACGCGGATTTGCCGCTGTTCAGCGAGGGCACGCTGAAGCAGAGCATGCAGATGGGCAATGCATTCGGGCGCATCGCGGTGGTGTTTGCGGGGTCATTCGGACTGCTGGCGCTGCTGCTGGCGGCGGTCGGGATCTACGGCGTGGTTTCATACACCACCAGGCAGCGCACCCATGAGATCGGGATCCGCATGGCGCTCGGCGCGGGCAAGGCAGATGTTTTCCAACAGGTCATCGGACAGGGTTTGCGGCTCACGCTCGCCGGCCTAGCTGTTGGTCTTGCAGTCTCGCTGATCGTGACCCGCTTTCTGCAGGGCATGCTCTTCGGAGTCGGAGCAGCAGACTGGTTGACATTTGCAACCGTTGCGCTGGTGTTGTGCCTGGTTGCGTTGGTCGCCTGCTTCGTTCCTGCGCGGCGAGCGGCATCCGTCGATCCGATGCAGGCGCTAAGAACCGAATAAGCCAACCAATTGACCAAGCAACAAGAGGAGATGGTACGCGATGAACAACTTGTGGCTCGAAATTCGATTTGCCCTGCGCCATTTGCGCCAGTCGCCAGCATTCACGTTGACCGCGGTGCTTACGCTGGCCTTTGGCATCGGCGCCACCACCGCTATCTTCTCCATCGTTGAAGGCGTGCTGCTGCGCCCGCTGCCTTTCCCGCAGCAGGATCGGCTGCTTGCATTCGGCGATATTCCCGAAGATGTAGGTGATTTCGGCATTAGCGTGCCCAGTACAAGCGCGCCCGCCACACGAACCTATATGCGCGACCTGCACGCCTTCTCGAGCCTTGGCTCTTATCAGCAAACGGGCTATGAGCTCTCAGGCATCAACGAACCTGCGCAGATCAATGCCACGCGCCTCACCGGCAGCATGTTCCCGGTGCTTGGCGTTTCGCCCTTGATGGGGCGTCCTTTTACCCAGCAGGAAGATGAGGGCAGCGTGCAAGTAGCCGTCATCAGTTACCAGATGTGGCACAGCCGCTTCAATGGAGAAAGCAACATCCTGGGGCAGAAGATTCTGCTCGACCGCAAACCTTACGAAGTGATCGGCGTCATGCCGCGCGAGTTCGAGTTTCCGTTGGTGCCCGGCCAGTTGAATCGCAGCGAGCTTTGGGTTCCCATGAGCTTGTCGGCCAGCGAGTTGACGCAAAACGGGAGCTGGAGTCACAGCATGATCGGCCGTCTGAAACCTGGCGTGACCCCCGCGCAGGCTTTACAAGATGCAACGCCGGTGGCCCATGAAATCGAGCGCGGCTTTCCCGGCGGCATGGGCAACCTGCACATTCATCCGGTAGCCGTGCCGCTGACCGAGTCCACGGTTGCGGAGGCGCGTCCGCTGGTGCGTACGCTCTTCCTGGCCGTTGCAGTGGTGCTGTTCATTGCCTGCGCCAATCTGGCCGGATTGCTGTTGGTGCGCGTGATTCGCCGCCGCCGCGAAATTTCGGTGCGCCTGGCGCTGGGCGCGAGTGGCGCGGCCGTGGTGCGGCAATCGATGGTCGAGGCTCTGCTGCTCAGCGTGGGCGGCGGCTTGCTTGGTTTGGTGCTGGCGTCAATTTCACTGCGCGTTGGCGTCAAGATTCTGCCCGAGTCGCTGCCTCGGGTCAGCGAGATTGGCCTTGACTGGAAAGTGGTAGGATTCGCGCTGCTGCTGGCAGTTCTTACTGGACTTCTCTGCGGATTTTTCCCTGCTCTCTCTGCCGCGCGTACAACGGTGAATGAAGCGCTGAAAGAAGGCGGGCGCACCGGCTCCGCGGGCGGCCATGCACGGTTGCGCTCGGCGCTGGTGATTGCCGAACTCGCCGTTGCCCTTGTACTGCTTACTGCTTCTGGCCTTTTGCTGCGCAGCTTTCAAAAAATGCGCTCGGTGGACCTCGGATTCCGCACCGATCACACGCTCACCGCCTCGTTTGGGCTGCCGCACCAGCAATACTCGACCCAGGCTTCGGTGGACGGATTCAACTCCGAGTTGTTGCGCAAACTTGAGCAGTTGCCGGGTGTGCAGTCGGCGGGCGTCACCTCGCTACTACCCGAAGGAGGAGGCAACAACAATAACGCCTTCGTTCCTGAAGGCTACGTTCCTCACAAAGGCGAGGGGCTGAATCTGGCCTGGTCGTCCCAGGTCATGGGAAATTATTTCCGCGCCATGGGTATACCTCTTCTGCGTGGCCGCGACTTTACGGCGGCGGACCGCGCGGATTCTCCGTTGGTGATCATCGTGAATCGAACCCTCGCCGAACACTATTGGCCTGGCCAGGATCCGATTGGCAAGCGCATCAAGATCGGGGTGAAGGAAAGCGCCACGCCCTGGATGACCGTGGTGGGTGAGGTTGGCGACATCAAGCAGACTTCAGCCGATAGCCCGACATTGAATCAAATGTACGGGCCGGCCAGCCAATTCAAAGCTGCAGTCGGCCGTTTTGCGCCTCCCGATATGCTCTCCGGCAACTACGGCACCATCTTGATGCGCGCTAAACTGCCACCTGAGCAAATGGCCGACTCGCTTCGCGCTGTCGTCCGCTCCGTTGACCCACAGCTTCCCCTGACTCATGTGGAGTCCATGGAGCATGTGGTCGCTGAAGGCCAGGCGTCGCGCCGATTCTCGACCGCTCTCATCTCTGCATTTGCCATCGCGGCTGTGTTGCTGGCCTTGCTGGGTATCTACAGCGTCATTGCGTTCTCTGCCGCGCTTCGCACCCACGAGCTTGCTATCCGGCTTGCGCTTGGATCGCAGCGCGCCAGCGTGATGCGGCTGGTGCTGGTCTCGGGCATGAAGCTGGGTGTGGTGGGATGCGGCCTGGGCGCAATTGCCGCGGTGTTTGCCACGCGCCTGCTGCGCTCGCTGCTGTTTCAGGTCGATCCGCTTGACCCGTTTGTTCTAACCTTGGCGGCTTTCTCAATCTTCCTGCTGGCGCTTGCGGCTTCTGTCATTCCCGCGCGCCGCGCCGCTTCAATTGAACCGATGCAAGCGCTCAGGAACGAGTAGGCGGCAGCGCCCTACACCTCAACGGAGAATGCGTGATGAATCATCTGGGAAATGACATTCGCTACGCGGTGCGCCGGCTGCGCAAGTTGCCGGGGTTCACGATCACGGCGGTTCTGACACTCGCATTGGGAATCGGGGCACTGACGACGGTTGCGACATGGACGAATTCAGTGCTGTTCAATCCCTGGCCGCATGTTGTCTCGCCGCGTTCGGTGCATTTTATCGATGCCACGGTGCGCGGATCGGATGGCTACTCGCTAGGCTACGACCAGTATCGGTTCCTGCGGGAGCAGAAGCGGTCGTACGACGGCGCAGCGGCCTTCATGCTGGCGACGGTGGATTTGACTGCACCGGGCATGCAACCGCAGGCACTGACGGCGGGAACTGTGTCATCGAATTACTTTCAGTTTCTCGGACTCAACCCGCAAGTTGGGGGCTTCTTTCATCCGGGGATTGACGACCGGGCGTACGGAGCCGATGACGAGGTTGTTCTCTCCGATGGTTTGTGGCGAAGCCGCTTTGCAGCCGATCCGAACGTAGTGGGCCGGGCGGTCTCGATCAATCGGCACGTGTTTACCGTGGCCGGCGTAGCGCCGGTGGATTTTCACGGTATCTTTGGCGGCATGGCGGAGTCGTTGTGGGTGCCGCTCTCGTCGACGCGCGACCTGGCCGCGGACTCGCCGGCTGATCCGCTTGCGCATTACAGTTTGATGGCCGCGGTGCGGTTGTACCCCGGCGTCAAGGAGGAGGCGGCGTCAGCCGAACTGCATACCCTGGCTCGCACCTATGCGGCCGGACAGCATAGCGGAAACTACAACGGCTGGGACTTGAATTTGCGCGACTCAGCGCACTTTCAGCGCGGCATGATTGGCGTAGTCGGCGAGCAGTTGCCGATTCTGGCGGGAGCATCGCTGCTGCTGATGGCGCTGGTGTGCATCAATATTGTTTCGCTGCTGGGGCAGAATGCGGCGCGGCGGCGGCGCGAAGTGGCAATCCGGTCGGCGCTGGGCGCGACACCAGGAACCATTGCCAGGCAAATCCTCATTGAGACGGGCATTCTCGCCCTGGCAGGCGCGCTGGTGGGATGGGTGGCGAGCGCCGGCATTTCGAAGTCAATCTACGTTCTGTTGCCCAACTTCGGAATACCGATGGCGTTCAATCTCCAAACCGACGGGCGCATTCTCCTGTTTGTAACTGCGGTCACTGTCGTGGTGGCGCTCGGCTGCGGGATGATTCCAATGCGGCAGTCTCTGCGCGTCTCGCAGCGGGAAGCGCTGCACGAGGGCGGCGCCGCGGTTGCCGGCAAAACCGGGAGGAAGCTGGGCGGGCGCATTCTTCTCGGGCTGCAATTGGGAATCTGTTTTGTGGTGCTGGTGTGTTGCGGGCTGCTGACGCGCACGGCGCTCAACGTTGTCAACGTCAATGTCGGATTCAACCGGGCGAATTGCCTGACGGCGGGCCTGGATCTCTCGCGGTCCGGTTATACGAAGGAGCGCGGGATGGTGTTGCAATCGGCGCTGCTGGAGAAGCTGCGCACTTCTCCGGGAGTGGCGGGCGCTACGCTGACCTCACACTTGCCGATGGGCGATTTCGGCTCGGGCAATACGCAGGACCTGGCCGTTCCGGGTTATGTGCCTGCGAACAAGGAGGCGATGGAAGCAGTCACGGATTTCGAAGGACCTGACTTTTTCAGCACCATGGGCATTGCGCTCGATCGCGGAAGGGAATTCGGCACACACGATGTGGCCGGCGCGCCATTGGTGGCCGTGGTGAACGAGACTATGGCGCGGCATTACTGGCCGAACAGCGACGCCCTGGGACGCAGCGTTGTGGTGAACGGAAAGCCGTGGCAGATTGTGGGCGTGGTGCGGGACTATGTTTATCATGGCCCGCAAAACAGCGAACCGGATCCGGTGCTCTACCTGCCGTTGGCGCAGCACTATGAGAGCTATGTTTTTGTAGCCCTGCGTTCGAAGACTTCTTCAGCCGCAATGCTGCCGCAACTGAGGCAGGCCGTGGCCGCGCTTGACCCGTCGCTGCCGATCGAAAGCCCGCAGACGCTCGAAGAAGTATCGGGCATTCAGTACCAGTTCTCGCGGCTTCCCGCGGAGTTGTTGGGAGTCTACGGAATATCGAGTTTGCTGGTAGCCATGATGGGGCTGTACGCGGTGATGGCGTATTCAGTCGTCGAGCGCCACCGCGAATTTGCATTGCGCATGGCGCTCGGTTCTACGCGCGCCGGCATCTTCCGGTTGGTGCTCAGCGGCAGCGCGCTGATTGCGGGGGTGGGATTGATCAGCGGCGGACTGGGTTCCATTGCCGCAGTGCGGTTGTTGCGATCCATCCTGTTTGGCGTAGCTCCGTTTGACCCGCTGAGTTACTTCGCAGCGGCCGCATTGATGTTGCTGACAATTTTTGTTGCAGGTCTGTCGCCGGCACGTCGCGCGGCTTCAATTGAACCAATGCAAGCGCTACGCAGCGAGTAAGCAAATTCGCAGGAGAGAATGATGGGGAATTGGATCCAGGATATTCGCTACGCAACGCGCCGGTTGCGCAAGTCGCCGGGGTTCACGCTTACGGTGGTCATCACGCTGGCGCTGGGAATCGGCGCCAACACCGCCATCTTCACGCTGGTGCAGGGCATCCTTTTGCGCTCTCTGCCGGTGGCCGATCCGGCGCAGCTTTACCGCATCGGCGACACCGATAATTGCTGCGTCAATGGCGGCTTTGTGGGCGAGAACGGCGACTTCGACATCTTCTCCTACGACCTCTACCTGCACCTCAAAAAGTCCGCGCCAGAGTTTGAGCAACTGGCCGCGGTGCAGGCCGGCCGATGGGGATGGAGCGTGCGGCGCGGCGATGAAATGGCCAAGCCGCTTCAAGGCGAATTCGTTTCCGGCAACTTTTTCTCGACCCTCGGCTTGGGAGCGTATGCGGGACGTCCGCTTGGGGAAAGCGACGATACGCCATCCTCCCCGCCGGCCATCGTCATCAGCTACCGCGCATGGCAAACCGAGTTCAACGCGGACCGCGGCATCGTCGGATCAACCATTTCCATCAACGCCCGGCCCGTGACCGTGGTTGGCATCGGCCCCGCTGGCTTTTTTGGAGATCGCGTCACCGATACTCCGCCCGATTTCTGGATGCCTCTGCAGATTGAGCCGTATCTCCGCGGACCGAGTTCCATCCTTCATCATGAAACTTCGAACTGGCTTTATCCGCTGGGAAGAGTTCGCAAGGGAACCAGCATCCCGGCCTTGCAGAGCAAGCTATCCGCGGCATTACGGCAGTGGTTGGGCACTCTTCCGGCTTACACCGAACACGGCGGCGACAAGGAGATTCCCAAGCAGCACGTGACGGTTGTTCCTGGCGGCGGCGGCATCCAGAGCTTGCAGATCGAGACCGGCAACGGCCTGAAGACGCTGATGATTCTTGCCGGCGTTGTCCTGCTCATCGCATGTGCTAATATTGCCAACCTCATGCTGGCGCGCGCCACCATGCAGCGGTCTGAAGTTGCCATCCGCATGGCCATGGGCGCGGGGCGCGGGCGAGTCATTCGCCAGATTCTTTCCGAGAGTATTCTGTTGAGCTGCATCGGCGGCCTCGCCGGGTTGGTCGTGGCCTATGCCGGATCGCACACCATTCTTGCCCTCGCATTTCCCGACGCAAGAAACATGCCCGTCAATGCCAGTCCTTCGTTCATGGTGCTGGGCTTTGCATTCGCAGTTTCGCTCCTCACCGGCATCCTCTTTGGAACGGCTCCCGCCTGGCTTTCCTCGCACGCACAGCCGGCCGAAGCTCTGCGCGGCGTCAATCGATCCACACGCGATCGCTCGTCGCTTCCGCAGAAGGCGCTGGTGGTTCTGCAGGCAGCCTTGTCCGTGGTCCTCATCGCGGGAGCCATTCTCATGTCGCGCTCGCTGAATAATCTTCAGCATCAAAAATTCGGCGTCGCCACATCCAACCGCTACGTGATGCACTTCGATCCGGCGGGGGCTGGTTACACCATCGAGCGTTTGCCTGCGCTGTTTCGGCAAATAGAAGAACGCTTCGCCACGCAGCCCGGAGTTTCAAATGTTGGTATGGCGCTCTACAGTCCGCTGGAAGGGGACAATTGGGGCGAGTGCGTGATTCAGCAGGGCCATCCCGCTCCGCAGCCCGGCGACAAGTGCGGCTCAACGTGGGACCGAGTGAGCAATCATTTTCTCGATTCCATCGGCGTTCCGGTTCTGCGCGGCCGCAACTTCACTGACCAGGACACAGCCACTTCGCAGCAGGTTGTGGTAGTCAATGAGACCTTTGTCAAACGGTTCTTTCCCAACCAGGACCCCATCGGCAAGCACTTCGGCATCGACTTCCCGCAGTACTCGGGCAATTGGGAGATTGTTGGCGTCTTTGCCGATTTCAAGATGAACAATCCGCGCAGTCCCATTCGTCCCGTCTACCTGCGCCCGCTTGTTCAGCGCGACATGACCTACACGCAGCCGGAGATGATTGCGACTGAAACCCAGTCGTCGTTTATGAACGCCATCGTACTCAACTTCAGTCGTCCCACGCAGGATGCGGCGGCCATGATGCGGCACACGCTGGCGGGCATCGACCCCAATCTCACGGTCACCGACATTCGCACCTTCGATACGCAGGTGGCCGGCAACTTTATTCAGGAGCGGCTGATTGCGCAACTGACCAGTCTCTTCGGAATTCTTGCGCTGGTCATTGCTTCAGTCGGTCTCTACGGCGTCATGTCTTATTTCGTGGCCCGCCGCACCGGCGAAATCGGAATCCGCATGGCATTGGGCGCAACGCGTCCTGGTGTGGTCGCCATGGTCTTGCGCGGCGCGCTCTGGCAGATTCTGATCGGACTCGCCCTGGGGGTTCCCGCGGCGCTATACGCAGGCCGATTGATGAAGAGCCTGCTCTATGGCGTCGGTGCTTACGATCCGCTGGCTCTTGGCGGTGCAGTTCTGGTGCTCGCTCTTTGCGCCGCGGTGGCGGGATTCATTCCTGCGCGCCGCGCCGC
>Ga0181517_10004832_pt1 | contig 12100 bp, 11 predicted proteins | sample PEATcosm2014_Bin_31_FD_119748 | JGI IMG/M metagenome (GOLD analysis project Ga0181517, IMG submission 119748) | Peatland microbial communities from MTU Mesocosm Facility, Houghton, MI, USA - PEATcosm2014_Bin01_30_metaG | ecosystem: Environmental > Terrestrial > Soil > Wetlands > Peat | place... | reverse complement strand
CGCGAGCGCCTGCTGGCGCAGGTACAGGTGTGCCCCGGTGTCCCCGGCCGCGACGCGCGTCGCCTGCCCGTGCTGGAAGTCCCAGCAATGAAAGGTCGTGAAGCCGCCGGTCTCGTCCTGCAGATCGCGGATCTTGACGAGGTGGTTCACGCGATCGCGCGGGGTATCGACGGTGCCGTACATCATCGTGGCGGTCGAGCGCAGCCCCATCTGGTGCACGGTGCGCATCACCCCCAGCCACTCCGCGCTCGTGCACTTGGCAGGGGCGATGGCGCGCCGGACGCGATCGACCAGGATCTCGGCGCCGCCGCCGGGGAGGGAGTCGAGACCGGCGGCGCAGAGACGCGCCACGACCTCCCTCGTGGTCAGGCCTTCCTTCTTGCAGAGGGAGAGGATCTCGACCGGCGAGAGCGCGTGCAGACCGAGCCGGTACTCCCGCTTGATCCAGCGGAAGAGATCCTCGTACCACTCGAGGCCAAGCGCAGGGTGGAGCCCGCCTTGCAGGAGGGTCTGCACGCCCCCGGCGCGCACGACCTCTTCGAGCTTCGCGCCGAGCGCCTCGCGCGACAGGACGTACCCCTCGACGTCGTCCGGCGACCGGTGAAAGGCGCAGAAGCTGCAGGCGGTCGTGCAGACGTTCGTGTAGTTGACGTTGCGATCGACGATGTACGTGACGACGTCGCGCGGGTGCTTCTTCTTGCGCACGGCATCGGCAGCGAGACCCAGGTCGAACAGGCTCCCCTCCGACAGCAGCCGCTCCCCCTCGGCGGCGCCGAGGCGGTCGCCGTCGGCAGCTCGCGCCAGCAGGACGTCGAGCGAATCCGCGGGGGCGCCGCTCCTGGCGACCCTGTCCTCGTCGAAGAACCGCACGCGCGCCCGGGGCAACAGCCGGATCCTGGCCGCCTCGTCGTACAGGCGCTGGATCGCGGCGCGCTCCTCCTCGCCTAGCTCGAAGCGGATGGCGTCCTCGAGGTAGGCGCGCATCGAGGCCGCGGAGAGCCCGGTCTCACGGGCGTGCTCGTCGGCGTACTCGTGACGTCGCGCCACCCCCATCGCCTTCGCCGCGAGCAAGACGGCCTCGTCCGCCTCCGAGAGCGAACCAGGGCGCCCGCACCAGGCCGCGAAGACGAACGGCAAGCCGGTCCACGCCCGCCACTCGTCCGCGAGGTCGAGCACGTACGGGAACTTCCCCTCGATCATGAGCGCCGGGTCCCCGATCACCAGCGCGGCGCGCGTCCCGCCCACCCGCGCGAGCCCTTCGGCGGGGGTACTGCCGACGAGCCTAGGCTCCGACCCATCGCGACGCGCGCGCAGCAGGACGCGCGACAGCAGCACGCTGGACCGGGACGACAGGTCGAGCGCGAGCTCGGTCACCTCGTCGGTCGGGCACTCCGAGACGATGACCACGCTGCGCACGGGCCCCCGCGAACCGATGGCCATCCCGCGAGCGATGCGAAGGTCGCCGATGGTCGCCGCCGCCGCGACCGGCATGAGGGCCACGTCGGCCTCGTCCTCCGCAACCTGGCGCGCGACCTCGGCCGGCAGCCCCACGGTCAACACGACGCGAGGGTCGTCGCGGAGCGGCTCGAAGAGCGGCCTCGCATTGAGGTACCTGACCGCCGCGACGCGGAGCGGAGAGGCCGTCACCCGGGCACCAGGTGCTTGTCGGCCTTGCGATCCCTGACCGGGAACGCGGCCTCGGGCAGCGCCTCGGGTGGATGCTGACGCACGACGTTGTAGAGGGTGTCGCGCTCGACGGGGGTGCGCCCGGCCTCGCGGATGAGCCGAACGAGCTGCTCCTCTCGGAGCGCCGAGGGGGAGGTCGACCCGGCCGCGCCGTAGATCGTCTCGTGGACGATGGTGCCGTCGAGATCGTCGGCGCCGAAGCGCAGCCCCACCTGCGCGATCTTCGGCGTCATGCTGACCCAGTAGGCCTTGATGTGCGACACGTTGTCGAGCAGCAGGCGTGAGACGGCGAGCGTGCGCAGATCGTCGACGCCCGTCGGCGCAGGCAGGTGCTTCATGCCGTCGCCGGCGGGGTGGAAGGCGAGCGGGATGAAGGCCTGGAGGCTCGCGGGGGCGCTGGACGACTCGTCCTGCAGGGCGCGGAGGCGAAGGAGGTGGTCGACGCGGTGCTCGAAGGTCTCGATGTGCCCGTAGAGCATCGTCGCGTTGGTGAAGAGCCCGAGCCGATGGGCCACGCGGTGGACCTCGAGGTACTCGTCGGCCGTCGCCTTGTCGCCCGAGATGCGGCTGCGGACGTCCGGGTGGAAGATCTCGGCCCCGCCCCCCGGCAGGCTGCCGAGGCCGGCGTCACGGAGCCGCGTCAGGACCTGCTCGTACGTCATGCCGAACTGCCGCGCGAAGAAGTGGATCTCGACCGCGGTGAAGCACTTCAGGTGAAGGTCGGGCTTGATGCGCTTGAACCCGCGGAGCAGCTCCTCGTAGTACGAGAACGGCAGCCGGGGGTGCAGGCCGTTGACGACGTGAACCTCGCTCGGTGGGTCGCTCATGCGCACCTCGAGCTGCCGCCAGGCCTCGTCGAGCGTCAAGGTGAAGGCGCCTGGATCCGCGTCCTCCCGCCGGGAGAACGAGCAGAAGAGGCACGAGCCGGCGCAGACGTTCGTCACCTCCACGCGCAGGTTACGGTTGAAGTAGGTGCGGTCGCCGTGCAAGCGCTCGCGGACCAGGTTGGCGAGCTGGCCGACAGCGAGAAGGTCGGGGTGGCGGAAGAGGGCGACGCCCTCGTCGTGGGAGAGGCGCTCGCCGGCGTGGACCTTCCGGGTGATGACGTCGAGCGTGGAGTCAGGCATCCGTGGCGTGCTCCTCGGAGCCGGGGTGGAACACCCGGACGGCTCGCCCTCCGAGCCGGACCGGGATGGACTCGAGGTGCTTGCTGTCGAGGGAGCCTTCGACGGTCGCCCAGGAGATCTCGCTGGCGCCGAAGCCGAGCGCCACCTCTGCCATCAGCGGCCCTACCTCGGCGCCGTCGACGCGCACCCGAGCTGCGCGCGGGCCCGTGATTCGCGCGACGGCCACGCGGCGCAGCATCGCGAGGCCCGAGGTGCTGACGTCGGCGACCGAGACGCTCACGACGTCAGGACCCGGTTCGTGTTCAACACCGACGAGGACACCCACGAGGTCTCCCACTTCCTCGGCGCGCACCCGGTCGGCGAGCGCTCCGACGGCGAGGATATCCGCCGTCTCGAGGACAGCCGCGAGATCCTCCACGCGCGCGAGCTCGCCACGTCGACGAGCCTCTGCGATGGGAAGAAGCCCGCTCTCGGCGAGCGCCCGGTCGACGAGCGCGCTCACGGCGGCGTCCCCCAGCGGCGCGAGAGATCGTGGGCGACGCCCAGGTGATCGAGCGTGCGCGCCACGACGGTGTCGACGAGGTCGTCGACCGATCGAGGTCTGCCGTAGAACGACGGCATGGCAGGGAGCACCAGCGCGCCCGCGCGGAGCAGCTGGGCGAGGTTCTCGATGTGGACGAGGTTGAGCGGCGTCTCGCGCGGCACCATGACGAGACGGCGGCGCTCCTTCAGCATGACGTCGGCGGCGCGTGTCAGGAGCGTGTCGGAGACGCCGTGCGCGACCTTCGCCACGGTGGCCATCGAGCACGGGATGATGACCATCGCGTCCCACGCGGCGCTGCCGCTCGCGAAGGGGGCCGAGTAGTCGCGCCCCTCCCAGACGCGCACGCCGACGTCCTCGCGCAGATCCCCCTCGCACTCGAGCGCCCAGACCTCGGGCGCGCTCTCGGACACGCAGACCGCGACCTCCACCTCCCCGGCCGCCGCTCGCTCGCGCAGGACCGCGAGCAGGCGCCTGGCGTACGGGGCGCCGCTCGCCCCCGTGATGCCGACGACCAGCTTGCGCGGCGCCGCTGCGCGAGTCACCGGGGCACCTCCGCGCGGACGATCGACGCCACGCCGAAGGTCAGATCCTCGCCGGTCACGCGGACGAAGCCGGCCCGCTCTGCGGCGCGCTCGTACTCTGCGCGCGACAGGAAGCCATCGATGCTGCGGGCGAGGTACGCGTAGGCTTCGCGATCGCCGGAGATCAGCCCCCCGACGATGGGGAGCACGCCTCGGGCGTACGAATGGTGGAGCAGGCGGGTCGGCAGGCGCGTCGGACGGAAGAACTCGAGCGTGACGAAGACCCCGCCCGGGACCATCACGCGGCGAATCTCGCCGAGCGCCCTGGCAGGATCGGCCACGTTGCGCACGCCGAAGCCACATACGGCCGCGGCGATCGACCTGTCCTCGAACGGGAGAGCCTGGACATCGGCGACGACGATCTCGGCCCTCGAGGCCCTCGCGCGGCCGCGCTGCAGCATCGGCTCGGAGAAATCGCAGGCGATGACGCGCTCCCCGGGGCAGTCGCGGTCGAGCATGACCGTGAGGTCCAGCGTGCCGGCGCAGAGGTCGAGACGCGGACCGCACGGGGCTCCCGAGAGCGCGTCGACCGCGCGGCGACGCCAGGAGACGTCCAGCCCTGCGGACAGCAGCCGGTTCAGCCGATCGTAGGTGGGCGCGATGCGCCCGAACATGGCTCGCACGGCCGGGCCGTGGCGGGCAGCGTCGCCTGCGCGATCGGCGACGTCGGCGATCGGGGAGGCCGCCGGTGAGGTCATCGCGGCCTCTGGAGCAAGGTGCGGGCGGCGTGGAGGACCGACTCGGCGAGCCCCGGTGGCCCCGCGTCGGGCTCGCGGTGACGCGCGCGACCGCCACCGGGCTCGCCCTGGGGTCGCCTCCAGGCCGGGTCGAGGCCGAGCTCCGACCATCGCGCATCGACCTGCGCGTCGATCGCGGGCGTCATGCGCAGGACCTCGGGCCACTCGCGCCTGTACCCCTCCTCGGGCCACTTCTTCGTCCCGTCGATGGCCATCTTGCCGCCGAACAGCGGCTGGTTCGCGCCGTGATCGAGCTGGTCGATCGGCCCCTCGACGAAGGTGACGTCACGCTTCGGGTCGAGGTTCGCGAGCAACCGCCACGCGACCTCGGCCTTGTCCTGCACGTCGACGTCGTCGTCGACCACGCAGATGACCTTCGCGAACGACATCTGCCCAGACCCCCATAGACCGTGCGCGATGCGGGTCGCGTGCATGGGGTACTGCTTCTTGATCGAGACCAGGACGAGGTTGTGGAACGCCCCCTCGACGGGCAGGTTCAGGTCGACGATCTCGGGAAACACCGTCCTCAGGAACGGCAAGAAGATGCGCTCGGTCGCCTTGCCGAGCCACGCGTCCTCCATCGGCGGCGGTCCGACCAGCGTGCACGGGTACACGGCGTCGCTGCGGTGGGTCAGGCAGGTCACGTGGAAGCGCGGGAAGCGGTCCACGGGCGTGGAGTAGCCGGTGTGGTCGCCGAACGGCCCCTCGTCGACGAGCGGCTCGCCCGTGTCGATGTAGCCCTCGAGGACGAAGTCGGCGTCGGCGGGGACGTCGAGATCCACCGTCTTGCCTCGAACCGTCCTGACCGCGGCCTTCCTCAGGAACCCCGCCAGCATCCACTCGTCGATGCCGTCGGGCACCGGCGCGGTCGCCGCGTAGGCGAGCGCCGGGTCCCCGCCGAGCGCCACCGCGACCTCGAACCGCCCGATCCCGAGCTCCTTCGCCCTGCGGCAGTGGCGCGCGCCCGTCTTGTGGACCTGCCAGTGCATGCCGGTCGTCTGCCGGTCGAAGATCTGCATCCGGTACATGCCCACGTTCCGCGTGCCGGTCTCCGGGTCGCGGGTGATGACGCTGGGGAGGGTGAGGAACGGGCCACCATCGCCGGGCCAGCTGGTGAGGACGGGGAGGATCCTCAGGTCGACGGCGTCACCCTCGTAGACGACGTCCTGGCAGCGGCCCTCGTTCACACGGCGGGGCACGACGTGCGCGAGCTCGGGCAGGGTGAGCGCGAGCTGCGCGAGGCCGGCGGCGGTCATCGACGGGCGCGCGTGGAGGAGGGCCTCGATGGCGTGACGGTGCTCCTCGAGGTCCCCAACCCCCAGCGCGAGCGACATCCGCTTGCGCGAGCCGTAGGCGTTGATGAGGAGAGGGAAGCGGCTACCAACCACGCGCTCGAACAGGAGCGCCGGCCCCGCCGCCTTCATCACGCGGTCGGCGATGGCGGAGACCTCGAGCACGGGGTCGACAGGATGCGTGACGCGAACGAGCTCCCCGCACCGTTCGAGCGCAGAGACGAAGTCCGCCATGCCGTCGTACGCCATCGATCGCCTCTCGGAAGCCGCGCAGGAACCAAGGGTAAGACCGGGTTCCGATCGGGGTCTTCTGAACCGGGCTGTACTTAGGGTCCGGGTGGGGAGCCGTCAAGGCGAGGGGGGGCCCTGATCGCACAGCACGCTTCCTGCTCGGGCCGCGATCGAGCGTGCGCAGGGCGACGCTGCGGTTGTCACCGGTGCTCGCGGCATCGCGTGCGACGCCGTGGCCGGTCCTTCCGGCCGAGGACCGTCCGTGATGAGCTACGCTCCTCCTCGCGCTCGAGAACCCTCGGACGTGCCCCGCATGCTCACAGCAGGATCTTCCGGAGGTGGTTCGATGAACGCAGTAGCCACAAGGTCGCCCCGGGTGCCCACGAGCGATCGACCTCGCCGGCCGCGGGAGCGCCTGTCCAGGCGTGTGCTCCTGGGTCGTCCGCTGCTCCTGATGGTCGCAGCGGTCGCCTCCTGCGCAGGCAAGCCGTCCCCTGCCTCGTCGCCACCCACGCTCCCGGCGCCGCGCTCCGCGGTGGTGCCGACAGCGGCGTCGACGACCGCGGCCGCAAGACCGGACGTGCAGCCGTTCATGATGCTGAGCGGGCGGTCGTTCGTGCTGGAGCACCTCCGTGTCATCGACGGCACCGGCGCGCCAGCGCGGGAAGACCAGACGCTCTTCATCCTCGACGGCAAGATCGCCGCGCACGACCGACCCGGTGTGCAGCGGATCGACCTGACGGGCCGCACTGTGTTCCCCGGCCTGGTGGGCATGCACGAGCACCTCTTCTACCCGGCGGGGGGCGGCGTCTTCCACGAGATGCCGACGAGCTTCCCGCGTCTGTACCTGGCGGCGGGCGTCACGACGATGCGCACCGCGGGGAGCATCGAGCCGTACACCGATCTCGAGATCAAGCGCGACATCGAGCGCGGCCTGTCGCCAGGGCCGAAGGTCTGGGTCTCGGGCCCGTACCTCGAAGGCGACGTCCCGTGGACCGAGCAGATGCCACGGCTCCGGGGGGCCGAGGCCTTCCGTCGGATGGTGGACGTCTGGGTCGACCAGGGCGCGACGAGCTTCAAGCTCTACAACTTCGTCACGCGCGACGAACTCGCCGCGGCCGTGGACGAGGCGCACAAGCGGCACGTCTCCATCACCGGCCACCTCTGCTCGGTCGGCTTCACAGAGGCTGCGGAGCGCGGCATCGACGATCTGGAGCACGGCGTCATCGTCGACACGGAATTCTACTCGAGGAAGAGACCCGACGAGTGCGCCGCGTACGAGGCGCTCACGGAGCTGGCCGAGATGAGCCCGGGGGACCCTCGCCTCGCCACGTTGATCCAGGAGCTCGTGAGGCGACACGTCTCGATCACGTCCACGCTCGCTGTGTTCGACGCGTTGACGGAGGCGGGGTTCCGCCGCGCGCTCACGCCGGCGGTGCTCGACGCGCTCGACTCCGACGCCCGTGCGAGGCTGCTGTCAGGTCACCTGCGCGGCGGCGCAGAGCTGATGCTGAAGGCGGAGAAGCTGGAGATGGCATTCGAGCGCGCGTTCGCGCTGGCTGGCGGCTCGTTGCTCGCGGGCTGCGACCCCACAGGCAACGGCGCCGTGCTGGCAGGGTACGGAGACCAGCGCAACCTGGAGCTGCTGGTCGAGGCGGGCTTCACGCCGCTGGAGGCCCTCCGGATCGCGTCGTGGAACGGCGCCGTCTTCCTCGGGGAGCAGGACCGCATCGGGACCATCTCGCCCGGCAAGGACGCGGACCTGGTCGTGGTGAAGGGCGACCCCTCGAGAGACATCGCCGACGTCGAGAAGGTCGAGATCGTCTTCCGGGATGGTGTCGCGTACGATCCGCACAAGCTCGTGGACTCGGTCCGCGGGCTCGTGGGCGTCCGGTGAGGTCTGCGAAGCGCGCCGCGGCACCAGATGGCGCGGCGTGTGCTCTCTTGGCTTCCGGATGGTCTCGGAGTGCGCGGCCCGCCGCCCTCACGGAGTCCTGGCACACCGGAACCCGACCGCGCTGTCGTGGCGCGCGGGCAGGTTGCCGCCTCGGTTCGAGGCGAGCAGGAACGACGGCACGCTGACGTAGTAGCCGCCCCGACCCACGCGCGAGGTCGTCGCCGTCAGGTAGGCGCAGTCGACGCAGGGATCCGCATAGGAGCTCGCGAACCAGTCGACGTTCCACTCGAAGACCTCCCCCGCCATGTCCAGCTGGCCCCAGAGCGCCATCCCGTCGGCCGCCGTGCCCACCGGCGCGATGTTCGCCACGCCGCCGCAGTACGCGGAGCTCTCCCCGTAGTAGCAGCCGTAGATGGCGTAGTGACTGGCGACGCCGGGGTCGGCCGAGCCCCACGGGTACTCGCGCTGCTCCGCGCCCCCTGCTGCAGCGTACTCCCACTCTGCCTCGCTCGGCAGGAACCCTCCGTCCCAGATGCAGAACGCGTACGCCTCGTACCAGTTGACGCAGTCGATGGGCAGGCTCTCCTGGCTCCCTGGCGACGGGGTCCACGTGTCCCAGTCCGGCATGCACGCCAGGTTCGAGTCGGTCGGCGCGATGTTGCCGTCATCCGACGCCACCCAGCCTGGCTCGTAGGTCCCCGGGCTCCCGCTGTTCGCGAGCCCCTGGCCGCCGTTCAGGTGAGCGTGCTTGCCCGAGCCCGCGGACGGCAACCACCCGAGCCCGCCGTCCCAGGCCTTCACGAACTGCCGGAACCGGCCCACCGTCACCAGGTACTTGTCAAGCCGCAGGCCGCTGACGCTCGCGGGATCGGCCGCTCCGGTCGCACCGCCATCCGGGCTGCTCGTGTAGGTCCGATCGTAGGTCCCGCCCGGCACATCCACGCTGGTGCAACAGCTCTCGGTGCCGGCGTCGCCCGCGAGACAGCTGACCCCTCCCGCATCTCCGACGGTGCAGCTCGTCGCCGTCGTCGTCGAGCCGGTGCACGCGCCGTGGGAGCACGTGCCGGTCACGCAGGCCCAGCTGTCTCCCCACTGGCAGTCCGACCCGCAGGTCTCGACGTGAGCGTCATCCAGGCACTGCTGGGCGCCGGGCATGCACACGCCGTGGCACTGGCTGCTCGAGCCGGAGCCGCTCCCCGATCCGTCCGCTGAACCGGAGTGTGACTTGCCTCCGTCGACCACGCCCGATCCCGTCCCCGACCCACCTCCCGCATCGGATCCACGGCCCGAGCCGGAGTCTCCCCCGCTCGGCCGCCCGCCGTCCTTCCCGCTGCTCGACGTGGAGCCGGCGTCCTTCCGGGTCGACCCGGAGTGACTCGCGGCGCCGTCCTGGCGACCCCCGTCCTTGCCGGGCGCCGACGCACCGCCGCTCGAGCTCGAGCAACCCGTCACCAGCCATGCGAGGACGACCGTCGTCACGACCCCTGCCAGCGCGCGCTTCATGGTCATCACTCCTCGACGGCGCAGTAGAGCGCCGTTGCGGATCGGCGGCAAGACGCGGTCATCGGCCACGATCCGTCGACGCCCACAGGCCGCGCCTCGCGCGGAGGAGGCCGCCTGATCGGCCCCTCCCGGGACGTCCTGACCTCAGAAGGTGTGACGGTCGGCGTTCAGCGTGAAGTACATCGCGGCGCCGATCGCGGCGGCGAAGTAGAGCGCGAACATGACGATGACCGCAATGCCGCAGTACTTCCAGAAGGACTTCTGCTCTCCGAGCGCAGCCTCGAGATCCACTGTGGAGCGCGTCCTCATGAGCCGCCCTATCGCGCTGCCGAAGGTCCAGAGCTTGATCCCGGGGTACACGTAGACAAGGCCAATCGGCAGGTAGACCAGGGCGAGGAGCGCCATCGCACGATTCTGACCGTGGTCCGCGACGAGGCCCATGGCTCCCACGAAGAAGGCCATCATCACGATGAAGGCGGTGGCGATGAACGCGAGGATGCTCAGGAACATGACCCACGGCCGCGTCTCGCGAAGCCGTTCGATCGCCCCCTGCGGGACGACGCCGGCCTCCGTCATGCCGTATCGGGGGTCGGTCGTGGACGCATAGGCCTCGGCGCCGGGCGGGCTGTAGGGATTCACGGCCCAGCAATCTACACGAACGAGGAGGAATGCAGACCGATCGAAGCGGTGATTCGCGCCGGCTCACGCAGCCTCGAGGCGACCGTGCCGCGCCAGCGCGCGCGAGGCGGGCTCGGGCCCCTATCTCTCGACGTTCGCGCCACGACCCGCGAGGCTGGACCCCTGGTCGATGACGAGCACGCGGACCCGCCCCGTCGCGACCGTGCGACCGCGCTCGTCGATCACGTTCACCTCCCACAGGCGGCTCCGCCTCCCCGAGTGGACGGGCCTGCCGACGGCCTGCAGTCGGCCCTCGCGGACGGCGTGCAGGAACGAGGTGTGATTCTCCAGGCCAACCGCGTACTGGGCCTTGGCCGCGAGGGTGACGCTCGCGCCTATCGACGCGACGGCCTCGACCAGCCCCGCGTAGACGCCGCCATGGACGACGCCCAGCGGCTGAAGGTGCTCGGGGCCGACCACGAGCTCGGCGATCACCTCCTCGGCTGTCAGGCGCACGAAGCGCGCCCCCATGGCGCGCATCCAGCCGTCGCGGATGGCCTCGAACGCCGCGCCGCCTTCTCCACCTTCACCCACCAGCCAGGGGTGGTCGTCGCTTCCGGTGCTCATGACCGAGCGTACTATACCTCGACCCCGACCCCGACCTCGGACTCGAGCTCGAACGCGACCTCGATCACGGGCACCCCCGTTCCGTGCGCCGTTCGTCCGGTGGCATGACGCGCCGCCACGACGCCCGAGGTTGAAACCTCGGGCTCCGTCTACGAAGTCCCCTGCGGGGACTGACGATTGTGACTCGCGACGGTGCCGCTGCGGGCCGGCGGAACGGGCGTGGCAGGAGCGCTGCGGAGGCTCCAGCGGTGACGCCGGAGCCTCACCCTGCCGCTTCGACGCACTCGCCTCGCGCGATGGTAGAGGCGCGCGGCTGCTCCTGGTCCTTCACACCGAGCGGCTCGCCTGGTGGGGCTGCAATCGTCGTGACGGACCGCAGGCACGGCACGCGATGGCTTGGTCGGGGTCGAGTGCGGGGTCGGGGTCGAGTGCGGGGTCGGGGTCGCGGGCGAGGTCGGGGTTGCCCCGACGTCCTGTCCGTGGATCACTGGGAACGGCTACTCGTCGGCCAGTTCCACGGTCGTGATCGTCATGCCGCCGTTCCACCAGACGCGCCCGCCCGCGCTCGACGCCCAGCAGGCGCAGGTAGCGGTGGAAGGCGCTGGAGCGGATGGGGACCTCCGGGGGGCCGTCAGCGACTGGAGGTCACGGCGCCTCTGGACGCGACTCCGTCATGCGTCCACGTTCCCTCTACATACGACCACGTTCGCGCGCCATGCGTGGACGTTCGCGCGCCATACGACCTCGTTCCCCTTTCATACGACGTCGTGACCCGGCCGTCGGTCGCCCTGGCCGCGGGCGCTCGAGCCGGTCCGGATGGCATCCGAGATGGCCCAGTTCTTTCGGGCACTTGCAAATGACACGAGGGAGTCGGGCGAAGAGGACTGGCAGCGCGCGCCGAGCTGTGCGCGAGGAGCCGTTCGCGGTACCTCTTGCGGCGGAGGCAGCCGCGATGGCGGAGCGACCGGCACTCGAGGCCTTCGGCCTCGTCAAGCACTATCGGGATCGTCACGCCGTGAGCGGCGTGGACCTGACGGTGCATGCCGGAGAGGTGCGCGGGCTGCTCGGACCGAACGGTGCTGGCAAGACCACCCTGCTGCGCCTGCTGCTCGGGCTGGTCCGGTCCGACGCCGGCACCGTGAGCCTGCTCGGGCAGAGCGCAGCACCGACCGGCGCCGCCGTGCCGCGCGGAGTGGCCGGGTTCGTCGAGGCTCCGCGGTTCTACCCCTACCTCTCGGGGCGTCGGAACCTCCGCCT
>Ga0181517_10004829_pt1 | contig 12105 bp, 5 predicted proteins | sample PEATcosm2014_Bin_31_FD_119748 | JGI IMG/M metagenome (GOLD analysis project Ga0181517, IMG submission 119748) | Peatland microbial communities from MTU Mesocosm Facility, Houghton, MI, USA - PEATcosm2014_Bin01_30_metaG | ecosystem: Environmental > Terrestrial > Soil > Wetlands > Peat | place... | reverse complement strand
CTTTCGGGACGAACATAATTGCCGAATGCGCCGGCCAGGTAGAGACATTCAATGTCTTCCAACTCGGCGCCCCAGTGAGCCAGAAGAATACGGAGGCCGGCGGCGATGGCGCCTTTGGCCAGTTGCAGTTCGCGCACATCGGGCTGGAATAGCTTCACGGGCATTTGGAGAATTATTTCCCGCTCCGCGTTGGTCATGCGCCCGGAGGGGTTGATGGCTCCCATGTCCAGGCCCGCGGCCACGGCGTCAATCAGACCGCTGCCGCACATACCACGCGGCTCAATGTCTCCGATTACACCGCATTGCATATGCTCGCCGAGCCAGTGAACATGCGAGATGGCGCCGGCCGCGGCGCGCATTCCCATACGGATGGCGCCGGCTTCAAATGCGGTTCCGGCGGCGGTTGAGGCGCACAGAATTCGCTCGCTGTTGCCCAGCGCAATTTCCCCATTGGTGCCCAGATCGACCAGCGCCCGCAGTTTGGGCCCGACGTGCAGCCCGGTGGCCAAAATGCCCGCCAGAATATCGGAGCCGACAAAGCCGCCCAGGCAGGGCAGAATGCGAACCACTGCGGCGGGAGAGAGATTCCAGCCAAGCTGCTGGGCCGTGAAGCGCTGTTCGCCGAGGTGTTCTGAGTGAAAAGGAACATGCGCCAGCGGGCCGCAGTCGATGCCGCTGAAAATGTGGTGCATCACGGTGTTGCCCACCACCACCACTTCAACAATTTCAACCGCCCGGGCGCCGGAAAGGCCGGCGATCATTTCTTCAAGGAAGCTGCGGATGAGGGTGGTGAGTTCGGGGCCATTGAGCGAAACGCGCACCCGACTCATCACGTCTGCGCCGTAAGCGCTCTGCGGATTGAGCGCGGTTTTGAGGCTCAGCACTTCGCCGCTGTGGAGGTCAAGCAGTTGCGCGACGATGGTGGTGGTTCCCAAATCAATAGCCACGGCCAGGCCGCGATTGGCCGAGCGCGCGGCAGCACTGTCGTCGGTGAGCACCGGCATGCTCCACTGCTCCACTCTCAGCCTCATCGGGGAGTCGGCGTGGATGCGGCATGCGAGGCGATATCCTGCGGCCAGTTCGTCGTCGGTCAAGGTCAGCAGGTCGGCTTCCTGGGGCTCAACCGCGCCCTCGAGAACCTGCACACGGCAGCCACCGCAGATGCCGGATGCGCCGCAAGGAAATTCGACACCGTACTCGGCCAGAAGGCTCTCAAGCGTCGTGCCCTTATCAGCTTCAAGAACTATGCCCAGAGGATCGAGTTCGATCCGCACCTTTGCGCTCATCGCGTCTCCTGACATCGCTTGCTCTTGTTCGAGCTTTGCAACATAGAAATAGTCAGTGGTGGTTAAAGTATACAAGCCCGCCGCTTGCTTGTGGAGTAATGCGTCCGGGTCGCCCATGGCAATGGCGTGAACGAAAAGGCGGAGCAATGGTTCGCGTTCACATCGCCCCGCCGGGGCGAAATCGCAATTTTCTTTGTCTTCCCAGGGCGGCGTCCGCCACGGCGGACTTGCCCTGGGCTATTTTCGACGCGTCCCTACGGGACGAAAGACTCATTTGCCTCAAACCGGAGGGCAAAGGGCATCCATCTCGCCAACAAAACTAGTTCATGCGATTGCCCTGCCGGGGCGCGCGATCCCTGTTGTGCACGGGATGGTTTCTCTCCGGGGCGAAAGACCGGCGCGGTTGGCGTGTGACCTGGCGTGGCTTAGTACTACAGTTGTAATTGCGTCGGATCGTAAGGTCCGGGCCTAAAGGCCGCGTGATTCTGACCGCCATTCAGGGGCCTAAAGGCCCCTGCTCCCTCCGGAAACGCCAGATACAACTGTAGTGTTAGGCCACAGCCTTTCAAAACGATTTCGGAACAAAGAACCGGCCCGGAGTGATTCCACTCCGGGCCGGGGTTTTGAAGCGTTCAAGTAAAACCTAGAACGCGATGCGCAGTGCAAACTGCGCTACACGCGGCTGGTTGATGGCCGAGGTGACCGCAGCTGCACCATTGATGGCGTCGAACTGGTTGTTGGGGGGTCCGAACTGGACACGGTTGAAGAGGTTGTAGAACTCGGCACGGAACTGGAAGTTGACCCTGCCGTCGGCGGTGACCGGGAACTTCTTCACAATCGACAGATCCCAGTTGGCGATACCGGCAGATTCAAGTGAACTATCGTTTCTGGACTCATTGCCCCAGACGTATGCAGGCGACTCAGTGAAGCAGCTGGTGTTGTACCATTCGTTCAACTTGGAGGTAGCGCTGCCGCCGATGCTCTTCTTGCATCCGGGAACGACATCGGGGCGCGAAGAGCCATTGCCGCCGGCGGTGCCGATAGCGTTGATTCTTTCGCTGAGGCCGATGGGGAAGCCCTTCATGAGGGTGGTGAGACCTTGCAGTCCCCATCCGCCGATGACTTCGTCCGCTACGCGGTTGATGTTAGGAAGAAGCGATTTGCCGCGTCCCACGGGAATGTCATAGACATAAGCAATGACAATACGCTGCGGAGCGTCGGTGGAGGACAACGACTTTTCGCCCTTCATGTTGTTGTAGTCGCCGATGCCGGTGATACCGCCTTCAAGCCAGGTGGCGAGAGTGTCGGTATTGGCTTCGAGTTTGGAGAATGTGTAGGCAACGTTGATTGACGCGCCCTGCGCAAAGCGCTTGACCACCTTGACTTCCAAGGCTTCGTAGCTGGAGTGAGCCAGGCCCAACACGCCGCCCACGCCGTTAAACTGCGGGAACGCGAGCAACGACTGTGCGCGCGAGTACGTGCCGTCGCTCGAGTGGAGGGCGGCCGATGGCAACATGGCGTCGTTGTAGGGGTCGTTCACTCGGTCGGTAAGGCAGTTGGCGGTCGCATCATTGACTCCAGGTTTCAGGGCAATGCACGATGCCTGGCCAGCCAGAGCAGAGTCTGGAAGCGCATCCATGGGGAAACTTCCGTTATTGAGTGGGAGGTGAACGCCCGTGGCGCCGGCGTAGGAGACGTCAATCGCGGTGCTCTTGCCCAACTGCTGTTGGACGCCGAAATTCCACTGCGTTGTATAGCTGTAAGGAGAGTTCGCGATGTCGGTGGTGGTGCCGTTACCCAACTGGTTCTGCTGGAATTGGGCGAGGTTGTGGCCCGGCGGAAGAATGATGCCCGGCTGCCCGTTGATGATTGGCCACGGCTGGCTGATGCTCGAAGTTGGTGTCCAGCCGTTATTGGAGTAGACATAAGGCGTGCTGTAGGTGACTGAGGCGTCCCAGCCTGGGTTGCCATTGGTGGAGAGGTAGTTAGGCAGCCAGAACAAGCCGAAGCCCGAGTTGAGTACGGTGTTGGGAGCGATGCGATAGGAAGCTCCGATGTGGGGTGAAAATTGCATGTGGTCCGGGTTCACAGCCATACGGCTGGGATGTTCAGTCGTGTTGGCGAGTTCATAGTTGCCCAGAGGAGCAGTGACACCCTTGAGGTTGGCAGCAATGGTGTCATTGGGAGCGGTCGGGTTAAAGAGGCTGATTCGGTCGTGACGCTCGGTGAAGGGAGAAACTTCTTCCCAACGGGCGCCGAGGTGGAAGGTCAGCTTTTGCGTGGCACGCCAGTCGTCGGTAACGAAGACTCCTGGATATGTCACCTTGGAAGCGATCAGATCGGCATAGTTGTTGTTGCCGTTGTCGGCATAACCGAGGATGTACGAGGCGATGTCAAGACCGGCCGTCGCGGCCTGGTTTGCGCCGATGGAGCTGTTGGCGGTTTCCGATCCCTTGAAGTTCCAGATACCGGCCGAGATATTGGTCTGCGCGTAGTTGAACTTGTCGATGGTGAACTCGGCGCCAAACTTGAGGGTGTGGTTACCGACGAAGCGAGTGAGATTTCCGGCAATGCGGTAGGTGTCTTGAGCGTCGATAATGGTGCTATCGGCACCCTGGCCGCTAAAGAGGCCGGCCGTATCCCAACTGGGAACGACGAACGTGGGCGGGCCGGGGAACTCGGTCAGCGCCCCCATCTGGTCGGTCCAGCCGATAGCCTCGTAGTCCGAATTGCCCCATGCATCGAGGGGGGCACGCTGATAGCCGTAGCGCGAGTAGCTCAGACGGACATCGAGAATCATTTTCGGCGACAGCGTCGCCGTGTCATCGAGGACGAAGTTGTGCATGCGGTAATGCTCGGTGCACTCGCCTTCGCCGCAGACGCCGTCCTTCAGAGGATCGGCCGCGAGGTTGATGTTGTCCCACCAGGTATAGCGACCGCTGATGTGATTGTGGTCGCTGATGTCATGGTCAATGTGGGCAACGAACTGATAGTTGTTGCCGCCGCTGGAGGCGTTGGCGGTGTAGTTGTTAGTGAGCGCCGTGGGGTTGGTTGCCGCCGGGAACATTTTGGTCATGTACGCCAGGGCCGTGGGGTTGGCATAGTTCGAGAGCGCGGAGTTTGTGGTCTGGAACGTCGACGTGTTCTTAGCGGTTGCATTGGCGAGGGTAATCCCATTTTCCCAACCGATAGGTTCGCGGCCGCCCTGAGGAAGGGTATCCACGTATTGCTTGCCGTTACCTTTTTCCCCGGTGGCGGTACCGCCGCTGGTCATATAGCTGCCCGCTGGGCATCCTTCCGCATTGGGGCAAGTGGTGGTCGGATCGTAGAGGACCTGACCCCATCCGGACAGGTCTGGGCCACCTGAATCCAATGCGTTCGTATCGGGAACGGTGGTTTTGTAGGTGACGCCCTGGCGCAGTCCGAATCCTTCCCAGTTGACAAAGAAGAAGGTCTTTTTCCGGCCGTCATAGATGTGAGGAATTACGACCGGGCCGCCAAAGTTGGCGCCGTACTGGTTCTGGGTGAACGCGGGACGAGGCAGCGGCGTGCCGCCCGGACCGCCCTGATTGCCGAAAAAGGTGTTGGCGTTGAAGATCTTGTTGCGGATGAATTCCCATGCTCCGCCGTGGATGTCCTTGGTGCCGGACTTGGTGACGAAGTTGATGACGCCGCCGCCAGTCTTGCCGTAATCGGCAGACATGTCGTTGGTTTCGACCTTGAACTCGCCCACTGAATCCTGCGAGGGAATGATTTCGACGTTATTGAAATAGATGCCGTTATCAGGAGCGCCATCCATGTAGGTGCTGCTCCAGCCGGCCATACCGCCGCCGATCTGGTAGTTGCCCCAGCCAAACGGATTCTGGCCGGTCGGGGTGCCGGAGGTCTCGCCCAGCGGAATGACCGAGGGAACCAACGCGGAAAGGTTCATGACGTTGCGGCCGTTGAGCGGAAGTTCATTGGTCTCGCGCTGGTCAACCACGGTGCCGAGAGAGACGTTATCAGCCTCAATCAGCGGGCTGCTGGCGGTAACTTCGACGGTTTCAGTCGAGGCGCCGACGGTGAGCGCGAGATCGACCTGGATTCTGGCTTCTGTCTGCAGGACGATGCCCGCGCGAGACAACTGCTTGAATCCCTCTTTTTGGACCACGATCTTGTAAGTTCCAGGGACGATATCAACGAACTGGTAGTAACCGGAATCGTTGGTCTTGGCCACTGTCTTCGCGTTGGTGGACAGATTAATGAGCTGAATGTTGGTGTCGCCGATAACCGCGCCCGTCGCATCGGTCAATGTGCCGAGGATGGTGCCGGATGTCGACTGTGAACTCCCTGGTATGGCTGTCATGCCGAGCATGACCGCCACAAGCAGAGCGAGCAAACCGATGTGTCTAAACGACCATCTTTTTGCGCTAGTTTGCATGTGTGTCCTCCTGAGTAGTTGGAACCTGTTGCAAGTAACTCCTACTGCTGCTGCCGATCACCTTGAGCGCGCGATAAAAAAGCTCCGCGTAAACATGTACGGGAGCTTCGGAATCGGCGGGGTGAGTGATCATTTTTTGTCATTGCAATGAAAATGTCTCGAGCTTCTGAGAACACTTTCAAGCTGAGAGCCGAGAGGTTATCGCCATGAACGCACAATTAACCCAGTTCTCGACGCAGGCGCGATTCTCGGAGCCTAACGCATGAGTTGTCAAGGGTTTTTTTTAACTTGTTAACGGGTGAAAACATCCGTCAAATCATATGCTTAGCGGCGCCGAATACGTCAAACCATATGCCCGATTAGGGGGGGTATAAACGGTTGCATTGACAGGGATTTCCGCCAATCGATGGGATGCTTTTTTCGAGGAAACGACCCGGCCGCCGGAGAGGGGTTATGGAATTTGGGGAGGGGGATACAGCCGGAGGGCAGAGGCAGGGCCGGAGCCTGCGGCCACAAATTGCCGTTTCCCAGAGGGGAATTGTTCCCCATTGGGACCCGATGCGTTCCCGAGGGGAAGTTGAGGGTGATTTTCACCGCGCCCGGCGGCCGACCTGGAGGGGGAATCCGAAGGTCCTGGGCATGGAATGGCGCGCTCAATGCATAAGTGTCGGGAGCACAGCCGGGGGTATGACTCTGACTGGTGAGGGCGGGGCGGAATGCAAGCGAGACTTACATGTATACGATGGCAGATGCTTCTATGTACCAACCTCTGCCAGTTATTTTAGTGTCCTATGGCGGAATTACATTTCGTCAATTCTTGCCGACGGGTAGCAGCAAAACGCGCTATAGTTCGTATGTTCCTGCGGGAGAGCGCCACCGTCGCAGATGATGTTGGACTTATTGAGTGGATGGCTCCCACTGGATGCGCAGATCGCACACCAGCGCGAAGAAACTGAAGACTTAAGAGATGCAGGCCGAACTACAAAGCGGCTTTAGTGCAATTCAGCAGACGGTCGAGGTCTGCGAGCAGAGCGATGAAACGCTCATGGCGCGGTTGCGGGGTCACGATTCTCAGGCCCTTGGTGCACTCTTCAGCCGATACGCGCGCCTGGTTTATGGCATCGCGCTGGGCATTCTGCATGACTCCGGGGAAGCGGAAGAGGTAGTGCAGGAGTGTTTCTTCTACGTCTACCGCAAACCATTCGCGTTTGAGCCAACAAAAGGAAGCGCGAGAGTCTGGATCGTCCAGGTCGCATACAGTCGAGCGCGCGACCGCAAGGCGCACTTGTCGCGCCGGGGGTTTTACGCTCGCGCAGATATCGACTCTCTCGGCCTCGAGGATTCGCTGGCAGGAACCGAAGACGTGGAAAGCGAGATAAGCGCCAAGCTTGACCTCAGCCGGTTGCAGGGCGCATTCAATGATTTGAGCAAGGTTCAGCGGGAGACGCTCAAACTCTATTACTTTGAGGGCATGGGCTTGAGAGAGATCAGCGAACGGTTGAGCGAGCCCCTGGGCAACGTGCGACACCACTTCTACAGGGGGCTTGAGCGGCTTCGCAAAAACGCTTTAGTTGAAAGGCTGCACAGTCATTGCAATGGAAAGAGTGCGAAAACCGGACGACCACAAGAGATTTCAGAAGTTGTGTGCTTTGGCACAGACTGACTCCTTGAGCAACAAAGAGCGGAGTGACATTGAACTTCACTTGCAAGAATGTGAAATTTGCCAGGCCCGGCTGCGGGAGTATTCTTCGATCGGAGAAGCGGGAATGGGTTTTGTTGCCGGCACTCTGGCGGTGACCGAAGCGGCCAGGCAATGGGACGATCAACCGGCGAGGCAGAAACTGGCGTCGTCCCTCCGCAAGCATCGCTCTGCCGGCGCGCCGAAAGACGAGCGAGGTTAGTCGCTTTCGCTTCCCACTAAAAATTTCTGATTCAACTTTCTTCCCAACTGGTACAAATGCTTTGCCGCCACCGTATTCCACATGGGTGGAGTGCGCGCGGATATGTGTGCGCTCTGCGCAAGGAGTATTTTGGAGACCATATGAAAAATCCGAGAAGTGCAATGCCAGGCGGGGTTCCCCTGCTCGGTCTTTTGAGCTTTATCGTTGCGGTGCTGCTGTTGTGCGCTGGTCCAGGCATGGCGCAGTCCACCTACGGATCCCTGACCGGGACGGTGGTCGATTCGAGCGGTGCGGTGGAAGCAGGCGCAACCGTTACACTGACCAACGTTGGAACTGCAGAGAAGCAGACTCAGGCAACAGGCGACACTGGGCTTTATTCGTTTGTAAACCTTTATCCAGGGCAGTATCGGGTAACGGTCGACAAGCCTGGATTCAAGCGCACCGACCGCCAAAACGTCGTCGTCCAGGTTCAGCAGACAACCCGGCTCGACATTACGCTTACCGTTGGTCAAGCCACTGAAACCGTCACCGTCACGGCGGAAGCTCCATTGCTGCAGTCGGAGACCTCTTCGCTGGGCCAGGTAGTGGAAACGCGCAGCGCCGACGAACTTCCACTAAACGGCCGCAACGTCTTCTCGCTTGTCCAGGTCGCTCCCTCCGTGGTTATGCAGGGCCAGGCCGGCTCCGGGGCCACAACGGTAAACCCGTTTGCGTGGGGCAACTTCCAGATCGGCGGCTCTTTCGCCAATCAGAGCGCCGAGTACCTCGACGGCCAACCGCTGAACATTGGTTACGTTACCCTGCCCATCCTTATCCCGACCCAGGACTCGATTGGCGAGTTTAAAGTCCAGACCAACAACATCGGCCCCGAATGGGGCAAGGTAGCCGGCGGTGTCATGAACCTGAGCACCAAGGGCGGCACCAACAATTTCCATGGTGAAGGCTACGAGTACATTCGCAACAAGGTGCTCAATGCCAATGACTGGATCAGCAATGAGGGCGGGCCGGGCCAAACGCCGCTGCCTCGGCCTCCGTTCACGCAGAACCAATACGGCGGCAACGCGGGAGGAAAGATCTTCAGAGACAAGACCTTCTTCTTCGGCAGTTGGGAGTCATTCCGTCTGCGCCAGGGAGTAACTTATAAAGGCACGGTTCCCACCCAATCCATCTATGATGCGATTAAGGCCAATGCCAATGGTACGCCGACGGACGTGGATCTCAACCCGGAGTACAAAAACGACCTCACCGACCCCACCACCGCAATCGTCGACCCATGCGCCGGGAACCCCGTGGCTTATGCCCCGTCGGCAAGCGACAATGTCTTCGGCAATGGAGGTTGCCAACCCTTAGGGGTTGGGGAGAGCGCCCCCACCCCGACTCAATTCATGGGTACGGACGGCAACAGCCCGAACGTCATTCCAGGCGCTCGAGTGAACCCGACGGACGCCCTGCTGTTCATCAAGGCTTTTCCGGCCCCGACCGATCCGACTGCAACTTCCGGTAACTACGTGAGAAGCTACGGCGCCGGCGGCAACCAGAACCAGGCTGTGGCCCGCATCGATCAGAAGATCAGCGACAAACAGCATATCTTCGGCCGCTACAGCTACTGGAACAACCTCAACCAACCCACCGATCCACTGGGCACCGGCTTCTGCCGGGACCGTTGCACGGAGTTGATGACTACCTTCGCAATGGCCATCGGCTACAACTACGTCTTTACGCCAAACGTCATTGGCAACCTCAACATCTCCGCCAGCCGGTTCAGATACAACCGCAATCTGGTCAACTCGGGCTACGATCTCTCACAAGTCGACTGGCCCTCGCGCTGGAATGCTGAGGTACCCGACGCGGACAGAACGCCACCGACGCCCTTTGTCGCGGGCTTTGTTGACGATGTCATGTCCAGCCTGGGAGCAGGCAGCTTCATTCAGAACCGCGATGCGCAGGGCTGGCTCTCCCCAACCCTTACCGTCGTCCATGGACGCCATACCTTCCAGTTGGGCTTGCAGTTCCAGCTAGACCAGGACGACTATACCCAGACCAACACGGCCACCGGCACCTTCGGCTTCACTGGCAGTTACACAACGCCTCTGGGCGCAAAGACATCCTACTCGCTGGCCGACTACATTCTTGGCTGGGCGCAGAACCCGATGAATATCACCAACCACTTCTACGGCGCGGCCCAGAACGTCAACTTCGTTGCGGCACGCCAGTACGTCTACGGCGGTTACATCAACGACACCTATCACGCGACCGGCAAACTGACCCTGAACCTGGGCGTGCGCTACGATGTGCAAACCCCGTGGACCGAGCGCCACGACCGTTTGGTGGACTTCAACGCCACTGAACCAAACCCCTTCGCAACGGCTGCCACCGGCTCTACGGTTCTTGGCAACGTCGACCTGGTCAACTCACCCGGCAACACCAGCCGGTATGCTCTGAATTTGAGCCACAAGGGTGTAGCTCCCCGTTTGGGCTTCGCATATAGCGTCGATCCCAAGACCGTCGTTCGTGGCGGCTACGGAGTGTTCTGGATCCCGATCGACACTCCATGGGCCACTCACCCGCTGAATGACCCGACGAGCTCCGCGCAAACCAACTACACGGGAAATAACGGCAACGGAGCATATCCAATTAACACCATGAGCACGCCCTGGACCGACTTCATTGAGCCTCCCGGACGCGCCACATGCACTGCGGCTCTTTGCCCCGGCTTCCCGAGTGCTCTCTCAATCGGAAGCGCTTCAGAGGTAGCATGGCAGCTTCAAGGAGCTACGATACCCGGGATTAACGTCCGCGACTACAAGTACGCGTACACACAGCAATGGAATCTCGACATCCAGCGCACCCTTTGGGGCGGATGGTTCGCCGATGTGGCGTATGCCGGCAACAAGGGCACACATCTGCCGCAGTACGCCCAACAGGTGAACCAGATTTCCGATAGCTACCTGGCGACGGCGGCTCAACAAGCCGCAGGCGGAGATCAGTCACTGGCGGCGATCGACACATCTGTCCCCAACCCATTCGCCAATTACTCCTACCCGGGCAGCGCGCTGGCCCAGGCGAATATTACTAAAGGCCAGTTACTGCGTCCGTTCCCCATGTATAGTGGGGTGGAGTATGCCGGCCAGGGCAGCTTTGGTAGCAATTACCACGCGCTCGAAGCCACGTTGCAGAAACGCTTTGCGGGCGGCGGCACCCTGCTTGCTGCTTACACCTACTCCAAGCTGCTCAGCAACACCGACAGCATCACCTCCTGGCTGGAAGCGGGCGGCGACGGCGCCATCCAGGACTGGAACAACCTCAAGGGTGAGAAGTCCCTCTCTTCACAAGAAGTCGGACAGCACCTGATCGTCAGCTACGTGCTCGACGTCCCGGTGGGCAAGAACAAGAAGTACCTCAATAACCTCTCCGGTCCAGCCGACAAGATCGTAAGTGGCTGGGGCATCGACGGCGTAACTACCTTCCAGGATGGCTTCCCGGTCAACATCTCTGCAAGCACGGCCAACGGGACTGGCAACTGGGGCGGCGGTCTGCGTCCCAATGTAGTTCCTGGAGTAAACAAGGCCACGTCTGGAAGCAAGGACGCGCGCGTGAAGAGCGGTAGTTGGATCAACCCGTTAGCATTCCAACAGCCTGCGACTTACACATTCGGCACTGAATCGCGCGTCGACTCCAAGCTCAGGACCGATGGCCTCGACAACTGGGACTTCGCTGCTTTCAAGCGGACCCCCATTATCGGGGAGAAGTTGGCCTTCGAGTTCCGCGCTGAGCTGTTTAACACATTCAACCATGTCCAGTTCGGCCCCCCATCCACAGGCTTTGGGAGCTCGACCTTCGGACAGGTCAACAGTCAATTCAACAACCCGCGCCTGGTGCAATTTGCCGGGAAGATCATCTTCTAAACCTTGGCTCAACCGTGCGAGCGCGGCTCAATGCCGCGCTCGCACTTCCTCTCTTAAGTTATGATTTTCTGCTGCGAGTTCAGCGTTTATCCAATAGATATCGTTGATTATTGAATGCGTTCCACCCCGTTCATGGGCCGCTCGATGAAAGAGATGGCCACCCTGAAGATCCATCGTCTGGCAATGGGTCAGGTCTTGGGTGTGTCCCTTTTAAGTATTGGGTAAAAGAAGCTCGGTTTGCCAAATTCAACTACTTTGCCGCGTGAGTGCTTCGGGCTTTCTCCGCTTCCCTTCTTCAGTTCGGCTTTACGAATCAAAGGCCGTTTGTTGATCTCCACCATGTTGCTTGCGGCCCGCCCAATGCCGCCATCCGTGCCCTTGCTTGCACTGCTTTCGTGTGCCATTCGTTCCCTCTCTTGCGTTTCTTCATGAAGTTCAGCCCAAGTCCCAGGTTGGCCGTACTGCTGCTCCTGGAGGCTTGGATTTGGCCGCGTATCGCACTGTTCAGGTGTTGGAGCGACGCATTTGCGCCAGCCGATGAAATCGCGCCCGATGCCGGGGCTCGACGAATATCAGGAGCACGCCTTCCGGCG
>Ga0181517_10004827_pt1 | contig 12106 bp, 9 predicted proteins | sample PEATcosm2014_Bin_31_FD_119748 | JGI IMG/M metagenome (GOLD analysis project Ga0181517, IMG submission 119748) | Peatland microbial communities from MTU Mesocosm Facility, Houghton, MI, USA - PEATcosm2014_Bin01_30_metaG | ecosystem: Environmental > Terrestrial > Soil > Wetlands > Peat | place... | reverse complement strand
TTGCGGGCGCGAAGTATCGCGGCGAGTTTGAAGACCGGTTGAAGGCCGTGCTTAAGGATATTGAAGAGAGCGCGGGCACGATCATTCTGTTTATCGACGAGTTGCACACCCTGGTTGGGGCAGGTGCGGCCGAGGGTTCCATGGACGCCAGCAACATGCTGAAACCGGCGCTGGCTCGCGGTGAGTTGCGCGCGATTGGCGCGACTACGCTGAACGAATATCGCAAATACATTGAAAAGGACGCGGCGTTTGAGCGGCGCTTCCAGATTGTGTACGTGGGCGAGCCGTCGGTGGAGGACACGATTGCGATCCTGCGCGGATTGAAGGAGAAGTACGAAGTCCATCACGGAGTGCGCATCAAGGACTCCGCGATTGTCTCGGCGGCGGTGCTGTCGCATCGCTACATCAGCGACCGCTTTCTGCCGGACAAGGCGATTGATCTGATCGATGAGGCGGCGGCTTCGCTACGCATTCAGATCGACTCGATGCCGACCGAAATTGACCAGTTGCAACGCCGCGCCACGAGTCTGGAGATTGAGCGCCAGGCGCTGAAGAAAGAAAAAGACGCGAATTCCATGGAGCGGCTCGGCACGGTCGAGCGCGAACTGGCCGAGGTGCGCGAGCAGGCCAACCTGCTGAAAGCGCGCTGGCGCGCCGAGAAAGAGAGCATCGCCGAAGTCCGCAAGCTGAAGGAATCCATTGAGCAGCTCAAGGGGCAACAGCAGGAAGCGGCGCGGCGCAGCGATTACGAACGCGCCTCGCGGCTGCAGTACGACGAGTTGCCCAAGGCGGAGCGAAAGCTTGCGGGACTGACGGCAAAGGCCGAGAAGAACCAGTCGCGCATATTGAAGGAAGAGGTGGACGAAGAAGACGTAGCTCGCATCGTCAGCCGCTGGACGGGGATTCCCGTTGCCAAGATGCTGGAAGGCGAGGTGAAAAAACTGGTGCAGATGGAGTCCCGGCTGCGGCTGCGAGTGATTGGGCAGGACGAGGCGTTGGAAAAGGTCTCCAATGCTATCCGGCGTTCGCGGGCAGGGTTGAGCGATCCGCGTCGTCCCATCGGTTCATTTATCTTCCTGGGCCCGACGGGGGTGGGCAAGACGGAGCTGGCCAGGGCGCTGGCGGAGTTTCTGTTCGACGATGAGCACGCCATGGTTCGCATCGACATGAGTGAATACATGGAGAAGCACTCGGTTTCGCGATTGATTGGCGCGCCGCCGGGATACGTGGGATACGAAGAGGGTGGACAACTGACGGAAGCGGTGCGGCGCCGTCCGTACTCGGTGCTGCTGTTTGACGAGATCGAAAAGGCGAATCCGGATGTGTTCAACGTATTTCTGCAGATCATGGACGATGGGCGGCTGACCGACGGCAAGGGGCGGGTGGTGGACTTCAAGAACACCATCCTGATCATGACCTCAAATATCGGATCGCTGTCGCTGGCTGGGGATCTGACATCGCCGGAGCGCTATGCCCGCGCCAGTGAACAGGTGATGACGGCGTTGCGCGGACACTTCAAACCGGAGTTTCTGAACCGCATCGACGATATCGTGATCTTCCGCCCGCTGGGAACCGAGCAGCTTACGAAAATCGTGGAGCTACGTCTCCAGGACGTGCGAGAGCTGCTGGCAGAGCGCAAGGTTACCCTGGATTTGACCGATGCGGCCAAGCGTACTCTGTTTACCAGCGGATACGATCCGGCGTATGGAGCGCGGCCGTTGAAGCGGGCCATTCAGCGGATGATTCAGGACCCGCTGGCGATGAAGATTCTGGATGGCGAGGTGCTGCATGGCGACCACGTTGTGGTGGATTCCAAGGACGGAAAGTTGAGCTTCGAGGTGCATCACAGGGAAGCGGCGCAGCAATCAAAAGAAACGGTGACGCAGGCATAGAGCGCGCCGGGAGAAGAACGGAAACGCCCCGAGGTAAACTCGGGGCGTTTTGATTTGATTCGTGGAGTTGAACCTTGACCCAGGCTTTGGGAATGGGCCCGGCGGTATCAGCCGGTGTGGCTTAGGCGAGATCAAAAAGCAAGACCTCGGACTCGGCGGTGGCAACCAGCGTCAAGTTCTCCTCCTTGCTGATGGCGGCGCCATCGCCGGCGTGGAGCGGAAGGCCGTTGAGAGTTGCCGTTCCGCTGGCCATCTGCAGCCAGCCGTAGCGGGCGGGGTTGAGCGCGAGGGGAAGACTTTCTCCAGGCGCAAGCTTTGTTACCAGCAACCGCGCATCGGCGTGAATCCTTACCGACCCGTGCTCTCCGGTGGGCGATGCGATGAGCCGCCACTGGCGGCGCTTCTGATCGTCGGGAAACGGCTTCTGCTCGTAACTGGGCTCGACATCCTGCTTGTCCTGATCGGGCAGAATCCAGATCTGGAGCAGGTGGACGGGCTCGGTGGGTGAAGGATTGAACTCACTGTGCAGAATGCCCGATCCGGCGCTCATGCGCTGTCCGTCGCCGGGGCGGATGACTTCCCCGGTGCCAAGGCTGTCCTGGTGCTCGAGCGCGCCGCTGAGAACATAGGTGATGATTTCCATGTTCTCGTGCGGGTGCATACCGAAGCCGCGGCCGGCGGCGATCACATCCTCATTGATGACCCGCAGGGCGCGAAAGTGAATGTGACTGGGATCGCGGTAATCCGCGAAGGAAAACGTGTGATAGGTGTCGAGCCATCCGTGGTTGAAGTGTCCGCGCTCGGAACTCTGGCGCAAGGTGATCATCTGTACCTCCTGGCCGCGTTTAGGACGGCCACTGAAGGAATAGATGTTGCAACAGGTAATTTCGATTCAACGGCGGCGGGTGAAAGGGTTCCAGCCAAGCCGCAGCACGATGGGCCGTATTCTGCGCTTGCGCCCGGCAGGGAGGCACGGGCGCGGTGGACGCGGCCTGGGTGCGCGCCCGGCTTTTGCTAACGGCTCTCGCTGGCGCTGCTACTGGCGCTGTTGGAGACAGAGCTGCCGGAGCTCGGGCCTGCGTTGCCGCTGGCACCGTTGCCGCCGTGGCTGGAGCTTGCGTGACCGTTGCCACCGTTGCCGCCGGAGTTGGAACTTGCATGGCCGTTGCCACGGGAGGATTTGGAATCGCTGCTGGAGTTGGACGGCGGGGGTGGGCTCGGCTGGGAGCCACCGTTGTCTTTGCCGGAGGAAGCCGTGTCTGAGGCGCTCTCTGACTTTACCGCGGAACTGGAACCCTGGGACGAGTTCTTATGGGCGTAGTCGGTGACGTACCAGCCGGAGCCTTTGAACTGCACGGCGGGGGCGGAGATTACTTGATCGATTGTCTCCTGGCCACACTGAGGACAGATCGTCAGCGGTGCGTCGGAGAATTTTACGATGCGCTCGAAGCGATGAGCGCAGGCACTGCACAGGTATTCGTATAAAGGCATGGTTCCTTCGGGTGAAGCCAGCCACCCACAGACGGGGCGGCGTTCCATTTAAAGCACGGAATACTTTAATTCTAGGTTCCCGGGGGCGATGCGGTCAATTTTGCGGCGTCCGCCTCTGGTACACTTCGCCTTTGGTGCAATCGCGGGCGGCGCGGCCGGTGGCTGTTGCCGTGGAGGCAAAACATGTCTGCAATCCAACCCTCGCTCTATTTGGTCGGCACCCCGATCGGCAACCTTGAGGACATTTCACTGCGCGCGCTGCGCATCCTGAAGGAGGTGGACATGATTGCCTGCGAGGACACGCGGCTAACGGCGAAACTGCTCAATCATTATGGCATTGGAACGCGCACCATCAGCTACCACGAGCACAACGAACTGACCCGTTCGGCGGAGCTGATCATGCATCTGGAACAGGGGAAATCGATTGCGCTGGTGACCGACGCGGGGATGCCGGGGGTGAGCGATCCGGGCTTCCGGCTGGCGTCACTGGCGATCCGGCACAAGATTCCGGTGGTTCCGATTCCAGGAGCTTCGGCGTTTTTGAGCGCGCTGGTGGCTAGCGGACTGCCGACGGATTCGTTTGTGTTCCACGGCTTTCTGCCCGCCAAGCTGGGACAGCGGCGGAAGCTGCTGGAGGAGATTCAACACTCGCCGCGGACGCAGATCTTTTACGAAGCTCCGCACCGGTTGCTGGGCACGCTGGAGGATATTGCGGAAGTGCTGGGGGCGCACCGTCACGTGGTGGTGGCGCGCGAGGTCACGAAAATTTACGAGGAGTTTGTGCGGGATACCGCAGCCGAGGTTCTGGAAAGCTTCAAGAAGCGCGACGAAATTCGCGGCGAGATTACGGTTCTGATTGGACGGGGCGAAGAGCAGCACGGAGTTCCGGCGGTGACGCGGAAAAACGCCCGCAGCCGGGTTCGGGAACTGATGAAAGCCGAGGAGATCGACGAAAAAGAGGCGATGAAGCGGGTGGCGAAAGAGATGAAAATCAGCAAGAGCGATGTGTATAGGGAGTTGCAGAAGGATGGGAAAAAGTAGAGGGGGCGGACAGCGCGTGCGGCAATCCGACCAGTTGGCCGATTGGACGAAACTGTGAATGATCGAACCCTGTTTAACGCCGCGTTGAGGGTTTTCAGACCTCGCTTATCGCATCTATAATCCGTGCCTCATGAAGTCCTCATAGCGATGCGCTTTATTTGGCCATGAACTTGACTCACCCTCGGCGTTTAAGCCCGAGGACCTGGTTAACGCGGTCCGCGCAATCAAGGGTTTGCCAGAGCTGAGTGTTCCACCAATCTGCGTACTCGACTTCGATGGGGATCTGACCGATTGGTTAGTGGGACATGGAAAAGCGGCAGCCTTTGAGCTTTGGCCATGTTTTCATAGCAGGATGTACCTGGTGGAGGCTGACGGTGTCAGCTGCGGTATCATAGCGCGGACGATCGGAGGGCCTTACGCGGTGCTGATTGCCGAACAGCTGCACGTCGCGGGCGCACAACTGATTTTGGGGCTCACCTCGGCCGGGCGAATCTCTCCATCGCTGCAGCTTCCGAGTCTTGTTGTCGTGACCAGCGCGGTGCGCGATGAAGGCACATCGCTGCACTACCTGGCGCCGAGCGAACAGATCGCTTGCCCCACGCCGATTGGTGAGCTGCTGATGGACGAACTTGGGCAGTTAGGTTTGCCCGTCGTCGAGCGACCAGTCTGGACGACCGACGCTCCTTACCGGGAAACGGCAAAGCAGATTCAGAGGCATGCCGCAGCCGGCGTCCTTGCCGTCGAAATGCAAACCGCGTCACTCTTTGCTTTTGCCACTGCCCGTCAAGCGGACATTGGGATCGTTGCGCATGTCACGAATGCGGTGGACCATCAAGACAAAACATTTGACAAAGGCACGGATGAAGATAGTTTTGTGCTCATGCGGGCCATGCTTCGTGCGGGCCGCAAATACGTCGAACAGGCGACGACCTTGATATGAACAGCAAAGAACATTGGGATTCGATCTATCAGTCCAAGAGTGAGGACAACATGAGCTGGACCCAGCCCGAACCGCTCATGTCTCTGAAACTCATTGCCGAGGTGTGCTCCTCCGGCCGGGTGATTGATGTGGGCGGCGGAACATCCTGTCTTGCGGAACGGCTCCTGGATCGGAGCTATACAGTCACCGTGCTGGACATCTCCGAGGCGGCGCTTGAGCGTGGCCGCAAACGGCTGGGGGCCAAGGCGAGCCAGATCCACTGGATAGCCGCTGATGTTTCGGCCGGGCCCAGTCTGGAGACCTTCGATGTGTGGCACGACCGGGCCGTTTTCCATTTTCTCACCGCTCCGGGCGACCGGGCGGCCTATAGAAACTTATTGCTGCAAGCGGTTCCGATGGGTGGGCATGCCGTGATCGGTTCGTTTGCCCTCGATGGACCGCAAAAGTGCAGCGGGCTTGAAGTTCAGCGATATGATGGGCCGACGCTGGCTGCGGAACTGGGTCTGCAGTTCGTTCTCCTAAAGAGCGAGCCGGAAATACACGTTACTCCATGGGGCAAGCAACAGTCCTTTCAATTCAGCGTATTCAAGCGAGTCTGAGCACTGCACGGAGTCACTGTATCTGAAATCGGGCTACCCCTGGTGCGCCTGCCTTCCTGGTTAGATGACCGGCGATCCGGAGGCTGGCCTACGACCAAAAATCTGATTTCCGGCCGGGAAGCGATTACTCTTCGACAGCGCGCAATAATTCCTTGGTGTACTCATGTTGCGGGGCGGTGGTGATTTGCTCGGTGGTGCCGATTTCCACGATTTTGCCTTGGCGCATGACGGCGATGCGGGTGGAGAGGTAACGCACCACGGGCATGGAGTGGGAGATGAACAGGTAGGTCAGGCCGAAATCTTTCTGCAATTGCTTGAGCAGGTTTACGATCTGGGCGGCGACGCTGACGTCCAGGCTACTGACGGCTTCGTCGGCGACGATGAAGCGGGGACGCAGGGCGAGGGCGCGGGCGATTCCGATGCGCTGGCGCTGGCCGCCGCTGAACTCGTGGGGATAGCGCGAGAGGGCGGTGACTTCCAGGCCGACGGCGCGCATCAACTCGGCGGCGTGCTGGCGGAGGATGGGCTTGCCGAGATCGTCATGGATGGCCAGCGGTTCGGTGACGATGTCTTCGACGGTGAGGCGCGGATCGAGCGAGCCGAAAGGGTCCTGGAAGATGATCTGCATTTCGCGGCGGGTTTCGCGCAGGGCGCGGGCGCCGAGGGCGGTTACGTCAATGCCGTCAAAGCGCACGGCGCCGCTGGTGGGTTCGATGAGGCGCAGCAACAGGCGGCCGAGAGTGCTCTTGCCGCAGCCGGATTCGCCGACCAGGCCGAGGGTTTCGCCAGCCTCGATGGTGAAGGAGACGTTATCGACGGCGCGGAGGCCGTTTTCCCCCTGGCGTCCGAAGGCGTCCGAGGTGTCATAGATCTTGGTGAGATGTTCGGCTTCGAGCAGCGCCATATTGTGCAGCGTAACACAGGCGGGTTGGCCCAGAGGGGTTTTCCAGAAGGCTTACGATGGGTTCCGCCACGGTTGACGGTGACTGGGCGTAGCGCCGCGGAGGCTGGAATGGCGGTTTGGAGGGCGCGTGGTTTATCGCCGCGTCCGGAACGACAACTTTATCCATCGGGCAGGCAGGGGCCCGCGTGCTAAAATTTCCACAGCGAATCCCTACGAGAGAAGCCATTGATCGAGCTTGCGCCATCCATTTTATCGGCTGATTTCGCCCGCCTCGCCGAGCAGGTACAACCAGTGCTCGATGCCGGAGCGACGGTGCTGCACGTGGACGTCATGGACGGCCACTTCGTACCCAACATCACGATTGGGCCGCCGGTGGTCGCCGCGCTGCGCAAGCATGTGCAGGCGCCGCTGGACGTTCATCTGATGATTGAGAACGCCGACGACTACATTGGAGCGTTCGTGGATGCGGGAGCCAGTTGGATCAGCGTGCACCAGGAGGCTTGCGTGCATCTGGACCGGGTGGTGGAGCACATCCGCTCGCGCGGCGCGCTGGCCGGAGTTGTGCTGAATCCGGCGACGCCGGTGGCAACCCTTAGCGACATCCTCGAAGTTGTGGATTATGTGCTGGTGATGTCGGTGAATCCCGGCTTTGGCGGACAGAAATTCATCCCACGGGCGCTGGGAAAGATTCGCCATCTTGCCCAATTGCGCGCCGAGCGGCATCTTGGCTTCCGTATTGAGGTGGATGGGGGCATCACTCTTGATACCATAGGCGCGGTGGTGCAGGCGGGCGCCGAGATTCTGGTTGCCGGCAACGCCGTGTTTGGCCGTGGTGACTCCGGCCACAACGTACAACAGCTTTTGCAGGCTGCGCGTTCGGCCACATTGCAGAAAGCTTAGCCGTTCATTCGAGTTCTACCGAGGTGTTTCCGGCATGTTTCGTCGCGTTGTCATCGCCCTGCTGCTGGGTATAAGTTTGCTGACCTCGGTGGCCTGCAAGAACAAAAAGGCCGCCAACCCGCTGGCTCATGTCAACTCCAAGCAGCCGGACAAGGTGCTGTTTGACCGCGCCATGGAGGCGATGAAGCAGCGCAAGTATGACGTTGCGCGCATCGCGTTGCAGACGCTGATCAACACCTATCCGGACTCGGAATACGTTGCGCGCGCCAAGTTGACGGTGGGCGAAGCCTGGTACCAGGAAGGCAGCCCGGCGTCGCTGGCCCAGGCGGAGACCGAGTTCCGCGATTTCATCACTTTTTTCCCCAACATGCCCGAGGCCGCGGAAGCACAACTGAAGATTGCCGATATTCACTATCGCCAGATGGAGAAGCCGGACCGCGATTACACCCACGCGCGCCGCGCCGAGGATGAGTACCGCCAACTGTTGCTGCAGTACCCTGACAGCAAACTGGCCGACACCGCCCGGCGCCGTCTGCTGGAGGTACAGGAGGTGCTGGCCGAGCGCGAATTCCGAATTGCGCGCTTTTATTACCAGAGGCAGTCGCTGCTGGCCTCGATTGCGCGGGCCAAGACGCTGACCGACACCTACCCGCTCTACAGCCGCGCCGACGAAGCGCTATTCATGCTGGGCCAGGCCTATGAGCAGCAGGCGGACCGGACTCGCGCCTCCAAACTGCCGGATGACCTGAAGCAAAAGCTCACCAAGGGTTACCTGGACAACGCGGCCCAGGCATATGGCAAGATTGTGAGCCGCTACCCGGCGATGCCCCGCTACCAGGACGCCCGCCGCCGTCTTGCCGCCATCGATCGCCCCGTACCCACGCCCACGCCGGAAGCGATTGCCCAGAACAAAAAGGAGCTGGCAAGCCGCGTTACCAGCACTCGCTATGAGCACTGGGTGAACAACATGGAAAAGCGTCCGGACTTGAGCGCTGCGACCAGGACGGGCGAGCCCACGCTTGTCGATCCCAAGGAGACGGACGCGCCGGCCATGGTGCGCGAGATCAATACCCTGGTGAAATCTGAGTTGGACGCCAAGGCCGGTACGGGCAAGGTCGCAGTGGAAACCGTGAAGGAGAGTGGAAAGGTTCCGGAGAATCAGCCGGCACCGCGCTCGGCGGAAGCGGCGGTGAACCCCAGTGACGTCCCTGCACAGGCGCCCACGCAACTCAATGAGAGCGCGTCGAGTTCATCGGGTGATGCGTCTTCCAGCTCGTCCACGGCGGCGAATGCGAAAGACGACTCGAAGCACGCTTCGTCCAGCCAGAAGCCCAAGAAGAAGCGCCATTTCCATCTTCCGATTCCGCTCTAATTCCATCCGGAAAACGGAACCGGCCCGCCCGAAGTTACCATCGGGCGGGCTTTTGCGTCCGGTGGGGTAACAGAAGAAGCTACTATCCGTTGACCTTGCCATGAGAACGCGGTAACGTGGCTCACGAGTTCTGCTCAAAACCTTATCTCTTGATAGGATCTGTTCAGTGCCTCTCCATATCCTGCTTGCCGACGACAGCGTGCCAGCCCAAAACATGGGCAAAAAGATCCTGGTTGATGCCGGATATGAAGTGCTGACGGTGAGCAATGGACTGGAAGCGCTGCGCAGAATCGCCGAGGCGGCGCCGGACATCGCCATTCTGGACATATTCATGCCCGGATACACGGGCCTGGAGATCTGCGAGCGTCTGCGCGCCAACCCCGCCACGGCCACGCTGCCGGTCATCCTGACGGTTGGGAAGTTGGAGCCGTACCGTCCGTCCGACGGCGAGAGCGTGCGCTCGAACGCGGTCATCGTGAAGCCATTTGCCTCCGCCGAGCTGGTTTCCGCGGTACACAATTTGATCGGTGATCCGCGGCCTGTTCAAGTCCGCCCGGAACCTGCGGCAGAACCTCCTGCCGTGGAACCGGTTGCTGATCCGGCGCAAGAAAATCACGCCGCAGCCGGGGTTCCGGAGCCTCCGGCCCCGGCAACCGCAGTTCCGTCCGCGCCCCCGGAACAGCCCTTGGAAGGGTTGGCAGAGGAGCCCCCGGACGAACCGCTGTTCTCCTACGGTGATTTCGCAGCCGACGACGCCGCGCCCGAGGTTCCACCGGAGCCAAGCGTCTATGCTGCCGAGCCACTGGTGGACGGCGGTGAGCCGGGCGGAACGGAAAACCTGATCTTCAATCCCGACGCTGAGCACACGCCCTTCAGTGCCTCTGCCGCCGATCAATTGCCTCCGGCATCACAACTTGCAGCAGCAGAGGATGAGTCCCGCTTCAGCGAGTTTGATCTGGAAGTTGATGCGACCCACTACGCGGCTGGGCCTGAACCGGAATTTTCAACCATGGAAGAGCCAGTGCACCCGCTGCCGGCTTCCGGCGTGCAGCTCGAAGTTGTGGCGGATGCCGAGCCGGCTGGGCCGGAATTGCCGGCCATCGCGCCAGGGCCGACGGAGGCGACCGATGAGGCGAGTTCCGGCGCGCCCGAAATGCTGGAGCTGGAATTGCCAGCACTGGAAGTTGCGGAGATCGATCCAGCGCTGGAGGTGCAGGAAGCGGCCGCCGTGAGCGGCGTTGCAGCCATCGGCGAGGATACCAGCCAGGGTTCGGAAACGAGTCCGGAACGAGGCGCTCCCACTCAGGAGAAGGACGCCGCGACCGCATCGGCAGCACAGCTTGCCGGCGACGAGGAAGCGCGAAGGCTGGCATTTGAAGCACTGTTCAATTCGACCGATCCGATTCCCCTGGAGGAAGATTCCGCTCCGACCGCCGCCGCCGAGCCCGTAATGGACGCGCTTCCGAGCATTGCCGATCTTTCGGAAAACGAAGCCGACAACATTGCGCCGGACTCGGAACTGGAAACCCTGAGCAATGACGATCAGCCTGCCTCTATGGTCGCGGAATCAGATCCGTATCTTCTGGAAGAAGAGCAACCGTTGAACGCAATCGGAAAAATTCCTGACAGGGACCCGCTGCTGGACGATGGATTGGCATCGAACTGGGGGTCGGAGTCGCCGTCGGAGCCACAAGATGCATCCGCATCGGCTAAAGGGAAGATTTCTTCACCGCAGCCGGAGGAGGGCAGCGATTTGATTGCCGCGGCGTCGGCTGAAGCCATTGAGGTTGAAACGGCGCAGCCTTCCGCCGAACCTCATGCGGAGGCGCTGGAAGTTCTGGAAGTTGCACCCACGATAGAGAGCGTGCCGGCGGTTCCCGAGGCGGTCGCGGAGCCAGTGCCATCCGCGGCTGAGGCCATCGAGGTTGAAGCGGCGCAGCCTTCCGCCGAGTCTCATGCGGAGGCGCTGGAAGTTCTGGAAGTTGCACCCACGATAGAGAGCGTGCTGACGGTTCCCGAGGCGGTCGCGGAGCCAGTGCCAGCGGAAGTGGCGCATCCCGCAGCGGCGACACCGCTGCATGCGACTTCTTCCACGCACGAGGTTTCGCCTCGGTCGAGCGAAGCCGAACGGATTCACCAGGCGGTCGAACGGGTCTTTGACCGCTTCAAGCCTGTGCTGGTGGCAGCCATTGTGCGCGAGTTGGCCCGTCGCGATTAACCAGATGCGCGGTTGTGAAAAAGCCAGGCACCCAGAATTGGGTGCCTGTAGTTCTGTGACCGTTTGCGGGCTCAGGCGGGTTGAATTCGCATGCTCAAGTCTACCGAGCGGGCCGAGTGGGTGAGGGCGCCGATGGAGATGTAGTCCACCCCGGCCTCGGCATACTGGCGCACATTTTCCAGGGTGATTCCACCGGAGGATTCCAGCGGGATGGTGCGCGCTTCGCAGCGCACACGGGCGACGGCCTCGCGGGTCTGCGCCGGGCTCATATTGTCCAGCAGGATGGAATCGGCGCCGTATTTCAGAGCGCTCTCCAACTCCTGCATGTCGCGCACTTCCACCTCGACTGGCTGCTCGCCTTTGCGGTTTGCCAGGGCGCGCTCGATGGCGATGCGAACTCCGCCGGCAAGATCGATGTGATTGTTCTTGACGAGGATCCCGTCGGAGAGATCGAGACGATGGTTGGAGCCACCGCCGCAGCGGACGGCGTACTTTTCCATCAGGCGCAAGCCGGGCACGGTTTTGCGCGTGTCCAGGATTTTGGCAGCGGTTCCCTGGACAGCGTCGGCGTAGCGGCGGGTCACGGTGGCGACGCCACTGAGGTGCTGCAACAGGTTCAGGATGAGCCGCTCGCAACTGAGCAGCACGCGCGCGTTATGGCGGATGGAGGCGATGGCCGTGCCTTTGTGGAGACAAACGCCATCGAAAATCTCCTGCGGAATGCTTACTTCGGGATAGGCGTGCGACTC
>Ga0181517_10004826_pt1 | contig 12108 bp, 10 predicted proteins | sample PEATcosm2014_Bin_31_FD_119748 | JGI IMG/M metagenome (GOLD analysis project Ga0181517, IMG submission 119748) | Peatland microbial communities from MTU Mesocosm Facility, Houghton, MI, USA - PEATcosm2014_Bin01_30_metaG | ecosystem: Environmental > Terrestrial > Soil > Wetlands > Peat | place... | reverse complement strand
GTCGTGCTGCCGCTGCTGCGCGACGCGCTGGTTGCGCCGGGGTTCCTGCCGCAGGGCGCGTTCCTCGCCGGCTATGGCGCGGCGCAGGCGCTGCCGGGACCGTTGTTCGCCGTGGCGGCCGATTTCGGCACCCTCGTTGGCGCGCCGCCGGCCGGCTTGGCGGGCGGCGTCGTGGCGCTGGCGGCGATCTTCCTGCCGGGAATGTTGGCGCTGGTCGCCGCGCTGCCGTTCTGGCGCGCGTTGCGCCGCGAGACGCACGCCCAAAGCGCCATGGCGGGAATCAACGCGGCGGTGGTCGGCCTGCTCGCCGCGGCGCTCTACAATCCGGCCTTCGTCAGCGCCGTGCTCAGTCCACGCGATTTCGCCGTCGCGGCGGCGGCGTTTGCGCTGCTTGTCGCTTGGCGTGCGCCGCCGCTCCTCGTCGCCGCCCTCGCCGCGGCGGCCGGCGTGGCGCTCGCCGCGTGAAGCCGCGGATCACTCCGCCTTCTTCAGTTCCTTCAGCTTGCCGAACACCGACTCGACGTCGATCTTCTCTTCAGTCGGCTGCTTGGCGGCAGGCGCGGCGCCAAACACTTCGCTCGTCGTCGACGGCGTCGGCCGCGCGGTCGTCACCTCCGCCGGAACGAGCGTCTGGGTGCGGTCCTCTTCGACCTTTGGGCGGTCCTTGGCGGCGCGGTTGACCTCGAAATCGAGATCGATCTGCGAACACAGGCCGAGCGTCACCGGGTCCATCGGCTGCAGATTGGCCGAGTTCCAGTGGTTGCGGTCGCGGATGGCGTCGAGCGTGTGCTTGGTCGTGCCGACCAGACGCATGATCTGCGCGTCCTTGAGCTCGGGATGGTTGCGCAACAGCCACAGGATCGCGTTCGGCCGATCTTGGCGGCGCGACAGCGGCGTGTAGCGCGAGCCGCGCGGCTTCTTGAATTCCGGCACGCGCACTTTGCTCGCCGCGATCTGCAGGCGATGCTCGGGATCCTTCTCCGCAGCGGCGATCTCCTCGCGGGTGATCTGGCCGGTCGAGATCGGGTCGTAGCCCTTGATGCCGGTCGCGACCTCGCCGTCGGCGATGCCTTTCACTTCGAGCGGGTGCAGTTTGCAGAACTCCGCGATCTGGTCGAACGTCAGCGATGTGTTCTCGACCAGCCAAACGGCGGTCGCCTTCGGCATCAGCGGCGCTTCGGACATGAAGTCGGACTCCTTGGACCTGCGGTTGCGCGCGTTCGCCCTCTGCGAGGGCTGAGGCGCAGCCTCAAATCGTCAAACTCGAGGGAATGGACATATACTAGGCGTCGGGCCTGCAAATTGCAATCGAATCGGCGCAATTTCGCGTGGGGCGCCCTGGCGCCGCCGGGCGATTGCGCTTACCTGCCGCGAGTCGATTTCGCTCTTGGAGGAAAACGCCATGACCCCCAGACTTCCTTTCATCGCCCTCGCCGCCGCGTTGGCGCTCGGCCTCGCCGCTGGCATGGCGAGCGAAGCCCAGGCCAAAGGCTGCCTCAAGGGCGCGGTGGTCGGCGGCGTCGCCGGCCATTACGCCGGTCACCACGCCATCGCCGGCGCGATCGGCGGCTGCATCGTCGGCCACCACATGGCCAAGGTGAACGAAGAGAAGCAGAAAGAACAGCAGGCGCAGCCGGCGCCAACGCCCGCGCCGACGAAGTCGTGGTGATCCGTTTCACGCCTTGTTGTTGAGCGCCCGCTCGGCCTTCGGGTCGAGCGGCCAGCGCGGCCGCGCCGCGACGGCGAGGTCGTCGGTCTGGCCGAGGCGCAGTCGTTCGAGTCCGGCCCAGGCGATCATCGCGCCGTTGTCGGTGCAGAGCTTCGGCGGCGGCGCGATCAGCGGCAAACCGGCCTGAGCGCAGAAGCGCCCCATGCCCTCACGGATCGCGCCGTTCGAGGCGACGCCGCCGGCGACGACCACCGCTTGCGCCGCGCCGGCCCGTTCGCGGAACAGCCTGAGGCCGACCCTGAGCCGGTCCTCGATCACGTCGACCACCGCCGCCTGGAACGAAGCGCAGAGGTCGGCGACGTCGCGCGGCCGTAAGGGGGCGATCGCCTGGGCGGCGAGCCGCGTCGCCGTCTTCAGGCCCGACAGCGAGAAATCGGCGTTTGGCCGGCCGAGCAGCGGCCGCGGCAGGGCGAAGCGCGTCGGGTCGCCCTCGCGCGCCGCCGCCTCGACCGCCGGCCCGCCTGGATACGGTAGGCCGAGTAGTTTGGCGGTCTTGTCGAACGCCTCGCCAATCGCGTCGTCCATCGTCGCGCCGAGCCGCAGATAGTCGCCGACTCCCTTGACCGCGAGGATCTGCGTATGACCGCCGGAGGCGAGCAGCAGCAGATAGGGAAAGGCGAGTCGGCCGCCGAGCCGCGCCACCAGCGCGTGCGCCTCGAGGTGGTTGACGGCGACGAACGGTTTGCCAGTCGCCAGCGCCATGCCTTTGCCAGTCATCAACCCGACCAGCACGCCGCCGATCAGGCCCGGCCCTGCCGCCGCGGCGACCCCGTCGAGCGCGCCGGCCTTGACGCCGGCGGTCGTCAGAGCGCGCGCGATCAGCCCGTCGACGATCTCGACATGGGCGCGGGCGGCGATCTCCGGCACCACCCCGCCATAGGGCGAGTGGGCGGCGATCTGGCTCATCACTTCGTCGGCGAGGATTTCGCCGGTTCCGTCGCCGCGCAGCCGCACCACCGCCGCCGCGGTCTCGTCGCAGGTGGTTTCGATGCCGAGGACGCGCATTCGGCGCTATCTATACGCTTGGCGTGCGCCTGCCCAGGGCCTAATGAGCGGCGACGGCGCCTGCAGCGCCGCCGGAGAGCGCATGATCCGACGAATTGCGCTGATGCGGGCCGAGAACGACGCCACGGCGACCGCCGCCGAACTCGCCGCGCGCGGGTTCGAGGCCGTGATCGCGCCGGCGATCGAGATCCGCGCGCTGTCGGCTTCGGCGCCCGAGGGGCGGTTCGATGCGCTGGTGGCGACCAGCCCGCGCGCGCTTTGGGCGCTGGGCGAAGCCGATCGCGTCCGGCTGGCGCCGATTCCGCTCCATGTCGCGGGCGTGCGCGCCGCGGGCGCGGCGCGGGAGGCGGGAATTACGCTCATCGGCGAACCCGCCGCCGACGCCGGGGCGCTGGCTGAGCGATTGGCGCGAACGTTGCCGCCGGGAGCGCGTCTGCTCTATCTCGCCGGCCGCGATCGCAAGCCGACGCTCGAAGCGGCGCTCGCCTCCGCCGGCCTTTCCGTTCGCGCGGTCGAGCTTTACGCAGCGGAGGCGCGCGAGGCGTGGAGCGGGCGCGAATCCGGGGCGGTCGCCGGTTGCGACGGCGCGCTGCACTATTCGCGCCGCACCGCAGCGCTCGCCGTTGGACTGGCGGCGCGGGCGGGGCTGGCTGAACGCTTCCGCGCGCTTCTCCATGTCTGCCTCTCTGCTGACGTCGCCGAAGCGCTCGCCGCCGACGGCGCGACGCGAATCGTCGCCGCCGCCGCTCCTGACGAGGCGCATCTCCTGGCGGCGCTGGAGCGGGCCTACGGGGCTTCGCCAAAAGGCTGAGGCGGGCGCAGGGGGCCGCGACGCCGCGCCGGTTTCCAACCCGGGGCGGCTCGCCTATAGAGTCGCGCGGAGCGACAGCGAGGGCCCATGGCCGAGGATCCGATCCCGAGCGCCGAACCGGAGATCAGCGCGCCGCCGCCGATCGCCCCGCCGAGTCCCGCCCGGCCGGATCCCGGGGTGATCGACGGCGAGGCGACCGAGATCCGCGACGAGGCCGTCGCGGCGACCGAAGCGCCGCCGGCGGATGCGCCGCCGCCGTCCGAACCGAATCGCGTCGTCGCTTATGCTCTTCCCGCCGCCGCCGGCGTCGGCGGCGCGATCCTCGGCGCGGCGCTCGCCTTGCTCGCCGCGTGGCTGATCGATCCGCGCGCCGGCGCGCTCGACGACGCCCGCGCGCGGCTCGCCGCCGTCGAGAAATCCGCACAAAGCGAGTCCGCGACGGCGTCGGCGCTCGACAAACGAATTGCGGCGCTCGAAGCGGGCGCCGGCGGCGCCGCCAAATCGGGCGCGATCGACGCGCTGACCCGCCGCATCGACGCCCTTGAAGCGTCCGGCGGCGACGTCAAGACGGCGCTCGGCCAAGCGCGCGCTGCGCGCGCCGACGCCGCCAAGGCGCTCGCCGCGTCGCAGGCCGCGCCGACCTCGACGAACGCGGCTGCGCCCGCCGAATCGACCCCGCTCGAACCGCGTCTCGCCAAGCTCGAAAGCGATCTCGCCGCCGCCGACGCGCGGCTGAACCAACTCGGCGCGCTCGACCAGCGCCTCGCCAAGCTCGAGGGCGCGACCGGCGCCGCGCCGAAGAGCGACGCGCGCGTCGCGATGGCGAAGGGCGGCTCGGAGAGCGCGGCTTCGGTCGCAGTGCTCGCGCTTTCGCTCGAACAGCGCTTCGCCGCCAGCGCGCCGTTCGCGGCGGAGCTTGCGGCCCTGTCGCAGCTCGGCGTCGGCGCCGACGCGCTGGCCCCGCTGAAGCCGTTCGCCGAATCCGGCGCGCCCTCTTTGTCCGCGCTCGCCGCCACCTGGGCCAAGGTCGAGCCGGCGGTCGCCGCCGCCGCGCCGCCGCCCGGGCGCGGCGGCTGGGACCGGCTCCTCGACCATATCCGGGCCCTAGTGCGCGTCCGCCGGGTCGGCGAGGCGGTGGGAAGCGACGAATCCGACCCACCGGTCGCGCGGATCGGCGCGGCGCTGGAGCGTCGCGATCTCGCCGCGGCGCTCGTCGCCTTCGGCGAATTGCCGGATGCTTCGCGCGCCGCCGGCGCAGCCTGGGACGATGCGGCGAAGGCGCGCGCGGCGGCGGCCAAGGCGGCCTCGGCGCTGCGCGCCGACGCAATCGGGGGCCTCGCGGCGGCGAAAGACTGACCCGCCGCGAAAAGGAGTTCTTCACGTCCGGCGCGCTAAGTCTCGAGCGGCGCCGGAACGCGCCGGAGTTCGTTGGTCATGGTTCGCCTGCTGCTGTTTCTCGTCCTGCTGGCGCTCGCCGCCTCCGGGCTCGCTTGGCTGGCCGAGAATCCTGGCGACGTCGCGCTGACTTTTCACGGCGTCGAATACGACGTCTCGCTGATGGTCGCGATCGCGATCGTCGTCGGCTTGGCGATTGTCATCGCGCTCGCCTGGGGCGTCATTCGCTTCGTCTTCCGCCTGCCGTCGCTGATGTCGCTCGCCGCCAAGGCGCGGCGGCGCGAAAAGGGCTACGCCGCGCTTTCCGGCGGCATGGCCGCAGTCGGTTCGGGCGACGCGCGCACGGCGACGCGGCTTGCCGCCGAAGCGCGCAAGCATCTCGGCGACGCGCCGTTGAGCAAGCTGTTGCGCGCGCAGGCGGCGCAGCTTTCCGGCGATCGCGCCGGCGCCGCCGCCGCGTTCCGCGATATGCTCGATCATCCGCAAACTCACGCTCTGGGCTTGCGCGGCCTGCACATTGAAGCGCGCCGCGCCGGCGATCACCACGCCGCGCTCGAATACGCGCGCCGCGCCCACAATCACGCCGCGCTGCCGTGGGCGGCGCAGGCGGTGCTCGACGATCGCGCCGAACACGGCGACTGGGCCGGCGCGCTGGCGATCGTCGAATCCAACGCCGCGGCGAAGCTGATCGACAAGTCGACCGCGACGCGCTGGCGCGCGGCGCTGAAGACGGCGATGGCGGAGCAGGCGGCCGAGCGCGATCCGAAATCGGCGCTGGCGCTGGCGCAGGAAGCGATCGCGCTCGCTCCCGGCCTCGCGCCTGCGGCGGCGCTCGCCGGCCGGCTGCTGGCGGCCAACGGCGATCTGCGCCGCGCCGGCAGGGTGCTCGAGGCCGCCTGGCGCCGCGTCGCCCATCCCGATCTCGCCGCGGTCTACTTGCGGCTGCGGCGCGGCGATTCGGCCGCCGATCGTTTTGCGCGCGCCAAGACGCTGGCGCGCATTGCGCCGCACGACCCGGAGAGTCAATTGACGCTCGGCCGCGCCGCGCTCGAGGCGCGCGACCTCGTCGCCGCGCGCGTGGCGGTCGGCCCGCTGATCGCGCCCGACTCGACGAACCGGCCGACCGCGCGAACCTGTCTGCTGATGGCCGACATCGAGACCGCCGAGGGCTCTGAGGGGGCCGCGCGCGAATGGCTCGCGCGCGCCGCGCGCGCGCCGCGCGACAAGGCGTGGATCGCCGACGGGATCATCAGCGATCGCTGGGCGCCGGCTTCGCCCTCGGGCGCGCTCGACGCCTTCGTCTGGCGCGCGCCGGAGGAACGGCTCAGCGCGCCGCCGCCCGCATCTGCGCCTCCGCCGCCTGCCCCGGCCCCGCTCGCGGCGCCTGCGCCGACCCTCACCGCGCCGGCTCAACCGTCGCCGGCCCCGCTGCAACCGCGGCCAGTCGCGCCGCCCGTCGCCGCGAGCGCTCCGCGGCCGCCGGCCAACGCGATGATCGCGCCGACCGTCGCGCCGGACGATCCTGGCCCGCTCGCCGACGACGAGGCGCCGGGCGGATTCCGCCGCTTCGCCGGCGACTGAGGGCGCCTTACCCTACCTTATTTGCTTCCGGCGCGGGGCCGCGCCTGCGGCTTGGCTCGGCCACTCTCGGTTGAGCGACCACACGCTCGACGGCGGCATTTGTGTGTACTGCGACCGCGCGGCGGCTTGCCAGTTGCGGTTTCGCCCCTCAGTGTTTCTGTGCATTGGCCGTGGAGGGGCGGCGTCGACGCGCGTCAGTTGGGAGGGAACGCGCCAAGCTAGGCCGGGGCGTTTCCTGCCGTCGACGCATTCGTCGCGCTGGCGTGTCGCGGGGGAGGGGGCGCCGTGGCGGAGGCTTACTATTACGTCGACGATTCGGGCCAACAGCAGGGTCCAATCGCCGCGGACGAAATCGTCGCACTGATCCGCCGCGGAACGGTGCGGGCGGAGACGCTGATATGGACTGCGGGAATGAGCGATTGGGCGCGCGCCGACGCTGTCCCCGTCTTCGCGGCGGCCTTCGCCACGGCGCCTCCGCCGCCGCGTCCGCGGGCTGCGGCGGTCGCGTCGACGCCGGTCGGCCCGCTGACCGGAGCGTTCCCAGCCTGGGGGCTGTTCTGGCGCGGAATCGTGTTCGCGTTCGGCGTCGCTTTCGTCCTGCCGGCGCCCTGGGCGGGCGTGTGGTTCTACAAATGGTTCGCCAGCAAGGTGATCCTGCCGGGCGGCCGGCCGTTGCGGCTGCAAAGCCAGGTCGGCGACATCTGGTGGCTGTTCCTCGGTTTCGCCCTCGCGCCATGGATCGGAGCGGCGTTGGATATCGCGCTCGACGCACGCTGGGGCGGCGCCTTGTCGTCGATCCTCAGCCTCGTCTTTGGCTGGGCGCTCATCCGCTGGTTCTGCGCCCATGTGGAAACCGAAGACGGCGCAACGAAGATCGCCTTCGTCGGCGGCGTCTTGCCTTATGTCGGCTGGAGCTTGCTGACGGCGGTCTCCTTCGTCACCATCGTCGGCTGGGCGTGGGCGCTCAAGTATTTCCTGCGCTGGATCTGCGCCAGGACCGAGGGCGCGCCGCGCTTCGCTTTCAACGGCGGTGGCTTCGCCATCCTTTGGCGCGCCGTGGTCCTGTCTCTGTGTTCGGTGTTCGTCATTCCGATCCCGTGGCTGATGAAATGGTACGGCAATTGGATCATTTCGCAGTTCTCCGCCGAGCCCGAGGCGCGGCGCTGAACGCCGGCGAAGTCGAGGCCAGACGAGGGTGGGCGCGGTCGGCGATCGCGCTTGATCCGACGGCGCGGCGAGACGGCCAATCCGCCTCGCGGCCTGACGGCGTGAGCTGAACCTGCGCCTGTCCTTGCCAAGCGCTGGGGATGTGCTTATGAGACTGCCGACCGTCGGACCGCGCTCCAGCGCCGCCCGCGTTCGGCCGCAATAGCTCAGCTGGTAGAGCACGTCATTCGTAATGATGGGGTCGGGAGTTCGAATCTCTCTTGCGGCACCAATCAATCAAGCCTTTCAATCCGTGCTCGAATCGGTAACGTCCTCAAACGGTTAGCGCGGCTCGCCGCGATCGAGACGTGAAGCGCCCCTGCGGCCGCGCCAGTCGCCGCGACGCCGCCAACGATAGCAAAGCTGACTGAGCTTCTCCCCCTTCAGGTCGGCGAGGAATTTCGCGGAAATAGCTCTGCACATGGATGCTCTGACCTTTTCGACGATGACGTGAATCGTTGCTGGGGGCGGGTGTGCGGCTAGGCCTCGCACCGCTTGTCGCCATTGCGACCAGATCGCTCTGCCCTCAGACCAGAGCCCGGCCTTTTCGACGTCCGGCGTCATCGCGGACCGAAACAGCGTCACGGCGTCCTTGCCAACCTTCTCTACGCCGTCCGCGCAGACGCGGTATGGCTTCAGGGATCGATCAGGTCGAAGCGCTCGCTCCGTTTGATCTGTCGCCTTTGGTGTTCGGGCGCGTAAACGGCGAGGTTCGGCCAGCCTGCCCTCGCGATGTTGTCGTTTCCTGTCGCCCCAAGAATCTCGACCGCATCGAGGTCGAGCCGAAGCGTCCTGCGCGTGCGCTTGCAGGCGCGATAGACGCTGACAATGCGGTCGATGTTCTGGGCCGAGGCTGAGAGCGCCACGAAGCCTGGCGCGAACCGAAATCGTTCCGATTGTGTTGAAGAACTCGCTTGCCCGGCTGACTTGACTCTGATTCATTTTTTCCAATGAATCGGGGGCTCACGCGATGATGGGCGAGCGAGCGGCGATGCAGGAGGCGCTGTTCTACGGCTTCAGCCTGGAGCGACACGTCCCTGGCGATCACCTGCTGCGCAAGATCGACCGGTTCGTCGATCTGTCGGGCGTTCGAGCTCATCTTGAGCCCTGCTACAGCGAGGTCGGGCGGCCGTCGATTGATCCGGCGCTGATGATCCGGATGCTGATCGTCGGCTGCCGCCTCGGCGTTCGCTCGGAGCGACGGTTGTGCGAGGAGGTTCACCTCAATCTGGCCTAGCGTTGGTTTTGTCGATTGGGTCTCGACGGCGCCGTCCCTGACCATTCGACATTCTCGAAGAACCGCCATGGCCGGTTCCGCGATAGCGATGTTCTGCGCAAATTGTTCGAGACCGTCGTCGCGCGCTGCATGAGGGAAGGGCTGGCGGGCGGAGAAGCCTTCGCCGTCGACGCCAGCATGATCGCCGCCGACGCGCATCGCCGGCGCGGGGTGGCCAAGGTCGAGGATCTCAACCCGACCTCGAACCGCGCGGTCGCCGAGTATCTGGCGGTTCACTTCCCTGCTTCCAAAACCGCTCCCGATCTCAATCGATGCCGCAGGCTCGGAGGGTTCTTCAACACAATCCGCCGAAAGCGGACTGGCGGCGTCCGGCAATCGAGGCGTCGAAGCGGGCGGTCGCTCTTGCGCGGCGCCGTGACTGCAATTCGGCGTGTGGTTTGGACGCCGATCGGCGAGCCAGGGCTCCGACGATGCCGGACCGAGTGGGGTCAAGATGCGACGCCGCATCACGGCGCCGCCACTGAGGCGAATCTTGCCGCGCGCTGGCGCCGCCGCCGGCGAGCGCGACTTTCGTTGGTCTGTCCGCCGACGCGAACGAACTTGCAACATCACGCTCTGACGAAACCTTAACCACGAAATTCGGCTTGCTGAATATTCACCGCAGGTTCACCGGTCATTAGCGCGCGCAGATTAGGATTCGAGGGCTATTGGGAGCCTCTCGATCGAATTCGCGTGCCGCGCTCGCCGAAGCGAAGAGACAGCCATTGCGCGCAAATCCAGCCACGCAGGTCGCGAAGGGGCCCCGAGCAACCGGCTTGGATGCGCTCGCGAGACTCGCGACGGAGTCGCATGAAGCGGTCATGGACGATCGCGACGCCACAATCGCCCAAATGCGAGAGCAGGCGTTAAGCTATCAGACCACCTTCGACGCCATCGCGCTGGGCGTTTGCCGTTTCGACGTCGAGGGTCGACTGATTCTCGCCAACCGCCGCTACCGGGAAATCTATCGCCTGGCGCCCGAGCGACTTCGTCCGGGCGCGACGCAGTTGGAGATCGAGGAACTTCGCATCGCCGTTGGAACGTCCGTCATCGCCAGCGACGTCGATCTCGTTTCGGCCTCTTCGATCAATGCGGCCGACGCCTCGAACGCTCGGACCGAGGAGCTCAAGGACGGGCGGTTCGTCCAGATCGTTCGCGAGCCGACGCCCGACGGCGGCTGGGTGGAGACGCACGAGGACGTCGCCGAACGGAACCCCAAGCGCGCTCTCGCCGACGAGCGAATGGCGCTGCAGCTCTTGATCGACCAGGTGCCCGACTATCTCTGGATCAAGGACCTCGAAAGTCGCTTCGTCGTCGTCAACAAGGCGCTGGCGACAGACAACGGTCTGGCTACGACGAGCGATTTGGTCGGCCTGTCGGATTTCGACATTCATCCTCCGGAGGCCGCGCGTGTTTTCCGCGCGCGCGAGATGGAACTCCTGGCGAGCGGGCGTTCGGCGGTCGACATCGAGGAGACCGTCGTCACCAAGTTGGGCGAGCGCAAATGTCTCTCGTCGACGAAAGCGCCGTTGCGCGACGATCATGGCGAAGTCTTCGGTTTGATGGGCATCGCGCGCGACGTCACCGCGCGCGTGTTGGCGGACGAACTGCGCGTCGGCCATGCGCAGATTCTTGAGATGATTGCGAAGGGCGCGCCGTTGCCCGCCGTCCTCGATCATCTGGTCCGTACTGTCGAATCTCAGTTGACCGGGATATTCGGCTCCATCTTGCTGCTCGACGAAGACCGGACCCATTTGCGCTGCGCCGCCGCGCCGAGTCTGGCGGAGGCGTACGCGCAAGCGATCGACGGCATCGCAATCGGCCCCAACGTTGGATCGTGCGGGACAGCCGCCTATCGGCGAGAGCCGGTCATCGTCACCGATATCGCGCAAGATCCGCTTTGGGCCGACTTTCGCGAACTGGTCGCCCCGCACGGCTATCGATCGTGCTGGTCGACCCCAATCCTGTCGAACCATGGCGAGGCGCTTGGCGTGTTCGCGATGTACTCGATGTCGGTGCGCGCGCCTGCGCCGAACGAAACGCGTCTCATCGACGTCGCCACCCACGTCGCCGGCATCGCAATCGAACGCAAACTCGCCGAGGATCGCATTCAATTCATGGCCAACCACGACGCGCTGACCGGCCTTCCCAATCGCGCCTCGATCAAGGATCGGTTCGCCCAGGCCGCCGCGCGCGCCCAGCGACACGGAACCTGGGCGACGATGGCGTTCGTCGATCTCGACAATTTCAAATGCATCAACGACAGCTTCGGCCACGGCGCCGGCGACGGAGTCTTGAAGGTGGTGGCGAAACGGATGGTCGCCTGCGTCAAGTCGACCGATACGGTGGTGCGTCAGGGCGGCGATGAATTCGTCATCCTGCTGGCCGATCACCCCAAGAGCGTCGACACCCTCGCCGCGACCCTGCAGAGAATCCGGGCGGCGGTCGCCGAGCCCGTTCATCTCGACGGCCAAACATTCCGCGTGACGTGCAGTTTCGGCGTCGTCAATTATCCCGACGACGGGAGCGACATCGACACGCTGCTGGCCAACGCCGACGCGGCGATGTACCGCGCCAAGGACGCAGGCCGGGACAATTTTCAATTCTGCGCGCCCACGTTGAACGCGAAGCTTCGCGGGAGTCTGAACCCCGACTCTTGAGGCAAGTCCGCCTGCGGCGTTTCGGACCCGAAGGCGCGGCGTCCCGCCCACGACAGCCCGACGCGCCCTTCGCCTCAACATCCGCTTCGGAAATCGAGCGATCATCGCTTGAACGGCCAAGTTGCGCGCGAGGTGGTTGGTTGCGGACCGGCGTAGCGTAGCGTACCGCGCCGAGGCGAGTCGGCGACGTCCGGCTCGACGCGCCGAGGGCAGAAATGCTTGTACGGCAGATGGACCGAGCGACCCGAACCGGCGCCCGAATCGCCGTCAAGAATCCAGGCGCGCGCGCGCCCGTCCACCCGCGTTTATTTGACGAATATTGACCGACGGCGCCGGAAAATTCCACTCAGTCGTTGACTTTATGGCGCACCAGGCAAGACGAAGATGAGAACTCGGCGCGGTGGTTGGTGACCGCCGAGACGGGCCGACGCGGAAATCGCGCGAT
>Ga0181517_10004823_pt1 | contig 12109 bp, 10 predicted proteins | sample PEATcosm2014_Bin_31_FD_119748 | JGI IMG/M metagenome (GOLD analysis project Ga0181517, IMG submission 119748) | Peatland microbial communities from MTU Mesocosm Facility, Houghton, MI, USA - PEATcosm2014_Bin01_30_metaG | ecosystem: Environmental > Terrestrial > Soil > Wetlands > Peat | place... | reverse complement strand
GTGGCGCGGCGCATGATCTCGCGCGTGAATTCCTTCTCGTCCTTGATGTACTTCTCGCTCTTGCCCTTCTTGATGCGGTAGAGCGGCGGCTGGGCGATGTAGATGTGCCGCTTCTGGATCAGCTCGTTCATGTGACGGAAGAAGAAAGTCAGCAGGAGGGTGCGGATGTGCGAGCCATCCACATCGGCATCCGTCATGATGATGATCTTGTGGTAGCGCAGGCGGGTGGCGTCGAAATCGTCCTTGCCGATGCTCGTGCCGAGGGCCGTGATCAGGGCGCGGATTTCTTCGTGGCCCAGCATCTTGTCGTAGCGGGCCTTCTCCACGTTGAGGATCTTGCCCTTGAGCGGCAGAATGGCCTGGAAGCGGCGGTCGCGGCCCTGCTTGGCGGTGCCGCCGGCGGATTCGCCCTCCACCAGGAAAAGCTCGCAGAACTGCGGATCGCGCTCCTGGCAATCGGCCAGCTTATGCGGCATGCCGCCGGATTCGAGAGCGCCCTTGCGCCGCGTGAGGTCGCGCGCCTTGCGGGCGGCTTCCCGCGCGCGGGAGGCCTCGATGGCCTTGCCGACGATCTTGCGGCCCACGGCCGAGTTCTTGTCGAAGTACTCGCTCAGCTTCTCGTTGACGAACTGCGTCATGTAGCCGGCGATGTCGCTGTTCAGCTTGCCCTTGGTCTGGCCTTCAAACTGCGGCTGCGGCACCTTGACGCTGACCACCGCGGTCAGGCCCTCGCGCACGTCGTCGCCGGTGAGGTTTTCCTTGACGTCGCGGAACAGCCCGGCCTCCTGCCCGAAGGCGTTGATGGTGCGTGTGAGCGCCGTGCGGAAGCCGGTGAGGTGCGTGCCGCCATCCACGGTGTTGATATTGTTGGCGAAGCTGAAGATGTTATCCGAGTAGCCGTCGTTATACTGGAGCGCCACCTCCATGGTCAGCGTTCCGACGCTATTGGGCAATTCGCGGTCGGCTTCGAAATGGATGGGCTTGTCGTGCAGCACGACCTTGCCGCGGTTGAGATGCTTGATGAACTCCGCGATGCCGCCGGTGTACATGAACTCGTTGGTTTTTTCCGGCTCGGTGCGCTCGTCGACCAGGGTAATCTTGAGGCCCTTGTTCAGGAAGGCCAGCTCGCGCAGCCGCTGCGCCAGCGTGTCGTAGTTGAAGGTGGCCGCCTCCATGATGGTCGTGTCCGGCTTGAAGGTCACGCGCGTGCCGGTCTTGCGGCCGGCCTTACCGCTCCGGACCAGGGGCGCCTTGGGGGCGCCGCAGGCGTACTCCTGCTGCCAGGTGTAGCCATCGCGCCAGATCTCCAGCTCCAGGCGCTCGGAAAGCGCATTCACGCAGCTCACGCCCACGCCATGTAGGCCGCCCGAGACCTTGTAGCTCTTGGAATCGAACTTGCCGCCGGCGTGCAGCTTGGTCATTACGACCTGGGCCGCCGACACGCCTTCTTCTTCGTGGAGATCCACGGGGATGCCGCGGCCGTTATCGATCACCGTGACTGAATTGTCGTCGTGGATGATGACGTTGACCTCGGTGCAATACCCGGCCAGAGCTTCGTCCACGGCGTTATCGACTACTTCGTAAACCAGGTGGTGGAGCCCCATCTCGCCGGTGGAACCGATGTACATGGCGGGGCGCAACCGTACTGCTTCCAAACCCTCCAAAACCTTGATACTTGTGGAATCGTAAACGTCGGCCTGGTTCATATTTACTTCGTTTGACATATCGATCGATGGCGGTTCCGGCGTCCGCCGGTTTTCAGAGCCTCATCGGCATTACAACATAGCGGTATTGATCTACGATACCTTCGCCGGAGGGCCGCAGCTCCCCAGCGCTCTTCTGGTCCTTCAGCTCAAAGGCCAGCTCGGTTTGCGGAATCGCGCGTAGAAAATCCAGAAGATATTGCGCGTTAAAGCCGATTTCGAGAACCGGCCCGTCGTATTCGCAGGAAACCGTCTCTTCGCTTTCGCCGGTCTCTACCGACGACGAGAAGATGTGCACTTCCCCCGGAGCGAACTGAATCTTAATGGCGCGCGAGCGTTCGTCGGCAAACTGCGCCACGCGCTCGATGGCCGCGCGGATCTCGTCCTTCTGCAGCTTGGCGATCAGGTTGTGATCCTTGGGCAGCACGCGCTCGTAATCCGGGAAATTTCCAGTCAGTTTGCGGGTCATCAGCAGGCGGTTGCCGGTCTGGAAGAACAGGTGATTGTCGTCGCCGCCAAAAATCATTACGGCGTCCGGCCCGGCTTCATCGGCCAGTTTGGTCAGCTCCGCCATGGCCTTCTTGGGAATCAGCGCACGAAACGTCTGGCTGACCTTCCCGCTCTCCGCCGCGCTGGCCTGTACGAAAGCCAGCCGGTGCCCGTCCGTGGACACCATCACAAGCCCTTCCGGGCGCACCAGCAGCAACGCGCCGCTGAGCGTAAAGCGCGATTCCTCCATCGAGATGGCGAAGCCCGTGCGCGCAATCATGGAAGCCAGCGTCTTCACCGGGATTTCGGCGATCGGCTCGGGCATCTGCGGCAGCTCCGGAAAGCTCTCGCGGGACATACCGGCGATGCGCGTCCTGGAACGCCCGGCGGTGATGGCGGCCCAATGATTTTCCAGGAACTTCATGTTCACATCGCCTTCGGGCAGCAACCTGACGAAATCCAGCAACTTGCGCGCGGGCACCGTGCCGGCGCCCTCCTTCTTCACCGTGGCCGGGCAGGAACAGCGGATGCCCAGCTCCAGATCGGTCGCCGTCAGCGTTACCCGGTCTCCGGCGGCTTCCAGCAGCACGTTGGACAGGATGGGGATGGTGGTCTTCTTCTCCACCACGCCTTGCGACAGACTCAGTTCACGTACCAGATCGGCTTTGCTGACAGTGAATTCCATGGGCCAGAGCTCCTACTTTTTCTTCAACCTGAAATATGTACTACTAGAACCGTATTCATAGGGCCTGTGCAAACTGTTGAAAGCTACCTAAATTATACTAAATTCAAGTACTTTTCGCTACTGGATCTTGCGGATACTACCCTGGAAGGGCGTTGAGAATTAACCTTAGATAGCACTTTTGCACAGTTATCCAGAGAGGCCGTGAAGGCTCTTTGTGGAAATTGTCTCTAACCTCATCGTAATGAGTCCATTAGGTTGTGCAGAAGCCTGTTCAATTCAGGATCTATTGAACGCTCCTTCTCGATTTTGTTAATGGAGTGGATCACGGTCGTGTGGTGCTTGCCGCCAAAGGCCCGGCCGATCTCGGGCAGCGAGGCGTCGGTCAGCTCCTTGACCAGGTACATGGCGACCTGCCGGGGGTAGACCACCTTGCGCGTGTTGCTCTTCTCCTTGAGCTGAGAGGGCTTGATCTGGAAGCGCTCCGCCACGGCCTTCTGGATCGAATCTATGGTCAGTTTGCGATCCTGCACGTGCACCAGGTGCTTGAGGACCTGCTGGGCCATCTGAAGGTGAATGGACGTGCCTGTAAGCGACGAATAGGCAATCAGCTTCACGAGGCCGCCCTCGAGCTCGCGCACGTTCGACTTGGTCTTGGAAGCCATGAAGGAGCGCACGTCGTCGGGCAGCTTGATGCCCTCGGCTTCGGCTTTCTTATCCAGGATAGCCATCTTGGTTTCGAGGTCGGGCGGCTGGATATCGGCCAGCAGGCCCCATTCGAAGCGCGACCGAAGACGCTCCAGCAGGCCGGGGATCTCCTTGGGATGCGAGTCGCTGGAGATCACGATCTGCTTCTGGTGGTCGTGCAGCTCGTTGAAAGTATGGAAGAATTCCTCTTGCGTGCGGTCTTTGTTGCCGAGCAACTGGATATCGTCCACCAATAGGACGTCGGCCTCGCGGTAGCGCTGGTGAAACTGCTGCATGCGATCGGTACGGATGCAGGAGATCATCTCGTTCATGAAGCGCTCGCTCGAGGTATAGATGACCCGCATGGAGGCAAACTTGTCCATCAACTCCCGCCCCACGGCATGCATCAGGTGGGTCTTTCCCATTCCCACCCCGCCATAGATAAAGAGCGGGTTGTAGCTGCGCGCGGGATTGGTGGCTACCGAGCGCGCCGCGGCGTGCGCGAACTGATTGCAGGTGCCGACCACGAAAGTGTCGAACGTGAATTTGGGATTCAGCAGGCTCTGACTGTCATTCTCGCCAAGCTCGGCGAGTACCGGCGACGGCGCGCGAGCGTTGGCCGTCTCGTAGGAGACGCGGTTCACAGGAAGAGCCAGTTCCTCGATGCCGGCACGGATCAAGGAGGCGTACTCGTTCTCCAGCCAGGCGCGCGTCTCCCGGTCCGGTACCGAGACGAACAGGGTTTCCCCGTCGCTGCCGGCGAAGGCACTTCCCTGAAACCAGTTGTTGAAACTTTCCTCGCTTACTTTAGGCTTCAGATAATCACGGATTTGGTCCCAGAGATTCATGCCTTGACACACCACATGTACACGGTTTCCACAGAGTTTTCCACAGCGACGTGGGATTCGGCGGCCTCCAGGTTCAGAGGAGTCGCAGGAGTTCAAATGCGCCGGAGCGTAATAGTACTTTAACTCCCTTTCCGTTAGCCGAAATGTAGAATAGCACACCGAAAAGATTTTCCAGCAAGTTTATAAGTCTTTATTTTTCTTAGGTTTAGTTGAAACGTTTGACACCGCCAATGTTTCTGAAGGACAATGGGTTCTCACCCCGCGTGCGGGAGTAACTCAGCTGGTAGAGTGCGACCTTGCCAAGGTCGATGTCGCGGGTTCGAATCCCGTCTCCCGCTCCATCATCTAACCCTCTGACGTCATGTTGAAAACCGTTGTGTTGTCTTGGGCCGCCGCGCTGCTGGCTGCCTCTTCCCTTCTGGCTCAGGATTACAAGTTGGAGCCTATCTCAACGGCCCCTCCCGCCCTTTCCGGCGGATATACTTCACTGATCGCCAACCAGGGCTATCGCGTAAACGGTGCCAGTGGTCCCTGGTGTGAGATCTGGTTTCGGAACAGCATTCCAACCGGCGCCAAGCCGAGCGACCCCGCCATTACTCTTCCCATCGCGCAAGGCACCCTGGTAGCCATTATCCGGTTCCCCAGTACCGCGGCGGACCGTCGCGGCCAGACCATCAAGCCCGGCGTCTATACCATGCGCTACAGCAACAACCCGGTAGATGGGGCGCATCAGGGCGTCGCGCCCCAACGGGACTTCTTACTGCTGACTCCGCTGGCCAACGACCCGGACCCGAACGCCATGCCGGATTTCGCCACGCTCGTAAGCTGGAGCAGGAACGCCTCCGGGACGCCGCATCCCGCCGTATTCTCTATTGAGACCCCCGCTGGATCGACCTTCCCCGAGCTCACCAAGGAAGGCGATCACGACACGGTGTTGAACGTGAAGGTCGGCGACCTGCCTTTCGCCATCATCGTGGCCGGCAAGTACGAGGGTTGATCCCGCCAGTAGTGTAGACTTTGGACTTGGGCGCCGCCACGGAGTTCGAATTCCGCCACCGCTTCTGGTTGCTTTGCTCCATTTTCGGCATCGCTTTCGCCTGCTACCGGCTGGATCACACCAATAGTGCCGTGGCTCTCGCCCGCCTGCTGGCGGGTCCTCATACGGAGCGCATCGATCTGCTGGTGCACCTGGTCTTCGGAGCGGGCGCGCTGGTGATGGCGCTATGCGCCGTAGTGCGTTCCTGGGCGGCCGCATATCTGGCAAGCGAAGTGGTTCACGATACGAAGCTTCACACGGAGCGCCTGGTAGCCGACGGCCCTTATCGCCATCTGCGCAATCCGCTGTACCTGGGTACTCTTTTGCTGGCGCTGGGAATGGGCCCCATGGCCAGCCGGCTAGGCTTGGTGGTGCTGATAGTGGGAGTCCCGATCTTCACGCAACGGCTGATCCTGCGCGAGGAGGGGCAATTGCTGCGCACGCAGGGGGAAAGCTACCGCCGCTATTTCGAGGCGGTGCCCAGGCTGATGCCTTCGCTACGTCCGCGTGTGGCGCCGGGTACGGGCCATCCCGACTGGCGGGATGGGATCGCCGGCGAAGCCTTCATCTGGGGCATGGTGGCTGGCTCGGCGCTCTTTGCGATCACCTTTCGCCTGACCTGGTTCTGGGCCTCGATGGCGGCCGGCTTCGCGATCTCCATTTGGCAGCACCGGCATTGGAGAGCGGCCCGAAGCGAGCGATAATCAATTCAGAGGAACAGGTATGGAAAGAGCGAAGAGCATTCAGTTGTTGAACGAGTCTGTAGCCGATGAATTGCAGGCCGTGCACCAGTACATGTACTTTCACTTTCACCTGGATGACCAAGGCTTCAAGCCGCTTTCGCAGTTGTTCAAGAGGATTGCCATCCAGGAGATGGGCCACGTCGAGTTGCTGGCCGAGCGGATTTTGTTCCTGAAGGGCGACGTCGAGATGGTCGTGGCCGGCCCGATCGAGAAGATCCATGAGCCGGAGGCGATTCTGGTGAAGGCCATGGCGATGGAGGAGGGCAGCGCGAAAGACTATAACAGCTCGGCCCTGGCCTGCGGGGCGAACGCGGATGCCGCCTCCAAGCAGATCTTCGAGCACCTGGTAGAGGACGAGGAAGGCCACTTCGATCAATACGAGAAGCAGCACGACAATATCAAGCGCTTCGGGCTGAGCTATCTCGCGCTGCAGTCGTTCGATGCCGCACCGGCCGGTACGGCCAGCGCCGGGTAGGGCGGCGGAAAGTTTCTTTGGGCAAGCTAAAAGCGTGCCCCACCGCTACGGTTTTGCGGGCGCTACAACGTAGACGTATTCGAGCGTGTCCTTTCCGGTATTCGAGACGTTGTGGCGGGTCGCGGGCGGGATGTAGGCTAGCGCCGGAGCGGCGAAGGGACGCGCCGGCTGGCCCTCGACGAGCGCGGATCCCTCGCCGCGCAGAATCACCAGCGTTTCTTCATTGGCGCCGGTGGTGTGCCATCCGACGGTCTCGCCGGGCTTGAGCCGTACGAAGCCGCTGCGCATCCCGGCGGTCTGCGGAGCGCCCTTCAGTAGCGGGCAATCGCCGCCGGGACACGCCAGCGGCAGCGTGAGCGGCTGTGGCCGCGGCGCCTGCGACCCCAGCGGCAGCGCGGCCAGGGCTGCCACGATTAGAACGATTCCGGCCCACTTCATAAACACCTCCACGATTCAAGACTCCTGAGTCTGGTTTATCCTAAGGTGAAGCGGGATTCGCATGAGCACCGGACGACCCAAACTCGCGCGCATCCGCCGCATCAGCCAGATTGTCTTCCTTCTTCTCTTCCTCTTCCTCCTGGTCATGGCCGAGGCGCGGTGGTCGCGGCCAAGCGCGCAGAGCGATATCCGCATTCCCTATCCCATACGGCTATTTCTGGAGATCGACCCGCTGACGGCCATCGCGGGTGCGCTGGCGAGCGGGGCCCTCTACCGCGGTCTGTTGTGGAGCCTGGCGGTAATTCTGCCCACGCTGTTCCTGGGCCGCGCCTTCTGCGGATGGGTCTGCCCGCTGGGCACGGTGAACCATTTCTTCTCCTGGGTGAAATCGGAGCGCAAGCGCGGCAAGCGGCTCATCGACTCGAACCGCTACAAGAAGTGGCAGAGGCTGAAGTATTACGTCGCGATCGCAGTTTTGGCGGCGGCGGCCGCGGGGAGCGCCGTGTTCGGGCTGCTCGACCCGATCTCGCTGACGGTCCGTTCGATCGGCATCGGGCTGCTGCCGGCCTTCGATTACGCCACGCGCGGCACCCTGGTTTTCAAGCAGACCTACTTCCGGCAGGGCGCGCTCTTCGCCGCGATTTTCATCGCCATTCTGGCGGCCAATCTGCTGGTGACGCGCCTGTGGTGCCGCGCGCTCTGCCCGCTGGGCGCCCTGCTCGGCTGGCTCTCGCGTGGATCGCTCGTCAACCTACGGAAAGACCCTGGCGCGTGCGACCAGTGCAACCGCTGCCTGATGGCCTGCCAGGGCGGCGACGACCCCATCCCCGGCGCCGTGTGGCGCAAGGCCGAGTGCCACCTGTGCTTCAACTGCGTGGCGGAGTGCCCCACTTCGGGCATCGCGTTCGAGTTTTCGGCGAAGGCGGCGGATGCGGCGCGCGGCCCGAACCTGGATCGCCGCAATCTGCTGGTGGGCGCCGCGGCGGGTCTGGCGATGGTGCCGGTACTGCGTGCCAGCGCGGGCCTGGCGGTGGAGCGCGACGCCCGTTTGATCCGCCCTCCGGGGTCGCTCGACGAGAAGGATTTTCTGAGCCGCTGCATACGCTGCGGGGCGTGCATGAAGGTATGCCCGAATAACGTGCTGCATCCGGCGGCGGGGGAGGCGGGCATCGAGGGCCTGTGGACGCCGGTGGTGGCGCCGCGCATCGGGTATTGCGAACCGAGCTGCTCGCTGTGCGCGCAGGCTTGTCCAACGGGCGCCATATGGGAATTCACGGCGCGGGAGAAGGGCTGGGCCGTGGGAAGCCGCGCGGCCAGCCAACCGATACGCATCGGGACGGCCTTTTACGACCGCGGCCATTGCCTGCCGTGGGCCATGGCCACCGAGTGCATCGTGTGCGAGGAATGGTGCCCGGTGTCGCCCAAAGCCATCTTCCTGCGGCCGGCGGAAGTGGCCGACGCGGCCGGCGCCCTTAAGACGGTGCGGCAGCCGTATGTGGATCCGGCGCGCTGCGTGGGCTGCGGGGCGTGCGAATATGCCTGCCCGATCGCGGACCGGCCGGCCGTGTATGTGACCAGCATCGGGGAGAGCCGCTCGAAATCGAACCAGATTTTGCTGGAGCGGCAGGAGCGAAGGAGGATCGCAAAAACATGAGATCCCGAGGGTCCCTTGTGGCTTGGGTGACCTTGACGACGGCGCTGCTGGCGGGCTGCGGTGCGCGGCGGGCGGCGGACGTGTTTCCGGCCGATGGCGAGGCGCAGGGCTGGAAGATGGAGCGGCAGCCGCGCGTTTTCCAGGCGGACAATCTGTGGGAATACATCGATGGCGACGCCGAGAAGTATTTGCAAGCCGGTTTCGATAACGTGCGCAACGCGGACTACCGGTATCAGGGGCGCGTAGAGGCGGCTGCCGATGTTTACGCAATGAAAACTCCCCAGGCGGCGGCCAAACTTCTGGATGCCGAGCCGGACCTGGGCAGCCAGCCGGCCGCGTTGGGAGATGCCGGGCGGGCCTACCGCGCCAGCATCGTGTTCCGCAAAGGGCGGTATCTGGTGCGGCTGGTGGCGTACCAGGAAGATCCGGAAGCACAGAAGGCACTGCTGGATTTGGGGCAGGCGATTGCGAGGCGACTCACATGAACGGAAAAGTAAACGAAGATAACGGACGGATCGAGCGCCGGGCGTTCCTGAGCCGGTCCGCAGCCGTCGCGGCCGGGATCGGCGCGACCGCGTTGACGGGCATCGCCGCCGCGGCGACGCCGGACGCCATCGAAGAAGCGGTGGCCAAGGTGGGCCGGCTGCCGCGCCGCAAGCTGGGAACCAGCGGGCGCGAGATCGCCATGGTGGTGGGGGCGTTCGTGTGGCCCAGCGACCTGGTGGAGGCGGGGGCGCGCTGCGGCATGAACTATTGGCATCGCGTGAACGGCTTCAAGACCATCCCGCCGGCGATTCTGAAAAACCGCGAGGCGCACTATTGCCAGGTTTCGGTGGACCGCGTGAGGGGCAATCACGAGACCGGGCAGATCGTCGAAGAGGAGCATTACCAATATGTCAAACAGGCGCTGCGCGATACCGGCCTGAGCTACTTCGACGACATGCAGTTCCGCTTCGGCTATCACACGGCCGCCGAGGTCAAGCAGAATCGCGGCATGATCCGGGCGTTTGAGCGGCTGAAGAAGGAAGGCGTCGTGAAGCACCTGTGCCTCTCGCAGCACAGCTACAACGGCAACGCGCTGGTGCCGGGCGGGCAGAGCGCGCCGGAGGTGCTGACGGCGCTCATCGAGGACGGCGCCTACGAGCATTACCAGATCATGTATTCCTACGGCGACGATAAGGCCTCGAGCGACGCCATCGCGCTGGCCAAGCGCAAGGGCCAGGGCGTGATCGCGATGAAGACGGGACGCGGGGTGGGCCGCATGGGCGAGGACGCGGCCTTCATGAAGCGCCTGCCCGCGGGGACCACGCCGCATCGCGCGCTGGTCCGCTGGCTGGCCGCCGAGACGCCGCTCGATGCGGTGACGGTCAACACGCAGACGCTCGAGCAGTTCGTCGAGAACTACGCCGGGATGGGCGCGCCGCTAAAAGCCGAGGAGCGCCGGGCCATCGAGATGATGCGGGCCTACGCGGACCAGCGCGCCTGCCGCCTGTGCAACGAGTGCATGGAGGGCTGCCGGCAGCAGATCAACATCGCGGATATTATGCGGTATGAGCGGTACGCGCGCGATTATAAGGATATTCGCGCGGCGCGGTATTTGTATGCGAAGCTGCCGCGGCAGGGCGACGCGTGCACGGCGTGCGGGGAGTGCCCGGCGAAGTGCCCGCAGGGGCTGCGGATTCCGGAGAAGCTGGCGGAGATTCATAGGCTGCTGGCGTAGACGGGGCCAGCTACCGCTCCCTGACGGTCGCGGCTCGGTTACGGGCCGAGCCGCGACCGTAAACGAGCTGCGTTGATGGCATGGGACGGGCTGAGCCGCGACCGTAAGGGAGCGGTGTTAATGGCATAGGAGCGATGGCGGACGATCAAGGAGAGAATCCGGCGAACCGGCGCGAGATGCTGCTGCAACTGCTGCGGCTGGGCGGGGCTGGAGCTGTCGCGGGCGGCGCGGGGCTGTGGTTGGCCGGACGCAGCCGGAAGCCCGAGGAACCGGCCGCCGCCATCGTGCGCCATAACTTCAGCGTGCCGGCGGATCCGGCGCGTCCCGATATGGCCGTGGCGCAGGGTGAGAATCACGGCGAACTGGTGCGCGCGGCCGTGTCGGCGCTGGGCGGAATACGGCGCTTCGTTTCCCCCCGCGACGTGGTGGTGCTCAAGCCCAACGCGGCCTGGGATCGCACCCCCGAGCAGGCTGCTAACACCTCGCCGGAGGTGGTGGCTGAAATGGTCAAACTGTGCTGGGAGGCCGGCGCCGCCAAAGTGATTGTCGCGGATGTGACCATCAATGAGCCGCGCCGCTCGTTCGCGCGCAGCGGGATCGGCGAAGCGGCGCGGGCCCAGGGGGCCCAGGTGGTGCTACCCGGGGAGCGCCGCTTTCGGGATGTCGAGCTGGGCGGAGAGGTGCTGGCTTCCTGGCCGGTTTTCGAACCGTTCCTGGCCGCCGATAAGATGATTAACTTGCCTGCCGCCAAGCACCACAGCCTGACCGGCGCATCGCTGGGGATCAAGAACTGGTACGGCATCCTGGGCGGGCCGCGGCACCGGCTGCATCAGCGCATACACGAAAGCCTGGCGGACTTGGCGGACTTCATGCGCCCCACGCTCACCGTGCTGGACGCCTGGCGCGTGCTGCTGCGGAACGGCCCCGGAGGCGGCAACCTCGAAGACGTGGTGCTCAGGAAAACGGTAATTGCCTCCAGCGATCCCGTAGCCCTGGATGCGTGGGCGGCTCAAGCGTACTGGAACCTCGACGCCGAGAAGCTGCCGTATCTTGCGATGGCGGCCGCGCGCGGTCTGGGATCGGCGCGCTTTGAGGATAAACGGATCGAATGGGTGCCATCAATACAATTGCTTGACAGCGCAAAACCGAGGCCTTGATAATTAAGGGTTCCCACCGGTCGACCGCGCTGTCGGCCTCGACTAATTTTTCGGATAAAGAGAGCCGTTCATTGTTGCTTGGATGTGAGGTGTTCTCCGAAGGATCCCGCCCTCCGGCTCTCGTACAGTTATTGGAGTCAATCAGATGCTCTTAACTTTAAAGACCTCCCCGCTTGCATCAGCCGTCTGTGCCCTGTTGCTAGGCGCGGCTGCTTTGAGCGCCCAGGATGCCACCGGCAAGATCGCCGGCAACGTGACGGACCCGAGTGGTGCGTCCATCACTGGCGCGAAGATCACGGTTACCAATACCGCCACGAGCCTCGAGAAGCAGACTTCGACGGACCGCGCGGGCTACTACCAAGTGTTGCAGCTTCCCGTGGGGCGCTACCAGGTGGCGGCCGAGGCGCCGGGCTTCGCGCGCACGATGGTGCAGGGCACCAACCCGCTGGAGATCAACCAGACGCTGCGCATCGACGT
>Ga0181517_10004822_pt1 | contig 12109 bp, 10 predicted proteins | sample PEATcosm2014_Bin_31_FD_119748 | JGI IMG/M metagenome (GOLD analysis project Ga0181517, IMG submission 119748) | Peatland microbial communities from MTU Mesocosm Facility, Houghton, MI, USA - PEATcosm2014_Bin01_30_metaG | ecosystem: Environmental > Terrestrial > Soil > Wetlands > Peat | place... | reverse complement strand
GTATAATAAATCTCATTATGAGCAGGATCACTCCAAGCCTCCTACCACGCATCTCACGCCTGCTCAATGAAGTTGGCGTGCATCTCAAGCTGGCACGTCTCAGACGAAGATACTCGTCGGAGATCGTAGCGCAACGTGCCGGAATCACGCGACGCACGCTATCCAAAGTGGAGCAGGGAGATCCTGCAGTTGCTTTGGGCGTGTATGCGCGTGTCATGCAGGCATTGAGACTGGAGGGCGACCTGGCGCTCCTGGGAGCCGACGACGAGCTCGGGCGGAAACTACAGGACGCAGGAATCACCCCGAAGCTGAGAGCTCCCAAACGAGCCTCAGTCGCTAAGATTGAAACAGTCCAAGGACGTGATTGATGTCAGGCATGGAAACAGTTGAAGTCTATCTTGACGCCGATCAGATGGCGGGGCCGAACCTGATGGGAACACTTCATTGTCAGCGGAGCGGTAAGGGAGAGTTGTTTTCCTTCAAGTACGACAAAACTTGGATCGCCCGCGCTGAAGCCTTCGCTTTCGACCCTGACCTCGCACTCGCTGAAGGTAATCAATACCCATCCTCCGACAGATCGAATTTCGGCATCTTTACAGATTCATCTCCGGATCGTTGGGGGCGCCTGCTGATGCAGCGAAGGGAGAACGTGCTCGCGCGCCATGAGGTTCGTCGCCCTCGGACTCTGACGGAGTGGGATTTTCTCCTGGGTGTCCATGATGAAACTCGACTGGGTGCGCTGCGATTCAAACTTCCTAATGGTCCCTATGTGGACAGCGACACAGAATTGGCCGCGCCACCCCTGACATCCCTCCGGGAGCTGCAAGCGGCCAGTCTTCAGTTCGAGCAGCACATAACCGAGGAAGAACATCCCGAGTACGAGAGGTGGCTCACGCAACTCATCGCTCCCGGGACTTCCCTTGGTGGTGCACGACCCAAGGCATCGGTACGCGATGAAAGCGGTGCCCTTTGCATAGCCAAATTTCCGAGCCATCAAGACACTCGGGATGTTGGAGCTTGGGAGCTAGTAGCCAATTCACTCGCGCGGAAAGCAGGCATCCATGCACCCGATGCCAGGCCGCTGCGTTTCGATGAGAGTGCGTTTACAACATTTCTTGTGAGGAGGTTCGATCGTACCGCGGAGGGAAGACGTCTTGCATTCGTTTCTGCGATGACCCTCACCCAGCATAAGGATGGAGACGTTGGAGCAAGCTACCTCGAGCTTGTCGAACTTCTCCAATCCCGAGGCGCCGACACCGTTGCCGATTGTGAGCAGTTGTTCCGTCGGGTTCTGTTCAACATTCTCATCCACAACACGGATGATCACCTGCGCAACCACGGCTTTTTTATCGACGGGCGCGGTATTCGACTTTCGCCGGCCTATGACATCAATCCCTCTGTTGATCGCAATGAACTCTCACTAGCCATCGACGAGACGGATTCAACCTGCGATGTCTCGGTGGCAATGAACGCATACAAGAGTTATGGCATCTCCGCCACGCAAGCGGACAATGCTCTAAAGTCCGTCGTGACGACTGTCGCTGACTGGAGTTTAGAGGCGAACAGGTTCAGGATTGCCAGGGCAGAACAAGCTCTCATGGCGGCAGCGTTTGAAGGATGAACAGTCTCCCCGGCTATCCATCTCATGACCCAATTTTGTCTCGAAGCCATGCGGTCGCGGGTTATCTCATTGTGACGCCTAGAAGGTTCTACCTACCGTTCGACCTATCTATCTGACTCTACGATCAATTTCGTGCTTCCATGTAATCCACATTCATATACCCAGGAGGCCAGTACAGGTGAATCGCTCAGTGTGCGCAACGTCCCGATATTGTCGGTAGAGCTCCCAGCACTTCGTCTCGTTTTGGACACTAGGACTTGGACTTCCCGTTACAAATCGTCGCCTCGCTGAATGCAATGATGAAGCAACCATTATCAAACCCTAGGACTGAACTGTCCGAAACGCCAATGTTCGTGTGGATCAGCGTTGCATAACCGCATTGGTCGATCAAATCATGAATTCACAGCATGTTGCGTTCATCCACCAATTTACCTGGATGACGCTTCGGTCGTCGGTGCAATGGTCAAAGGCAGGCCTTCGTGATCTCCAGTCTCCGTACTCCGCGGTCAGAAATTCTTCATGGTCCTCCGGCTTGAGCCACGCGCGGCTGAGAAAATCCATCGGCGCCAGTCCGTAACGCGGAAGTTGGCTGATCATTTCAATCGGTCGCGGATCGCCGGGGCCCGATGATACGCCGAAGAAGGTGCAGCGCAGATGTTCGCCCACAGGCTCGTGCAGAAAGAAGTCAAACCGCGCTCCATCTTTGCGGAACGTATACTCCACCGGAAAGCCGCGATTGTCGACGTAACGGGCGAGTGGCTGAAATCCGGCGGCGATGAGCGATGGGACCGATCTTAGAAACGCTTCATGATCCTGCAGCAAGATGCCAAAGTCGCCATCCTGGCAGTCGTGCGACAGCACACGACCTTCTCTTGCCCAGCCGATGAGCAGACCTCCAATGACCCAGTAGCGATCGGCCATCTCAGTTGCGGCCAGCGTATCGTGCAGGAGAATCAGGTTTCTTTCGAAGCTTGCGATGCGCATGCGCTCGGCCACGAACGCGCGCATGTTGCGTCGAATGACGTCCGCGGGCTGCGGTAGAGGAGCATGAAGAATGTCCTGATACACACTAAGATAATCCTTTGAAAGACGGTCCAGCCCGAAACGTTGTACTGCGGTTGCGCGGGCATTTCGCGCCAGTGATGAACGAAGCGTGGGATCCTCAATCAGCCGTTCGACTGTAGCGGCAAAGCCCAGCACATCACCAAATGGGACGAGCATGCCATCGTGCAGATGGCGGACGGACTGACGAACTGAATCCACGTCGGTCACCACCGGGGGCACTGCGCTGGCCATAGCTTCCAGGACGCACATATCGTGGCTGCCTGTGCCGGGGAAGGGTGCGTAGGCAAAGATATCCGCCTGGCGCAGCAGATCGGCTATATCAGCACGCGAGCCGAGGAAACGGACGTAGGCATCGGAACGACCGTCTTCGCCTACGATCCACAGCTCTGCATTTGTGTGCCTGTCGAGGACCTGATGCATCGCATTCCAGAACCATGGCGCACTGCGGTCGGGCCGGCAGACGCGCAGGATGACAGTCCGCTCATGAATGGCTGGCGGTCCGGGAGCGAACTCTGTCGTATCCACAGCATTCGGAATTACGCGAACGCAGTTGCGAGCGTCCTGGATCGCAGATGTATGCGGCGCGACACAAACCAACGGGCCATCCAATTCCGGCAGGGCCGTATGGGTGTGCAATGTAGTCAACGTGGGAATGCCCAGACGGCGGGCCGCGCGATAAGCGGTGGGTTCGTAGATACCGCAGTGAATGTGCAGAAGAGAGAACTGGCTGCGTGTGACGTCGGGCCGTCCTAGAACATCACGCGTGCTGAGGCATGGGATGCCCGCGCGGCGGAACTCGTCAATCATCGGCCCCTCGCGCGGGAACCACGCAGCCGGTTCGAGGGTGCGCGTGGCCTTGCACAGATTCAGAGCCAAGCGTTCGGCGCCGCTGTGCCCGCCCCAGGAGAGAAAGTGCAGAACCCTACCGCAGCCAGGCGAAGACATTGAACCGGTATCGGGAATTAACATAGCCATCGATGCTTTGGTTCACAATCCGTAAGCAAGGAACTCCGTGCGATTCGAGTGTCGACTGGAACCAGGCCCGGTCGAAGTAGAGATGCTCCAGGCCGGCATAGCGATTGCGATAGGATTCCTCCCCCGCGATACGACGACGCTCTGCCAGCGCGGCATCGCGCGTTGCCAGATCCGGGACATCCAGCACCAGTACACCCACTTTCGCCTTGGCAACCATCCGATGCAGCACATCTTGCGCGTATTCCAGCGAGGGGAAATATAGGAACACACCGCTGGAGACGACGAAATCGTAGCGTGGCTCAGTTGCCAGCGTGGAAGCATCACCCACCTGCCAGTTACCCGAAGGCAGATGCTCGCGAGCATACCCGATCAGAGCAGGAGACGCGTCCAGGCCACCGATTTCACATCCCAGTTGGCCCAATTCGTAGAGCCACGCCCCAGCTCCGCATCCGACTTCGAAGACGCTCGACTGGGCGCTGATACCGATGGTGTCCGCAGATTGGAGCACATACTTGCTCCAGGGTTCCTCCTCCACATTGCCGAAGCCGGTATCCATACCGTCGGCTGCTAGCAGTCGCGACAACATGGAAGGCTGCGAAGGGTCGAGACGCCGTGCGTCCCATACCTCCTTCCAGGTCTGTGCGCTCACGGCATCCTCCCTTCCAGGTATGCAGAGAGTGCCTCGACCAATCGCAGGTTCTCTGCCGGATGCCGTACAGCTACGCGCACATAGGGCGCGGGTTCGGGAAATCTGGCGGAGACATCCTTGATATAGATGGAGTGGCGGGCGAGAAGTGCCTCGGTCAGCGCGGTCGCGCGTCCCGGATCAGAGTGATCCAGTCGGAAGAGCACAAAGTTTCCGGCGCTGGGATAGACCTGGCGGACTCCGTCGATGCGCTGCAGCATGGCTTGAAGCTCGCTGCGATCGGCTGCGGTGCGCTCGAACGACGCAGCCAGTTCCGGCTTGAACTTAAGCACAATCTCCAGCAGAAACTCGGCCGTGGAGCTAAGATTCCAGATCGGAAGGTCTGCCCCAATGCGGGCTACCAGGTCTGTATTGCAGCTATACACATAACCCATCCGCAGTCCCGGCGCACCCAGCGATTTGCTGAGGCTTGCCACAATCAGCACATTGTCCAACGGCGCGTGTTCGAGACGTTGCAGAAGCGTAGGCTGACCCGCAAAATCCGAGAAGGATTCGTCGACAAGAAAATTAGTCCGCGGATTTTGAGCTGCCAGAGCGTACAGCCACTCAGTCGAAACCACCGTTCCGGTTGGGTTGTTGGGATTCACCACAACAACCAGATCATAATTGCCGGCGTGGGCTGCCAATGCGTTGCGGTCCACTCCGACTGCATCGTAGTAGACCTCGCTGCCAGCGAACCAGCGCGGGTATTCGCCGAATGTGGGAGTTGGAATCAGAGTACGGCGGGGATGCAAAAGTTCAGAGAGCCGTGGAAAGACCTGCGAAGCACCGTGCAGGCATTGCACGCGTTCAGGGCTGCATTGCAAGACGTAGGCCAGCTTCTCGTTGAGGATCTCCTGGGCCGAACCGTACGAACGCAGCAGAGATGGCAAAGCGCGCCGCGTGGCTGCAATCATGGCGTCGGTAGGAAAGTACATATTGCGCATGTAGGTAAAATCCAGTACCGGGAAGTTCCAGTGCCCGCCTTTTGCGCGGTCCAGTATCCGACCTCGGAGCTCGGGCTCAAAAGTAAAGCGCGCAGCCGCAAGGTCGTTGGGATCGTCCACCTCGACCCACTGGCTGCCGTCGATGACCTCTGCGCGTACGGTTTCGCGCTGCATATTGATCAACATGCCCAACACCAGCTCGTAGTAGCATTCGCTGTCAATCACGTTGGCATAGCAGGACAGCAGGGGTTGCAGGCGTTCCCGGCAAAAATCGCGATCGAAGCGATAGATATTGAGCGTCTTGTACTTGTCGGTATAATCGAATTCCTCGGTCTGCAGGTGCGGTGGGAAGACCTGGGTGATGCTGCCCGCTTGAACACTCACCACCGTGCCGTCCATGCCCGGTCGATAATGATCGACCAGGGCAATGTTGCCGTGCTCCGAGGACTGCAAGCGAGTCAGTATGGCTGGATCGAACAGCACGTCGCATTCCACAAGGATGACATCCGAATCGATCTCCATATGATCGAGCGCCATGGCCAGGGAGACGATATTGTTGGTCTGGCGATAACGCTCGTTATGGACAAAACGAAGCGCCAGATCCGGATATCGCTGGGCAAGATAGACCTCGACTTCGTCGGAACGATAACCGGTCACCACCAGAATGTCGCGAACCTGGATCGCAAGCAGGCCATCGAGAATACGGCCGAGGATGGTATTGTCGCCCACCTGTAGCAGACTCTTATGCCCCTGATCGGTGAGCGGACGAAGGCGTGCTCCCTGCCCGGCAGCCAATACGATGGCTTTCATGCCGCTCCACCCGACGGTTCGCAGACGACGAAATCGATGCGGGCGCCGTCCTTGCTGAGACGGATGCGAAAGTCATCCGCGCTGTGCGCCTTAAAATCACCCAACACAGAAAATCCGGCTGCTTGCAAAGCCGGAAGCGCCTCGAGGAAGAGAGTGCGATTATTCCGGCGATATCCAAAGCCCGCGTCCGGCGAATCATCCGAGGTTGTTTTGAGGTCGAGCACAGGCGCCATCGTCACATAGTAGCAGCCCCGAAAGGGTGTGTTATCAATAGTTTCCTGAAGTAGATCGAGATTTCGCCGCAGCCTATCGAGAAAGATGCGACGGCCCAGGAACCTTTTCACCGAAGGGATAATCTGCGTCCGCTGACCGAGTTCCTCGGACCTGCGGGGAACGCGGTAATCGGGCCCATAGCGATAACGCTGGATGAATTCTTCGACCGGCGATGGCGCGGGGTAGGAATGGCCGTATAGTTCCACCGACTGTACATGGTCCAGAAAACTGCGGGGAAAAGCCCAGCATTCATCCGGGTAACCCCGCCACCGCATCTTGAGAACGCCATCTTCCACCCACCATGGAAATAGATCGGCGTGCAGGGCGTTGGTGGAACTCAACTGGACGCGCCAGACCAGCGGATCGCTCATATTAAGATAGTGGCCTGCGTGGGCAACTTCGTCCTGTAGCATGCGTATGCGATCCATATCGTTGCGCATAATGCCGAAATCGACATCCCCGTCCCACGGGATGAACTCCCCCGTGCGCACCGCGCCCAGCAAGGCGCCGTAATCCAACCAATGCGGGATGTCGTGCCGCTGCAGCAGCTCATGGGTAAATACAAGAATGTCCTTGAGATGCTGCGTGCAGCAGGCAGGGCGCATATATTGTTCGCCCTGCGTCCAGAACTCGCAGCGCCGGGATTCCCGCGTGCATCCTGCCATCGTCAACTACGCTTTATCTCTATGATCGGGCTGCCTGAGGCCGCCAGGACCGAACCCTGCGCGTTGAAGGTGTTTGAGGAATAAGTGCCCTGGACCACAGCAACCACCTGCTGCGATGCCATCGCCTGCAGCAGAGCGTCAAAATCGCAGAGGTTGCTCAAATCCGCGGTGGTGATCTTTCCAGAATGGTCCTGTTGGCCCAGTCCGTGGCCTGTCTGGAGCTGAATATTCGCCACATCCTGGCCATTGATGGTGAGGAAAGCCGAGGTGACCTGGGCGTCCTTGGTCAGGCTGAAACTGACGTTGGCGACTGTTCCATTGGGGTCGTCCCTATCAAAGTCCCCATCCCCGCGAATGACAAATGCCAACTCTCCGTTCACACGTGTGTTGCCGCTTACATCCTCGACGTATGTCTGAAACACCCCCGGGCCAACGTAGCCGGGATCGGCTAAGCACCCGCACGAACCAGAAATATTACAGGCAGAGGAGGTTAAGGAGGACGAGGACGAGCTCAGTCCGTAGGCAGCATTGACCGACAAGCTCTCAATAGAAAAAGTGGCGACCACCGGCACCGCGAAGGCCGCACCGGCCAGAACGCGCTTTACAAATCCGCGCCGGCTCGGATCCACATGATCGAAGATACGATTGCTGAGTCCATCCTTAGACATAAAATTCTCCTAGCTGAATTTAGTTGAGGAGCCCAACATCTCGCCCTAATTTGATTCCAGGAGCCCAAGTTCCAGCAGATTCGCTACCGTCTCCTCGACCTTGGGTAAGGGAGGAGCAGGCAATCGGTATACCTCCTGAATTAGCGAGGCAATCTCACCCATCGAGTTTCTTCCCGTACACAGTTCGAGTATGAGTACCGCGCTGTGATTCAGATAATGAACGCGATCCAACTCCGGCTGGTAAACAATATAACCGTCATCGGTTGAATTGATATCCAGTCCGGCTATTGCCTTTGGATCGGTGCGTCCGTGGGACATGGAAACTCTGGTGAAACTCTATTGAAGAGAATGTTTTGCTGTCAAGAGACAAGTAAAAAGAGTAAGACACCAAGGCCGTTGTAATACCGTGCGCCAGTATTCAAACACAAAACGATCTTTTGATGATCACCTGGGATCATTGGTTGCAGAAGAAGTTGCCGGAAGACAAGGATTCAACTGAATTGTGTGACACCGTCTAGGGGAGGACACATCGCCTAGCATCAACGATGCACTGTGCTCATCTTCGAAACTACGATTGTCAGTTGGTGATAGCAGCCAATGCGCTCATCCATCCGGTTTTAGCCTAAATAATCCGGCCCCTTCCGGAATAGTCCTCTGAAACGCCGTAGTATCCCAGGAGACCCGTCGGCACGCTGTTCCGGAAAGCTGAGAAAGCTATATGCCCTGCACAATTCGGGGTCATTGTTGCATACGTTGCCCACTCGTGGGTTGACAGGATAGTGTTGTCAAATGGCTAAGAAGATCAAGCGCATCGGCATCCTCACTGCCGGCGGCGACAGCCCCGGCCTGAATGCGGCCATCCGCGGTGTCGGCAAGGCCGCGCACGGCTTCTACGGCATGGAAGTCATGGGGTTTCGCGATGGCTTTCGCGGCCTTGTTGAGAATCTTCGGATCAATCTGGATCACTCCGCTCTTTCCGGAATTCTAACCATTGGCGGCACCATCCTTGGCACCAGCCGCGACAAACCGCATCGCATGGTAATTAACGGACACACCAAGGACATGACGGGTGTCATCAAAGACAACCTCATAAAGTGGGGGATCGATTGTCTCGTCTGCCTCGGAGGAGGCGGCACGCAGAAGAATGCATTTCGTTTACATAAAGCTGGCATCAACGTCATCACATTGCCCAAGACCATCGATAACGACGTGGCCATGACCGATGCCACGTTTGGCTATGCTACAGCGTTGGGTATTGCCACCGACGCCATCGACCGTCTACACAGCACCGCTCACAGCCACCATCGCATCATTGTGGCTGAGATCATGGGACATCGCGCCGGTTGGCTGACGCTCGGTGCGGGACTGGCGGGCGGGGCGGACGTCATTCTCATTCCCGAAATTCCCTATAGCGTGGAGAGAATCGCCCAGGCCATCGGAAAACGCAGCAAACAAGGGAGCAACTTCAGTATTGTGGCCGTAGCCGAAGGCGCGATGAGCCAGAACGACGCGCGCGTCTTTGGAATGGCCGAAAAGGTTCTCAAGCGCGCCAAGACCTTGAACGAGAAGCTGGAGGCCAAGCGCGAGATCGCCGCGTTTGAAGTCCGGCATCAAGGGAACACATTGCGCCTAGCCCACCAGCTTGAGGAAATTACACATCTTGAGTCCCGCTTGACCATCCTTGGCTACGTGCAGCGCGGAGGCGCGCCCTGCGCGGAAGATCGAATCCTTGCCACGCGCCTGGGCAGCGCTTGCGCCGATCTGATCGACAAAGGGCACTTTGGCGTGATGGTGGCGGCTCGCGGAGACGACACCGAACCCGTGCCGCTGGATCAAGTCGCAGGCAAGCTCAATTTAGTGCCACCGGACCATTCGTGGGTGGAATCTGCTCGCAGGGTGGGGACGTGCCTAGGCGATTAAGCGAGGCAGCACCTGACTATGTCAGGAAGGTTGAAAGTTGACCTGTTCCACCCTGCGCACGATCTCGCGGCCAATCACAAGCGAAGCCGTGGCGGCGGGAGAGGGTACATTGCACACGTGCAGCATGCCTTCCGTGTCCACAAATCGAAAGTCGTCCGCCAATTGCCCGGTGTCTTCCAGGGCCTGGGCCCTGACTCCTGAGCCGCCAGGATGAATATCGCGAATGGAAAGCCCAGGCATTAACTTCTGCATATCTTTTGTAAAGGCCCTCCTGTTCCAGGAGCGGTAGTATTCGCCCGCTGCTTCCCGCCACACCTTAGCTGCCATCTTCCAAAATCCGCCGAAGGTTGCAAGGTCCACAGAATCCGCCAGGCTGAACGAGGTCCGGCTATAGCCCTCGCGCTTGAACGCGAGTACTGCGTTGGGTCCGGCCGTGACTCCGCCTTGAATCTTGCGCGTAAAGTGGACCCCTAGGAATGGATACTTAGGGTTCGGCACCGGATAGATCAATCCACGGACGAAGTCTTGTTTCTCTGCGGCGAGCTCGTGGTACTCACCGCGAAATGGTACGATACGCAGATTTGTTCTGGCGCCCGCCATGCGACTTACAAGATCGCTCTGCAGTCCGGCGCAGTTCACCACGTATCCCGCTTTAAACTCACCTGCCGAAGTCTCGATGATCGTCTTGCCGTTCCGATGTTTGAGCCCGGACACCCGAGCATTCAATTGCAGTGAGGCATATTCGCGAACGATCTCCGCCATTCGATTACAGACGATGGCATAATTCGTGATCGCTGCTCCCGGTATGTGGATCCCCTGCACTCCGGCAACGTGTGGTTCGATCTCGTGAAGTTCCTCCACGTTCACCAGGCGGACTCCTGGGACCCCATTAGCCACGCCCCGGTGATATAACTCCTGCAAACCGGGAAGTTCCTTTTCACTGGTTGCAACGATCACTTTGCCGCAGACTTCGTGAGGCAACCCTTGCTCGCGGCAGAACTGGACCATCTCCCTTGCGCCCTGTACGCACATGCGAGCTTTTTCGCTGCCGGGCTTGTAGTAGATCCCGGAATGAATGACCCCGCTATTATGACCCGACTGATGAGCGGCGACACGGTCTTCCTTTTCAAGGACCAGCAAAGACGATGACGGGTGCGAACGTATCAATTCCAATGCGGTAGCCAGGCCGACGATTCCCGCACCGATAATCGCAATATCAAACTCAGCTTCTGGAATGCTCATCCGTATTCACTTTCTCCAATCCAGTTTATGCCGGTTGATTCCTGTGCGGTTGTCGTGGCGCCGTTATGCAGCATGTAACCAAAGGAACGTACCATTGTTTCTTTGCCGCCGCGGCGTGAGAATTCGATTAGGATACGGACATGTCAAAGACAGAATCGAGCATGATGGAGCTGGGGACAGAGGCGCCGGCGTTCGCTCTGATGGACGTGGTGAGCGGACGGACGGTGGCGCACGATGATGCGGCCAACGGGCGCGGGCTGCTGGTGATGTTCATCTGCGTGCATTGCCCCTATGTGAAACACGTGGAGCAGGAGCTGGCGCGGATTGGCGCGGACTATGAAGGCAAGATGGGGATAGTGGCGATCTCGGCGAACGATGTGGGGAACTTTCCCGAAGATTCGCCGGAGAACATGAAGGAGCAGGCCGAGCGGCTGGGGTTCAAGTTTCCGTATCTGTACGACGAGACGCAGGAGGTGGCGCGGGCGTATAACGCGGCATGCACGCCGGACTTCTTCCTGTACGACGCGGGGCTGAAGCTGGTGTACCGCGGACAGCTCGACGATTCGCGCCCGCAGCGGACAAGCGGCGGCGGCAACAACATTCCGGTGACGGGGAAGGACCTGCGCGCGGCTCTGGACGCGTTGGTCGCAGGGAAGCGGCCGAACACGAACCAGCGCTCGAGCATCGGGTGCAACATCAAGTGGCGTGAATAAGGGCGCCGGTTCCGACTTACACGGAGTTAGGCGGGATCATATATGTCCTGCACAATTCGGGATCATTGTTGCGTACGTTCCTCACTCGTGGGTCCACCGGATACACTCGCTTCACGTTTACCTCCTGGTCGCGACGGCTCAACAGCGCGTGCAGCCGCCGGTAGCCGTAGCGAGGCTTCTGCCGTGCCAGCTTTACCAGCTCTGCTCTCAACTCCGCATTGCGGTCCGGCCTCGGCTCATACCGGTAGCTCGACCGCCCCACGCCCAGCACCGGGGTCCCCAGCGACAGGTCTTCGTCGCTGGGGTGGAGCAGCTTGCAGGCCGTGCGCTCGCTCAGACCGAACACCGGCGAGCTTCGCTGCCACCTATGCCGTCGCTCTTCGTGTTCCGGAGCTAGCTTGGAACACGAAGAGCGACATCTCTCAACCCACTTGCTTGAGGCACTCACTTGAGCTACAGTAACTGCAAATCTGCCGGTTCTATTGGCACAAACCGAACCATGCAAGCCGAAATCTCCACCATCCT
>Ga0181517_10004820_pt1 | contig 12110 bp, 8 predicted proteins | sample PEATcosm2014_Bin_31_FD_119748 | JGI IMG/M metagenome (GOLD analysis project Ga0181517, IMG submission 119748) | Peatland microbial communities from MTU Mesocosm Facility, Houghton, MI, USA - PEATcosm2014_Bin01_30_metaG | ecosystem: Environmental > Terrestrial > Soil > Wetlands > Peat | place... | reverse complement strand
TCATTCTCAACTGGCTGGTGCTGATCCCGCTACTGCTGTTCGCCCTGATGGCGCCCAGGCTGGCGCTCTCGGTGATGCGCATGGCGGAGTACATCGCCGAAACCAGCGCCATGCGCGCCGTGGAGTTAAGCGACTCGATATGGGTCTCCGGCGCGCTTCCGCTGCTGGCGAACGCGCTGTTCATGCTGGCCCTATTCAACGCGCTGCGCTACCTTCCCGGCGTTGGCGGGCAGCCCAACACCACCGGGGACTATATGAAGTACATGCTGGCCCCGCTGGCGGCGTCCACGCTACTGCACTGCGCGTACGACAGCCTCCACTTTTATAGCCTGAACCCTCCGGAAACCCGCTTCGCCGCGCTCGCCGCCGCCGCGCTGGGGGCTTTGGGCGTGGTGTGGGCGGTTTACCTGGCCGTCGGGGTGACGGGCTGGCGCGAGCGCCTGCGCCTCCTGTTCGGCCCCAATACGCTTTGCCTGGCGCTGTGGGCGGTGGTGGTCGCGCTGGTGGAAAAGGTGGTGAACAACCAGGGCCCCAACGAGACCCGGCTGGCGGCGTACCTGGCCGCCTCGGCCATCCCCTGCGCCACCGCATGGGTGCTCTACATGCTGAGCTGCGGCAAGCCTTTCGGCGAACGGCTCCGCATGCTTATAGGCCCGCTCCCGCTGGCCATCGTGCTGGTGGCGGCCTGCCTAGGCGCCATGGATTGGGTTTTCGCCACCAAGGTATTCGCGCAGGTGTCGTGGGCCTGGTACGTGACCCTGGCGCCGGTGCTGTCGCTGCTGGCCTTCGACGCCGCGGGCGCGCTTTTCGTGGGCCTGTCGAGCCACGCCCTGAAGGACGACGACCGCGAGTGGTTCTCGCGCGCCGGCGCGGGAGTATTGCTGGTCTGCGCGGTGTGGCTGGCGGCGTGCGCGCTGGTTCTGGCGGTTCCGAAATACGCCTTTCAGTGGAACGTCTGGGGCAAGGGCGCGCTGGGGTTCGCCGGAGCGGCGCTCGGCTGGCTGGGCGCACGCGGCGCTTGGTTTGAGAACCGGGCCATGCAGGCGGCGGCCAAAGCCGCGCCGCCGGCGTTCCTCGTTCTGCTCGGCGTGGGGCTGGCGGCGCTCACCAATTGGTTCCTCTATGCCGCCGGCGTGACCGCGCAGGGAACCGCCGTGGTCCCCTGGTGGGACCAGGACAAGCTGCTGGAACATACTCCCGCCTGGGCCGCCCTGGCGTTCATGGCTGGCTTCTTATTGCTGGCGTGGGTCATGGCGCACTACATCAACATCAACAAGTTCTCGCTGCACGGAATGTATCGCGACCGCCTGATTCGGGCCTACCTCGGCGCCTCCAACCCGAACCGCCAAGAGAGCGAGAGGAATTTCACCGGCTTCGTGCTGAGCGACAACCTGCAAATGCGCGACCTGGCGCCGCGGCCTTTCCACGTGCTGAACCTGACTTTGAACATGGTGGGCGGCTCGCGGCTGGCGTGGCAGCAGAGAAAGGCGCAGTCGTTCACGGTATCGCCCTTGCACTGCGGCAGCTTTGACCTGGGTTATCGGGGCTCGGCCGCCTACGGTGGGCCGGAGGGCATCTCTCTCGGCACGGCGGTGGCCATTTCCGGCGCCGCGGCCAGCCCGAGCATGGGATACCATTCCACCGCCATCGGCGGCTTTGTCATGACTCTGCTGAACGCGCGCCTGGGCTGCTGGCTGGGCAATCCGGGCAAGGCCGGAGGGAAAACCTGGAAGGAGGCGGGCCCGCGCTCGGCCGTCGGCTCGCTGGTTCGAGAATGCTTCGGTTTGACCAACGACAGGGGCCCGTACGTTTACCTTTCCGATGGCGGCCACTTCGAGAACCTGGGCCTCTACGAAATGGTGCGGCGCCGCTGCCGCCACATCGTGCTGTTGGATGCGGGATGCGACCCCGACTACACATTCGAAGACCTGGGCAATGCGCTGCGCAAGATCCGCATCGATTTCGGAATCCCCATCGTGTTCGATCGGCCGGCCGAGCAGATGCGCGAACGGAAGGTGCGTTTCGCGGTGGCGCGCATAGTCTACTCGAAGGTGGACGGCGCATGCGAAGACGGGCGCCTGGTGTACGTCAAGCCCATGAAACTGGGGAACGAGCCGCCCGACGTGCAGTCCTACGCCGCCGCCAACCCCGAGTTCCCGCACCAGAGCACGGCGGACCAGTTCTTTGACGAGTCGCAAACCGAGAGTTACCGCATGCTGGGGCTGTTCACCATGGGAGAGATTTGCCGCGGATGGAAGAAGGGCGGTTCGCTGGCCGAGTTCTGCGAGCACGTGGCGGCCACGGGCGCGGCTGAATCGTGATTCCCGCGCGCGCATTTCGTTATGCTTGACGTAACGCATAATGAGGAGGACGCTATGGCAGTGACCGCGATACATCCGGGCGAGCACTTGGCCGAAGAGCTGGACGAACTCGGCATGAGCGCCGCCGAGCTGGCGCGCAAGCTGGATGTGCCAACCAACCGCATTACCGGCATCTTGAATGGGCAGCGCGCCATTACCGGGGACACCGCCTTGCGCCTGGCCCATTTTTTCGGCACGAGCGCGGAGTTTTGGCTGAACCTGCAAAGCCTCTACGAACTGCGCGTTGCGCGGACGAAAGCGGCCAAATCGATCGCGGCGCTTCCGACGTTGAAGCATTCCGGGCGCGCTCCCGCTTGACCGCTGAGATGCTACAATTCGGCTGCGAATGACTCTCCCGGTCGAAAAGCAAAACTCCAGCCTCATGCGGGCGATGTTCCACCAGATCGCCCCTCGATACGATTTCATTACGCGCGTTTTTTCCTACGGGATGGACACCCGGTGGAAGCGCACCCTCATGAAGGAGGCGCGCCTGCCGGATAAGCCGCTGGTGCTCGATCTGGCCTCCGGAACGGGCGATTTTTCCCTGCTGATTCGCGACCAGTACCCCGGCGCCAGGCCGGTGGCGACGGACTTGACCGAGCGCATGCTGGCGCTGGCGCGCCAGCGCGGCGTGGAACTGGCGGTGTGCTCCGACGCCTGCCTTCTGCCTTTCCCCGACGGCGTCTTCGACTGCGTCGCGATCGGTTACGGATTGCGCAATTTCCCGGACCTCGAAAAGGCGGCAGCGGAAATCGCGCGGGTCACGCGTCCGGGCGGAGTGTTCGCATCGCTCGATTTCTTTCTTCCCGCGAACGCCCTCTGGCGGACGCTGTACCTGGGTTATCTCTACGCGCAGGGCGCCTTCTGGGGCCTGCTGCTCCACGGGCGCGCGCGAACCTACACCTATATACCGGATTCGCTCACCTCCTTCGTTTCGATCAGCGCGTTTTCCCGGCTGCTGCAGGCGGCCGGTTACCGGAGCGTCAGCCAGCGCGGTTTTCTGATGGGCGGGATCGGGCTGCACTGGGCCGCCAAGGAAGAATGATGAAAGACCGGCTGCACGCATCGGACTATCGTTTTCTGGCCGTGTGCCTGGCCCTGCTGGGCGGCTCCATCTGGTTCTCGGCGAGGAACTTCTACCGCGCTTTTCCGGAGGCCTCCATCGATTTCCGGGTGAATCGCGCCGAAGCGCAAACCCTGGCCGCGCATTTTCTCGAGCAGCGGAATTACGGCGTGGACGGATACCGGCTGGCTTCCCGATTCGATTTCGACGACCAGGCGAAGACCTTCCTCGAGCGGGAAGCCGGCCTGGAACGGGCCAACCGGATTATGGGGACGCGGATGCGGCTGTGGCGCTGGAGCTACCGCTGGTTCCGCCCGCTTCAAAAAGAGGAATACCGCGTCGATATCACGCCGGCCGGCGAATTCGTGGGTTTCGACCACCAGATCGGGGAGGAAACGCCGCGGCCGGCCATCGACGCCGCCCGGGCGCGCGCGCTGGCCGCAGACTTTCTGCGCGGCGCGCTCCACCGCGATCCGGCGTCCATGGAATTCGTGGAGGCGTCCGAAGTGGCGCGGCCCGCGCGGGTGGATCGCGTCTACACCTGGAAGGAGCGCGACCCGATCCCCGGCGAAGACCGCCGGGGCTACCTGCGCGACGCCGCCAACCGCATGGAGGTGACCCTCCACGGCGACGAGGTGGCGGGGTACCGCGAGTACCTCAAGATCCCCGAGCGCTGGGAGCGCGATTACCAGCGCCTGCGCTCGAAGAACGACATGGCCACGTATGTGGACATGGCCTTCCTGGCGGCGCTGCTGGTGGGCCTGGCGGTGGTCATCGTGACGCGGGTGCGCGGGCAGGATGTGCGCTGGCGCCTGGCGGCGGGCATCGGCATAGCCGGCGCGGCGCTCTCGTTTCTGGCGGCCCTGAATGAGTTCCCGTTACAGGCGTTCGGATACCCCACCACCGATTCCTACGCCAGTTTCCTTTCGCGGGAAGTATTGCAAGCCGCCCTGGCCGCCTTCGGCTACGGCGGCTTTCTGTTCGTTCTCACGGCCGGCGCCGAGCCGCTCTACCGCGCCGCTTTCGCAGGCCAGATCTCGCTGGGGAACCTGTTCCGCCCGCGCGGCCTGCGTACCAAGCGTTTCTTTCTGGGCGCCATTCTGGGACTTTCTCTCACCGGCGTGTTTGTGGCCTACCAGACGGCGTTCTATCTCATCGCCTACCGCTTCGGGGCTTGGTCTCCGGCCGACGTTCCTTACAGCGACCTTCTGAACACGCGCTTCCCGTGGCTTTTCGTTCTGTTCGGCGGGTTTTTCCCGGCGGTCTCGGAAGAGTTTCTGTTCCGCATGTTCGCCATCCCGTTTCTGCGCAAGATTACGCGCTGGCTGCCGGCGGCGGTTGTGCTGGCGGCCTTCATCTGGGGATTCGGACATTCCGGCTATGCCCAGCAGCCCTTCTACATTCGCGGCGTGGAAGTGGGAATCGGCGGCGTGGCGCTGGGCCTGGTGATGCTGCGCTGGGGAATTCTGCCTACGCTGGTGTGGCACTACTCGGTGGACGCCATGTACAGCGCCATGCTGCTGCTGCGCTCCCACAGCCTGTACTTCCGGCTTTCCGGGGCCGCGGCGGCGGGAATCGTGGCGCTGCCCGTGCTTGTTGCGCTGGCGGCCTATTGGGTGCGTGGCGGCTTCGTCCCGGAAACCGGCCTGCTCAACGGCGACGAGCCGGGCCCCGTGCCCGAACCGGCGGCCGAGGCGGCTCCGGACGCCTCCGCGGTTGGCTACGCGCCCATGTCCAAGCGCCGGCGGCTGGCGGCGGTCGCGGTGGCGCTGGCCTGCCTGCTCGCGCTGTTGCTGCCCGGCAGCCGCTTTGGCGAATCGCCGCGATTCAAGCTGACCGCCGAGCAAGCTCGCGCATCCGCGGACGCGTTCCTGAAGGCCCAGGGCTTCAACCCCGCCGCTTTCCAGCACGTGGCGTATCCGTCCACGCACTCGGGCGGCGACGATAGCCTGGCGCTCAAGTATTTCCTGGAACGCCGTTCCGTGGCAGCCGCCTCGGCTCTGTTCGAGCGATACCGGCCGGTGCGCTACTGGGCGGTTCGCTATTTCAAGCCACTGGAACGGGAAGAGGCGCTGGCAGCGGCGCATCCCGAAAGCGGCAAGGTCACCGGGTTCCAGCACACTCTCGCCGAGGATGCCCCCGGAGCGGATCTTTCCGCCGAAGCGGCGCGGCAGATAGCCTCGGCCTTCGCCGCCGGCCAGGGCTGGGACGTCGGGGCCATGGACCTGAAGGAGAGCAACTCGGAAAAGCGCAAAGCGCGCCGCGACCACACGGTGGTGTGGGAAGCCCGTCCCGGCGACCCACGCAATGTGGAGGAGGCGCGCTACCGGGTGGAAATCGTGGTGGCCGGCGATCATGTCGCCGCCGAGCGCGCCTTCTGGAAACTGCCGGAGGCGTGGACCCGCGATCGCGAGCGCCAGAATGCGCTCTCCATCCTGCTCCTGACGCTGCGCATAGCGGCCATCTCCGGCGCGGTGGTGTGGGCTTTGTGGCTGCTGATCCAGAATATACGCAAAGGGCTGGTTCGCTGGCGCACGGTTCTAATAGTGGCCGCCATCCCCGCCATTCTCTCGGCCGTGGGCCTGCTGCTGACGTTCCGCGTGTCGATGCTCCAGAACTACAATACCGAGATGCCGTTCGGAACCTTCGAGGCCGCCATGTGCCTGGTGATGGCCATGTCGGCGGTGTTCCTGTTCTGCATGATGAGCGCCGCGGCGGCGTTTCTCACGTCGTTCTTTCCCGACAGCCTGGCCGCCCTGCGCGCGGTCAACCGGCGGCGGATGGGCCTGGACGCGATGGCCGCGCTGGCCGCGGCGGCCGGCCTGTTTCTGGCGATCGGCCATTTTCGCGCCTTCCTGCCCCGCCTTTTCCCCGCGCAGTCGCTCCTTTCGGCCGGCGTCTCGGACCTGATCGTCAGCCCGGCGCCGGCTCTCTCGGCGCTGGCCCGCGTGGCCACCACCGTGCTGACGGGCGCGGCCGGACTGGCTCTCATCGCCATCGTGATTCGACGGATGCCGCGGCGCTGGATGCTCGCGCCGCTGGCCCTTGCCGCCGTCTTCGCGGTGGTCTCATCGGACGTCCACACGCCCGGCGAGTTGGCGCTCGAATGCGGAAGCGCCTGCATGGCGCTGGCGGGCGCGATCCTGCTCTGCCGCTGGTTCGCCCGCGACAATTACCTGGCCTACGCCCTGATCCTCTTCGCCGCCGCGCTGCGGGGGCCGCTGGCGGAATTGTGGGGAACGGCGAATCCGGCCTGGCAGATGCAGGGCTGGCTGGTAGCCGGCGCGCTGGCCTTGGCGGTGGCGTGGGCGGTTTATCCGGCCTTCGCGCGCGGCGGCGAACCAGAGCCCTGACAGACGAAGGGCGCTGGAAAACAGCTCAGGGCGTAAGCCCCAGCCCGACGGCGTTCCCCTGCTACAATCTGGATATATTACCGGATATACGGAGGAGCCGGCCATGAGTACCCTGCCGCAGAAACGAGCGTTGAGCCGCTATCGGAAGCGCCTCACCCAGCAAGGGATGGCCCGTTTCGAGGTTCTTGGGCTCGACGCCGATCGCGAGTTGATCCGGTCGCTCGCCAGGCGGCTCGCCGGCGATGCCCTCGATTCGGCGCGCATTCGCGCCACTGTCCGCTCGACCATTTCGGGAGAGCAGCCGAAAAAGGGGGGGATTCTCAACGCGCTGCGCCGGTCGCCTCTGGTCGGCGCCGATCTGGATCTGAGCCGCCCACGGACGCCGGGCCGCGGGGTGGACCTGTGAGCAGGAGCCTCCTCGACACGAACATCATCAGCAGCGTCACCAAACCGGCGCCATCGCAAGCGCTGGTCGCGTGGATGGCCGGGCAAGCCGACCAGGATCTGTTCATCTCTTCGCTGACCGTCGCGGAGATCCGCCGCGGAATATTGGAGAAGCCCGCCGGAAAGAAGCGCAGGGAATTGGAGCGTTGGTTCTCCGGCCCCGAGGGCCCGCCAGCGCTATTCGCCGGCCGGGTGCTCCCGTTCGACGAAAGAGCCGCCCTGGTCTGGGCGCGCCTGATGGCCGAAGGCACGGTGAAAGGGAGCCCCCGGAGTCCCCTCGACATGATCGTCGCCGCGGTCGCCGAAGCGAATGACTGCCTGGTTGTCACCGAAAACGAAAGAGACTTCGCGGGCCTGAAGATCGTCAATCCCATGCGGGCGGACTGACGATCTGCGCCGATGGAGGCCGCCTGGGCGATGGCCCGTACCTTTCCGCGAATCCTAAGCGTGAACGGCTCGGGCGTGGTACGTTGCGCATGCTTCACAGGAGTCATGCCCCTTGGCGTGACCTGCTGGTGATATCCTCACATATGGCGGTGTGCTCACGTATGGATTTGCTAGCCCTTGATAACGACCCCACGTGGGTTACCACTCAACAGGGGCCGTTCCATGGCCCGCGCAGCAGACGTCAACTGATGTTGGCCAGGAGCAAACGGTCATGTCGGAACCACCGTTAGAAACGCTTGAGTTCCTCCTTCAGGTCGACGTGATCGGTTCGCGTCTGCCGATGATCGGCAAGGGGCAATGGCAGGCCCTGTATTTTAGAGTCCATGAGGCTTCCCTTTCATTCACCATGTGGTCCGGCCTCCTTGATGACGCCGCCGCCGCTCGGGCGATCGAGCGTGACAGTTGGGACTTGCGGATTGACGACTACAGGCCTGGGTTCAGCCAGAGCTGGCGAGATGGACGCGAGGCTACCACCTACCACAGTCGCGGTGGGGACGAGGGTGCCAGGCCTATCGTCCGCTGCCGGTCGTTTGACGGTGCATTCCCGAGCTATTTCGAGGTGGACGAGGAGTTTCGCCTTTACCACAACCTGGCCGAGGACAAGAGGCGTGAAGTATTGCTCGACTTCGACGCGTCGGGTAGGGAGATCGATGTCGTTCGGCTCAAGGAGAACGCGGTCGAAGCCCGGATTAAGTACCTCCGGCAGTTCCAGGCTGGGACTGGACTACACCTAGCTGTCTTTATCGATTCGAGGCGCTATTCAAGACTCGCTCTGGCCGACGTGCCCATTGATGAGCGGGAACGCGTCGAGACAGACAGCGGGATTCGTTGGCGGCGAAATGTTGCACAGTGCGATTTCAACCGCGGCTACGCTACATTTTCGCGGCTGCTGTCTAAGGTTATTCTGCCGCCTCCAGCCCGAGGGAAGGCCGGGATTTGGCCATTTGAGGACGATGGCGCCCATGAGCCGGTGAGGTTCATAATCGGCGTTGACGCAGACGGGAAGGATGTGGAGTACACTTCGGATCCCGATGCGCTCGCCAACAACTTCGGGGCGAATCCTAGCGCGCCTCACTACCTGACGCCGGTCTATTTCCGTCGCGAGGTGCTGGCGAAGTATTTTGCGGAACCGGAGCGGTACGAGGTATCGGATGGTCGGTTGACCTGCTTGAGTCTATGGAGCTGCCAAATTGACAACGATCTTGACTCACATGTGGTGGTATTCCTCGGTGACCTCGGCCGTGACCTCCCGTACGAAGAGCGACTGCATTGGCGGCAATTCAACATCGCGCCCGAAGGTGGCATCAGCGAGACAAACTTCCGCAGGAGCTTCCTCTCGCAGTTCGCTGATGCTCAAGCGGCAGACCTGGCGTTCCGGCATGAGTACGCCAACACCATGCGCGATTGGCAGGAGGTCCATGGATGGCCGTTGTTCCTCACGCCTTCCGCCGGTGATTGCCATCTCTTGAGCACGGTTCGCATACCCGTAACGAACTCTCAAGCTGAGCTGGACGAGCAGGTCGGATATCTTACAAAGCTCCTCGTAGATTCCCTCAATGAGAGGGAGTTGGAGGCACACACTGGTAGCCTTGATGAAGGGGCCAAAGGGATCACAAAGTTCGACAGGTTTCTGGAGAGGATTCAATTTCCAGAGCGTCAGAAGATCATCCAACTGCTCCGGGATCTGCAAGCACTGCGTTCGGCAGGTTCGGCGCATCGCAAGCGTTCAGCGTACGACAAGATGCTCGCTAAACTAGGTCTGGATCCGGCCAAGAAGGCCGACATCATGCGGCGACTCTTGGAGGAAGCTGTGGAAGGGCTTCGGGCAATTCGTCTGCATTGCTGCGGGGGTCTGGAGCAATCTGCCCAATAGCCAGCGTAGAGACGCTCGCGGTGGTTTGGCTCCTCTACCATGGCTCGACCCGCAAGCCCACTTTCATGTGTAGTCCCCAAACCCCGCAAACGCCGTCCGCCGGCAAAGCAGGAACGACAGGCCGCCCTGTGCCCGCCAATCGATTCCCAACCCCCGTCAGGTCAGCCCTTCACGACCAGTGTCACGCGGTGGATGGCGTTGAAGCCGGTCCTCAACAGCGGGCGCGGCATAGGCTGGGCGATGCCGTTGCCGTCGATGGTGCGGCAGCACAAGTCGTAACTGCCCGCGGGCAAGCCGGGGAGCAATGCCGCCCAATGGACAATCGTGTAATGCATCGGCCATTGCAGGGGCGTGCCCTTGGCCGGATCGAACTGGCTCATGTTGGCGGGCAACTTACCACCCGGCAGCCCACCGCCCCAGTCGGCGGGAGGCGGCAAGACCGTGGCGTCCTTCCAGGCGGCCTTGGTCCAATCCGGGTCGTCCGCCGGCCACGGTTCCTTTTGAGAATGCACGCAGTACTGAACCTTGCCAAGTCCCGAGATGCCGATCTGCGCCATGCCGGTTAGGGCAGCGGGCTTTTCCGGCGGGATTTCCGCCGGAGCATTGATGAACCTGGCCCGCGTCTTCATGGGGCTCTCCGTATCGTTGTTGAAACTCGGCTCTCCGTCCGAGTCATTGGCCTTGAAGTCATTGGTCAGAACCACTCGCTGCACCCACTTGATGGACTTACTGCCGTATGTGCCCGGCACGACCACCCGCACGGGACCGCCGTGGGAGGCCGGCATGATCTGGCCATTCATTTTGTATGCCAGGATGACGGGCATCTGCCCCGGCGGCGTCTCCAGTATGTGACCGAGCGCCATCGAGCTCTGGAACGGGGGCGCGTTCTCGGGGTGATAGCTCTGATAATAGACCCGGCGAATATTGGCTTTTGGCCTGGTCAGCCAGATGGCTTCACGCAAGGGAACCCCTTCCCATAGCGTCATATGATAGGGATCGGCGCCGTTGGTGCAGGTGCAGACGTGGAGGAAGCGGACCGCGTGTTTTTCCGCCAGGCCCATGAGACCCTTCCAGTCCAGGGCGTTTCCCAGCGCCCGTGAGAGGGGCTGTTCGACGCTGCTATCGCTCGCCGGGTCCGGGACCACATCCAAAGACCAGGTCTCCGGAAGGAGTCCGATCTCGCGCAGGCGCTCCGGCGGGAGTTTGACGACGTTGGCTTTCCCCTTGTCCAAGACCACGCCGCGGTCGAGCGGAGTCAGATATTCCAGCTTGGCAATCGCCTCCCGCAGCAGAGGGTCGACAGCGGCATCGGCCGCCGCGAGTGGAAAGGCGCGCCAGGCTGCCGCCGCCGCGCCGCCCAATCGGCTGAAATGACGCCGCGTCAGCCGGACCGGCTCGGCTCCGCGCGGATCGGGTCTCTCCATGGTGTCCTCCTGAACGAGTATAGCTTCAGGCGACAACCACGCTGGAGTCGGGGATCGGTCTCATCTCCACGTCAGCCGCGGAGTCGGATCATCGACCGCCAGCGCGCCCTTACCCCAGGTTCCGCTCGGCGAAATCCCAGTTGGCGACTTTCCAGAAGGCCTTCACGTAGGCTGCGCGGTCGTTGCGGTAATCGATGTAGTAGGCGTGCTCCCATACGTCGCACGTCAGCAGCGGAACATCGCCGTTCAGGAAGGCGGGTTCGGCGTTTCCGGTGCTTCGCATATCGAGCGCGCCGGAAGGCTTCTTCACCAGCCACGCCCATCCCGAGCCGAAGGTCCCCACGGCGCAGGCGGCGAACTGCTTCTGGAATTCCTCGAAAGACCCGAAGGCGCCGGCTATGAGTCCCGCCAGGCGGCCTCGCGGCGCTCCCAGCGCGGCGGGGGTCAGGCTGTTCCAGTAGAAGGTGTGGTTCCAGACCTGGGCGGCGTTGTTGAAGATCTTGCCGGACGAGGAGCGCACGATGCTTTCCAGGTCCTTGTTCTCGAACTCGGTTCCGGGAATCAAGCCGTTCAGATTGTTCACGTATGCGCGGTGATGTTTGCCGTAATGATACTCAATGGTTTCCGCGGAGATGTGCGGGCTCAGGGCATCCTGGGAGTAGGGCAGCGCGGGCAATTCGATCATGTGGTTCTCCCTCCACCGTGATTCTCGTTGAAAACGGCGTTTCGGGTCAAGAGATTCCATTGGAACGATTTGACTGGCCGTACGGCAGGTCACAAAATAGGGTAAGGGGGATGCCGTGGCTTACTGGCGATCACAAGAAGTAAGAACCCGTTTCAGGGAGTTTCTGGACGCGGCGATCAAGCGGGGTCCCCAGATCGTGACGCGACGGGGCATGGAAGCCGCCGTCCTGGTTTCAATCGGCGAGTGGAGGCGGCTGCAGAGAGACGCGCGCCCCGGCCTGAAGGCGCTTCTCCTGGCGGCTGGAGCGCGCGTCGAAGACCTGGCTTGCGGTAGACGGAAACTGCGGCGGCGGCCCCGGGTAGGCTTCGAATGAAGAACTAGCTGTCCGAAGCCAGGGCCGGGCGCGCGTGTCAGTTCCCGCCGCCGCCGGCGGCCGGCGCCGGGGTGGGCGGCTGGGTTCC
>Ga0181517_10004818_pt1 | contig 12112 bp, 9 predicted proteins | sample PEATcosm2014_Bin_31_FD_119748 | JGI IMG/M metagenome (GOLD analysis project Ga0181517, IMG submission 119748) | Peatland microbial communities from MTU Mesocosm Facility, Houghton, MI, USA - PEATcosm2014_Bin01_30_metaG | ecosystem: Environmental > Terrestrial > Soil > Wetlands > Peat | place... | reverse complement strand
TGCTCGTACATCAGCGTCAGCGACTGCATGAAATCCGCGGTGCGCACGGGGTCGAGCAGGGTCAGCAGCGGATGGAACGTGCGGAAGGTGTCCCACAGCGACATATCGGTGTAGTACTGGCGCCCGGCGGAATCGTGGGTCTTTTCGTCGAACCCGAGGTACTGGTTGTTGGTCTCCGTCCAATCGTGCGGCATGAGGCCGGCGTGGTAGAGCGCCGTATAGAAAACGCGGCGATCCGACAGCGAGCCGCCGCTCACGTCGATCTTGCCGAGGTATTGCCGCCAGGCGTTGCGCGTGGCGTTCATCATGCCCTCGAAATCCCAACTCGGCGCCTGCGCGGCCAGGTTTGCCTGCGCCTGCGCGACGCTTTGAAAGCTGATGCCGACCCGGATCAGCAACGGCTGGCCGCCGGCCGCGAAGCCGAGATAGGCGCCGACGTTCGCACCCTGCGCCGTCGCGCTGTTGTCGGTCGGCTGGCCGTTGGTCCACGTGCCGTAGGCCGTGAACGGCTGCGAGAATTGCATGGCGTAATAGACGTTCGTGCCGCCCGGATGCGCGCCGGTCAATTCGCCGGAAAAATTGCTCATGCCGGAGACCGTCTGGCTCGCCGCGTCGATGGCAACCGTGGCGTTGCTAACCCAATTGGGCTGGATCGAATACGACGGGTCCACCACGACGTACGGTTCGCCGCCGCCCTGCCACCTGTAGCGGTGCATCGCCGCCCAGTAGGTCGCGGTCAGTTCGGCGAAGACCTGCGGCTCGTCGAGCAGCACGCTGTAATAGCCCGCCTTCGCCGTTTCGTTGGCGTGGGAGAACGTGCTGCGGAAGGTCGGCTCGCCGATCGGCGCGGCCGGCTTCGCGTTCATCGGCATGACCAGGATGTTGCCGTAATCGGAGCACCCGGTGCCCTGCATGTGGGTGTGCGTAAAGCCGCGGATTTGGGGGTCCGCATAGTAGTACCCAGCGCAATGCATCATGTCGAGCGCGAGGCCGTCGAGCGTCGTATCCGGGCTGAGGCCGACCATACCGAACGGCGCGCTCGGCCCCGGATAGCACGAGGCGGCGCCGAGGCCGAAACTGCCCGTGCCGATCAGCGGATCGACGTAGTCGACGATGTCGACGGGCGACGAATCGTCGTCGGCCGGCGAGGCATCGTCATCGACCGGCGAAGCATCGTCGTCGTCGTTCGCGGGCGTGACGTCGTCATCGTCGCCGCCCTTGCCGCAGGCCGTGAACAAGAAGGCAAAAACCGCCAGGGAAATCATCAAGAGCCAAAAGACACGTTGCCGCATGGTTGGACCTCGCCGAGGTGAACAGGCCAGCGAATTCTAACTGGTTTGCGCGGCAGCGGAAAGGCGACCGCGAGGCGCCGAAATCTCCGACTACGTAATTCTGGTTTTTTTGACAGGATGGACAGGTTTTGCCGACGCGGTGCGGCGGAATACGGTGAAGATCGTTCCGGCCGATCCTGTCCATCCTCGAAATCCTGCGAATCCTGTCAAGACGATGGCACAAAGTTTCACTCTACGAAGGAGACAAGTCTCGCAATGACCACCGGCCAGCCGTGCACCAAGCTCTTGATTAGCGTAACGTTATGATTGAGTATATTTCTTGTAAAGAAAGGGGATCCGGAGTGCCAGCTTCGCTTCGCATCGTCACGTTCGCGGCGGCTGTTTTCCTTGCCGTCGGCGCGCTTTGGTTCGTCGCCTGCACCCCGCGCGATCAAGCGACTGGCGACCATCATGGCCCGGCGGGCGCGCCGCCTGCGACGGGCGTCGGACCCTCGGGCGTCACCCCGGCCGCCACGGCGGCGGGCATTTTCGCCTATTCCCCCTCGAACGCTTATGTCACGCGGTCCATCGACTCGCAGATGGGCGCGGTGCTCGCGCACGATCAAGCCAGCGCCGATTGGCACTGGGCGACGCTCGCGCGGTTCGACGTCGGCGCTCACCAATACGTGATGAGCCACGGCCGCCAGACCGCAACCGGACTTGCCGCCGACTGGTCGATTCGCGAACTGTTCCCATCGGGCGACCTGGGGAACCAAACCGACGCCGGATCGTGGCCCGATTATTACGCGACCTTGATCGGCTGCCAGTCCGGCGGCAATGCGTTTGTCATCGGCCAGCGCGACAGCGACAATTCCTGGTTCGTGCGGCAGGTCAACGCCGGCGGCGTCATGGGCGAAACCACCAACGCCGGCGCGTGGAGCCATTATTACGGCGTGGCGGTTCCGCTGGCCGGCGCGAACCAGACCTATGTCTACTTCCAATCGGCCGCGCCGGAGACGAGCGGCGGCAACCCCGGGTATCCGTGGTTTATCGCCGAATTGACCGCCGACGGCCGGCTCAACCAAACGAGTTCGGGCTATTGGGACAATTACTATCCCGTGACGACGGCCTTCGCGGTGGGCGATCAATGGTATCTTTTTGCCCATCGGCCGCCGGCGGCCGGCGCGGCCGGCGCCTGGTTCATCCGGCGGCTCGCGGCCGGCGGGCAAATGGGCCCGCTGTCCGACAGCGGCGCCTGGGCCGATTACTTTGCGACGATCGCGTCGTTCCCGGCCGCGGACGGCAAGACGTATCTCTTCGGGCAGAACACCAACGGGCAATGGCTTATTGCGCCGATCCTGCCGGGCGGGACGCTGGGCGCGGCGACCGACAGCGGTGCGGCGGCCGACGCGTGCAGCTTCGTTTTCCCGTTCGCGTTCGACACGCTTTATCTGCATCGCGACGACTGGATGGCGGCGCAAGCGGCGACGATCGGCCCGCGGAAGCTGACGGACATCACCATTCCGGGCTCCCACGACGCCGGCGTGAACGCCGTGGATTACAGTCTTGGGAACTGCAACCGCCTCGCCTCCTCGTGCAACACCACGGCGCAAGATACAGACATCAAAGGCCAGCTCGCCCTGGGGTCGCGATATTTCGACGTGCGGCCGGCCATCCTCGACGTGGACGATTGGAGCAGTTGGCAGACCGGACATTATGATACATCGCTGCTGATGGGCTGCCGGGGCGAGAAGATAAGCGACATCTTCAGCGACGTGAACGCGTTCTTCGCCGATCCGGCCCATGCGAAGGAGTTGGCGATTCTCGATATTTCGCATTGCTTCAACGTGACCGCCGACGCCGGTTGCGGCGATGCCGAATACGGCGTGCTGACGGCGAATATCGAAAGCGGCGTGGACCATTTGGTCAAATGCGCCGACGATTGCGATTTGCTCGACATGACGCTCGATCAGGTTCTCGCCCTGGGGAACGTCATCGTCCGCGTCGAGGGCGTGCCCAGCGACAAGCCGCACGGCATCTTTTCTTCGAGCGGCGCCGATTTTCCGATTTACAACAATTATTCGGACACGGATAATTTACCGGATATGATCGCCGGCCAATATTCGGAACTCGAGACGCTCGCCAACCATCGGAACCAGCTCTTCCTGCTCTCGTGGACGCTGACGCAGAGCACGGCCGATGCGATCGAGTGCATGTTCACCCACAGCTCGATCCTCAGCATGGCCGTCACCGCGCGCCCGCCGCTCTTCGGCGACCTCGAGCAATGGGTCGCGGCCGGGTCGATCACCCCGACCCTCTATCCGAACATCATCTATCTCGACGCCTTCGATGGGCTCGGCACGCGAACGGCCATCTATTTGAATCAAAGCGTCGGGCACGCCGGGAAATAAGGCGGACGCGCGATTGCCGCACGTTTGGCGGCCCGCAGGCAATGTCTTCGCCGCTTCTGTCGCGGACAAACGGAGGCGAATCGTGAGTCGTCCCTCTTGCGCACGGGCCGCGTCGGCCGGCGCGGGCTTTGCGATGATGCTGGCGCTCTTCGGCTGCTCGTTGGTGAATTCGCTGGCGCTGGAGGGCATCCGCCAAGAGGCGGGCGACGTTGACGGCTCGGCGGCCAAGGCGGACGCACTTTCGCAAACCTGCGACGAAAACGATTTCCCCGCCTGCGTCGATCTTGCCTTCATGTACGAAAATGGCGAGGGGGTCGCGAAGAGCCCGGCTATTGCCGCGTCGTTGTTCAACATCGCCTGCATCGGCGGCTACGCATTAGGCTGCTTCGAACTCGGCTTGGCGTATGACGAAGGCGTGGGCGTTTCGCGGGACGCCGCCCTCGCGGTGAAGCTGTACAAAATGGCCTGCGACGGCGGCATCGCCGACGGATGTTACAACCTTGCCAGCAATTTCGATCACGGCCGCGGCGTACCGAAGGATCCGACCACGGCCGTCGAGTGCTACGCCAAGGCCTGCGACGGCGGCGTCGCTCAAGGCTGCTTCAACCTCGGCGTCGCTCGCTATCACGGCGATGGCGTCCGGAAAGATCTTGTCGGGGCCGCGGCGGCCTTGGCCAAGGCCTGCGACGGCGGCTACGCCCGCGGCTGCTACGACCTCGGCCTCTGTTTCGATCGCGGCCACGGCGTGCCCAAAGACGCCGCCACGGCCGCCGAGTGTTATGCCAAAGCCTGCGGCGGCGGGGAGGCGGACGGGTGCGTCAAAATGGCCTCTTTTTTGGTCGACCACGCGATTACGAAAGACGGGCTCGATCCGAAACAGTCGCTGGCCTTGGCGCGTGAATCGTGCGCGGCGGCCAACAAGCTCCAACCCGGCGCCGGCGCCTACAACCTGGCGCGCGTCGCCGCGCTCGAAGGCCAGGAAGGCGAGTGCCGGAAATGGTTGGAAGACTCGCAGAAGCACGGACGCCTGCCGTCGGCTGACGATATCGCCACGGACGCCTGTTTCGTTGCCGTGCGCGACACCGCCTGGTTCAAGGCGTTCCTGAAGAAGGCGAAGGCGGCCGAGCGCGACGCCGCGCTTCCCGCGAAACCATAATTCGAAAAACGCGGGCGCCGCGGCTATCGCACGCACCGCGCCTCGTAGACGACGTTTTGGTGGCTGTAGAAGACGACGCCATAGTCGAAACCGACGCTCCATGCCAGGTCGTCGAGATCCGCGACCGCCGAGGATGACCAATACCAGCCGATTCTGCCCGAAAGCTCGGGCGGCCAATACGCGCCGCCGGGCCCGGGGCCGCCATTGTTCGCGCACGCGCGACACGGGTCGTCGTTCCAGCAACTCTGTTTCCGGCACGAGTCCGTCACGCCGCAGGAACCGCCCTTCTGCGCCGGCGGGCAGCCGCGGGCCAGGCTGCGCAGTTCGGAAATCGTCGGCAATCTCCAGTCTTTGTGGCCGCCCAAAGACAGGCTCTTGCAGTGCGCCTTCGCCGCCGACCACGTCATTGCTCCGCCTGAGGGAACCACCTGCCACGTCAAGCCCGATTGTGAATCCATCCAGATGCCGCCGGATGCGCGCGACGCCGTCTTTGGCGTTTGGTTTTCGCCGCCGTAGCAAAGCGCCAGGCCGACGCCAACGCATGTCAACGTCGCCAAGACCGAGAACGTCACACGCATTTTACCCTCCTCGCACACAACGAAAGCCGAGATAGGCGACTTTCGAACAACAGCCGACCGCTTCGTCCCCCGTGACGCTTTTCGCCGGATAGTTCGCGCGGACCGAGAAGTGGCTCGGGGTTACGTTTTTCATTTTTCGTTCCTTGCACATGTCGTTTTCAGTCCCGAACACACCGAAAGCCGTCGTCGTCGCCCGCAACCTCAGCGTAGTTCCCGAGCCGGTACGACGCGCGCCCGAGCCTGGGAACAGCAAGCCAGGACCCGCCGCGCAAGACCCGCAGGGCGCCCGAACTCGGTCCCTTGGGGTTGTCCGCAGGCGAAGACGCGTAGTAGTTCACATCGTACCAGTCCGCGCACCATTCCCAGACATTACCCAGCATGTCGTACAGCCCGTAGGCGTTCGACTGCTTCTGGCCAACCGGATGCGTCTTGCCTCCCGAGTTGCCTTTATGCCAAGCGACCGCATTGATGTTCCCGTAGCGCGCGCCCGTCGTCCCCCCACGCGCCGCGAACTCCCACTCCGCCTCCGTCGGCAGCCGCTTGCCGAGCTTGGCGCAGTAGGCCTGCGCGCCGTCCCACGAGACCGTCTCGACGGGACACGCGGTGCAACCGATAAACTGGCTCGGATTGCTCCCCACTGCCGCCTGATATTGCGCCTGAGTCACTGGTGTCGCATCCATCCAGAAGGCGTTGACGGTGACGTCGTGCGCCGGCTTCTCCCAGTCGTAACAATCGGAGTCCCCCGGCGAGCAGCCCATCAGAAAGGCTCCACCCGGAATGCGGACCATGCCCGACCTGTCGGCCTCAACGCCCTCCGCTGGCGGGGCGTTGCGGCTGCACGCGTCGGCGAGGGTCGTCAACGCGACGACAAAAAGAAACATCTTGGCTGTTCGCTCTCTTGTCACTTGCATCCCACTCCGAATTCCGCGCTCCGCAATCTGCAATTCCAAGTCAATCTCGCGCGCAACGGAACCCGATGCCGATGTTGCCGTCGCCGTGGAAACGCCCCATGCGGGACGAGACGCGCAGATTCGCCGCACTGTCGCCCCAGCACCCGCCGCGCACGACCCGAAGCGTATACCCGGCCGATTGCGGTCCCTTCGGATTGTTCGCCGGCGATTGCCGGTAGTATTCCCCTGCACACCAATCGGCGCACCATTCCGCGACGTTTCCCAACATGTCGTACAGCTCATAGGCGTTGGGTTTCTTTCGTCCGACGGTATGGGTGGCGCCGTCCGCATTTGCCGAATGCCAGGCGATGGCGTCCGGATCGCCGTAGCGCGGCCCGGTCGTTCCCGCTCGCGCCGCGAATTCCCACTCGGCTTCGGTCGGCAACCGCTTCCCCGCCCACTGGCAATAAGCGGCGGCCTGTTCCCAGGTTACGCAGACGACCGGTTGATCGGTCCCTTGGAACGCGGCGGTCATCCAGGGGCCGCGTTGCCACGACGTGCCGTTCCACTTTGTGCAGGCGTTCGCGTCGATCGCGGCGCAACCTCCCGCGGCAACGCATCTCTGATACTGCGCGTTGGTCGTGGGCGTCGCGTCCATATGATACCCGTCGAGAGTTACGCGGTGCGCCGGCTGTTCGACGTCCACGCATTGCACATCGCCGGGCGAGCAACCCATCAGGAACGTGCCGCCGGGAATGCGGACCATGCCTTTCGCTGGCGGAGCCTTTTCACCGCCGCCGACGGCGAGGATCGTCCCGCCGATCGTCAATGCGACAACCAAAAAGGAAATCAAAACGATTTGTCTCGTCATCGGACGCCTCCCGAGGTTCAACGGTCAATTCTCCTTCGCGACCTCCCGCAGTTCCGCCGTCCGCGCACGGGTGAGGCCCGCCTTCGCCGCCGTCAGCGCGGCGCCGTAGCCCGTGCCGCCGCGCCAATGGTCGGCATAGAAGCCGGCGTCGGCGTCGCGGAATTCGAGCCACGCCCGCTGCGCCTTCTTGAGCGTTTCTGTTCCCTCGGCGGGGAGTTTCGCCATCGCTGCTTGATACGCCCGGTTCAGTTCGCGGTCGGCTTGATCGAGCGCCTTTTCGACGCACAGGCCATACTCCGGCGGGAATTGCGTGGACTTCTCGCACGCCTTTTCCTGCCACGGAAAATCTTCCATGCGGCCGCTCATTTGTTTCAACAGTTTCACGCGATCGCGGGTCATGCCGCCGAGCGCGGCGAACAAGACCGGATTCGCCGCAAAGCCGCCGTTCCACGCGCCGGACCGCAACGCGCCGTTCGCGTCGCGGAACGCGAGCCACGCGCGTTCGGACAATTTCAGCAGATCCTTCGCCTGGGCGTCGAGCTTCTCGGCGAGTTTTTGATAGACCGCGTTGAGTTCCTTGTCCGCCGCCTCGTAGCTGCGGTTCGTGCACTCGACCGCGCTGCCGTTGCAATCGTTATTGTCGGCGGCGCGCGCGAAAGCCCCGGGCAAAACAAAGAGCGTGACGGCAAACGCCGCGCAGGCGAGCGTCGCAAAGAACGGGCGTTTCATCGCGTCGACTCCTTTCGCGTATCGCTTCGGTTATCGGCCGGCGTCGCGTCCAACTGCCCGCCGCACGAGTCACACTTCAACTCGATCATGATCGTTTCTCCACGCTCGCGTGATCCGCGGGTTGGCCGAAGTTGCATTTCAAGACCACCAGCCCATCGTCGTAGGAGACGGTCACCTCGTAGGGCAATTTCTTGAACAGCCGGATCATCGAGTGATTCGCGGCGCGCGTGATGGCGACCAAGCCGGACAGCCCGTTTTCCAGGGCGGCGTCGACGACCTTGCGCTGCAGCGCCCCCGCCAGCCCTTTGCCTTGCCATTCTTTGGAGACCGAGAACGCCACTTCGGCGACGCTCGACCCTTCGTCGGCCATGTAGCCGCCGACGCCGACGATCTTGCCGAAGCTGTCGTCCCCGGTGAAGGCGACGACCGAAAAATTACGGCGGTAATCGACTTGAAACATGATGGAGACGTCGTCGCGGGAGAACTTCTTCCGATACCCGAAAAAGCGGTTTTCGACGTCCTGCGTCTCCATTTCGTAGAAGTGCTCTTGGATCAGCCGTTGGTCGCTCGCCTTCGCCGGCCGCAAAAGCACTTCCACATCGCCGTGCTTCTTCGTTTCCTCCATCCAGCCCGGATACGAGCCGTAAAGCGATTCGTGAAGCGTGTACGCCGAGCCGATGAGATGGCATTCCTTCGCGGCGGCGAACAGCGCTTCGCGGAAATCCGGGTGGGCGAGGCTGATCATCGCCATCGCCCGTTCCTGGTTGTTTTTCCCAAAGAGATTCACGGCGCCGCATTCGCTGACGACCCAGGAAACATCGCCGGCCGCGACGACGACGGCGCCGGCCGGCAGTTCCGGCACGATCGCGCTGGCCCCGCCGTCGGGCGTGCGCGAGGAAAGCACGACGATCGATTTGCCGTTGGGCGACAGCGAGGCGCCGCGGACGAAATCGACGATCCCCGTGACGCCGGAGAAGTGGGTCTGCGGCAGGGCGTCGGCGGCGACCTGCCCTTTGAGGTCCATGATCGACGCCAGGTTCACGGCCGTCATGCGCTGGTGCTGGGCGATAATCCCCGGATGGCTCGCGTAGTCCGCCGGCCGGAATTCCACGGCCGGGTTGCCGTCGAGATAATCGTACAACCGGCGCGACCCGACGGCCGCGCTGGCCACCGACTTGCCCTCGTTCACGCCTTTGCGGCGGTTGGTGACGACCCCGGCCGCGGTCAGTTCCATCAGGGCGTCGGTGAGATAAAACGTGTGGACGCCCAAATCGTTCTTCCCCCCGAGCGCCAGCAGCAGCGCGCGCGTCGTCAAACCGGGCGCGATCTGGATGGTCGAGCCGTCGGGGATCAAATTGGCCAGCAGTTGCGCGATGCGCTCGGTCTCCGGGAGTTCCGGCAGGGGCAAGGCGGTCAGTACGTCTTCCTCTCTCTCGACCAGATAATCGACTTCGTCGACGTGGATCATGCCGTAGCCCGGCACGCGCGGCAGGCGCGGATTCACCTGCGCCACGACCACGTCGGCCGCCATCGCCGCCGCGAGGGTGATGTCGACCGAAACGCCCAGGTTCATCCAGCCGAGGGCGTCGGGCGGCGTTGTCTGAATGAGCGCGAAATGCAACGGCAGACGGCGTTGGCGGAAAAGCTCCGGCGCCTGGTGCAGATTGATCGACGTCAGAAAACGCTTGTTCGCGACCAGGCTCCGGCTCAAGCCGGACCCCTGGTAAATGCTGCGCACTTGAAAGTTGTTGCCCTGCGTCTCCTCGTCGATGAGGCCGATGATCGAGCCTTCCAGGCTGTGCAGGTGCACGAGTTCGAGATCGGAAAACCGCCCGGTCTGGTCCAGCAGCGTCTGCACGAGGTGCTGCGGTTCGCCGCACGACGAGCCGATGAACACCCGTTTGCCGGAGACGATCTTGCCGATCGCCTCGGCGGCCGAAACGATTTTCGCCTGGCGCCGATCCGGCCAGCCCGCGGACGCCGTCTTTTTTCTCCGGCCCAGGGCTCCGCCTTACGGCCGCGCCGGCCCGGCGGCGTTTTCCGACACCAACTCGACGCCCTCGTCGCGCGTCCCGGCCATCGCGAAATACGCGCTGAAGCCCGAAATGTCGAACACCGTTCGCACGGGGGTCTGCACGCCGCACAGCGCCATCCGGCCGGCGCCGGCCGCCAGCCGCTTGAGAGCCATGGTCAGGACGCGCAACCCCGCGCTGCTGATGTATTGCAGCGCGGACAAGTCGAACAGCAGCCGCGTGGCGCCGGCCTGCAGTCGATCGGCGACGAATTTTTCCAGTTGGCCGCTGGTCGCCGCGTCCAGTTTGCCAGCGACGCCGATGACCAGAACCTCGCCGAGATTGGTTTCCGTAATTTCCATCTGTTCACTCCGTTGCGCCCCCAGGCGCGGGATCCGCCGCGATTTTTTGCGTTCCCGAAAGCCGGTTCTTGTCACCGTCGCGTTCGTAGCGCAGGTCGTCCGACAGGCCGCGGACCAGTTTGATGCCCTGGCCCCCGATCGGGAGGTCGGCGATCGACGAAGCCGCCGGCGTTTCCCGACGGACCAGCGGATCGAAGGGCAGTCCGTCGTCTTCCATGCGCCAATCGATTCCCGCTGTTCCCCACGAAAGCCGGACGGAAATGTGATGATCGCCCCCGGCGGGATGGGCGTATTTGCAAATGTTGACGAATGCTTCTTCCAACGTCAGGGTCAGCGCCCAGACGGTCTCCGCGGCCCGGCCGGCGCAGAACGATTCGACAAAAGCGGACAGCCGTTCCAGTTCGGACGGATCGTTGCGGAGCGCCAACTCGACCGCCGACCCCGGCGGGGCGCCCTCGTAGCGGATCGCCAGCATCGTGATGTCGTCGTGCTGCGGCGCGCCGCGGGAAAAATCCCGCAGTTCGCCGAGCACCCGGGCGATGAGCCGTTCGGGCGGCAGGCCGCCGTCGGCCCGCAGAATTGCCGTCAGGCGGTCTTCCGAGAATTGCGCGCCGGCCGTGTTCAGGCTTTCGGTGACGCCGTCGGTGTAGAGGAACAGGGCGCCGCCGCGCGGCAGCACGGCGCGGCCCGCCGGATAGCGGGCCGTCTCGAACAGGCCGCACGCCGGCGCCGAGGCGATGGGCAGCGGGGTCGCGGCCCCGTTCCGCTCGATGACGATCGGCGGATTGTGTCCGGCGTTGGCGTATTGCAGTTCGCCGGTCGCCGGATCGAGCACGGCGAGAAACACGCTGACGAACATGCAGGACGGATTCTCTTTGCACAGTTCGCCGTTGACCAGATCGAGGACCTCGGCCGGCGCCCGGCGGCGCAGGGCGGTGATCTTGAGCAGGCTCTTGGTCATGGCCATGAAGAGCGCCGCCGCCACGCCCTTGTCCGACACGTCGCCGATGACGAAGCAGAGGCGGCGATCGTCGAGCAGGAAAAAGTCGTAGAGATCGCCGCCCACTTCGCGGGCCGGCTCCATGGCGGCGAAAAGGTCGAATTCTTTCCGCTCCGGAAAGGCGGGGAAAATTCGGGGCAGGATGCCCATTTGGATGTCCCGCGCGATCCGCAACTCGCTGTCCATGCGTTCCTTGGCGGCGGTGGCGTCGGTGAGATTCGCCACGTACCGTTTGAGCGAATTGCGCATCTCGGCGAACACCCGCGTCAGGTGGCCCACCTCGTCGCGGCTGGCGGTCTGCGGCAACGTCGCGTCGAGATTTCCGCCGGAGATGTCCCCGGCCGCGCGCGCGAGACTGCGCAACGGGCGCGTGATCGTGCCGGTAATGAGGACGATCACGCCCTGCAGCAGCGCGAAGCCCGCAAAGCCCATGACGAACATCACGATTTTCAGCGATTTGAGGTCGGCGACCAGTTCCTGCTTGTCGTAGACCACGCCCAACGACCATCCCGACGAACCGAGCGGCGCGTAGTAGACCATGCTGTCGCGATCGGTGACGATGTTGATGTGCGGCATCAAACCGGTTTTGCCGGCCATCATCTGGCGGCCCATGCGGGCCAGATTCGGGTCGCGCCGTTTTTCGGCCACGTCGAAAATCGTGCCGCGCATGACGAGGTCTTCTTGCGGGTGGCTGATGAAACGGCCTTCGCGCGAGAGCAGAAAACCGTGCCCGCTGTTGAACACGCGCAATTCGGTGACGATCTTTTGCAACCAATCCAGGGAAATGTCGGCGGTGACGACGCCCGCGAACACCCGGGCGCCGTCGACGTCG
>Ga0181517_10004816_pt1 | contig 12114 bp, 12 predicted proteins | sample PEATcosm2014_Bin_31_FD_119748 | JGI IMG/M metagenome (GOLD analysis project Ga0181517, IMG submission 119748) | Peatland microbial communities from MTU Mesocosm Facility, Houghton, MI, USA - PEATcosm2014_Bin01_30_metaG | ecosystem: Environmental > Terrestrial > Soil > Wetlands > Peat | place... | reverse complement strand
GGCGGCGGGGGCGGCTTCGGTGGTGACGGCGGTCATGGCGGATCGGTTCCTCGGCAGAGCGTGGATCTACTTCGGCTCGCGTGGCCTGATGAGCTCGAAGTACCTGCGAATGTACGAGCGATAGCCCCCGGGGATCTCGTCCCGGGTCAGGGCCTCCTCCGCGACCGTGCGGTACTCGCGGTAGACCTTCTGGTAGCCGCGCGACGTGAAGCCGCGCTCGGCGGCCCCCTGGATGACCTCGCTGCGGCTGCCCCCCTGGGAGCTGTCCTGCCCCGCGACCTGCGTGTCCTCGGTCGCGGACTTGATGCTGCGGGCCTGCCCCTGGACGTGCTCGTCGTGCTCGGTCCCCCAGCCGGGGCCCCCCTTCGGTTCGCCGCCGCCGCCGTGCGACTCGCCGCCCGCCCCCGCACCGGAGCGACCGGAGCCGCGCGAGATCATCAGCATCTTCTCGCCGTTGGGGCCGACCACCCACAGCTCGCCGCCGCTCGCCCCTTGCTGGCCCTGTCCGCCGCCCTGGCCCGGACCCGGCTGACCCTGGCCGGCGTGACCCTGTTGCCCCTCGCCCTGGCCCGCCTGCCCGGGGTGCTGCCCGGCGTGCCCCTGCTGTCCGTCGCCGCTCTGGCCGTCCTCCCCCTGATCGCCCTGCCCCTGGCCTTGCCCCGACTGCCCCTGGCCGCGCGCCCCCGCCTGGAACCGCCGGAGCCTCACCATCTGCTTCTGTCCGCCCTGCCCCTGCTGGCGGATCATCTCGCGCAGCTCGTCGATCTTCTGCTTCAGCTGCTCCTTCTCTTCCTGCGTCATCTCCTGGCGGGCCATCCGGTTGATGTCCTCGGCCCCCTGGTCCAGGTCGTTCGCGGTCGCGCCGAGGTCTCGCATCAGGTCGGCCGCGGCCTGCTCGAGCTCGCGGTCGAGGCGGTCGAGCTGCCTGCCGGCCGCCTCGGCCTGCTCCTGCTCGCGGTCGAGGCGCTCGAGCTCGCGCTCCTTCTTCTGCAGCAGGCTCCGCTCCTCGTCGTTCGCCCCGCCGTCGCGCTCGGCCTGCCGCTTCTTCTCGCGGAGCAGCTCCTGCTTCAGCTGCTCGCGCCGCTCGGCGATGGCCTCCTGCTGCCTGGCGTTGCTCTCCGCCGCCCGCTTGAGCGCCTCGCGCAGCCTGTCGAGCTGGTCCTTGCCGACCCCCTTGCCCTCCCGGCGCAGCTTGTCGGCCAGATCGCGGAGCGCCTTCTCGGCGTCGGCCAGGTGGTCGTTGGTCAGCGCGGCGCCGGCGGGGCGCGTCAGCTCGGCCTTCTTCAGCTCGTCGCCGATCTTGCCGAGGGCGGCCTCGAGCACCTTGTGGTCGGCGAGGGCCCCCTCGAGGAGCTTGTCCTCCAGCGCCTGCATCCGGCGGAAGGCCTCGGTGCGGTCGAGCCGCCTGGCCGCGAGGTCGGCGATGAGCTGGTTGAACTCCTCGGTCGCCGCCTTCATGACCTCGCTCGAGTCGCGCTGCTCGATATCCTTCAGGAAGTCGCGCAGCGCGTCGAGATCGTCGGCGGTGACGTCGACGGCGTCGATGGTCCGCGCCGCCACGACGACCTCGTGCCGTCGCACCTCGAACAGCCCGATTCCGAGCGTCGCCACCGCGAGCAGCAGCGCCGCCATCGCGTCGCGAGGGAGCCTGAGCGGGACCGCGCGCCGCGGGTCGACCGACCCGACCACCGCCGCCGCGTCGAGGATGGCGAGGTCCATGAACGGCGTCCGGTCACGCGCGGGCAGCGCCGCGAACGACAGCGCGCTCGAGAGCCTGTCGGACAGCCCGTGGTGGCGGTCGAGCGCCACGGCCCCCGCGCGCTCGGCCAGCGGACGGAGGTAAGCCACGACCGAGGCCCCCACGGCCGCAAGCGCAGCGACCGCGAGGACGGCGCGGGTCGTGGCCTCGGACAGGTGCCCCGTCTTGCGAAGGACGAGCGCCGCCGCCGCGACCAGCAGGGCGATGCAGAGGGCCGTGGCGCCGCGGTCGAAGGACCGCCCCAGCCGGATGCGACGCTCGGCCCGGAGCGCGGGAGCCGCGAGGAGCCGCGCCGTCCCCGCCCCGGCGTTCACGCCCCCTCGGGGGGAAGCAGCGTCTGGGCGGGCTTCAGGCATCGACGGGAGGTCCTGGGATCAGGGTAGCAAAGTCCCGGCCAGGCGACGGACGGCACGTGAAGGGACGTCCGGCGGGCAGGGCGTATTCCACGGTCAGGGAGTGGACAGGCGCGGCGGCGGAAGGTTCCTGGGCCGGGCGGCTCGGAACCACGACCGGCGGCTGAACGTCCACGACCCATTTCTGGTCGTCCACGACCACCGGGTGAACGTCCACGACCAATTTCTGGTCGTCCACGACCACCGGGTGAACGTCCACGACCAATTTCTGGTCGTCCACGACCACCGGTTGAACGTCCACGACCAATTTTTGGTCGTCCACGACCACCGGTTGAACGTCCACGACCAATTTTTGGTCGTCCACGACCACCGGTTGAACGTCCACGACCAATTTTTGGTCGTCCACGACCGCCGGTTGAACGAAGACGACCAACTTCTGGTCGTCCACGACCACCGGTTGAACGTCCTTCTCCAGCCGGCGACCTCCCAGCTCCCGGGCGCCGTCGCGTTGGTCCCCCGGGAGTCCGTCGATGACCTACACTGAGGCGGTGACCTCCCGGCCCCGGTCCCGTCCCTTCCGTCTGGCCTGGGCCACGGACGTCCACCTGAACTTCCTCTCCGCGACCGGGCTCGACGCCTTCTGCGAGGCGCTCGGGAGGCGCGCGGCCGATGCGGTCGTCATCGCGGGCGACATCGCGGAGGCGAAGACCGTCGAGCTGCTGCTCTCGGTCCTGGCCGCCGAGCTGAAGCTCCCGATCTACTTCGTGCTCGGCAACCACGACTTCTACCGCGGCAGCATCGCCGAGGTGCGCGGGCGGATGGAGGCGCTGTCGCGGCGCTCGCCGTGGCTCCGGTGGCTCCCTGCGGCGGGCGTCGTGGAGCTCACCGCCGACGCTGCGCTGGTGGGCGTCGACGGCTGGGCGGACGGTCGCCTCGGCGACTACGAGCGCTCGGACGTGATGCTCAACGACTACGCGCTCATCGCCGACCTCGCGGGGCTCGACAAGCAGGAGCGCCTCGAGCGGATGAACCGCCTGGGCGACGAGGAGGCCAGGCGGCTCGAGGGGCCGCTCACCGAGGCGCTCGCGCGCTACCCGCGGGTCATCGTCGCGACGCACGTCCCCCCCTTCGATCAGGCCGCGTGGCACGAGGGGCGGATGTCGGACGACGACTGGCTGCCCCACTTCACCTGCCACGCCGTGGGCGACGTGCTGCGTCAGGGGGCGCTCGCCCGGCCGGCCCGGACCATCTCGGTGCTCTGTGGGCACACGCACGGCGAGGGCGAGGCGCAGATCCTGCCGAACCTGGAGGTGAGGACGGGAGGGGCAGAGTACGGCGAGCCGAAGGTCCAGGGGGTCCTCGAGCTGGCGTGAGGCGCCTCGAAGGGCGGCCGGGTCAGTTGTCCTTCGACCCGGCGGCGATCCAGGCGGCGAAGGCGGCGTCGGCCTGGGGGTCCGAGGTCGGACCGTTCGTCGGCATGTCGCCGTTGTCCCAGCTGAAGAGCGGCTTGGCGCTGCCGCGGGTCAGGCCCCCCTGCTGGCCCGTCCCGATCCACGACCAGCAGGCGCTCGGGCTGCTGCACTCGGTGTGTCGGTGGCAGCTGCTGGAGTCGCAGCCGCCTACCGTCCCGACGGCGAGGTAGGCGTTGTAGAGGTCGGTCCAGGTGGGGGCAGACGACGAGCTGGCGCTCGCCGCGCTGCTGCTCGTGCCCGTGCCGCTGCCGGCGGTGGCCTGAGTGGAGCTGCTGCCGGCCGTGCCCGAGCTCGCGCCCGGCCCCGACGCGCTGGTCGTTGCGGTGGTGCTGCTGGTCGCCCCCGAGCCGCTCGTGATGGTGCTGGCGATGGCAGAGGTGCCCCCCCCTCCGGACCCGCTCCCGCCCGGCAGAAGGAACACCCCTCCGCTGCTGCCTGCGGCCAGCGCGCCGAACGGCCCGCCGAGCGGCAGGTCTCCGGCGCTGCTGCATCCGACGAGCAGGACGGCGCAGAGCGCCACTCGGGTCGAGATCGTCGTGCTCTGCAGGGACGTCGCCAGGGGCTGCCAGCGCCTCATCTGCGTCTTCGATGCCGCTCGCGCGCGGCCAGTGGCGCCCGGGAGCGACGTGGCGATCGCCATGGCTCGCGGGCCCGCCGGCCGCGGTCAACCGGTGGCGGCGTGTCCGGAGTCGACGGGGGGCGCCGCGGAGTCGGTCGAAGGCTGGGCGCCGTCCACGCCAGGCCCTTGCGCCTCGTGGCTGGCGTCCTGCGGAGCCGACCCATCGGTCCGCGTGGCGTCCTGCGCGTCCGCTGCCGCGTCGTGCGCGGCCGGCGCGCCGGTGTCGGGGGGCGGTACGGTGTGGCCGGCGTCGAGCTCGCTCTCGGCGATCCCGGCGTCGGCGGTGCAGACGCTCCTCGCCCCGGTGGTGATGCACACCAGGCCGGCGGCGCAGTCGACGGCGGAGAAGCACTGGCTCCCGGCAGGCGACCCGCGCAGCGGGCTGCAGCCGGCGCCGAGGCACGCGGCGGTCAGCGCGCCGACAGCCAGCGGAGCGACCCGCGTCCGGCGGCGTCTGCTCATGAACGAAGAGGGCGCCCTGGGGTTCACCCCCCCGAAGCTAGGCTCGCCCGGCCGCCCCGTCGAGAGGGAGCCGAGGGCCTCCGGACGCGCATCTGCCCCCCGGCGTCGTGTTCGTTTGCAGACCTCGACGCAAATCGCTACATTTTGGAACTGCTCGCGTCGGTCCCGTGTCTTTTGCGGTTGGCTGATTCGACCGCAGGACGGTAGAAGATGCCCATGTCCGAACAGAAAGAGAGCTCGGTCCTCTTTTCCCTCAAGGAGATCATGAACCTTGAGGAAGACCGCATCCGGCAGGAGGAGGCCGAGCAGCGTCGACAGGCCGAATCGGCCGCCCAGGCTCGCATCGATCTCGAGCGCCGCGCTCGCGAGGAAGAGGAGGCGAGGCTCAACGCCGAGGAGAACCGGAAGCGCGCCGAGGAGCAGCGCGTGCGCGAGGACGCCGCCCGCCTCGAGGCGATCCGCGTGGCCGAGATGGAGAAGGCCCGCCTCGACGCCGAGAACGCCGCCCGCGCCGAGGCGATGCGGCAGCAGCAGGAGCACGAGCGCCAGATCGCCGCGCTGAAGCACGACAAGCACAAGAAGCGCCTCACCGTCATCGCGACGGGCGCCGGGATCTTCCTCCTCGTCGCGCTGGTCGGCGGCGGGCTCTACATCAAGCACCAGCAAGAGGTGTCGGCGGCGCAGGCAGCGGCGGCGCAGCAGGCGCAGGCCGCCGCGCAGGCCCAGCTCGACAAGCTCATGGCAGAGCTGAAGGCGCAGAGCGAGGACGTCCAGAACCTCCAGAGCGCCGTCCAGAACGCCCACGACGACGCCGCTCGCGCCGCGGCGCAGAAGGCCCTCGACGACGCCAAGGCGAAGCAGGAGCAGACCAAGCAGCAGCTCAACAACCGGCGTCCCGCCACCCCCGGCACCGCCGCCCCGCACAAGTCCAACTGCAACTGCACGCCAGGCGACCCGCTCTGCAGCTGCATCCCGTGACGGTCGACCCGCGGCCCGGTCGGCAAGGCCGCGTGCCGACGCCTCGTTCGCCTTCGTCTCTGCGAAGGCCAGGGTAGGGGGGGGCGCCCGATGCCCCGGCTCATCTGCGGTCTGCAACCGGTGCGCGAGGCCATCCGCGCGCACGGCGAGCGCCTCGAGCGCGTCCTGGTCGACGCGGTCCGCGACGCACCCCAGCTCGACGCCCTGGCGCGCTACGCCGGCGACCACGGGGCGCACGTCGACCGCGTGCCGCGCGCCGACCTCGACCGGCTGTCGCGCGGCGCGCACCACCAGGGCGCCATCGCGCTGGCGCCCGAGCTCGCGATCGTCGGGCTCGACGACCTCGAGCTCGGCCCGCGCACCCTCGTGGTCGCGCTGGACGAGGTGCAGGACCCTCAGAACTTCGGCGCCGTGATCCGCTCCGCCGTCGCGCTCGGCGCCTCGGCGGTCCTCTGGCCGGAGCACCGGTCCGCTCCGCTCTCGATGGCGACCTTCCGCGCCTCGGCGGGGGCCGTCGAGCACGCCACGCTCTGCCGCGTCGGGTCGCTGCCGCACGCGCTCGCGACGCTCCACGAGGCGGGGCTCACGGTCGTGGGCCTCGACATGCAGGGGGACGACCCCATCGGCGCGGTGGACCTTCGAGGGCCCGTCGTGCTCGTCATCGGAGCCGAGGGCAAGGGGCTTCGTCGGACGGTCAAGGGGGCGTGCGACAGGCTCGCGAGGCTCCCGATGGACGGTCCGATCGCCTCGCTCAACGCGTCGGTCGCGGCGGCCATCGGGCTGTACGAGATCGCGCGGCAGCGAGCGGCCGTGGGCGACCCGCCGACCACGCGGCGCGAGCCGGAGGGCGCGTAGCCTTCAGCGGGGCCGCAGCGCGCTCAGGTCGAAGACGGCGTGCGCGGACTTGGACGACCCGGGCGGCGCCGACATCCGGCTCGCGGCCTCGACCGGGCGAACGGGCTTCATCAGGTCGGCGACCGACGTCCTGAGCTCGCGCTCGACCTCGCGCGGCAGCAGGGTCTCGGCCTGGAACATCGCGAAGCCCACGTACTCGTGGAGCAGCTGCGTCAGCCACACGTCGGGGTCGTCCCCGCAGATGGCGGCGAGGTTGTGCGCCACGCGGTCCGGGCGGAGCGTGCCGTCCGCCAGGGGGCCGGCGTCGAGGAAGAGCGGGTCGTAGACCCACCCGTTGGTCGCGAAGCGCGCCAGACCGTCGCGGAGCTCTGCGACCTTGCCCGCCGCTGCGCAGGTCGCGTGGATGCGCGCCAGCGCGCGATTGAAGATCGTCACGATCGACTGCGTCCCCTGCGGGCGAGGCGAGGCGGCGGTCACGAAGCCGGCGTTCATCAGCTGGAAGACCTCGCGAGTCACCTCGAACTCGAGCATCCCGGTCGTGCGGCCGATCTCGGCGATGCTGCGCCTGCCGTCGCACTCGGCGTAGACGCGTAGCAGCTCCTCGGGGGGCTTGCGGCCGACGACGCACGTCGGCGTGGGGACGAACTGGTCGTTCGGGATCTTCTCCCGGAAGAACCGCATCTCGTCCATCCGCTGCACGCCCTCCATCAGGAGGGGCGAGACGTGCAGGTCGTAGCGGTAGGTGATGGCCTTCTCGTCGAAGGCGTCGAAGAACCAGAACGTGCCGGAGCTCAGCTGCAGGATCGCGTAGAAGACCTCCTCGACCTGCCGCACCATCATGGGGAACAGCTGCTCGGGCGTCTGGAAGCGCAGGTCCATGATGGCCTCGCCGAAGCGCCTGCTGACCGCCTGCGTGGCCTCGAGCGCCTCCTCGAGCTGCTCGCGCGTGAGGGCGCCCGCCCGGTACAGGATCTCCCCGAGGCGCTCCCCGGCCACGTTGGTGGTGGCTCCGATGACGCTGCCCTTCTCGAAGAAGATCGACCGGACCGCCCCGTGGTCCACCAGGACCAGCTCGCCCCGCCACTGCGACTGCCCGATGAGCGCGACGATCTCGCACATGGCGGCGGGGGTGTGGATCTCGCCCGCCAGCCTGAGGGTGCGGCCCGTGGCGGAGGCGGTGCCGTCCCTCCGCATCACGACCAGATCGGCCGGGGTCTCGACCAGCCGCCACTCCCCGGCCCGCGAGCACAGGACCTTGCTCGCGGTCTTTCCGACCGGATGGACCATCCCCTTGGTGTCGACCCGGACGAGGTTGGCGTGCTCGACCATCGAGCGAAACGATACGCCTGGTCGGTCGGGCCGGCGAAGTTCCGAGGTAGCATCGCCGCCATGTCCCTCCCGGCTTCCCACGAGGCCCTCGCGCTGGCGCTCGAGCAGGCGTCCTACCTGGCAGATCCCAGGGTAGCCCTCGTCACATGGCTGGCCCTCACCCTCGGGCGGCCCTTGCTGGTCGAGGGGCCGGCGGGCGTCGGAAAGACCGACCTCGCGCGCGCGGCGGCCGAGGCGCTCGGCAGGCCGCTCCTGCGCCTGCAGTGCTACGAGGGGCTCGACGAGAGCAAGGCCCTCTACGAGTGGGACTACGCCAAGCAGATGCTCTACACGCAGCTGCTGCGCGACGCGGTCGCCGAGCGAACGGTCGGCGCGCCGACGCTGGTCGACGCCCTCGAGCGGGTCGCGCACGCCGACGTCGCGTTCTACTCGCCGCGGTTCCTGATCGCGCGCCCGCTGCTCCGGGCGCTGACGAGCGACGAGCCCGTCGTCCTGCTGGTCGACGAGATCGACCGGGCAGACCCCGAGTTCGAGGCGCTCCTGCTCGAGGTCCTCGCCGAGCAGCAGGTGACCATCCCGGAGCTCGGGACGGTCAAGGCCAAGCACGCCCCGCTGGTCGTGCTCACGTCGAACGGGACGCGCGACTTCACCGACGCCCTGCGCCGCCGCTGCCTGCACGCCTTCCTCGACTACCCGCCCCCCTCCCGGGAGGTGGCCATCCTCGAGCTGCGGGTGCCGGGGATCGGCCGGCGCCTGGCCGAGCAGCTCGCCCTCTTCGCCTCGCGTCTCCGGACCCTGGACCTCCGCAAGAGCCCTTCAATCTCGGAGACCCTCGACTGGGCCCGTGCCTTGCTCGTGCTGGGCGCCAGCGCCCTCGGCCCGGAGGTGGTGCGAAGCACGCTCGCCGTCCTCCTCAAGTACGAGGAGGACCGGGCCAAGGTCGACGGCAAGGCGGAGGTGTTGCTGGCGGGCAACATCCAGGTGACGCAGCGCACTCTGTAGCGCAACGCGTCACCGCGTCAACGGTTCACGGTTGACGCCAGCCCCCAGGGTCGGTATCGGTCCCAGCGCGCCGCTGCCCGGTCGCCAGCCTTCAGGAAGTGCTTCGCATCCTTGAGCTTTGTTAGAGCGCGCGAGAGTTTTCCGGCTTCTTCTTCACTTTCGCGTCCGTTGTGACCCTCATCGTGAACCACTTCATGAAGTGTCCCCCCTCCAGCCTGCTGCCGTGCTGCCCCCCCCTCGGAGGCGCGGTTTGAGCTCGGCTCGCCTGCGACCGGGGCTCGCGGCCGGGGTGGTCGCGTTCGTCCTGGCGAGCGGGGTAGGGTGCACGGCCCGGGGGGCGAACACGCCGGCGCCGCCCGACCCGGAGCACCAGAGCGTCGCGGAGTTCAACCTGGGGCTCGACGCGGTCAACCACGGCGACTTCCGCGTGGCGTTGTCGCACGCGCTCCGGGCGGTCGAGTTCGACGACAAGAACGCTCGCGCCACCCACCTCGCGGCCATCGTTTACCTGGGCTTCTGCAACGGCCTGCGCGGCTTCGCCGACCCGGACTGCCGGCTGGCCGACGCCGAGAAGTACGCGCGCCGGACGGTCAAGCTCGCCCCCACCTACGCCGACGGCAAGAACCTGCTGGGCGAGGTGCTCATCGACGAGAAGCGCTACCCCGAGGCGCTCGACGTCCTGCGGCCGCTCACGACCGACCCTTCGTACACGTCGATTCACCTCGCCTGGGGCAACCTGGGGTGGGCGCAGGTGATGTCCGGCGACGTCGACGGGGGGATCGTGTCGCTGAAGAACGCGGTGACCGAGCCGAGGTTCTGCGTCGGCTTCTACCGGCTGGGGGTCGCCTACGAGAAGAAGGGCGATCTGACCCAGGCGGAGCTGAACCTCGGCAACGCCGTGGATGGCGAGGCGTGCAACAACTTCCAGGACGCCTTTGAAGAAAGAGGGAAGGTGCGGTTTCAGCTCGGTCAGGTCGACCTGGCCCGCGCCGATTTCGAACGTTGCAGGGGGCTCAATCCCGACACGTTGACGGGGAAGCGCTGCACGCAGTCATTGGAGGCCAAGCCGTGACTCACGAGAGCGTGGGCAGTTTCTTGCGCGCAGAGCGCGAGCATCGCCGGATGAGCCTCGCCGAGCTGTCGCGATTGACGCGCATCCCGGCGACCTCGCTGACCTGCATCGAGAGCGACCGCTTCGACGAGCTCCCCGGAGAGGTCTTCGTCCGGGGGTTCCTGAAGGCCTACGCCCAGGCCGTCGGGGTCGTGCCGTCCGACGTGCTGGCTCGTTACACCGCGAGCGGACGGGTCGCCTTCGTCACCCCGATGCCCCTGTCCTCGACCGTCCAGTCGGCTCGCTACGGACGGCACGGGCGGCGGTTCGGCGTCGCCATCGCGTTCGTGCTGCTCCTCATCCTCTTCACGCTCGCCCTGTCGATCGTGCTCAAGCCGCGTGGCCGCGATGTGCCTCCCGAGCTGTCGTCGAGGACCGCGATCCCCGGCGCCCTGGCGAGCGAGCGCGTCTGAAGTCGGTCCGGTCGCACGCGCTGCTGCTCCGTTCCGTCGTCTGCGGCGAGGCCGATCTCGTGGTCACGCTGCTCACCGAGCGCGAGGGGAAGGTCGGCGCGAGCTTCCGCCATGGCCGGAAGTCCTCCCGCCGCGCGGCCGGGGGGGTCGAGCCGTTTCACACGCTCGACGTGCTGCTCGAGGACCGGGGCAGGGAGCTGCTCGCGCTGAAGGAGTCGCGCCTCGTGACCGTGCGTGAGGGGGTCGTGCGGAGCCTCGAGGCGATGGACGCGGCCGGGGCCGTGCTCCGCTGGGCGCGCCACCTGCTGCCCGCCCGGCACGCCGATCCGGCGGCGTGGACGACGCTCGTGGGGCTGCTCGACGCCCTCGACCGCCAGAAGGCGGGGCCGCGCAGCCTGCAGGCCCTGGCGGGGCTCCGCTTGCTGGCCAGCGTCGGCTACGCCCTGGAGCTCGGGCGCTGCGTCGTGTGCGGCCGCCCGTGTCCCGACGGGGCGCCTGCCTTCGTGGATGCGGGGCGGGGCGGGCTCGTCTGCCAGCGCTGCGGTGGGGCACGGCGGCGTCTCGAGGGGCGGACGCGGGAGCTCGCGGCGAGGGCGCAGCGAGGCGAGGACGATCCGCGCGCAGGCGAGGAGGGGCTGGAGCGGTTGACGGTGCCAGGCTGGTTGACCCCGTCCGAGGCCGGTGATCTGCTCGGTCTGGTCAGCGAGGCCATGGCCGCCCACGCCGACCTGGACCCGGCGAGGTAGGGTCGACCGAATCATGCCCACCGACCTCGGCGTTAAGGCAGATGTGGAGACCGACGCCCCGGCCGCGGAGCAACCCGGAGGTGACGGCGGCGGCGAGCGATCGAAGCTCGTCCGGCGCGCCGGCATCGTCGGGACAGGGACCCTCGTCTCGCGTGTCCTGGGTCTCGGGCGGGACATGGCGCTCGCCGCCGTCTTCGGGCGCGCCGAGACCGACGCGTTCTTCGTGGCCTTCACCATCCCGAACGCCCTGCGCCAGCTGCTGGCCGAGGGGGCGGTGTCGAGCGCGCTGGTGCCGGTCCTCACCAAGACCCTGGCGCAGGACGGGAAGGTCGCCGCGCGCCAGTTCTTCGCCCGGGCGCGGGGGGCGTCTCTGGTCGCACTCACCGTGGTGACCGTCGCGGGGGTGCTCGCGGCGAGGCCGCTCACCGACGTGTTCGCCCACGGCTACGCGGGGAACCCCGCCGAGTTCGAGCGCACCGCTCACATGACGGCGCTCGTCTTCCCGTACATCTTCTTCATGGGGACGGCCGCCCTAGGGATGGCAGCGCTCAACGCCGAGCGAAGGTTCGCCGTCGCCGCCTTCGCCCCTGGCCTCCTCAACGTGGCCTTCCTCCTCGCCGCCTTCGCGTTCCCACCGCTGCTCGAGGCCCTCGGGGTCGACCGCGCGATGGCGATGCCGATCGGCGCGTTGCTCGGGGGTCTGCTGCAGGTGGTGGCCCAGTGGCCGGCGCTGCGTCGCCTCGGCTACGCGAGCCGCCCCCTCTTCGACCTGCGCGACCCGCGCGTCGTCGACGTGGGCCGGCGCATGCTCCCGATGATGTTCGGCGTCGGCGTCTACTACGTCGATCTCATCCTCTCGCGGAGGTTCCTCTCGGAGCTCGGGACTGGCGCGCAGAGCTACTTCTCGTGGGCGATGCGGCTGTGCGACTTCCCGCAGGGGATCTTCGTCATGGCGCTCTCGACGGCGGCCCTGCCGACCCTCTCGACGTTCGCCGCGAAGGGGCAGACGGGCGAG
>Ga0181517_10004812_pt1 | contig 12122 bp, 8 predicted proteins | sample PEATcosm2014_Bin_31_FD_119748 | JGI IMG/M metagenome (GOLD analysis project Ga0181517, IMG submission 119748) | Peatland microbial communities from MTU Mesocosm Facility, Houghton, MI, USA - PEATcosm2014_Bin01_30_metaG | ecosystem: Environmental > Terrestrial > Soil > Wetlands > Peat | place... | reverse complement strand
CACATGGTGTTCTCGGTGGCCACCGTGATGTTCGGCAGGTCCTGCGCGCGCGGCATCGTGTAGTCCATGAACGACGCCGACAGCAGTTGTCCGTTGCTGTCATAGGCTGCGTTTTCCTGCAGCGCCTGGCCGATGCCCTGGGCGATGCCGCCCTGCACCTGGCCTTCCACGATCATCGGATTGACCACCCGGCCGACGTCGTCCACGGCGGTGAAATTCACCACGCTGACGACCCCGGTGTCGCGGTCGATCTCCACCTCGCAGACATGGCAGCCGCCCGGGAAGGTGAAGTTGGCCGGGTCGTAGAACGCGGTTTCGTCAAGCCCGGGCTCGATCTCCTCGATCGGGTAGTTGTGCGGCACGTAGGCGGTCAGCGCGATTTCGCCGAGCGTCTTGCCGCGGTCGGTGCCGGCGACGGTGAATTTTCCGTCCTTGAACTCGATGTCGTCGACCGCGGCTTCCAGCAGATGGGCGGCGATTTTCTTGCCCTTCGCGATCACCTTGTCCATCGCCTTCACCATGGCGCTGCCGCCAACCGCGAGCGAGCGGCTGCCATAGGTGCCCATGCCGAACGGGATCTTCGCCGTATCGCCGTGGACGATATCGACGTCAGCGAAGGGCACGCCGAGCTGATCGGTGACAAGCTGCGCCAGGGTGGTTTCGTGCCCCTGGCCATGGCTGTGCGTGCCGGTGAACACCGTGACGCTGCCGGTCGGATGCACCCGCACATTGGCAACTTCGTAGAGCCCCGCGCGGGCGCCGAGCGAACCCACGACCTTCGACGGAGCGATGCCGCAGGCCTCGAGATAGGTGGAAACGCCGATGCCGCGCAGTTTTCCTCGCTGCGCCGCCTCGGCGCGGCGCTTTTCGAAACCGGCCCAATCGGCCACTTTCAACGCCGCATTCAGCGTCGCCTCGTAGTCACCGCTGTCGTATTGCAGCGCCACTGGCGTCTGATAGGGAAAAGCATCGCGCGGAATGAAATTCCGCCGCCGCACCGCGATCCGATCGAGCCCGGTGTCGTGGCACACAGCGTCCACCAGGCGCTCGAGCAGAAAAGCCGCCTCTGGCCGCCCGGCGCCGCGATAGGCGTCCACCGGCACGGTGTTGGTGAACACCGCCTTCACCTCGGCGTAGATCGCGGGCGTTTTGTAAACGCCAGCCAGCAGCGTGGCGTACAGATACGTCGGCACCGCCGGGGCAAAAGTGGAGAGATAGCCGCCCATGTTGGCGAGCGTCCTGACCTTCAGCGCGAGGAACGTGCCGTCCTTGTCGAGCGCCACCTCGGCGGTCGAGACATGGTCGCGCCCATGCGCGTCCGACAGGAAACTTTCGCTGCGCTCGGCGGTCCACTTCACCGGCCGCCGTAACTTGCCGGCCGCCCAGGTGACGATCGCCTCCTCGGCATAGTGATAGATCTTGCTACCGAACCCGCCGCCGACATCGGGCGCCACCACGCGCAGCCGGTGCTCGGGCAGCCCAAGAACGAAAGCACCCATCAGCAGGCGGATGACATGCGGATTCTGGCTGGTGGTGTAGAGCGTGTAATCGCCGCTGGAGGGATCGTAATCGCCAACCGCGGCGCGCGGCTCCATGGCGTTGGGGATCAGCCGGTTGTTGGTGAGGTCGAGCGATACCACCCGATCGGCCCTGGCGAAGGCGGCGGCCACCGCGTCGGCGTCGCCGAGGTGCCAGTCGTAGCAGACGTTGCCCGGCGCACTGTCGTGCACCAGCGCGGCATCCGGCCGCACGGCGTCGTGCAGGGAAGCGACCACGGGCAGGTCTTCCAGTTCGATCGCCAGCAGTTCGACTCCGTCGCGCGCCTGCTGTTTGGTTTCGGCGATCACCACCGCGATCGGGTCGCCGACATGGCGGACCTTGCCCTCTGCCAGCACCGGGTGTTTCGGCTCGGCCATCGGCGAGCCGTCCTTGTTGTGGATCTGCCAGCCGCAGGGCAGCCCGCCGATCGGCGCGCCCGCGGCGTTGAGCAGGTCGGCGCCGGTGAACACCGCGACCACGCCCGGCGCGGCCTTCGCCGCCGCGGTATTGATGGCAACGATGCGCGCGTGCGGCCGGTCGCTGCGCGCGATGACGGCGTGAAGCTGGTGCGGCCGGTTGATGTCGTCGACATAGTGGCCGCGGCCAGTGAGGAAGCGCAAATCCTCCTTGCGACGGACACTGGCGCCGATGCCCTCGAACGGTACGTTCATGATCCCCCCTTGGAAGCCTGATTTTTATTCAGCCGCGGCGGCCGCCTGGCTGTGCATCAGCGGCCAGGCGGCCGCCACGGCCTTCACGATATTGTGGTAGCCCGTGCACCGGCAGAGGTTGCCCTCCAGCCCGTGCCGGATCGCCTCCTCGGTCAGCCCTTCGGGGTGGCTCTGCACCAGGTCGATGGCGCTCATCACCATGCCCGGCGTGCAGAAGCCGCATTGCAGCGCGTGGTGTTCGCGGAACATCGCCTGCATCGGGTGCAGCGTGCCGTCGGCCGCCGCCAGTCCCTCGATGGTGGTGACGCTGGCGCCTTCGGCCTGCACGGCCAGCATGGTGCACGACTTCACCGAGATGTCATCGACCTGTACCACGCAGGCGCCGCACTGGCTGGTGTCGCAGCCCACGTGGGTGCCGGTCAGCCCAAGTTTTTCGCGCAGCAATTCGACCAGCAGCGTGCGTCCCTCGACCTCGACCGTCGCACGCTTGCCGTTCACCGTCAGGCTCACCTGCGGCATGGATTTTTCCCCTCGATTTCCCGTGCCGCGTCCATCCGGCGGCACTTGGCCAGAGTGTTGTCAATTCCTCCGGATGTCGTCAAGCCGCCTTGGGCAGCGGGGCGGCGTCCGGCACGGTATCGAGGTGGCAGGCCGTAACATGTCCGTGTTCCGGCGCGTTCGGCGCCGGCCGCAGCACCGGTTCCTCGATGCGGCAGCGGTCGAAGGCGAACGGGCAGCGGGTGTGGAAGCGGCACCCGCTTGGCGGGTTGATCGGGCTCGGCACGTCGCCATACAGAATGATGCGGCTCCGCTTCACCGTCGGGTCCGGCACCGGCACGGCCGACAGCAGGGCGCGCGTGTACGGGTGGTGCGGGGTGGCGAACAGGGTGCGCCGGTCCGCCAGTTCGACGATCTTGCCGAGGTACATCACCGCCACGCGATGCGTCAGGTGTTCGACGATCGCCAGATCGTGGCTGATGAACAGCAGCGCCAAGCCGAGTTCGTCCTGCAGGTCGGACAGCAGGTTGACGATCTGCGCCTTCACCGAAACGTCAAGCGCCGAGACCGCCTCATCGCAGATGATGAGGTCGGATCCCGGGGCGAGCGCGCGGGCGATGCCGATGCGCTGACGCTGGCCACCCGAGAACTCGTGCGGGAAGCGGCGCATCGCGTCGCGCGGCAACTGCACTTTGTCCATCAGCCCGGCGACGCGGTCGTCCAGCTCGCTGCCGCTGGCCAGGCCGAAGTTGAGAATCGGTTCGGCGATGATATCGAACACGCGCTGGCGCGGGTTGAGGCTGGAGAACGGGTCCTGGAACACCACCTGCACCCGCCGGCGCATCGGCCGCAGCAGGCGGGCCGGCAGGTTGTCGATGCGCTGCCCGTCCAGGTAGACCTCGCCCGCGGTGATCGGATACAGCCGCAGGATCGCCTTTCCCACCGTCGACTTGCCGCAGCCGCTCTCGCCCACCAGAGACAGCGTCTCGCCCTTGGCGATGTCGAAGGTCACGCCGTCCACCGCGTAGACGTTGGCGGTGACCTGGCCGAGCAGTCCGCCATGCAGTGGGAAATGCTTCTTCAGCACATTCACTTCGAGCAGCTTCGGCGTGTTCATGCGGCCAGCTCCGCGGTGCGCTCAGCGTAGTGGCAGGCGGCGAAATGATGGGGAATCTTCTCCTCCACCGCCGGCGCCACCTGACGGCAGAGATCGCTCGCCAGCGGGCAACGCGCGGCGAACACGCAGCCCACCATTTTCTCGCGCAGGCTGGGCACCTGACCGCCGATTTCCGTCAGTTTGGTGCGCCCGGCATGCGCCAGCGACGAGCCGAGCTTCGGCACCGCCCCGATCAGGCCGCGCGTGTAGGGGTGCATCGGGCGGAGGTAGATCGCTTCCACCGCGCCCTCCTCCACCTTGCGGCCCGCGTACATCACGACGACGCGCTGCGCCATCTCGGCGACCACGCCGAGGTCGTGGGTGATCAGCATGATCGCCGATCCCAGCCGCGTCTTCAGGTCGCGCATGAGGTCGAGAATCTGCGCCTGGATGGTGACGTCGAGCGCCGTCGTCGGCTCGTCGGCGATCAGCAGTTTCGGATTGCAGGCCAGCGCCATGGCGATCATGACGCGCTGGCGCATGCCGCCGGAAAGCTGGTGCGGATATTCGCGAACCCGCCGCTCCGGTGCCGGAATGCCCACCAGCGTCAGCATCTCGACCGCCCGCCGCTCCGCGTCGCGCTGCGAAAGTCCCTCATGCAGCCGCAGGGTTTCGCCGATCTGCCGGCCGACGTTCAGGACCGGATTGAGGCTGGTCATCGGCTCCTGGAAAATCATACTGATATCCTTGCCCCGGATCCGGCGCATCTCGGGCTCGGACAGTTCCAGCAGGTCGCGGTCCTGGAACAGGATGCGGCCCGCGACTTTTCCAGGCGGCTCGGCGATCAGCCGCAGGATGGACATCGAGGTGACCGACTTGCCGCAACCGCTTTCGCCCACCACCGCCACGGTTTCGCCGGCATCGATATGGAACGAAAGACCCTCGACCGCGCGGACCACGCCATCCAGCGTGCCGAAATGCGTCTGCAGGTTCTCGACCTTCAGCAGGGGCGTCGCCATGGCCCTCAGATCCTCTTCGCCAGCCGCGGATCGAGCGCGTCGCGCAGCCCGTCGCCCAGCAGATTTACCGCCAGCACCGTAATGGACAGGAAAACCGCGGGGAAGAACACGATGTACGGCTTCACCTGCCAGAGTGCCCGCCCCTCGGCCATGATGTTGCCCCAAGACGGAATGATCGGCGGCGTGCCGGCGCCGATGAAGCTCAGGATGGCCTCGGTGATCATGGCGGAGGCGCAGATGAACGTCGCCTGCACCGTGATCGGCGCCAGCGTGTTGGGCAGGATGTGCTTGAGAATGATCTTCGGCATCTGCGTGCCGGAGGCCACCGCCGCCTCCACATACGGTTGCTCGCGCAGGGTCAGCACCACGCCGCGCACCAGCCGGCTCACGCGCGGCACCTCGGCGACGGTGATGGCGATGATGACGTTCTGCACCGATCCGCGGGTCAGCGCCATCAGCGCGATCGCCAGCAGGATCGAGGGAATCGACATGATGCCGTCCATGATCCGCATCACCACGGCATCCATCCAGCGGACAAAACCAGAGACCAGGCCAATGAACATGCCGAGGACGGCGGAGCAGGCGGCGACCGCGAAGCCGACGATGAGCGACACCCGCGCGCCGTACAGCACGCGCGAATAGACGTCGCGCCCCAGCATGTCGGTGCCGAACCAGTATTGTGCGTTCGGTGGCCGCGTGCGGCGCGCCGGCGCCAGTGCGGTCGGGTCCACCGTGCCGAGCAACGGCGCGAATATGGCGATCGCCACGATGATCGCCAGCAGCAGGCCGCCGGCGGCGATGGTGGGATGGCGATAGACGAACATGGCCACCCGGCCGCGTCGTTTGCGCGGCGGCAACACATCCGCCAACTCCGGCGCGGCGGCGTGCTGCCCCGGATCGAACGCGGTGGTGCTCAATAGCGGATCCTCGGGTCGAACACGGTATAAAGCAGGTCCACGCACAGATTGACGAGCACGTAGACGAAACTGAACATCAGCACGACGCCCTGGATGACCGGGTAGTCGCGCCGCAGGATGGCGTCCACCACCAGCCGGCCGACACCGGGAATGGCGAACACGCTCTCGGTCACGACCGCCCCGCCGATCAGCCCGGCGACTCCGAGCCCGATGATGGTGACGATCGGCACCGCGGCGTTCTTGAGCGCGTGCACGAACAGGATGGCGTGCTGATCGACACCTTTCGACTTCGCCGTGCGCACGTAGTCCTGGTTCAGGACCTCCAGCATGGTGGCGCGGGTGATGCGCGCGATCAGCGCGATAAAGGCGCTGCCCAGGGTTACCGCCGGCAGCACCAGGTTGCGCAGCCATGGCCCGATGCCGTTGGCGATCGGCGTGTAGCCCTGGACCGGCAGCACGTCGAGCTGCAACGCGAAAGTGTAGGCCAGCACATAGCCAACCACGAACACCGGCACCGAAAACCCGGCCACCGCCATGATCATCACAAGCCGGTCGATCCAGGTGCCGTGCTTCCAGGCGGCGATCACCCCCATCGGGATCGCTACCAGCAGCGACAGCACGACGGTCAGCAGCATCAGCGACAGGGTCGGCTCGATGCGCTGGGCGATCATGTGGGTGACCGGCAGGTTGGTGAAGATCGACACCCCCAGATCGCCGTGCGCCACATGCCACAGCCACTCGCCGAAGCGGATCACGAACGGCCGGTCGAGCCCGAGCGAGGCGCGGATGCGCTCGACGTCCTGCGGCGTCGCCTGATCGCCGGCGATGATCGCCGCCGGATCGCCGGGCGCGATATACAACAGGCTGAACACGAACAGCGCCACGATCAGCATGACCGGAATGGTGGCGAGGACGCGCCTGACGATATAGGCGAACATTTCAGGCTTTCTTTACGTCCCAGAACACCGGGAACGGCGCCTTCACCACACCGCTGATATCGCTGCGCCACGCCTGCTTCATCTGGAAGAAGCCGGTCGGCAGATAGGTGACGAAGTCCATCGAGGCCTTGTTGATCTCGATCGCCGCCTGCTTCTCGGCCGCCAGGTTCGGGGCGGCATACCATTCGGCGATCTTGCTCTGTACCTCGTCGGATTTCGGCCAGCCGAACCACGCGGTATCGCCGCTGGCATCGAGCGCCACATACGGCGCCGGATTGATGCAGTCCGCCCCGGCGTGCCAGGTGTGGAAGATGTTCCAGCCGCCCTGGCTCGGCGGGTCCTTCTTGGCGCGGCGCTGGCCGACGGTGCCCCAGTCCAGCGCCTGATAGTCGACGTTCATGCCGATCTTCTTCAGCAGGTCGGCGGTCACGTCGCCCTCGCTTTTCGTGATGCCGACGTCGGTGGCGACCAGCAGCACCACCTTCTCGCCGTTGTAGCCAGCCTCGGCCAGCAGCTTCTTCGCCGCCTCGTAGTCGCGCTTGCCCTTCAGCGGCTCCCCGCCGGCCTCGGTGTAGAGCGGCGTGCCGGGTGTGAAGTAGCCCGGCAGTTCCTTCCACAGGCTCTCGTCGTCCCCGACCACGGCGCGCATGTAGTCCGATTGGCTCATCGCGATCTGCACCGCACGGCGGGCACGCACGTCGTTGAACGGCGGGTGCAGGTGGTTCATGCGGAACGAGCCGATGTTGCCGAGCGGATCGGCGATGTCGACCTTGATGTTCTTGTTCTTGGACAGCAGCGGCACCAGGTCGGGCAGCGGCGTCTCCCACCAGTCCACCTCGCCGTTCTGCAGCGCGGCGGAGGCGGTGCCGGGATCGGGCAGGATCTGCCATTCGATCCGGTCGAAATACATCCGCCGCCCGCCGGCGAGCCAACTCGCCGCTTCGGCACGCGGCACATAGTCGGTGAACTTGGTGAACACCGCCTTGGAGCCCGGTATCCATTCATCCTGCTTGAAGCGCATCGGGCCGGAGCCGACATACTCGCTGATCTGCTTGAACGGGTCGGTGTTGGCGATCCGCTCGGGCATGATGAAGCAGGCGGGCGTGCTGGCCTTGCCGAGCGCAAACAGCATCTTGGTGAACGGCTTGTTCAGCCGGATGCGGAAGCTGCGGTCGTCGATCACCTCGACCGCGTCGAGTTGCGCGCGGATCATCGCGCCCATCGTGTCGCGGAACAGCCAGCGCTTGACCGACGCGGCGGCGTCCCTGGCCAGCACCGGCGTACCGTCGTGCCATTTCAGCCCGGTGCGCAGCTTGAAGGTCCAGGTCTTGAAATCCGGGGTAACCTCGTGCCCTTCCGCCATCTGCGGCCGTGGCGTCAGGTTGGCGTCGACGCCGTAAAGCTGCTCCCAGAACAGCAGCGAGGCGTTGCGGACCACGTATTGCGAGGTCCAGATCGGGTCCAGGTTGGCCAGGTTGGCCTGCGGCACGAAGCGCAGCAGCTTCGCGTCGGCGGCCAGCGCCAGGGACGGTGCGGCCAGTCCACCACCGGCCGCCAGCGCGCCGGCGGTCGCGGTCTTCAGGAAATCACGACGCTTCATTGTCCCAGTTGCCCCTATCCACTCGCACGTGTTGCCGTCCACCGATCTAGGTCAGTTCGCCGGCACCCTGCCTCAGCTTGCCACCGGAAGCCAACCAAATACCGTATGTGCTCCATCATTGTGCAACGCAGCAAAAATGACAAGCGAATCGGCCAGCGGCCGGCCCGCTCGACGGGATAAGCCTGAAATACATGCACCCGGACCGATATCCCCGCCCCGCGCTGCTGGACGATCGTCACGCGACAGGGGATGCTGGCCGCAACCAACCAGGGGAGCGTTGCATGACCGAGGCACCGAAAGCCCGCCCGGGCGCACAAGGCGAATACAGCCTGAAGGGCCGCGTGGCGGTGATCAGCGGCGGATCGAGCGGCATCGGCGCCGCCACCGCGCGGCGGCTGGCCGGCGCCGGGGCCGTGGTCTGGGTAGGCTACAACACCGGCGCGGACCGCGCCGCCGCATTGGTCGCCTCGCTGCCGGGCAGCGGACATCAGCCCGTGTACCTGCCGGTAACCGACAGCGCCGCACTCGCCCGCGCGGCGGCTGCGGTGGCCGCGGCGCACGGCCATGTCGACATCCTGGTGAACTCCGCCGCGGTGACGCGGGCGGTGCGCCACGACGACCTGGACGCGCTGGACGACGAATTGTTCGACCGAGTGCTGATCACCAACGTGCGCGGCCCGTTCGCCACCATCCGCGCCTTCCGTTCGCTGCTGAAGGCCAGCGGCGATGCGGTGATCATCAACATCTCCTCGCTCGCCGGGATCAACGGCACCGGCAGCTCCATCGTCTATGGCGCATCGAAGGCGGCACTGGACGTGGTGGGGGTTTCGCTGGCGCGGGTGCTGGGGCCGGAAATCCGGGTGATCGGCATCTCGCCCTCCGCCGTCGCCACCGATTTCGTGCCCGGGCGCGGGCTGGACGTGGTTGAGCGCTCGGCCGCCAGCGCGCCGCTGCGCATCGTCACCGAGGCGGACGACATCGCGCTGGCGATCTACGGCGCGATCACCACGCTGCGCCAGACCACCGGCACCACCATCCTGGTCGACGCCGGCAAGCATTTGTGAAACCACCGTGCGCCGTGCCGCCGCCTGTGCCCGGACAAGGCGGCGACAGCCACAACAAGGAAATCTCCATCGTGAGCACGCATTCCCTGCCGGCCGCGACGCCCGAGGCAGTCGGCCTCTGCCCGACGCGCCTTGCCCGCCTGTCCGATATGCTGCGCGCGCGGATCGCCGCCGGCCATATTCCCGGTGCGGTCGCGGCCATCGTCCGCAACGACAAGCTGGCATATTTCGAGAGCTTCGGCGCACGCGATCCGGTGGCAGGCGATCGCATGGACAAGGATGCGATCTTCCGGATCTATTCCATGACCAAGCCGATCGTCTCGGTCGCGGTGATGATGCTGTGGGAGGAAGGCCGGCTGCTGCTGAACGATCCGATCGGCAAGTACCTGCCCGATCTCGCCGCGCCGCGCGTGGCGGTGGTGCGCGACGGCCAGATGGAACTGGTTCCGGCGGCGCGGGACATCACGGTGCAGGACCTGCTGCGCCATACCTCGGGCCTGACCTACGAGTTCCGTGGCACCGGGCCGGTGCAGAAGGCGTACATGGACGCCAAGATCTATCGCCGCGGCCAGACCAACGCCGAGCAGGTCGCCATCCTGGGCAAGCTGCCACTGGCGCATCAGCCGGGCACCTGCTGGGAATACAGCCGCTCCACCGACGTGCTCGGGCGGCTGGTGGAAGTGATCTCCGGACAAAGCCTCGGCACGTTCCTCGATGCCCGCATCCTGCGACCGCTGGGCATGACGGAGTCCGGCTTCCACGTTACCCCGGAGAAGCACGGCCGCATCGCCGAGGCGTTCGCCAAGGACCCGGAGAACGCCACCGATGTGGTGTTGCTGGACGTGCGCCAGCCGCCAAGCTTCGAGTCCGGCGGTGGCGGCATGGTCGCGACGACGATGGATTATGCGCGGTTCCTGCAAATGCTGCTGAACGGCGGGCGGCTCGGCAACGAACGGCTGCTGAGCCGCAAGACCGTGGAGTTGATGACCGCCGACCATCTCGGCCCGATCGCCGGCGCGACCGATCTGCTGGTACCCGGCTATGGGTTCGGGCTCGGCTTCGCGGTGCGCCTACAGGCCGGCATCGCGACGATGCCGGGATCAGTCGGCCAATATTATTGGGGCGGCGCGGCCGGCACCACGTTCTGGGTGGACCCGGCCGAGCGGCTGTTTGCGGTGCTGATGATCCAGGCACCGGTACAGCGAGAATTCTATCGCGTGATGTTCCGCGACATGGTCTACGCCGCCATCACCGACTGAGCCCGGTTCAGGCCAGACTCTTGGAGACCATCTCGTAGGTGCCCTTGCTGAGGCCCGGCAACTCCAGGATGCCCTGCAGCGCGGCGCGCATCAGCGTCTGGCGCGCCGGATCGAACCGCCGCCACTGCCCGAGCGGGGCGACCATGCGCGCGGCGATCTGGCCGTTGAGCGGATCGAGTTCGGCGATCTTCTCGGCCAGGAAGCGGTAGCCGGCGCCGGAGGCGTCGTGGAAACGCACCTGGTTGCCGCTGGCGAAGGCACCGACCAGTGCACGGACGCGGTTCGGCGTGCGCATGTCGAAGTCCGGATGCGTGGCCAGCGCCCGCACCGCCGCGATGGTATCGGGCAGCGGCGAGGTCGCCTGGATCGCGAACCACTTGTCCAGCACCAGATCGTCGGTGCGCCATGCGGCATGGAACGCAGCCAGTGCGTCGGTGCGCTGGCGGCTGTCGGTGGCCGACAGCATCGACAGCGCCGCCAGCACGTCGGTCATGTTGCGCGCCGCGTCGAACTGCGCCTTCGCCAAATCCACGCCATCACCCTTACCCGGGCCGGCGGCAACCAGATAGGCGAGGCAGGCGTTGCGTAGCGCGCGCCGGCCGATCGAGGGACCGTCGATCCGGTACTCCCCGGCATCGGTCAGCCGGTCGTAGGTGGCGCGCAGTTCGGCGCCGAGCGCGCGGCCGATGGTGGCGCGCGCCAGATCGCGCGCCGCGTGGATCGCCTCGACGTCGATCACCTGCATCTGGTCGGCCAGGAATGCCTCGCCGGGCAGCGACAGCGCCTCGGCGGCGAAGGCCGGGTCGGCGTCGCCTTGCGCCAGCGTCGCCGCCATCGCCTCGATCAAACCGGGCGCCACCACCGGGGTTTCGCCGCGCCGCCATGCGGCGGCCATCTCCAGCAGCAGGCCGGTGGCATATTGCTGGCCGGACTCCCAGCGCACGAACGGATCGGTGTCGTGCGCCGCGAGAAAACGCAGCCGGTCGGAGGACACGCCGGACAGCTTCACCGGCGCCGAGAACCCGCGCAGCAGCGACGGCACCGGCGGGCTGGCGACATCGGTGAAGGTGAAACGCTGCTCGGCCTCGGTCACCAGCAGCAGCCGGGTGCCGGCGGTGGCTGCGTTCTCGCCATCCAGCCGCGTCGGTAGCTCGGCCCCGTCGCCGCCGAGCAGGCCCATCGCCAGCGGGATCACCACCGGTGCCTTGTCCGGCTGGCCCGGCGTCGGCGGCGTGTGCTGGCGCACCGTCAGCGTGTAGCGCCGCCCCGCGGCGTCGTATTCGTCCTCGATGGCGATCCGCGGCGTGCCGGCCTGGCGGTACCACAGCTTGAAGCGCGACAGATCGACGCCGGAGGCATCCTGCATCGCCGCGACGAAATCCTCGATCGTCACCGCCTGGTTGTCGTGGCGGGCGAAATACAGGTCCATGCCACGGCGGAACGCATCCTTGCCGATCAGCGTGTGCATCATGCGGATAACCTCCGCGCCCTTGTTGTAGACGGTCGCGGTGTAGAAATTAT
>Ga0181517_10004807_pt1 | contig 12126 bp, 8 predicted proteins | sample PEATcosm2014_Bin_31_FD_119748 | JGI IMG/M metagenome (GOLD analysis project Ga0181517, IMG submission 119748) | Peatland microbial communities from MTU Mesocosm Facility, Houghton, MI, USA - PEATcosm2014_Bin01_30_metaG | ecosystem: Environmental > Terrestrial > Soil > Wetlands > Peat | place... | reverse complement strand
CGCCTAGGGGGAGTTTTTCCTTCGAGCATCGTGTTGAATTCATCGAGTTCCGGGGTATGGCCTTGCGCTTCCTTCAACGTAATCAGGCCCTTACGGTACAGCTCGAGCAGCGACTGGTTCATCGTCTGCATGCCCGATTTGGTCTGTCCGACCTGCAACTGGCTGTAAATCTGGTGCACCTTGTCGTCGCGAATCAAGTTGCGAATCGCGGCGTTCGGCACCATGACCTCGACCGCCAGCACGCGGCCGACGCCGCTCGCCTTCGGCAGCAACTGCTGGGTCACGACGCCTTCGAGCACCATTGACGTTTGCGCCCGCACCTGCTGCTGCTGGTGCGGCGGGAACACGTCGATGATGCGCGTGATCGACTGCACCGCCGAACTCGTGTGCAGCGTCGCAAACGTCAGGTGACCCGTTTCCGCGATGTTCAGCGCGGCCTCGATCGTCTCCGGATCGCGCATTTCGCCGATGAGCACGATGTCCGGATCCTGGCGCAGCACATACTTCAAGGCGCGCGTGAAGCTTTGCGTGTCGGAATGCACCTCGCGCTGGTTGACGACGCAGCCCTTGTGCGCGTGCAGGTACTCGACCGGATCCTCGATCGTGATGATGTGCTGGTTCCGGCTCATATTGATTTTGTCGATGATGCTCGTGAGCGTCGTCGATTTGCCGCAACCCGTCGGGCCCGTGATCAGAATCAACCCGGCCGGACGGTTGACGATGTCGTTGATCACCGGCGGCAGACCCAATTCCTGAAACGAGAACGTCTTGAACGGAATGGTCCGGAAGGCGCCGGCCACCGCGCCGCGCTGCTTGTAAATGTTGGCGCGGAACCGCGAGAGCCCTTTGACGCCGAACGACAGGTCCAGTTCGCTTTCTTCTTCGAAGATGCGGCGCTGGTTTTCCGTCAAGATCGAATAGCACAGCCGCTTGGTGTCGGCGGCCGTGAGTTGCGGCATGTTCACGGGCGTCAACCGCCCGTCGATGCGCAACTGCGGCGGCGTGCCTGTCGTCACGTGCAGGTCGCTGGCGTTTTTCTCGACCATTAATTTCAGCAACTGGTGAAGGTCTACCACGACTTCGTCCCCCCGGTTGTTGATCTGCCTCGCAGCCGCGTCGCGTTTGCCCCCCGCGGCACACCAACCCCTGGCCGACGAGCGCCGGATCCCGGCGTCAGTCGGTGGCCGTCACGCGCACCACCTCGTCGATGGTCGTTGTGCCGTCGCCGATTTTCGTGATGCCCGCCTGCCGCATTGTCTTCATGCCGAGCCGGATTGCCTCGCGTTTGATTTCCGAAGTCGAAGCGCCGTTCAGCACGAACTCCTTGATCTCTTCCCAGAGCGGCATGACCTCGGACAACGCGATGCGGCCCTTGTAACCCGTCTTCGAGCACTTCATGCAACCGGCGCCCTTGAAGCATTCCATCGACTGCGCCATTTCGTCGGTCGCCTGAATGTCCTTGAGAACCTGCGGGCTGACCTCGATGTGGTCTTTGCAGCCGGTGCAGATTTTTCGCACGAGGCGCTGGGCCTGGATGAGCAGCACCGACGCGGTGACCAGAAATGGCTCGATGCCCATGTTGAGCAAACGGTTGATGCTCGACGGCGCGTCGTTGGTGTGCAGCGTCGAGAGCACCAAGTGGCCCGTCAGTGCGGCCTTGACCGCAATTTCCGCCGTTTCATAGTCGCGGATCTCGCCGACCATGATGATGTCGGGGTCTTGCCGGAGGAAGGACCGCAGCGCGGCCGCGAAATTGAGGCCGATCGCGTCATGCATCTGCACCTGGTTGACGCCCTTGAGCGTGTATTCCACCGGGTCTTCCGCGGTGCTGATGTTGTCGTGAACCGTGTTGAGTTCGGTCAACGCCGAATACAGCGTGGTCGTCTTGCCGGAGCCGGTGGGGCCGGTGACCAGCACCATGCCGAACGGCTTGTGGATCGCTTCTTTGAACCACTTGAGCGGCCCCTCTTCGAAGCCGAGTTTGGTCATGTCCAGTTGCAGGCTGTCTTTATCGAGCAAGCGGAGCACGACCTTCTCGCCGAAAATCGTCGGGATTGACGAAACACGGAAGTCCATTTCTTTGCCCTTGGCGGTTTTCAGCCGGATGCGGCCGTCCTGCGGCAGGCGGCGTTCGGCGATGTCGAGTTCGGACATGATCTTCAAGCGGGACGTAATCGCGTTTTGCAATTTGCGCGGCGGGTCCATGACCTTATGGAGCACGCCGTCGATGCGGTAGCGCACGCGGAAACTTTTTTCGTACGGTTCGACGTGGATGTCCGACGCGCCCTTTTTGATGGCGTCGGAAAGGATCAGGTTCACTAGCTTGACGACCGGCGCGTCCTCGGCCGCTTTTTCCAATTCCTTGAAGTTGACGTCTTCTTCGTTTTCGATCAGTTCGAGTTCTTCTTCGTCGAACGTCTCGATGACTTTCTCGAAATCCTCGGTCGTGCTGGTGTCGTAATATTTTTCCACGGTCGCCATAATCGAGTCTTCCGTCGCGACCACGGCCTCGATGTTGTACCCGGTCATGAACTTGATGTCGTCGATGGCGATAATGTTCGACGGATCCGCCATCGCCACGATCAGCGAATTGTCCGCCTTGCTGATCGGAATGACCTTGTACTTTTCCGCCACGTCGCGTGGAATCAACTTAATTACTTCCGGATCGATTTCAAATTCGGACAAGTTGATCGACGGCACGTTGTATTGGCGCGAGAGAATGTCCGCTAATTCGCTCTCTTCGAGATAGCCGAGCCGCGACAAGTGATACGACAGGCGGCCGCCGGAGACTTTTTGTTCCGCCAGCGCGGTTTCCAGTTGTTCCGGACTGATCAAATCTTCCCGTACTAGCAGTTCGCCGAGTTTTTCGTCCGGCGCCCCGCTCACACCTTTGCTGTTCTTCGTTTCCGCGCTCATTAATAGAACCTCCGACTGCAAAAATACGCTCTCCCGGCCTGGGCCGGGGAAGACAACCCGTTCGACTCTACTCGCCGCTCATTCTTTCTGTCAAGCGCTAGCGACGGCTGAAGCCGCCGCCGACAGCGTTTGCCCGCTGGGTCGGACAAAGCCGTATCTAACCGAAATATCTTACTTTTTCCCTTTTTGTTCCGCCGGCTCGTCGTCTTCGTCGCCCTCCGGCGTTCCGTCAGGATTCGGTTCGGGCGGCGTCGACTCGGCTGTCTCTTCCTTGCCGCCCGCGAACAGCCAACCGGTAACCGACCGCGCCGCGCTTTTCGCGACCATCCCGAGCAGTTGCCAGAAGGTGATCCCCTCGCCTTCGCCGGCTGGCGGCTGCGCGGCGGCTAATTTGAATTTCAGCATCAAATCGGCGGACTCTTGCACCCGCCCCAAATCTTCCATGGACATCTTCCCTTTTTTGGCTTGCTTCCGCAGCGCCTTGTCCGTAACGAAGCGCACGTCTTTCGCCGCAAGCAAGTTCGCGGTGATGCCGCTCTTGGCCGCAATGCGCAATTTGTATCCGTGCAAGCGGGACAAGGCGTTTTCCAAATCGCCCTTGCGGCCCGCCACGGTGGGCGAATCCGCGGCGTGGTCGATCAGAAACTCGACGAAGCCTTCCAAAAACGACGCTTTTCGGAAAGCGTTTTCCGCTTCGGCCAGCGACATGTTTTGCGGATCGGCGGCGGCCAATTTTTCCACGGCGCGCAGCGCAAATTGAATTTCGTCCTCGCCGACCGCCAGATTTCGGTCCTGGAGATCGTCCGTCTCGATCAGCGTCTCGGTCACCTCCGACCACGCCGATTCGATTTTATGCTTGTAAAATTCGGCGATCTGTTCGCGCGTGAGGCCGGCCACGCTGCGGTCTTTATCGATGAGATCTTTGATCTCGCTTGGCTGCGGCTCGGTCGCCTCGCGGCCGATTTTCAGCATGTGCAGTTTCGTTTTGTCGCCGAGCATTTCTTTGATCTGCGCCGCGTCGATCGCATCCATGCCATCGGTGATCAACAGGATTTCCGCGCCTTCGAACATGCCGTCGAAGCGAATGTCTTGCGCGGCGACGCTGATCGCCTGCGTGATGTCGGTGCCCTTGCCGCCGGGCTCGACGAACAACAATTGGCGCATCAGCCGGTCGAAGTCAGCCGCGTCGGTGAGCTTGGTGAGTTCGTAAACCTGGAAATCGAACGGCCGAAAAAACAGTCGCGCGCCGCCGCGTTTCTTCTGGCGCAGATACTCGATCGCCAGCACCTTCGCGAACAGCATGCGTTCGCGGTACCACATCGAATAGGAGCGATCGAGCAGGATATACAGCTTCTGCTCGGCGGCGTTGGTCATTTGCCGGCTGCCGCGATCGCGGATCGGCGCGGTTTCCATACCGGCTGAGCCCTTGCCGTCGCGCACGAGCACGCGGATGTGCAGTTGCTGCTCTTCGGCCTTGCGCAGCAACTCTGTGAAGTCCTCTGTCGCCACGTCGCCCGGCTTGATCGCCCCGACTTCCTCGACGCCCTTGATGCGCCGCTCGCCGAAGTGCGGATCGTGGCCCGTCAGCACGGGCACGTTTTCCGCCAGCGATTTCTTCGACGGCGAGTCGACGGCCGTGCGGCGATCCGCGGAAAGGCAGATGTCGAAGAAGCCCTTCAGTTGGCCGCCGAGTTTGCCGTCGGGCGATTTGACGATGCGCGCGATCTTGAACAGGAGGAAAAACGACGACGGCACGAGGCCGCGCAGGTCGGCGAACAAGTCCAAAAAGTCGTCAAAGTCCTGGTCGACCGGCGAATCGACCAGCAGCGTTTCGGGTGGCCGCGGCGCGTCGGCGCCTTGCGCAAGCCGGCTTAGAGCGTCCATAGCGGCAGCCCGTCGCCCGCCACGTGAAGCACGGCAAGATCCTTGAGCTGCCTGTGGCAGCCGTCAGCCAACTCCTGAATGTAGAGGTTGGCCGGCTTGAGCTCGTTGAGCGCCATGCGCAGTTGCTCGATGGTCACTTGCAGTTCGTTTTTCTTGCCGCCCAGCTTGTCGGCGACGTCCGCTTTCCAATTTTTCTGCGGCGGCAGAATGCCGAGCATCGCCAGGTCGAGCGACCCGGCGCGCTTCGGATTCGCGCGCAGCATCTCGATGACGTTGAGGATCGTCGTCAGCAGCACGATCTGCTTGCGGAAGTTTTCGTCGTTGTGCAGGTAACGAATCGTTTCTTCGGCCGTTTGCGCGAAGATTTTCTCTTCTTCGTCTTCCGCGCCGACCATGCACAGCATCAGGTTCATTTTCGGCAGGTCGGTTTCTTCCACTTTCGTGCGGCCGCTGAGCAGCGCCCAGGCGCGCAAGTGATTGATGACGGCCGCTTTCCGGCGCGGGCTGAGGTAATAATTGCCCTTCGCCTTTTTCATGCGGTCGATGAAATATCGCAAGATGATGTTCTTGAGATAAAGCACGTCGTCGCTGATCTCAATATTGATGTCGCCGATCTGCCCGCACACGATCCGCGCGAGGTAGTCGATCTCGTCGCGCGAGATGGGCTTCACCGGCCCGCCGGCGCCGCTCTGGATGCCGAGGAACGACCGGTCGATGCGATATTGCGTGAAGGCGTTGCTCTCGGCCGCGATCACGCTGCGATAGGCGAAACGGTCGACCACGGCCTCGGTCACTTCGTTCAGCCGCAGGTAGTTCGACGCCGCCATGCACGTGTGCAGCCGCGCGTGGTACCGCTCGGCGCCTTCGAACAGCATCCGGTCCGACAGCAGCAGCATGATGTCGCGCAGGATCTGCTCGTTGGTGTCGAACAATTCGTCGAGAAAAGCAAAATCGGCTTCCAGGATCGAGCCGCGCGTCCGCCGGGCCTTCACGCCTTCGTCGCGATACCGCGGGATGTCGATCGGGCCGAAGTAGTTGTCTTTGGTGTCTTCGGCCGAGGCCTTGATGCCGAACGTCTTCGCCCCGGACGCCTTGAAAATCTCGAACAACTCGTTGGCAAGCATCGACTTCGCGATGCCGGTGCGGCCCAGCAGCATCACGTGCTGCCGCGTGAGCAGCGCGCAGGCGAATTGCAGAATGATTACATCGCGGCCGATGACGCGCTCGGCGACGCGCGCGAATTCCTCGCGCATTTTATGAATGATCGCCTGATAGTCGAAGGCCGTAAAGTAGTATTGCGTAATCGGCGTGCGAATGTTGCGAACGTTGCTCATGCTCTCGCCTGCCGCGCGGCCCCCTTTGCCGCAGAAGTATCGGCCTCCCGCGCGGCAAAGTCAAATCAGCGAATGAATGACGGTTCATTCAATGCGCCAAATTGCGACTGCCGGGCCGCGCCTCGTGGTTGTCGCCCCGACCGCTTGCCGGCGGGTCAACCCCGCAACGGGAAGATGCGTTCGCGCCGATTCCGGCCGGCCGATCGACGCCCGGCCGCGGTTGACTTGACGGCGCGTTGCCGTTATTACGAAATTATGAAAAACAGAAATTACGAGGCAGGCCATGGCGGCGGTTAAGGTGACGCGGAACGGGTCGGTCACGCTGCCGGTGAAATTCCGGCGGGCGTTGGGTTTGCGCGAGGGCGACCTCGTCAACGCGGAACTGAGCGGCGGCGCTATCGTCTTTCGCCCGGCGCGCGTGATCGACGCCGAGGACGCGTGGTTTTACACGAAAGAGTGGCAAGCGAAGGAAGCCGAGGCCGACGCGGAAATCGCGGCCGGTCTCGCTTCGGAAGTTTTTGAGTCGGTGGAAGCTCTGAAGAGAGATTTCGCAAAGAATCTGCCGCGTCCGCGAAAGAAACAGTAAATGAAGGGATTCAGGCGCGCTCCCGCCTTCATCAAGGACTTCGCGCGGCTGCCCCGGCCGATCCAGGACGCTTTCTGGAAACAACTCGAACTCCTCATGCGCAACCCGCACCATCCGTCGTTGAACGTCAAGAAAATGAAGGGCGCCGGTGAGATTTGGCGCGCCAACGTCACGGACGGCTATCGCTTCACCTTTGAAATTGCGGGCGACCATTGTCTGCTGCGGCGCGTCGGAACGCATGACGTAATGCGCACGCCCTAAATCGCCATCCGGCGCAACCGCAAACTGTTCGAAACCACCGACACGGAACTGAGCGCCATCGCCGCCGCCGCGAACATCGGCTGCAATTGGATGTGGAAAAATGGATACAGCACACCGGCCGCCGCCGGAATGCCAACGACGTTGTAGAAAAACGCCCAGAAGAGGTTTTGCTTGATGACGCGCACCGTTTGCCGGCCGAGGCGCAGGGCGCGGACCACGCCGGTCAACGACCCCTGCATCAGGGTGATGTCGCTGGACTCCATCGCGATATCGGCGCCGGAGCCGAGCGCCACCCCGACGTCCGCCGCGGCCAACGCCGGCGCGTCGTTGATGCCGTCGCCCACCATCGCCACGACTCGCCCCGACTTTTGCAACTCGCGGATCTTGTCCGCCTTCTGGCCGGGCAACACCGCCGCCAGAAATTCGTCGATGCCGAGCAGCCCGGCGACGGCGGCGGCCGTGCGCTCGTTGTCCCCCGTGATCATCCACACCGACAGCCCGAGCCGTTTAATTTCGGCGATCGTCGCCGCGGCGTCGTCCTTCGGCGCGTCCGCAATCTCCAGCAGGCCGATCAAGCGCCCGCGCTCGGCCAGCAAAATCGGCGTTCGACCGGCGCCAGCCGCCGCCGCGACCCGGGCGGCGACGTCCGCGGGGATCGGCACGTCCCGCTCTTGCAGAAAAGCCGGATTGCCCAGCAGGGTGGGCGCGCCGTGGATCGTCGCCGCGATCCCTCGTCCCGGAATTGCCTCAAAATACGAGGCGGCCGGAATCGCCAGGCCGGCGGCGGCCGCGGCCGTGACGATCGCGTCGCCGAGCGGGTGCTCGCTATGCTGTTCCGCGCCCGCCGCCGCCGCCAAAACTTCCTCGCGGCTGCGGCCGCCAAACGCGGCAACCTCGACGACCTCCGGCCGGCCTTTCGTGAGCGTTCCCGTTTTGTCGAAGACGATCGTGTCCAACCGCCGCATCTGCTCGAGCGCCGCGCCGTTCTTGATCAGGATGCCGTTCGCGGCGCCCTTGCCCGCCCCGACCATGATCGCCGTCGGCGTCGCCAGACCCATCGCGCAGGGGCAGGAAATGATCAGCACCGCGATGAAGTTGAGCAACGCGTGCGCGAAACGCGGCTCCGGCCCGAAAAAGCACCAGACGACGAACGTCAGCGCCGCGACGCCCAGTACGAGCGGCACGAATATGGCGGCGATGCGGTCGGCTAGGCGTTGAATCGGCGCCTTGCTGCTTTGCGCTTCCTCGACGACCCGTACAATTTGCGCCAGCGCCGTGTCGCGCCCGACTTTCTCGGCGCGGAACCGGAAGCTGCCGTTCTTGTTGAGCGTCGCGCCGAAGACCGCCGCGCCCGCCGCCTTTTCGACCGGCCCGCTCTCGCCGGTCAACATCGACTCGTCCACCGTCGACGCGCCGTCGACCACCACGCCGTCCACCGGAATCTTTTCGCCCGGCCGGATCGCCACGATGTCGCCGACCGCGACTTCGTCGACGCCGATTTCCATCTCCCGCCCGGCGCGGACCACCCGCGCTTTCTTCGGCTGCAGCCCGAGCAGCTTGCGGATCGCGTCGCCGGCGCGGCCTTTGGCCCGGGCCTCGAGCAGCCGGCCCAGCAAAATCAAGGTGACGATCATCGCCGCGGTTTCGAAGTACACCGCCGGCGCGCCGCCCGCCGCTGCCGCAAAAAGGCCGGGCCGGAGCGTGGCGAGCGTCGAATAGCCGTACGCCGCGGTCGTGCCGACCGAAACCAGCGTGTTCATGTCGGTGCTTCGCTGCTTAAGCAGCGCCCAGGCGCCGCGATGGAATTGCCAGCCGGCCCAGAAGTAGACCGGCGTCGTGAGCAGCCATTCGACGACGTGGATCCACTGCGGCGCGACGAGGCGCAGGCTCGGCAGATGCGCGTGAAAATGCACGATCATCACCAGCGTCGTCGCCGCGGCCCCGACGACCAGTTTGCGCGTCAGTTCGGCCTCTTCGCGTCGGCGAATCGCATCGAGCGCGTCTTGGCGCTGCTCGGGCGCAGCCTCGGCGACGCGGTAGTCGCCGGCCCGTGCCACGGCGGCCTTGATGTCGGCCAGGCCCGCGTCGCTGGGGAGGTAGGTGACCGCGACCTCGTTCGTCGCGAGGTTGACGGTCGCCGACAAAACGCCCGGCGTGGCGGCGAGCGATTTTTCGAGGCGCGCCACGCAGCCGGCGCAGTGAATGCCTTCGACGGGCAATATCACTTTTTCGGCGCGGTCGCGTGGCGCGGCTGTCGGGCGGGCGGTCATCCGAGAATGATTGGGGCCGGCGTCACGGATGTCAAGCATTCCGGCGACGGCGATTCGCCCGTCAAATAGAGGAGCGGCGCCGGACTGGGGGCTTTGTCCGACGCCGCCTGGAGAGGAGATTGGCCTTACCAAAACACTGTCTTGCGGTCCAAAGCGCTTCAATCACCATCTGCCGTGTTTGGAAAGCAAGACGGGCGCCAAGTTTCGGCGCTCTTGCCAACTAGCTGTTAAGAAAGGGAAAAGTCGCGTGGGGGAAATTATTGGCCAGCCGTTATCGACTCTTTGATCTTCAAAAATTCGATGATTCGGCAAAAAAACTGAGTGGGAGAGCGATAAGGCGGCGCCTGGGACCGGCGGCCGCCTGGCTCTTTCGAGCTTTGTTAGAACCGGAACATGAATTCGGTTTTCAGGCCTTTGAACGGCGGCATTTGCCGGCAAACGCCGCCGGAGCAGACCAAGCCGCCGATGTAGCGGCCGTAGGCGATGTCGATTCGCGCCCACTGGGCCGGGACAATAATCGCTTCGACGTTCCAAAAATTGGGTTGGTTCTGTTTCGGCGCATCCAGGGTGATGATCCCGCCGTTGGGCTCGTTCGACCATTCGTAGGTGCCCGCCAGCGAGACCCACGGCGCGTAGGCGAGGCCCAGCACGTTCACCTGATCGTAATACTGCGCGGAGCGATCGATGCCGAGGCCCTGGAACTGTTTGACCTGCACCTCGGCGTTGATCGACCAGGGGAAAACGATCGGCGTCGCGCCGTTCACCTGGCCGTGCAGGAAGCGGCCTTCGACGATTTCGCGATACCCGCCGTAGAGGGTCGCGGTGGCGCCGTTGCTGAACACGCGGTCGACGCCGGCGAAAATGTGCTGAATCCACGTCTGCCAGGGGTTGCCCTTCGTCGACTCGTAATGCTCGGCGAGCGTGGCCGGCTGGGTGGGATGGCTCTCGACGCGCAGGTAGTTGACGTAGGTCGCCAAGTCGATGCCGGGAATCGTGTAATCCACGCGGGCGCGGCCGCCGATCGCATCGACGAAATTCGGCAGATGGCCGAAGGCGATGTCCGTGTACTCCAGGCTCGGCGGGCTGTTGTACGTGACAGGGCTCGAACCCGGTATGGTTTCATTGGGCGACGATTGAAAGTAGTTGAATTGATAATAGTCGGTGCCTTCGAGAATCAACGTCACCGGGCCGAGATACCAATTGCTCAACAAGTAGGCGGCGCGGCCCTCGTCGAGCACGTTCTTGACGCCGTTCTTGTGGTCCTCGTCGTACTCCATCCAGGCGTATTCGGCTTCGATCGAACCGGCTTTGCCCAGGTGCGGCGCCTCGGCGATCGCCGAATAGATGTTGATGCGGTTGTCGCGATCGTAGGCGGCGAAGGCGCTGGTGTCGTCGTACCGCAGTGTGCCGCCGACCCAACTGCCGCCGACGCGGACGTACTGCGGGTCGCCGGCCATCAACCGCCCGCCCCAGAGAACGTCGCGGCCGTTGAAAAAGCTCGGAATCGGCGCCTCGGCCCGTTGCGGCACGAACGCGACGTCGTCGCCGAGATTGACCATGCCGCCCAAGCCTTCGATTTCGAAAAAGTTCTGATACGAGGCCCGGAACACGCCGCCTTGAATCGTCGTGTCCATGCCGAATTCGTCCTGCTTCAACAGACTGAGCGTCAGGCCGTGGCCGAAACGCGCGAAGAAGTCGCCGACGCGCGCATAGATCGGCTTCTGGTCGTATTGAAAGAAGAATTTCCGCGGAATGTATTCGACGTAATAAACGGAATTGAGCAGGTAGGCTTCCGTGTCGTAGCGCACACCCGCCGCAAACGGCCCCTTGCTCGCTTGCAGATCGAGCCGGTTGACGAACGCGTAGAACGGCTGCGCTGGATCGGTGATGTCGCGGATGAATTTCAACGTTTCGATGACGTTCACCGAATCCGTGACCGGCGTATTCACCTCCAGGGCGGAGGCGGCGGTCGCCGCGCCGAGCGCCAACAGCGCCGCCAACCAGGCGAGGGGCCGCGTCATTTACTTCGTCAACGCTTTCTTGATTTGCTCTTCGAGCAATTTTTCTTCGCCCGGCTGGTAGCCGATGTGCGTCCACTGGATCTTGCCCTGTTTGTCGATCACGATCGTCAGCGGGTAGTCGTTGCGCTGATTGAGCAAGGCGTTGACGCGGCTGTCGGTGTCAAGGAGCACCGGGTAATTCACCTGGTAACGCCGCACGATCGTTTTCACCAGCGGCATGTCCGACGACGAATCCGCCGTGATCGACCAGATTTCCACTCCCTGGTCTTTGTACACATCGTACAGCTTCTTCAGTTGCGGCATTTCCATCTTGCAGGGCACGCACCAGGTCATCCAGAAACTGAGCACGACCACCTTGCCCTTGGCGTCGGCCAGGTGGTGCGACACGCCGTCGAGGTCTTTGAGCGTGAAGTCGGGGGCGATCCCGCCTTGCGCATATGCCAGGGCGGTCAAACCACACAACGCCGTCAGGACCAAAGCCAAACGTTTCATTTTTTTCTCGCTCTCATCCCCGGCGGGGTTCGCCGCCGATGTTTCGCAATCTTTAGCAAAGACACGTGTTCCGGTCAACTTGAACTACAGAGCCACGGCGCGGCAAAGCCGCAACCGAATTTCGGATTGCGGATTTCGGATTGCGGAATGAACCGGCGCGGGGTCTGCCTGGTCTTATTGCGCCCGGTTGGCGAACGGGCACGGCCCCGATCGCCCCATGAGTGCAATTGGTCCCGAAAGCCCCATTACTCCCATGTGCAGGGCAACGGCAAAGTCGATTTAGGATCTCCGAGCAATGCGAAAGCGTGGCCGGCCATTGCCGTTGCGCCGCAGAATGGGAGGCCCGTCAAGGTTTTCTCGGG
>Ga0181517_10004805_pt1 | contig 12127 bp, 15 predicted proteins | sample PEATcosm2014_Bin_31_FD_119748 | JGI IMG/M metagenome (GOLD analysis project Ga0181517, IMG submission 119748) | Peatland microbial communities from MTU Mesocosm Facility, Houghton, MI, USA - PEATcosm2014_Bin01_30_metaG | ecosystem: Environmental > Terrestrial > Soil > Wetlands > Peat | place... | reverse complement strand
GGGCCTTCCCATGCGCCCGGGGCGCGCCGGCCCCCGAAAGGGGGGGGGCCGCCCCCTTCCCCCCCGAACCCCAAGCGCCCCGCCCCCCGCGGGGGGGGGGGGGGGGGGGCGGCGGTCAACGCGCCAGTCCCGCGTCTGCGGGAGCGGGTGGCCGCCCTCCGCCGCTTCCTCGGAACGCCGCCAGCGCTGTCGCCTGGGGTAAAAAGGCGGTTGTGGACGGTTCAAATCGGGGGTTGAGGCGTAAAAGGCCCATTTTCGATGATAAAAGGTGAAAAAGTAGCGGCTACTGCGTAAGCAGTAGCCGCAGATGCGTGAGCAGTAGCCGCAGATGCGTAAGAAGTAGCGGCAGATGCGTAAGAAGTAGCGGCTACTTTGCGAAAAGTAACGGCTACTTTGCGAAAAGTCGCCGCTACTTTGTGAAAAGTTGCCGCTACTTTGTGCAAAGTTGTGGCTACTATTGCAAAAGTAGCCGCTGGTTTGCGCAAAGTTGCCACTACTATTGCAATAGTAGCCGTTGGTTTTCGCAAAGTTGCCGCTGGTTTGGCACCCCCAACCGTTGGGTTTGCACCGTCCAGAGCTACTTTTGCATCGTCCAGCGCAGGTTTGGCAGCTTCAGCGGCAGATTTTTCCGCCACCGCTGCCACTCCGCGCTTTCGCCGGGCGGGTTTTCTGGTAGGCTGCGCCCAACGAACATTTGAAATCGCTCATCCACCAAGCCCAGAACGCCCGCTCCGTCCGTGTTTTCCTCATCGGCGTGGAACTCAAGTCCCGCACCGCCGCCGACGTCCGCGAATCGCTTGCGGAACTGGAGGAACTTGCCACGACCGCCGGCACGCTCATCGTGGGCGAAGGCGTCCAGAAGATGGCCGCGCCCGTGGCCGCGACCTACATCGGGCCGGGCAAGGCGGAGGAGTTCGCGAAGCTCTGCAAGGAGGGCGAGGTGGACACGGTCATCTTCGACGACGAGCTTTCGCCGGCGCAGACGCGCAATTTGGAGAAGATTTTCGGCTGCAAAATCATGGATCGCACGGCGCTGATCCTGGAAATCTTCGGCCAGCGGGCGCGGACGCGGGAAGGCAAGTTGCAGATCGAGCACGCGCAGTTGGAATACCTGCTGCCGCGCCTGACGCGGTTCTGGTCGCACTTGTCGCGGCAGCGCGGTTCGACCGGCAGCATCGGCGGCGAGGGCGAATCGCAGTTGGAGGCCGACCGCCGGAAGCTTTCGGAGCGCATCGAGAAGATTGAAAGCGAGCTGGACAAGGTTCGCCGCCAGCGGGAGACGCAGCGCGCGGGCCGCCAGCGCAGCCAGTGGCCGCTGGCCTCGATTGTCGGCTACACGAACGCCGGCAAATCCACTTTGCTGAACAAGCTGACGGGCGCGAGTGTTTTGGCGGAGGATAAATTGTTCGCCACGCTCGACCCGACGACGCGGCGGCTGCGGCTGCCGACGAACCAGAATGTTTTGCTCACGGACACGGTGGGCTTCATCAAGAAGTTGCCGCACGGTCTGGTGGAGGCGTTCAAGGCGACGCTGGAAGAAGTGGTGCAGGCGGACTTGCTGGTCCATGTGGTGGACATCAGCCACGCGCAGGCGGAGGAGCAGATTGACGCGGTGAACACGGTGCTGATGGAAATCGGCGCGGCGGAGAAGCCGGTGCTGATGGTGTTCAACAAGATTGACCGGCTCGCCGGCGGCATCGCGCCGCTGATGCGCGAGAAGTATCCGCACGCGGTGAGCATCTCGGCGAAGACGGGCGAGGGGATTGCGCCGTTGCTGGCGGAACTCGGCACGCAGCTCCGGCCGATCCGGGAGTTCCTCGATTTGCGCGTGCCGCAGGCGGAGGCCGCCGTCATCGCGCGCATCCACGCGGTGGGGCAGGTGGTGGAGAGCCGCTACGGCGGGAAGAACGCGCGCTTCAAGGTGCGCATCCCGCCGCACCTGCTGGAGGAGTTCGCGCCGTTCGTGGTGGCGGAATAGAATGGCAATTATTTTTTTCGCAAAAGCGAATCTCCGGCTTGCTTCGCGGTGGGCCTAGGCGTTAAAGTTTTTCCGAACTCAAAAAAAGGTTTTATATGTCACAAACGGGCCGTCAGTCCATCAACATCAGCAAGGTTCTCTGCGTCATCATGGGCGGCGGGCAGGGGTCGCGCCTCTTCCCGCTCACGAAGGACCGCGCCAAGCCGGCGGTGCCGCTCGCCGGCAAATACCGCATCGTGGACATCCCGATCTCGAACTGCATCAACTCGCGCTTCCGCCGCATTTACATTTTGACGCAGTTCAATTCCACCTCGCTGCACAGCCACATTTCACGGACGTATAAGTTCGATCAGTTTTCCGCCGGGTTCGTGGAGATTCTCGCGGCGCAGCAGACGTTCAACAACACCTCCTGGTATGAAGGCACGGCGGACGCGGTGCGGAAAAACCTTGTCCACTTTCTCAACCACGACTTCGACTACCTGCTGATTTTGAGCGGCGACCAGTTGTATCGGATGGATTTTCAGGACGTGATCGAGCAGCACCGCGAGACGGGCGCGGACATCACCATCGCCACGCTGCCGGTCGGGCGCGAGGACGCGCAATCGCTCGGCATCCTGCAGATTGACGGCGAGAAGCGCATCACGCGCTTCGTGGAAAAGCCGAAGGACCCCGCCGTGCTGGATTCGCTGAAGATCACGCCGGAGATGAACGCGCAGCTCGCGATCCCCGGCGGGCGCGAATCGTTTCTCGCCTCGATGGGCATCTACGTTTTCAACCGCAGCGTCATCACCGACCTGCTGGACAACCCGCTTTCGGACTTCGGCAAGCACATCATCCCGCACGCCATCAACACGCACCGCGTCTTCTCCTACGTCTATCAGGGCTACTGGGCGGACATCGGGACGATCCGCAACTTCTTCGAGGCGAACCTCGACCTCGTGACCGAGCTGCCGCGCTTCAATTTCTTCGACATGAGCGCGCCGATCTTTTCCCGGCCGCGCTACCTGCCGGGTTCCAAGATCAACGGCGCGCAGATTGACCACGCCGTCATTTCCGACGGCTGCATCATCAACCGCGCCCGCATCAACCAGTCCATCGTCGGCCTGCGCACCATCATCGGCGACGGCACGGAGTTGAACCGCGTGGTCATCCTCGGCAGCGACTACTACGAATCGCAGGAATCCGTCGAGCGCCACGAAAAGGCGGGCGCGCCGCGCGTCGGCATCGGCGCGCACTGCAAGATCGAGAACGCGATCATTGACAAGAACGCGCGCATCGGGAACAACGTGGTCGTCTCGCCCGCCGGCAAGCCGGAGAACGTGGACCACGAGCGCTATTTCATCCGCGACGGCATCGTCATCATCCCCAAGGACGCGGTGATCCCGCACGGCACGGTGATTTAAGCCCGCGAAGCGGGAACAATCACGAACGAACCCGCCGAAACCACCAACGGAACCTCCAAAATCACGAACAACAGGAAGATTTTAACCGGCAGCGAGATAAAATTAACCGCCAACAGGATTATTTTAACTGTCAAAGAGATAAATTTCACCGTCAACGAGATAAAATTCACGGTCAGTAAGAATAATTTAACCGCTGACAGGAAGAATTTATCTCGCATTGGAGAAATAAGCTTGTAAATCAACGAAAAAACGATAAACAGTTCAACAAAACCGATGACCACGCCCATTGCCACCGCCAGCACCGTTCCCACCGGCCTGCACCCAGACAAAGCCGCGCTGCTCAAAGCCATCGGCTCGCCCTTGCGCGGCCGGATGCTGGCCGAACTAAGCTCCGGCGAACCGCAGATGGTCGTCGAACTGGCGCGCAAAGCCGGCTGCACCCCCGCGACGGCCTCCAAACACCTCGCCCTGATGCGCCGCGCCGGGCTGATTGTGCTGACGCGCCGGACCTACCAGATTCCGCGCCATTTCATTGTCAACGCCGAGCTGGGGCATCTGGATTACGGCCACTGCCTGCTGCGCCTGAAACCGGCCGCCGAGACACCGGCGGCGTGAGGGGCAATGCAGCTTGCCAAAAACAGATTCTGCCGGATAATAAAACCATGAGCGCGCAGGAAATATTGATTGAAGAAATCAAGCACCAGCCCGAAACCGTGGTGCGCGAAGTCTTGCATTACTTGAAATTCCTTGAACGCCAGCGCGAGACGGAAGCGCCGCTGGCCCGTCTCGTCGCCGACACCTGGGAAAAACTGGGGCCGGCGCCGGAAGTGGACTATGACAAACTTTAGGCGCGGCGACGTGGTCGTGGTGGATTTGGGCATGACGTCCAAAGTGCGTCCTTGTGTGGTGATTTCCGTGAACCAACCCGACCGCCAGCGCAACATGTCCGTGGTGGTGCCCATGACGACGGAGATTCGCGGCGGCGAATGTGAAATCCCATTTTCCAAGCCCGCCTGGCTCCGGCAGGAATCCGTCGTGAACGTGCTGGGCATCGCCGGGGTGGACAACGCAAAAATCGAGCGGCGCATTTCCGCCTTTCCCGCCGACAAAATGTTGGAAATTGAATCCGTGTTGAAACGATTGCTGGGCCTGTGAAATTCGCGTCTAACCCCTCACCCCGGCCCTCCCCTCCGTGGGGCGAGGGAGAGGAATTGTTTTTGCCACAGATGCACACAGATGAAACACAGATGGAAACTTTGAAAGACCCGGTTTCTGTTCCGCCTTTATCTGTGTTTCATCTGTGTCCATCTGTGGCTCGATTCATCTGATTTACTTTCCCCCGTTTCACTGCTAAAACTGGCGCGTGCCTGATTCCGCCGCCATCTGGAAAAACCTCAATTCGCCGCGCCGCTTGTTTCTCATCGCCGGGCCGTGCGTGATCGAGAATGAAAAACTCTGCCGCACCGTCGCCGCGTCGCTCGTCAAGACGTGCAAACAACTCGGCGTTTTTTATGTCTTCAAGGCCAGCTTCGACAAGGCCAACCGCACGTCCGGCAAGGCGTTTCGCGGGCCGGGCATCGAGGCCGGATTGAAAACGCTCGCCAACATCCGCGAGGAATTTGGCGTGCCGGTGCTGACCGATGTTCACACGGAAGAACAGGCCCGGCTCGCCGGCGAAGTCGTGGACATCCTGCAAATTCCCGCGTTTCTCTGTCGCCAGACGGACTTGATCGAGGCCGCCGTGACGACGGGAAAAATCGTGAATCTCAAGAAAGGCCAGTTCCTTTCGCCGCAGGAAATGGGGCGCGTCGCGGAAAAGGCGGAGAAGTTTTGGAAGGAAAAGTTTCAAGATTCAAGTTTCAAGCCCGCCGCCGGCCGCTTGAAACTTGAAACTTCCAACTTGAAACTCCTTCTGACCGAACGCGGCACGACCTTCGGCTACAACAATCTCGTCGCGGACATGCGCTCGATTCCGATCATGAAGTCGTTCGGCTTCCCGGTGGTTTTCGATGCGACGCATTCCGTGCAGTTGCCCGGCGGCGGCGGCGACAAGTCGGCGGGGCAGCGCGAATTCGCGCCGGTGCTGGCCAGCGCGGCGCTGGCGGTCGGCGCGAACGGCCTGTTCATCGAGACGCATCCGAAACCGGACGAGGCCATGAGCGACGGGCCGAACATGATTCCGTTGGGCGAAATGGCGGCGACGCTCAAGCGGCTGCTGAAAATTTTCAAGGCGGTTCCCAATTCTTAATTCCTATGCCCCGAATGAATTACAAGCCGATCGCCCTCCGCCACAAACGCATCAAGCTGTTCCTGTGCGACGTGGACGGGGTGCTGACGGACGGCTCGATCTTCATCGGCGGCGAGCGCGAGTTCAAGCGGTTCAACATCCGCGACGGCCTGGGCATCGTGCTGGCGCGGCGCGCAGGCCTGAAGGTCGGCTGGGTTTCGGCCCGGCCGTCGCCGGCCACGAAAATGCGGGCGGAGGAATTGCAGGTTGATTTTCTGGTGCAGCAGGGCGACAACGTCAGCAAGACGGCGGCGATTGAAAATCTGCTCACGCAGGAAAATCTGACGTGGGGGGAAACGTGTTTCATCGGCGACGACATCATTGATCTTGGCCCGCTGACGCGCGCGGGTTTTGCGGTGGCGGTGGGCGACGCGGTGCCGGAGGCGAAGGCGGCGGCGCATTTTACGACGCAGGCCGCGGGCGGGCGCGGCGCGGTGCGCGAGGCGGTGGAGCTGATTTTGCGGGCGCAGGGAAAATGGGCGCAGTTCACAGAAAAATATTCGGAATGAAATGGAACGCGGCAACGCTTTGTCTGGCGGCCGGCGCGGCGATTTTATTTTTCGCCGGCGTGAGCGACCGCGCGCAGTCGTTGCCGGTGGGGCACGCGACGGATTTCACGTCGAACCAGTATTTTGAACCGCCGAACGAACGGCTGGTCAAAATGAGGCTGTCGGGCGCGGAGGCGCTGCCGCTGCCCGGCGGGCTGCTGGACATCCGGCAGCTGCGGGTGGAGACGTTCGCATTGGACGGCAAGACGCAGATGGTGGTGAGCGCGCCGCAGTGCAACTATTCGCCGTTTGACGGCGTGGCGAATTCGGCGGGGCACATGGAGCTGCAGTCGGGCGACGGCAAAATTCATGTGCAGGGCGAGGGTTTTTTGTGGCGGCAGACCGGCTCGTCGCTCACGATTTCCAACCATGTGCGGACGCTGATTGACATGCCGGGAGCGATGCTGTGAGAAGTGAGAACCATGAATAAAATTATTTTTCTTTTGACCTTTTTGATCTTTGGCTTTTGTGGGCTGGCGGTGGCGCAGATGAATGCGCCGCTGTCCTTGCCGGCGGCCAAGGCCCCGGCCAAGCCCAAGCCGCCGACGGAGATTGACTCGGACTCGGCGGATTTCGACCTGAACGCGCATCAGGCGATTTACCGCAACCATGTGGTGGTGACGGACCCGAAGGTGCGGCTGACGTGCGAATGGATGCTGGTGGACCTGCCGCAGGGCGGCGAGCACCTGAACCATGTGGTGGCGGCGACGAACGTGGTGGTGGATTTCACGGATGCCAAGGGTGAAACCAACCATGTCACGGCGGCACAGGCGGTCTATGATTACAAGGTCGTGGGCGTGGTGACGAACGAGACGGTGACATTCACCGGCAATCCGATTGTGGAGATGCCGACGATGACGATTTACAGCGAGCCGCTGGTGTGGGATCGCGGTGCGAACAAGTATCATTTCACCGAGCCGAAGATGATTCCCAAGGACACCGGCACCAACGGCCCGGCGCAAAAACTTTTCTGATGGAAACCGCATCCACCAACGGCGCGCTGCTCGCCACCGACAAGCTGGCGAAGGAATACCGCGGCCGGCGCGTCGTCAACGGCGTGTCGGTGGACGTGCGCGCGGGCGAGATTGTCGGCCTGCTCGGCCCGAACGGCGCGGGCAAGACGACGACGTTTAACATGGTGGTCGGCGTGGTCAAGCCGGACGAGGGCTGGGTGAAATTCGAGCACCATGAGATCACCGGCCTGCCGATGCACCAGCGCGCGCGGCTGGGCATCGGCTACCTGACGCAGGAGCCGTCGGTGTTCCGCAAATTGTCGGTGGAGGAAAACATCCTGGCGATTTTGGAGACGTGCAAATTGTCGCGCGAGGAGCGCGAGGTGCGGCTGAAGTATTTATTGGAGGAGCTGGACTTGACGCCCATCCGCAAGAGCAAGGCGTATCAGTTGAGCGGCGGCGAAAAGCGGCGGCTGGAGATCACCCGCGCGCTGGTGACCAGCCCGAAGCTGCTGCTGCTCGACGAGCCGTTCAGCGGCATTGACCCGATTGCGGTCTATGAGGTGCAGAAAATCGTGCGGCGTCTGCGGGAGCGCGGCCTGGGCATTTTGATCACGGATCATAACGTGCGCGAGACCTTGAAACTGATTGACCGCGGCTACATCATCCACAAGGGCCAGGTGCTGGTGGAGGGCAGCGCGGAATTTTTGGCGAACGACCCGAAGGCGCGGGAGATTTATCTCGGCCCGGAATTCAACCTTTGAAATTTATGGAACGCCAGCCAGTCACCGTCGGACAATTTCACCAGGAGCATGGCGCGTCGCTGGAGATGAAGCTCCTCGCCGGCGAGCCCGGCCTGGACCGCATCATCCGCGAGCCGACCGTGAACCGTCCCGGCCTGGCATTGAGCGGGTTCACGCGTTATTTCGCCTACAAGCGGATGCAGGTGATGGGGCACGCGGAGGTTTTTTACCTGCGCTCGCTGCGCGAGGAGGAGCGCGTGGCGCGCTATGCGTATTTGTTCGCCTACAAGATCCCGTGCGTGGTGTTCAGCCGCTCGCTCAAGCCGGACAAGGAGTTTCTCGCCGCCGCCGCCGAGGCGGGCGTGCCGATTTTCCAGACGCCGCTGGTGACGATGAAGTTCATCAACAAGGCGACGCTGGAACTGGAGATGATGTTCGCCCCGCGCGGCTCGGAGCTGGGCTGCATGGTGGACATCCTCGGCGTGGGCGTGATCATCCGCGGCGAAAGCGGCATTGGCAAGAGCGAGGCCGTCCTCGCGCTGATCGAGCGCGGCTACAGCCTCGTGGCGGACGACGTCGTGAAGGCCGTGCTGGTGGACGGGCGTGACGTGCTTTGCACCAGCGCCGAACTGACGCGCGACCACATGGAGGTGCGCGGCATCGGCATCATCAACGTCGCGCAGATGTTCGGCGTGAAGGCCATCCGCAAGGACAAGAGCCTCGACCTCATCATCACGCTCAAGCAGTGGGACGAGGTCAAGGACGTGGACCGGCTCGGCATGGAGCAGGAATTCACCAAGGTGCTGGACGTGGACATCCCGCACGTCACGATTCCCGTGCGCCCGGGCCGCGACATCGCGCGGCTCATCGAGGTGGCGGCGTTCCAGATGAAATTGCGCAAGTCCGGCTACAACGCCGCCGAGGATTTGAACGGCCGGCTGCTCGCGCAGATGGCGGCCAAGGCGGCCGGGCCGGCAGTGTCACCATGAAATGTAACCAGAAATTTTGTTGGCGGATAGGACCGCGCAGCTTATTTTTTCCATGAAACAGCCCATGAGCGCCAAAAAAGCCACCGATGCGGAGTTCCTCACCAAGGAGCTTGTCGTGCAGAACAAGTCGGGCATCCACGCCCGGCCGGCGGCGATGTTTGTCAAGACGGCCAGCCGTTTTGGCAGCGATGTCTTCGTGGAAAAGGACGGCGAAAAAATCAACGGCAAGAGCATCATGGGCCTGATGATGCTGGCCGCCGGCCCCGGCAGCAAGGTGACCATCCACGTCAAGGGCGTGGACGCGCCCGCCGCCCTCGCCGAGCTGGAGGCGCTCGTCAAACGGAAGTTCGACGAGGAATAAATCTCTTTCCCGCCTTGGTCTTCGCGGCTTGGAATTCCAGTTGCCGCCGCATTTGGTTTCAACTTGAAACTTCCAGCCTGAAACTTGAAACTTCCCGGATGGCATCCGCTGAAATTGATGTGAAATATGTCGCGCACCTCGCGCGGCTCGCGCTCACGCCCGAGGAGGAAAAACAGCTCGGCGCGCAGCTCGGCAGCATCCTCGGCTACATCGAAAAACTGCGCGAGTTGGACGTCTCCGGCGTCGAACCGACCGCGCACGCCGTGCCGATGGTCAATGTCACGCGCGCCGATGAAATCCGCCCGTCGCTGGCACACGAAGACGCGCTCCGCAACGCGCCCAAAAAAGGCGGCGGCCTGTTTATCGTCCCGAAGATTGTGGAATAAGAAGCCACAGATGCACACAGATTCAGAAAGCGATTTTCCGATGCAATGTCTTTGTTCCATCTGTGGCTAAATAATTCGATGTTAAACCAGCTCACCATTTCCGAACTCACCGCGAAGCTCGCCCGGCGCGAGGTTTCCGCGCGCGAAGCGACGCAGGCATGCCTCGACCAGATTGCGCGCGTGGACGGCAAAATCCACGCCTTCATCAGCCATGACGCGGCGGATGCGCTCGCGCAGGCGGACGCGGCGGACAAATTGATTTCCAGCGGCGCGATAAAACCCTTGTTGGGCGTGCCGATTGCGATCAAAGACGTTCTTGCCGTAAAAAACCAGCCGTTGAACTGCGCGTCAAAAATTCTCGGCAATTACATTTCGCCCTACGACGCGACGGCGATTGAGAAATTGAAGGCGGCGGGTGCGGTTGTTTTTGGCCGGCTGAACATGGACGAATTTGCGATGGGCAGCTCCACGGAAAATTCCGCGTTCGGCCTCACGCGCAATCCGTGGGACGTGACGCGGATTCCCGGCGGCTCCTCCGGCGGTTCGGCGGCGGCGGTCGCGGCGGACGAGTGCATCGCCTCGCTCGGCTCGGACACCGGCGGCTCCATCCGCCAGCCGGCAGCGCTGTGCGGCTGCGTCGGCCTGAAGCCGACTTACGGAAGAATTTCACGCTACGGTCTCGTGGCGTTTGCGAGTTCGCTGGACCAGATCGGGCCGTTCACGAAAGATGTGCGCGACGCGGCAATTTTGCTTGGCGTGATGAGCGGTGTTGACCCGCGCGATTCGACGAGCGTGCCGGAGCCGGTTCCAAATTATGTTGCGGCCTTGGATGAAAACATCAAAGGCATGAGGCTCGGCCTGCCGAAGGAATACATGGTCGGCGGCCTCGACGCGGAAGTGAAGGCGTCCGTGGACGCCGCCGTGAAGCAATATGAAAAGCTCGGTGCGGAGATTGTGGAAATTTCGCTGCCGCACACGGATTACGCGGTGGCGACCTATTATATCATTGCGACGGCGGAGGCTTCCGCCAACTTGGCGCGCTTCGACGGCATCCGCTATGGCGCACGGGTGGATGGCGCGGATCCGATTGAACTTTATGCCAGGACGCGTGGCGCGGGTTTTGGCGCGGAGGTGAAGCGGAGAATCATTCTGGGCACCTACGTCTTGAGCAGCGGCTACCACGACGCGTATTATTTGCAGGCGCAAAAAGTCCGCACGCTCATCCGCAATGATTTTCTCAAGGCGTTTGAAACCGTGGACGCCATCGTGACGCCGACCACGCCGACGGCGGCGTTCAAGGCCGGCGAAAAATCCGGCGATCCGCTACAGATGTATTTGTCCGACATCTTCACCATCTCATGCAACCTTGCGGGCATCTGTGGCGTGAGCGTGCCGTGCGGCTTCACGAAAAATCCGAAACTCCCCATCGGCCTGCAGTTGCTGGGCAGGCCGTTCGGAGAGGAAACGCTTTTGAAAATCGCGCACGCCTACGAGCAGGCGACGGCGTGGCATCGGGAAAAAGCTGTGTTTTGACAGAACCAGAAATAAGTTTATCTTCCTTAAAATGTTGCCGACGAGAATAACCAAAAAAATGCTCTTCTGGCTGGGGCTTTCGCTGCCGATGGCGGCGCTGCTGGCGATGACCTGGCTGGTGCACCTGACTGGCGGGCAGTTCAACGATTCCTTCAACTATGTCATGCAGACCTACAAGGTGCTGGACATGTTTGAACAGACGCAGTCGCAGATTGTGGACGCCGAGGCGAACCAGCGCGGCTATTTTCTTACGGGCCGCAAGGAATACCTCGAACCCTACCAGCACGCGATGCAGTCCATCCGTGACGACATTGCGGACCTGAAAAAGCTCACCAGCGGCGAGCCTGTGCAGCAGGAGAATCTCGCCCAGCTGGAAAAACTGGTGGACGCGGAGCTGGTGTTTGACCCGGCGACCGTCTTTACCAGCGGCCAGGTGACGACCAACGCGTCGGTGGTGGTCCTGACCGAGCGCGGCAAGGAGAAGCTGGAGCATATGCGGAAAATCCTGTTCCAGGCGCACGAGGAGCAGGAGGCGGCGCTGGGCAAGCACCAGCAGGCCGCCGAGCAGGACGTGGTCTCCAGCCAGATGATGTCGCTGGTGCTGATCGTCGCGGTGGCGCTGGCGCTGATCATGGTGGTGGTGATTTTGCTGCGGCTGGAAAAGCTCCAGGAATTTGTCACGGTCTGCGCGTGGACCGGGCAGGTGAAGTTCCAGGGCCAGTGGCTGCGGCTGGATGAATACCTCAAGCGGCAGTTCGGCATTTCCGTGTCGCACAGCCTCTCGCAGGAGGCGGCGGAAAAGATGATGCGCGAGATCGAGGAGCTGAACCGCCCCGGCGGCGGCCCGCCGCCGGCCGCCTGAACAGTTCCCGCCTGAATTTTCCGCTTGCCTATAAGTAACCTTTCGGTTACTTAATCCCGGTGCCTCCCAAAGTGAAAAAGCCTG
>Ga0181517_10004803_pt1 | contig 12127 bp, 6 predicted proteins | sample PEATcosm2014_Bin_31_FD_119748 | JGI IMG/M metagenome (GOLD analysis project Ga0181517, IMG submission 119748) | Peatland microbial communities from MTU Mesocosm Facility, Houghton, MI, USA - PEATcosm2014_Bin01_30_metaG | ecosystem: Environmental > Terrestrial > Soil > Wetlands > Peat | place... | reverse complement strand
TAGACTCCGATCATCGTCGAGCCGAGCACCGGGTCGCCCGCCGTGGTGGTGTCCTCGTAGTTGCCGACGATGTCGCCCGAGCTGCTGAGGCTCGACACCGCCAGGTACTCCATCATGTTCGCGCCGTAGTCCATCCAGCCCTCGCCGTCGGTCGTCGTCGCGGCCGTGCGGTCGAGGATGAAGCGGCCGGGCGCGGCGATGTAGGGGGAGAGATCGAGCCCGGTGCTCAGGGTGTCGGGGATCGAGTCCTGACCGAGCGGGCCGCTGCCGGGGTTGCTGAGGATGTAGCTCGGGTAGAAGTAGAAATTGCCCAGACCGGTGGAGTAGCCGAGGTTGGCGTTCCAGAAGTCGATGGTGTAGCCGGGCGCGCCCGGCACGAGCGGGTTGCCGGTCATGAACGTGCTGATGGGGATGCCGAGGCCGGCGCCGTAGTCGGCTGACTGGGCATTGGCGAGGATCTGCGTGTTGCCGGGATAGGGGTTCGGGTAGAGCGATCCGCCCCAGGGGTAGGCGGCCGAACCGTAGACGGCGTTCGACTCGGCCTGCGTCGGCAGCCGCCCGCCGTCCCAGGCGCAGAACGCCGCGGCGATCCAGTAGGCCGTGCAGTTCTGCGGCTTGATGTCGTAGTAGTCCTGCGTGAAGGGGCGGGGCGGCGATCCGACGCCGGCGATCTCCTCGGACGGCCACCAGTACGTGCTCGCCCCGTAGGCCCCCTCGCCGACATAGCAGCCTTGCACGCCGCTCGGGACGCGGTCGTCGATGCTGGTGCCTCCGAGCACGGCGACCACGTTGAGGTAGGTCGGGACGCTCGCGATGCTGTCTCCGGTGGGGAAGAAGGGGATGACGTCGGTCGCCTGGCCCGCGAGCCCCGTCGGGATCTGCTGCGTGAGGACCTGTCCGATGGCGGTCGCCCCGGTCACCTGCGCGCTCACCCAGGCCTGGAGGTTGTAGGCGCCGTTGTTGGCCGCGGTCTCGACGGAGTTCACCGACTCGATGAACTGCCGCATGCGGCCGGCGGTGACCTCGTACTTGTCCATGCGCACCTGGCAGCTGCCCGCGCCGGTCGCGCTCGAGCACGTCTCGCCGGAAGGGCACGGGCTGGTCGGCGAGCAGGCGGCGAGGCCCGATCGGATGAGCAGCGACCTGCAGCAGCTCTCGTGCGCCTGCCAGCCGGGAGGATCGGTCGCCTCGCCCGACCCGCAGGTGTCGATGCCGGCGCTCTGCCCGGCGCCGTTGGTGTTCGCCTGGCCGACCGCGTCGGCCCCGCCGATGGTCGAGTCGGCCTGCTGCACGATGTCCATGATGGGGGCGGGCGGGATCATCCCCTTGCACGACTGCCCGTCCACGCACACGTGCGACAGGCCGCTGCAGAAGCCCGATCGGCAGTCGAGATCGATGCCGCAGCCGACGCTGTCGGCGCACGCAGGGGCGCCGTCGGAGGCCGGGTTCGCCGCGCCGCCGGCGAGCTTCGCGCCGCCGCAGTCGATGCCGGTCTCGCTGTCGTTCATGACCCCGTCGGTGGCCGTCGGAGTCTGGCAAGTGCAGGTCTGACCCGTCGGACAATCGATGGGAGTCCCGTTGGTGCTCGGCACGACCTGTCCGCCGACCCCGCAGACGAGATCGACGCAGTCGACACCGAGATTGCAACTCTTGCCGTCGGCGCACGGGGGGGCGTTGTCGGATCCGAAGGAGCTGGCGCCGCCGCAGTCGATGTCGGTCTCGCCGCCGTTCTTCACGCCGTCGGTGGGGGACGCGGCGAGGCACGCGCACGGGGCGGCTGGGCAGTCGATGGGGCTGCCGGTGGCGCTCGGGACGAGCAGCCCGCCGTTCCAGCAGACGAGCTCGGCGCAGTCGACTCCGAGCTTGCAGCCCTGGCCGATCGCGCACACCGGCGCGCCGTCGGACGCGGTGCTGGGGACGCCGACGGCGAGCAGCGCGCCGCCGCAGTCGACGTCGGTCTCGCTGTCGTTCTGCACGCCGTCGGTGGGCGACGGCGCCTGGCAGCTGCACGTGGAGCCCGCGGGGCAGCTGATGGGGGCGTCGTTGAAGCTCGGGCTGGTCACGACGCCCGTGAAGCAGACGAGATTGGTGCAGTCCTCGCCGACCAGGCAGCCGTCGCCGGTGGGGCAGCCGTCGCCGGCCGCGTCGCAGGCCGCGCCGCCGCAGTCGATGCCGGTCTCGGCGCCGTTCTCCACGCCGTCGGTGCATGTCGGCGCCTGGCAGGTGCACGTGGAGCCCGCGGGGCAGTCGATGGGGCTGCCGTCGGGGCTCGGGGTGGTCACGACGCCCGGCGCGCAGACCCGGTCGACGCAGTCGGTCCCGAGCAGGCAGCCCATGCCGTCGGCGCAGTCGTCGCCGGCTGCGTCGCACGCCTGGCCGCCGCAGTCGACGCCGGTCTCGGCGCCGTTCTGCACGCCGTCGGTGCAGGTCGGCGCCTGGCAGGTGCAGGACGAGCCGGCGGGGCAGTCGATGGGGCTCCCGTCGGCGCTCGGGGTCGTGACGACGCCGGTGAAGCAGACCCGGTCGACGCAGTCGGTCCCGAGCACGCAGACGCTGCCGTCGGCGCAGCTCGGCGAGCAGGCCGGCGGCGCGCACTTGCCCTTCGTGCAGACGCCCGAGGCGCAGTCGGCCCCGGCGCCGCACGCCTTGCCGTCGGCGCAGGTCGGGGCGCAGGCGGGAAGGGCGCACTTGCCGCTCGTGCAGAGCCCCGATCCGCAGTCGGCCGCGGCTCCGCAGGCGGCGCCGTCGGCGCAGGTCGGGGCGCAGGCAGGGGAGGCGCACTTGCCCTTCGTGCAGACGCCCGAGGCGCAGTCGGCCCCGGCGCCGCAGCCCTTGCCGTCGGGGCAGGCCGGCGAGCAGGCGGCGGCGGCGCACTTGCCGCTCGTGCAGACGCCCGATCCGCAGTCGCCGTTCTCGCCGCACACGTTGCCGTCGGCGCAGGTCGGGGCGCAGGCGGGGGAGGCGCACTTGCCTCCGGTGCAGACGCCGGAGGCGCAGTCGGTCGTGGCGCCGCAGGCCGCGCCCGCGGTGCAGGCGGGCGAGCAGGCGGGGGGGGCGCAGACGCCCTTGTCGCACGCCTGGCTGGCGCAGTCGGAGCCGACCTTGCAACTCTGGCCGGGGGCGCACCCGCCGTCGCAGGCCGCGAAGACAGGGGCGTCGCTCCGGGCGTGGCCGTCGCGCGCGTGGCTGGCGTCGCGGGCGTGGCCGGTGTCGACGGCGGGGGAGACCACGTCGCGCGAGGCGCGGGCGTCGTTGCCGGTCGACGCGTCGCCGCCGGTCGCGCCGCCGCCGCCCCCGCTCGAGCAGCCCGCGATGCCGATCGCCGCGACGAGCAACCCCGCAAACCGCCGGCCGACCGTCCATCCCATGGTGTTCACCCTCGCCGCCAAGTCTGCCACCGTTCGCGCGCGGATCCCACAGCCGGGGCGGCCGCTGCCGGGCTAGCGCTTGCGCACGAAGAACGCCTGCAAGGCCTCGGCGGCCTCGCGCGAACCGAGCCGCTCGATGAAGCACGCCCCCTCGCGCGACAGGGCGGCCTTGATCTCGGCGCGGTGGGGATCGCGCAGGAGCTTCTTGGCGAGCTGGACCGACCCGGCGGGCCTGGCCGCGAGCGCCGTGGCGCGCGCCATCGCGAAGGCTGCCAGCTCCTCCTTCGGCACCACGGCGTTGACCAGCCCCGCCTCGCGCGCCCGCTCGACGTCGATGGGCTCGGCGAGCATGAGCCACTCGCTGGCGCGCGCCTGACCCGCGACGCGAGGCAAGAGCACGCTCGAGGCCCCCTCGGGGCACAGGCCGAGGCTGACGAACGGCATCTGCAGCCGCGCCTCGCGCGACACGACGACGTAGTCGGCGTGCAGGAGCAGCGTCGTGCCGATGCCGATGGCGGCGCCGTCGACCGCGACGACGAGCGGCTTGGCGAGGTCGACGAGCTGCAGGAGAAACCGGAAGACCGGGCTCGCCTCGCCCGTGGGCGGGCTCGCCATGAAGTCGCGCAGATCGTTGCCGGCGGTGAAGCAGCCGCCCGACCCCTCGAGCAGGACCACGCGCACCGACGGGTCGCCGTCGGCCAGGACGAGCTGCTCGGTGAGCGCCGCGTACATGGCGTTCGTGAAGGCGTTCTTCTTGTCGGGGCGCGCGATCGTGACGACGCGGACCGCCCCCTCGTTGCGGGCGAGGATGTGCTCGTGCACCATGGCGGGGGAAGCTAGCACGCGCGGTCACGCGGCCAGGCTGCAGGGCGCGCCAGGACCCGAACGGAAGGCGGGACGGCTGTCCGGGACCCGAAATTGACTCAGGCGAGTCATCTGGAGGCTTCCAGGGACCAGAATCTGGGCCCGCGGGAACGCCCGGACGCTTCCAGGAGCGCAATCGTCGCTCTGGCGGGTCGCCCGGACGCTCCCGGAAGCACGAATTTGACGCTGGCGGGTCGCCCGGCCGCTCGCCGGAGCCCCCCGACGTCTCGGCTCTACGGCACCCTGGCCGCCGTGCTCACGGTCGGCGTCGCGGCGATGGGCTGCGGCGCTGTCGTCGAGGAGGCGGTCGGCGCGGTCGCGATCGGAGCCGGCGCCGTGGCCGTCTTCTTCTTCCTGGTCGCCGTGGCGCGCGCCATGGTGGTGAGCGACGGGAAGCGCGTGGCGCGCTGCGGGTCGAAGCGCAGGAGCCAGAGCCCCGCGGCCTGCACCTCGGCGTAGATCGACAGGAGCAGCGTCCACGACTGCTGCAGCTGGTCGTAGGCCGCCTTCGCCTTCGGGTTCATCGAGGCGGTGAGGTAGGAGAGGATCTGCCCCGCGTAGCTCTTGGCGTCGGCCAGATCGGTCGGCAGGTAGTTGGGGTCGTTGGTGGTGGCGATCTGCGACTTCTTGCTCTCGTAGATGCTGGCGTAGCCGAGCAGATCGTTGGCCAGATCGTTGTATCCGGTCCCCGGGCGGAGCATGTCGAGCAGCGGCCGGACCGTCGGGTCGTTGGCGAAGACGTACTCGCAGCGCGCCTGCATCCGCTTCTCGACCGCCGAGGCCTCGGAGATGATCGCGGCCGGCACCGTGGCGTTCGTGGCGTAGGCCCCCGCCACCTCGGCCTGGTTGAAGGCGTAGACCGCGGCGAACGAGGCCGTCTTGAGGTTGCTCAGGGTGGGCATGAGGAAGAGCCCCGCCGCCGCGAGCTTCTGGAACTGCGCGCAGAGCGCCGGGACCTGCATCACGAACGCGTAGGCGCCGAGCGCGACCATCGCCCCGGCCTGGATGTCGACGTGCGCGACCTGGACCTTGGTCAGCGCGGCGCGGTTCGGGGCGAGCGCGTTGAACGCCGAGAGCCCGCTGGCCGGGTCGTACGCAGGCGCCTGCACGACGACGTTCGCGTACGAGGACGAGATGCCCGTGGCCGTGGCAGGCGCGACCGCGAGCGGCGCGGGCGAGAGCGCCGGCAAGACCGGCGGCGCCACGACGGGGGGAGCCGCCCTGGCGATGACGACCGCGGGACGCGCCCGCGAGGCTTTCTTCGAGGGCTTCTTCGCCGGCGCGGCAGCCTTCTTCGCCGCGGGCTTCCTGTGCTCCACGGGCTTGACCCGGGCGTGGATGGCGGGCTTCTTCTCGCGTGTAGTCTTCATGGCCCGGACAGACAACCACCAGGGCCGGGAGTCGTCAAGGAGGTGATTTCGACCCGAACGCCCGCCGGAAGAAGGCCACCGCGTCGGCGAGGAAGGTCGGGTCGATCTGCGCCCGGGGGTCGGAGTACTCGGTCACGCTCCCGCCGCGGCTCTCGGCGAAGACGTGGTTCAGGGTCGGGTAGACGACGACCTGCGCGTCGGGGTTCTTGCCGCTCGCGAGCCCCTTGCGGACCAGATCGGCGTCCTCGGCGGGGACCTGCAGGTCCTTGGCCCCCTGCACGACGAGGACCGCGGCGCGCGGCATCTCGCGCAGCGCCCGCTGCGGATCGTGGTCGAAGTGGCTCTTGAGCCAGCCGCGCTGCGCCTCGATGCGCGCGCGCTCGGACTTGGGCACCGTGACCGGCAACGGATCGCCCTGGCGGATGGCCTTCAGCACCTCGGCCTGCGCCGCGAGCTGCGTCTGGATCTGCTCCTTCGGCATCCCCGCGGCCTCGAGCATCCGCTGCTGCTGCACCACGGCGATGTCCGGGATGGGACGCCCGGGGGCCGCCATGAACAGCACCGCCCTGACCTTGCCGTCGGCGCGGACCACCACCGGCGCCACCACGGCCCCCTCCGAGTGCCCGACGACCCCGACGCGCGCCGGATCGACGTCGGCGCGCAGCCGCAGCGCCCGCACCGCCTCCTCGCCGTCCCGGACGAAGGTCTGCAGGGTCGCCTGCTCGAAGACGCCGGTCGACTGGCCGGTGCCGCGGTCGTCGCAGCGCAAGGACGCGATGCCCCCCTCGCCGAGCGCGATCGCCATCGTCTTGAAGACCGAGAGCTTCACGCCCCCCATCCCGATGGTGTCCTCGTCGCGATCCTGCGGCCCGGATCCCGAGAAGAAGATCACCGCGGGCAGACGCGCCGCCGGAGCCGCCTTCTTGCCGGGGGCCTTGTCTGCGGCAGGCCGGGGTCTCATGAAGCTGCACGCGAGCCTCGCCTCGACGTCCTTGCCGTTCGCCGGGACCGTGACGAACACGTCCTCTTCGACCAGCCCGGCCGGGGTCGCGGGCTTGTGCCGCGTCGTGGCGAGGACCATGGCGTCGAGCACGGCGGTCTTGCCGGCGCGGGCGGCGGACTGGCCGCTCCAGGGGTCGAGCGCGGCGATGAGATCGCCCGCCTGGCAGGCCAGGATCGAGCGGCCGAGCGGGCCGCGCTCGATGGTGTAGAGCGTGACGCTGGGGTCGCCGCCGGCGAGCGGCTGGTGATCGACCACGGTGAGAGGGCTGCCGGGGAACTCGACGAGGGCGGTCGTTGCGGCCTCGAGCAGCGGGCAGGCGCGGGCGAAGCCGGCGAAGAAGGGCTGCGGCAGGAACAGGTTGCTCGCCTGCTCGGCCCGCACCTCGCGCGTCTCGTCGCCGCGCGTCAGCCGCAGACCCATCGCCGCGCCGGCGCCGTGCAGCTCGCCCTTGACCGGACCGTCCGGCGTCTCGAGGGCGAGGGTCGCGGTGCGCGTGGTGAGATCCGGGGCGAGGACCAGCACGCCGTTGCCCTTCAGCACGGTCCCGTGCTCGTCGAGCGAGGCCTCGAAGGCGATCTCGGTCGAGCCGTCGGCCGGGCGCGTGATGGCCCAAGACTCGCGGCCGACCGGCAGGCTGTCGAGGAAGACGTCGAGAGTGACGCGCTCGGCCGGCAGAGAGGGCGGCGGCGTGGCGGAGACCGCCGGACTGGGCGCGGGAGCGGCCGGAGCCATGCCGACAGGCCCTCCGCAAGCCGACAGAGTCACGAGGAGGCCGGCGACAACCTCCGGATGATAGCGCGTGATGATTGCAAGTGTTGAGCGCACGGCCGAGCATAGCCGGATCACGGCCGGCCGTGGCGACGCCTCTTGCGGCGGCCGCGGCGATTCCGTACGGGAGGGGGGATGACCACGACCAAGTTGGACGCGACGCTGGCCGCCGCCGAGGAGGCGCACGCCGCCACCGACCCGGAGCGCGCCGAGATGATCAGGACCGCCCGGCGGTTCAAGTCGAGCTGGATCGAGCTGGCCGAGGCGCTCTCGCGGGCGAGGCGAGGGTCGACGTGGAAGCGCTGGGGCTTCCCGTCGTTCGAGCAGTACACCAAGCAGGAGCTCTGCCTGCGGCCGGAGACGGTCGAGAAGCTGACCGGCTCCTTCACGTTCCTGCAGAAGCGCGCCCCCGAGGTGCTCGCCCGCGACGGGCTGAGCGCCCCCATCCCGAGCTACCAGGCGGTGGATTTCCTCCGCCGCGCCGAGGAGTCCGAAGACGCGCCCCGCGAGGCGGTGCAGGCGCTGACCCGCAAGGTCCTGGCGGACGGCGCGCCGCTGTCGGCGGTGTCGCGCGAGTACAAGGACGTGGTCTTCCCCATCTCCGAGGCCGACCGCAGCGCCCGCGACGCCGCCACGCTGAAGGCCGCGGCGAGCCGGCTGCGCGATCTGCTGCCCGAGACCAAGGCCGTGCCGAAGAAGCTGGCCCACGAGGTCGCCGCGGCGGTGGAGCGGGTCCTCGAAGCGCTCGAGGCGAGCGCCCACAAGGCGGCGTAGAGGGGCCCCGGGGCCGCCGCTACTTCTCCTGCCAGTCGCGGCGCTGCACCACCGGCAGCTGCAGCGCCCGCTCGCGCTCGAGGTCGAGGTTGCCGACGTGGATGCACAGCGGCGCCTGGACCCACTTGTAGATCGACTGGGTGAACAGGCGCGCGAACTTGGCGCTCCAGGCGGCGACGCGGTCCCTCGGCTGCTCGGGGAACATGACCAGGAGCACGGCGAGGACCTCGGACGGGTCCATCTTCTCGCCGGCGTAGAGCGCGAAGCAGGCGTCGAGCACGGGGAAGGGCATCAGGTCGCGCTCGTCCTCCTGGTCGAAGTCGAGCTCGGCCGACGGAGGTTTCTGCAGGGTCGCGCGGATGGCCTCCGAGCCGGTCGTCTCGAGCAGGTAGTCGAGCAGGTAGTTGACGACGGTCTTGGGGACGTTCGCCACGACCGACAGCGCCCCCTCGAGGTCGCCGCCGATGGTGGTGTAGCCGACCGCCTTCTCGCTCATGTTGCTCGTCTGCAGGAACAGGCCGCCCGCGCTGTTCGCCCAGCTCCACATCCGCTCGGCGCGGACGCGCGCCTGCACGTTCTGGCGCGTGGCCCGGTCGACCGCCTCGCCCGGCTGCAGCATCGACGCGACGGCCGACAGCTCGCGCTCGAACGCGTCCTCGATGTCGCTCGTCACGAGCGGCGCGCCGAGCTCGGCGGCCGTCCGCTCGGCGGCCAGGCGGGTCTCGGGGGAGGTGAACCGGGTCGGCATGAAGAAGGCGCGGAGCGTCGCGGCCGCCCGCAGGTCGCGCTCGGCCGCCGGGAGATCGGCGTGTCGGCGGTCGAGGTAGCGCCGGGCGATCATGAGGCAGAGCAGGCTGTCGCGGCCGCCCGAGAGGGCGACGCCGATGGTCTTGAAGGCGCCGGTCTTCTCGAAGTAGTCGCCGACCCCGAGCGCGAGGGCGTCGAGGATGTCCTCGCAGAACTCGGTCCGGGCCGGGCGGGCGTCGCCGGCGGGGCGCGGAAGGAAGAAGCTGCGGTGCGGGGGGAACGGGTAGGTCAGCCGGTCGCGGCCGACGGTCGGCTCGGCCACGGCGACGTGCCGCACGCGCGGCGCGAGGGCGGCGGCGCCTCCGGTCGCGTCGCGGTCCATGCCGAAGGTGGTGTTCTCGCCGCGCATCCGGCGCGTCCGGTCGAGATCGACGGTGACGGAGGCCACCCCCTCCCGGAACCGAGGCGCGAACAGGAGCTCGCGGCCGGCCTCCGACACGATCCCGCCGCCGTCGAAGACCAGGCCGTCGTTGGCGCCGACGAGGTTGACGTGCGCGACGACCGCCTGGTTGTCGCACGCGCGCGTGGCGATCATCTCGCGCCTCGTGGCGACCACGCCGGCGCGGAACGGCGAGGCGGACAGGTTCAGGACGAGCTCGGCGCCGGCGTAGCAGCGCCGTCGCATCGGCCCGTCGGGTGACCAGAGGTCTTCGCAGACCTCGATCGCGACTGCGCCGAAATCGAGATCGAACACCAGATCGCCAAATGGGACTCCGCGGACTTCGCCGGACAGTCCCGGCGACCCGTGCGTGAGCGTGCGGGCTTCGTAGAACACGTTGTAGAGGGGGAGCTTCTCCTTGGGCACCAGGCCGTGGATGCGCCCGGCGTGGACGAGGGCGGCGGCGTTGTAGAGCGCCGCGTCGCGAGCGACCGTGACACCGACGGCGCTGACCACGCCGAGGTCGCGGGTCTCCCGGGCGAAGCGCTCGAGCGCGCGCCACTGCGCGTCGACGAACGCGCGCCACTGGACGAGATCCTCGGCCGGGTAACCGCCGAGGACCTGCTCGGGGAAGACGACGACTGTGGCCCCGTCGGCCGCGGCCTGCCGGGCCAGACCGAGGGCGCGCTCCACGTTGGCGGTCGTCGCCCCGACCGTTGCGTTGACGCTGGCGAGTGCGATGCGGACGAGCCTCATGGCCCGGGAGTCTACCCCGAGCGCGCCCGCGCTGCCGTCAACCTCCGCAGCTGGGCGTGGCGTAGACGACGACGTTCGAGCCGCCCGAGGACGACCAGCTCGGCACGAACACCCGCCCTGCCGCGATGGTCGGCACGCCGAACTTCGCGTAGCCGGGGACTGCCCCCTGCCACAGGCGCTGCAGCGTCTGCGGGTCGTAGGCGCGAATGAACGACGCCTCGGTGCCCGAGCCGTTGCCGAGCGACACCGCGGCCCACAGGACCGCCGAGCTCGGGGTCGCGCCGTTCCAGGTGAGCGACAGGAAGCCTCCGCCCGGGCCCGCCGTGTCCGCCGACGTCGTCGCGACCGAGGTCGTGTTGTTCGAGTGCTGGTAGCGGAGCGAGGTGAGGTACTCGGAGCGCGGCCAGAAGTAGATGAGGGCGTCGTCGGTCCCTGCGGTGCGGCGCCAGACGACCGGAGACCCCAGCATCTCGGGACCGGCGTCGTTGGCCGCGATGTAGAGCGTCTGCCCCGCCGGCAGCGCCTGGCGATGAAAGGCGCTGATCGGGGTCTGCGTCTGCTGCATCGTGGTCCGGTCGACGGTGTAGACGATCCCCCCCTTGCTCCCCGCGACGATGAGGTTGCTGTCGGGGACCAGCGCCGCGCCCGACGAGCTCAGATCGTAGTCGTAGCGGTTGGTGTACTGAAAGACGTTGCCGTCCGAGTGGTACGGGCGGCTGTCGAAGTACGACCCGACGACCGGCAGGGTGCCGCTCCACTGCAGCCGGACGATGCTGTTCTCCTGGTCACGAGGCGTGGCAGGGAAATCCAGCGGCGTCGTGGGGGACACGCCGACCCCCAGCGTCAGGTTGCCGCTCTCGAAGTAGACCGCCTGGCCGTCGCCGGCGAGCCCGCCGCCGGCCTGCCAGATGCCGGCGCCGCAGCCGTTCGGCGTGTCGACGTAGAAGAGCGGAGGGGCGTGCAGGTTGGCGACGTCGAACGACATCACGATGCCGTGGTAGACGACGTCCTCCTCGTGACGCTTGCCCGGGAGCGCCGTCATGACGCCCCAGGCGGCGACGAGCTGGCCGCCCTGCAGCAGCAGAGCCGGGCGGTTCATCTGCGTGTCGGGATCGAAGGGATGCACGCCGCCGTCGGCGTCCGTGAACGCGCCGGCGGCCACGACCGAGTCGAGGTGCTTGCCGCTCGTCGCGTCGATGACGTGGACGGTCTGCGGGCAACCGGAGGTGGTCGTCGTCGACGCGCACGAGCGCGCGACGAGGTAGAGGCGGTTGGTCGAAGGGTCGATGACGGGCGTCGACAGGATGCCGAGCGGTCCTGGCCCTGGCTCCACGGTCCCGGGGATGCCGAAGGTCTCCTGTCCGAGCTGCCAGACCGGTGTCGTCGAGAGCGTCGACAGGTCGAACGCCGCGAGCTGGTTGGCGCTCGTGGCGACGATGAGCAGGTAGCGCGAGCCGGCGAGCAGGAGCGGCTGGGCGAAGACGAGCCCGTCGACGTGGAAGCTGGCGCGCTGCACCAGGCTCGGGACCACCGAGGGGACGAGGCACGTCTCGGCAGGGTTCACGCCGGTGCGGGCGTTGTCGTTGTGCTGCGTGACCACGCTGACGGGCGGCGGCTTCGAGCCGGGCTTCACGACGGCGTCCCAGGAGTACGAAGCGTCGACCTTCGACGCCCCGTCCGGTGACGGCGCGGCGCAGGCCTTGCTCGACGGGGCCGATGTGCCCAGCGAGCACGAGCACACCAGCAGAGCGCTGGCGCAGACGGCCCGAGCCGAGCGTGCGATCATGCCGCTTCGTACCACATCGACCGACCCGGACAAGGAGTCGCGTCACCTCACCGGCGCGTACACTCCCTTGTCCACGAGCTCGACCGAGCGAACGTGCGTCTCGGCAGCGGCGTCGCCTTCGAAGACCAGCTCGATGACTCCCGAGTCAAACGAACCGCGTGGGATCGTGAGCCTCGTCGTCGTCTCCGAAGGTCCGAGGCTGATCGTCCCGTAGCGCTGGCTCACGCCGAAGAAGCTCCGGCTGCTGACGCG
>Ga0181517_10004801_pt1 | contig 12131 bp, 12 predicted proteins | sample PEATcosm2014_Bin_31_FD_119748 | JGI IMG/M metagenome (GOLD analysis project Ga0181517, IMG submission 119748) | Peatland microbial communities from MTU Mesocosm Facility, Houghton, MI, USA - PEATcosm2014_Bin01_30_metaG | ecosystem: Environmental > Terrestrial > Soil > Wetlands > Peat | place... | reverse complement strand
CGTGGGTGACATAGACGGCCGCGGCCTTGTGGGCGCGGGTGAGGTCGCGGATGGTGTCGAGCACGTGGGCCTGCGTGGTGACGTCGAGGCCCGTGGTGGGCTCGTCGAGCACGATGATCTTGGGCCGGCAGGCAAAGGCCATGGCGAGGGCCACGCGCTGCTGCTGACCGCCGGAGAGCTGATGCGGGTAGCGCCGCAGGAACTCCTTGGTGGAGGGCAGCACGACCTCGTCCATCATCTCGACGATGCGCGCCTCGCGCTCGGCGTGCGATGAGCCGAAACCGTGCACTTCGAGGATCTCGCGAAGCTGCAAGCCGATGCGCAGAGCGGGGTTGAGGGCCGAGCCGGGGTCTTGCGGTACGTAGCTGATGACGCCGCCGCGCAACTGGCGAAGCTGTGTCGCGCCAAGCGTGAGCAGGTCGCGGTCGTCGATCGTGATGGAGCCGCCCGAGATGGCGGCGCCACGGCGCTGAAAGTTGAGCAGCGACGTAGCCGCCGTGGTCTTGCCCGAGGCGGACTCGCCGACCAGGCCAAGAACCTCGCCTTCGACGAGCTCGAAGTTGACCTCGTGATCGATCTCGACGCCCGAAGGGTCGAGGGCGATCTCGAGGTCCTTCACGGTAAGGATGATGCGGCTCATGATGCCCCCGTGTCGCGCTCGATGCCGATCATGGCGCGTGACAGGCCGTCGGTGGCCAGGTTGACGCCGATCGTGAGGATCGCAATGAGTGCGACCGGAATGAAGACCGAATAGGGCTGGATGGAGATACCGAGAGCGTTCTCGTTGATCATGAGGCCCCAGTCGGCCGTCGGCGGCTGCATGCCGAAGCCCAGGAAGGAAAGGCCCGCGATGAGGCCCACCGAATAGGTGAGGCGCAGGCCGAACTCGACCAGCAGGGGGCTCGAGATGTTCGGCAGGATCTCGGCGAAGGCGATCTTGATGCGCGAGACGCCGAGCGACTCGGCCGCCTTGATGAAGTCGCGCTCCTTGATCTCGAGCGTGGCGCCGCGGGTGACGCGGGCCACACGCGGGGCGTGCGACAGACCGACGGTGAGCACGATCAGCCAGAGCCTGGGCCCCAGCACAGAGACCATGAGCAGCACGAACACGATCTGCGGGAAGGCGAGCAGCACGTCGAGCAGGCGCATGACCACGTCGTCGATGGCGGGCCGCGCATAGCCGGCGAGCAAGCCGAGCGAGACGCCCAGGCCCAGGCCGATCACGGTCGCGAGAATGGCCAGGCCCAGTACTGAGCGGCCGCCGTAGAGCACGCGGCTGAGCACGTCGCGGCCGAGTGAGTCGCCGCCAAGCAAGGCGGTCGACGAGGGGTGGGCGAAGGGCCTGACGACGAACTGGTAGGGCGAGTGGGGCGCGACGTACGGACCGAACAGCACGACGACCAGGATGAAGCAGAAGAGGACGAGCCCGATCTGCGTGCGCCGGTAGTGGACGGCGTCGATCAGGAGCTGTACCCACTCGCGCCGCCGCCGCTTGGTGCGCGCCGGGGCACTGCCGAGGTCGTGCCCAAGGCGCGGCTCGAGCGGTTCGCCGAGCCCCGCGTCGGGGCCGAGGTCGAGGTCGCTGACGGGCGCGCCATTCACGGGGATCAGGTTGTCGCTCACTGGAGACCTGTCCTTTGACGGGGGCTGATGAGGATCTGGAGGATGTCCGCCAGAAGGTTGAAGCCCACGTAGAGGCCGGCGATGAGCAGCACGATCGCCTGGATGACGGGCACGTCACGGTTGCTGACCGCGTCGATCAGGCCCGTGCCGATGCCCGGGTAGTTGAACACGTACTCCACGACGACGACGCCGCCGGCGAGCCAGGCCAGGTTGAGGGCGATCACCTGGATGGCGGGGATCACCGCGTTGGGCAGCGCGTGACGGCGCAGCACGATGCGCTCGGGCATGCCCTTGAGGCGCGCCATCTGCACGTACTCGCTTTCGAGCACCTCGATCATGGAGGCGCGCAAGATGCGGACCATGTACGGCGAAACGGCAAGGACCAGGGTGGCGACCGGGAGGACGAGGATGTTGAGCTGGTGCCACAACGAAACGTCCGGGTTGACGTACGACACCGCCGGCAGGATGTGAAAGATCGGGGTGGCCAGCAGCATGACGAGCAGCAGGCCGATGACGAACTCGGGCAGCGCGGCGAGGCCGAGGGTGCCGAGCGAGGTAGTCGAGTCGAACCAGCGGTCGCGCAGCAGACCGCTCAGGCTGCCGATCAGGATCGACAGGGGGACGCTGATGAGGGCAGCCAGCAACACGAGGATGGCAGAGTTACGGACGCGGTTGCCGAGCAGCTTGGTCACCGGCTCCTGGGCGACCAGCGACTTGCCCATGTTGCCGGTGGCCACGCCTTTCAGCCAGACGCCGTACTGGACCACCGCGGGCCGGTCGAGACCGAGCTGCTTGCGCACCGTGGCCAGACGCGCGGGCGTGGCGTCTCGGCCGAGGATGGCGCGAGCCGTGTCGCCGGGCAGCGCCTGGGTGGCGGCGAACACGAGGAGGGAGACGAGGAACAGCGTCAACACCCCGAGCGCCAAGCGGCGGATGAGAATCTTCAGCAGCGGTGGCAACTCGCGCCCACCTCCATGAGGGTACGGGCGGGACCGGCGCTCACGATGGCGCGCCGGTCCCGCTCAGAACGGACCTGAGGTGTATCAGGCGAAGTACATCAGGTTGTAGCGGCAACGGCAGGCGGAGTTGGCGCCCCAGTTGTCCGCGACCACGCCCTGGAGTTTCTTGGTGTGGGCATCCATCGAGATGTCGAAGGCCCAGATGATGTAGGCGCCGCGCTCGTACTCGATCTTCTCTGCCTGGCTCACGAGCTCGTTGCGCTTGGTGTCGTCGATCGTCTTGAAGGCCTGGTTGATGAGCGCCTGCCACTGGGCATCTTTCCAGTGGCACTCGTTCCAGGGAGCCGTGATGGCGGAACCGTTCTGGACCTGAGGCAGATAGTTGCGGGTGGCCCAGAAGTCTTGCGCGAACGTCCACTTGAGGTAGTTGTTGCCGTAGAAGACGCTTGGGTCGACGTTGTTGATCTGGACGGTGACGCCGGCCGCCTTGGCTTGCTGAGCGAACACCTGGGCGGCAGCGACGTCGCCCGCCCCGATCGCGGTCGACGTGGTCAGCTGCACGGTGAGGCCGTTGCCGTAACCGGCCGCCTTGAGCAGCGACTTCGCCTGGGCGATGTCCTGGACGCGCTGCGGTACGTCTTTGGGGTAACCGGGGTCGTACGGCGAGTACATGTCGTTCGCCACCCAGGCGTAGCCGCCCTTGGCCTGGTTGATCATCTGCTGGCGGTCGACGATCAGGCGGAAGGCTTGGCGCACCCGCGCGTCGTTGAACGGCTTCTGGTCCATGCGCATGGTAAAGGGCTCCCAGGCGCCCGACTTGGACTGCAGGAGCTGCATGGCCGGGTTGCTCTGGACGACGCTCGCTTGCGCGCTCGCGAGCAGCGTGATGTGATCGACGGTGCCGCCCTGCAGCGCGTTGAGCTTGGCCGTGGGATCGGCGAACTCGATCATGGTGAGCTGGTCGGCGTAGGGCCCGACGCCCCAGTAGTTCGGGTTTGCCGCGAACTCGGTCTGCTGACCGGGCTCGAACCCGGTGACCTTCCAGGGGCCGGTGCCTATGGCGCCCGTCATGCCGTGGGGGTCATAGCCCACCGGCACGATGGCGTTGCGGTAGTCGGCGAGCGCCTCGTAGAAGATGACGTTCGGCGACGAGAGCTCGAACGCCACGGTGAGATTGTCGATCTTCTTGATGCCGCTCGCCTTGAGGCCGACGAGGTCGGACGCGCCCACCGCCGCTGTCTTCGGGTTGAGGATGCGCTGGAAGCTGTAGACGACGTCGTCGGCGGTCACCGACTTGCCGTTTTGGAACTCGAGGCCCGACTTGAGCTTGACCTGGAACTTGGTGCCGTCGGAGTTCGGCGTGTAGCTTTCGGCGAGGAGATTGACAAGCTTGTGCGTCTCATCCCAGCCAAGCAGCGCATCGTATATCTGCCACTGCGTGCCGATCTGCACCTCGCTGGTGGGGAGGTGGGCGTCGAGCGTGTCTTTGGCGGAGCCGCCACCGATGCCCGAGCGAATGTGGCCGCCTTTCTTGGGGCCGGCGGCCGTCGACGGCGAGGACGATGAGCTGGGGCTCGAGCTGCCACAGGCGGAAAGGACCGGGCCGACAGCCGCGAGCGCGCCCGCTGCCGCGGCGCCCTTGAGCACAGTGCGTCGCGTGTATTTGTGCGAGTTGACTACTTCGTCGATCTTACTGAGGTCGAATCCCGCCTTGCCTTCCTGATCACTCACGATAACGTCCCCCATTCTGGTGATTGTCCTCTAGGCTGGGACTGCCGCGGTCTGCGGCAGAAGTCGCCGGGATGTCCGTCGGGTCGGACGCGTCAAGATGCCTGCGCGGCGTCTGCCCAGTACGGAAGTCAGAAAGCGAGAGTCCACCCCCCTGGCCGATCCTTGCGATGACGACCCACGTGTGCTCGGATGATCGCACGTGTCTGCGAAGTGCGATACTATCCACCCGGGTGGGTAGCCGTCATGGAACGCACTATCGTCGACGCCCCACCTTTTTGTCAAGATGAGCGGCAAAACATTAGCATCCTGCCGAGACAGTGGCAAGCACGGTACGACGGAATCATAGCTACTCTTCGCATACGTAGACGATGTCGTGAAGAACAAGCCCCGAATCCCGACCGATACCTAGGAGTTGGGGCAAGAACCGTATGCAACGGCAAAGATGACGTCTTCAGACGCTTTATTGAACGGGAATGGCCGAATCGCTATACTTCCTGATTATGAAAGCCAAAAACGATAAGCATCCAGAAACTCAAGCCATCGTTCGCCAGGGTTCCATGCCGCACGGCACGGTCGAGCTCGACGATCTCGACCGACGGATCGTGAAGCTGCTGCGCCACGATGGACGCCTCGCCTACGCGCAGATCGCGCGTACGGTTGGCGTTTCTGAACCGACGGTCCGCAAGCGCGTCGACCGACTGGTGCATGTCGGGGCGATCGTCACCATGGCGCGCATCAACCCCGCGCCCATCGGCTTTCCGATCGACGCCATGATCGGTGTGCGGGTGGTGCGTGGCCGGGTCAAAGAGGTCGGCCGCAAGCTGGCGGCCATGGAGAACGTGGCCTACCTGGCCTACCTGGCCGGCAGCTTCGACATCATGATCGAGGCCTTCTTGCCCGACACCGAGGGTGTCTTCAAGTTCTTGAACGAAGATCTCGAGAAGATCGACGGCATCAGCTACGCCGAGACCTGGCACGTACTGCGCACCGTGAAGTTCTTCTACAACTGGGAGGGCGAAGACGTGGGCGTTGAGCCCGTCAACGCTCCCGCAGCCGTCAAGGCCTCCGCAGCCGTGAACGCTCCCGCAGCCGTCAAGGCTTCCGCGCCGCCCGCTCACGCGGGCGCGTCGGTATTGTCTGGCCGCAGCGCCGCGGCGCCCGCGCCGATCGTCGACGAGTAAGGCAGGCCGCTTGTCTACCGTGAACGAGAGGGCGTCCTACGAGCGGCGCGCCGGCCTTGGCTGGCGCTCCGCCGGGCCGCGCGACGCCGCCGCCATCTCCGCCGCCATCGACGCCTGGTGGGCCCGGCACCTGCGGCACTTCGTGCATCCCCTGTTCCTCGAACACTTCGGCGACACCTGCCTTGTGGTCGAAGACGGCGGCGAGCTGGTGGCGTTTCTTGTGGGCATGCTCTCGCAGCGTCATCCCGGCAGCGCCTACGTGCACTTCATGGGCGTGCACCCCGACTACCGCCGCCTGGGGCTCGGCCGCGAGCTCTACGAGCGCTTCTTCGTGCTCGCCGGCGAGCACGGCGCAACGGTGATCGAAGCCGAGACCGGCGCCTTCAACGCGCAGTCGATCGCCTTTCACGGGCGCCTCGGCTTTACCTTCGAGGACGGCGACGACCTGGTCGACGGCGTGCCCATCACCCGCGACGTGCACGGCACCGGCGACGACGTCGTGCTGTTCTCTTTGCGCCTTGGGCCGCGCGAAGCCGCTGGCTGATCGTGACCGCCCCGCCGGCCGCAGCCCCGCCGCCAGACCGGCGACGAAGCCTTTCACGTAACCGAGCAGCGACGGAGGAAGCCCATGCAAGCCCGCACCACATGGCTGAGCGACACTGAGAAGGCCCTCGTCTACGACGAGGCACTGGTCTTGCTCGAGCGCGTCGGGCTGCGCATGGCCGGCTCGCGACGCCTCGGCGAGATGCGCGACGCCGGCGCCATCGTCGACGACGCGTCGGGCGTCGTGAAGTTCCCGGCCGCGCTCGTCGATACGCTGCGTCGCCGGTGCCCGCGCGAGATCGTCATGGCCGGCGCCGCGCCTGCCAACGATGTCGTGCTGGCCGAGGGCGCGCCCTCGCGCTTCTCGTCGTCGGGCTGCGCGGCGCTGACGCTCGACCACCGCACCCGCGAGCACCGCGCCTCTACGCTCGAAGACCTGCGCAGCGCGACCATCCTGCTCGACGAGACACCCGAGCTCGACGTGCAGTGGACGATCGTGACCGCCAACGACGTGCCGCTCGAGCGTCGCGAGAAGCTCGCCTACTACACCGTCCTTTCCGAGACCGACAAGCACGTGACCTTCGTCGACTGCCCCAGCGCGATCGAGCCCGTCCTCGAGATCGTCGAGGTGCTCTGCGGCAGCCACGAAGCGTTCCGCCTGCGGCCCCGCATCAGCACGCTCTTCACGGTCGCCTCGCCGCTGTCGATCGACGGCCATCTGCTCGACTTCCACGCGAGCCTGGCCGACTACGGCACGCCGATCGAGATCTTCACGGTGCCGATCTCCGGCGCCACGGCGCCGGTCACGCTGGCCGGCGTGGTCGTGCAGGGCGTGGCCGAGCTGCTCGGCGCGGTCGCTGCCATGCAGATCCTGAGCCCCGGCGCGCGCCTGATCTGCGGTCCCTCCGGCACGGTGCTCGACATGCGCTCCACGAGCATCTGCTACGGCGCCGTCGAGGGCGGCCTCATGAACGCCGCCTTCACCGAGGTGCTGCACTCGCTCGGTCTGCCGGTGATCACTCCCGGCCTGGGCACCGACGCCAAGCACCTGGGCCTGCAGGATGGCTTCGAGAAGGCGCTCAAGGGCATCGTCACCGTCGGCGCCGGGTCCGATCTGCTGAGCGGCGGCATGGGGCTGATCGACTCCGTCAACACGCTCTCCCTGCCGCAGATCGTGGTCGACGGCGAGATCGCCGGCATGATCCGCCGCCTGCTCGGCTCAGTCGAGTTCTCGCCGCAGACCATGGCCCGCGAGACCATCGAGCGCGTCGGCATAGGCGGCAACTTCCTGCGCGAAAGAGAGACGCGGCAGCGCATCAGGGCCGGCGAGCACTTCCTGCCGCGCATCGCCTCGCGCCTGCCCTACGACGCCTGGCAGGCTCAGGGCACGACCGAGCTCGACGTGGCCGTCGGCATCGTCGAAGAGACTCTCGCCGCCCGGGCGGAGCGCGGCTCCCACCTGAGCGACGACCAGCTGAGCGCCCTGCGGGCGATCTGCGACGTGGAGAGGATGGGCAGCCATGCGTAACGCGAAGGCGCGGTCGTCGATCGGAGTCCGGTGACCGAGATCGCGGGCAGGGGGCGGTCGGTCCAGAGGCGCAGCGCCTGGGTGCCGTTCGAAGACCCTCTGTCCACCATCCCCGAGACGGCGCAGAAGATCCTGGCGGCGGCCTCGCGGCTGCTCGCCGAGCGCGGCTACGCCGCGCTCACCCTCGAGAACGTGGCCGCCGAGGCGGGCGTCAATAAGGCCTCGATCCGCTACAACTTCGGCAACAAGGCGGGCCTTGTGGCGGCCGTGGTCGACGCCCTGATCCACGACGAGTGTCTGCGCCTGGCGGCCGACCTGCGCACCGTGAACGAGGACGACCGCCTGCACGCCGCCATGGTGGGCATCGAAGGCATGATCGCCGGCGCCGACTCGTTTCGCGGCTTCTTCGACATCCTGCCGCACGCCTTTCGCGACGACGACCTGCGCGAGCGCATGTTCGAGCTCTACCGCTGGTGGTACCGCCAGAACCTGGAGTGGCTCGGTCTGGCCCTGGACGGCGCCGCCAACGACGAGCACGAGATCCTCATGGGACTGGCCGAGCTCATCGCGGCCATCCCCGACGGGCTCTCCATACAGGCCGGTCTCGACCCCGCGCACTTCGACCTCAAGCGCCCGCTGGCGGCGCTCGAGCTGCTCCTGCGCAACTCCATGGAGCAGCTCGCGCAACTCGCCCGGAAGGGGCACGAGGCACCCTGAGGGTCGCGCGCGGCGCCACGTTGTGTTATCCACCTGGGTGGGATAGCATCCACGCGCTTCCGGACCTTCGCGCCCGGACGGCATGACAAGGATGACGAGATTGGGCAAACGCGCTCCCGCGCCGAACGAACGTTAGGAGGTGGCGAAAGTTGTGAGCAAGATCACGACACGCATGGGCGACGGAGCTTCGGTCGAGATGACGCGCGACGAGCTGCGTCGCGATCTCATCGAGGGCACCGAGATGGCCGCCAAGAGGGGCAAGATCCCCATGCTCACCGAGAACGAGCTCGATTACCTCGAGGACATGTTCGCCTGTCCCAGCCGCATCTGGGGAGTCGAGCGCGGCCACGAGGCGGTCATGAGCAAGGACGGCTCGGTCAACACGCTGTGCTCGTCGCGCCTGTCGAGCGGCGTGGCTGCGCCGATCGGCCGCGAGGCGGCCATCCGCCTGTTCGAGACCGCCTTTGCCTACGACTCCATGGAGGTCGGCCACACCGACTACTCCGTGAAGCCCTGCAAGTTCCTGGCGACGGTCGAGCAGGAGCACATGGAGCTCCTGCAGCAGATCACCATCTTGCCGCTGTTCTACGGCTTCATGCCCAACCTGGGCCTCTACTACCGGCCCGACGGCGCCTACGCCAACCCCTCCGACCTGCTGCCCACAGGCAAGATCGAAGAGGCCCGCCGCACGCAGGAAGAGGCCCTCGAAGCCTGCCAGCAGGACACCATCTGGCTGAGCGAGAAGATGGTCGAGGTGGCCGCCGACGGCATCAACTACGACACCGTCGCCTCTACCGGCGACGCCGAGTTCCTGGCCTCGCTGCGCGCTTGCGAGCACATCACCAAGACCACCGACATGGCGGTCGAGATCGGCATGGCTGCCGAAGTCGTGCTGGGCTTCCACGGTGAGCTCGAATACGACGGCACGCGCCTGGCCGGCCTGTGGCCCCACCAGCAGATGAAGCTGGTCGAGAAGGCGGGCGCGTCGATCTTCGGCCCGGTCGTCAACAACAACTCCAAGAAGTCGTGCGCCTGGAACGTGGCCCGCGCCGTGACCTTCGTCAAGGCCTGCACCGCAGAGGCGACGATCCCCGTGCATCCCAACGTGGGCAACGGCGTCGGCGGCGTGCCGATGTTCGAAGTCTCGCCGCTCGATATGGTCACGCGCGCGAGCGCCGCCATGATCGAGATCGGCAAAGCCGACGGGTTATAGGTGGGTACAGGCGACCCCAACGGCATGGCCATGGCCCATGCGTTGGCCTCGTCGATCGGCGGCATCAAGACTGCTGGAGATCTGGTAGCCAGGATGCAGCTGAAGAAGATGAGGTTGACCGAAGCCAAGGCCTATGTCGCCGACAAGCTGGGCGTCAGCACCTTCGACCTGTCCGACTCGACGCTCATGCGCACGGTCCGCGAAGAGCTCGACATCGGTACGGTCACCGCCGTGCCGGGCGTGGCCAAGGGACTCGAAGCCAAAACGAGGATCGCCGACTTGCTCGACATCAAGATCAACTGCGTCGAGCGGCTCATGCGCAAGACCGGTCTGGTGCGCGACCCCGCGCTCGAGCAGGCGGGACGGCGCTAGATGCGAAAGCCCCTGAGGAGGTCGCCATGAAGAGGAACGCCCACGCCGGGCATCGCGGCTCCGGCGGTCTGAGCCTCAACGTCTTCACCGACGATGAGCTCAGAGACATCCATCTCTCGACGCTCGAGGTGCTGCAGCGCACCGGCGTCTGGGTCGAAGACGACGAAGCTCTCGACGTGTTCGCCGCGGGCGGCGCCGAAGTCGACCGCGCTGAGAAGATCGTGCGCATTCCCGCGCACGTGGTCGAAGACGCCATCCGCTGCGCGCCGCCGACCCTCACCCTGTGCGGCCGCACGCCCGACTCCGATGTGGTGCTCGAGCCGGGCCGCGTCGGCTTCACCAACTTCGGCGAGGGCATCAAGGTCACCGACATGGAGTCGGGCGAGCTGCGCGAGCCCACCAAGCGCGACGTCGCCGACGCCACCCGCCTGATCGACGCCCTGCCCGAGATCGACGTCGTCGAGCGCCCGATCGGCGCCCACGACGTGCCGCAGGACGCGGTGCCGCTGCACAACGCCGAGGCGATCCTCTCGAACACCACCAAACACGTCTTCATCGGGCCCATCAACGGCCGCCTGCTCAAGAAGATCCTCGAGATGGCGGCGGCCGTCGTGGGCGGCGCCGACGCGCTGCGCCGCCGGCCGCTGGTGTCGTTCATCACCTGCCCGGTGAGCCCGCTCAAGCTCGTGCAGGATTGCTGCGAGATCATCATGGGCTCGGCGCGCGCCGGGGCCACGGTCAATGTGCTCAGCATGGCGATGGCCGGCGCTTCGTCGCCGGTGTCCATGTCGGGCACGCTCGTCACCCACAACGCCGAGGTGCTCGCCGGCATCACGCTGGCGCAGCTCACCAAGCGCGGCGCTCCGGTGGTCTACGGCAGCTCGACCACGGCCATGGACCTGCGCCTGGCGTCGGCGTCGGTGGGCAGCCCCGAGTGCGGGCTGATCAACGCCGCCGTGGCCCAGATGGCGCGCTTCTACCTGCTGCCGAGTTGGGTGGCTGGTGCGTAGGGCGACGCCAAACTCGGTGACGCGCAGTCCGGTCACGAGAAGACTCTCACAGGCTTACTCCCAGCGTTGGCAGGGGCCAACCTGATCTATGGCCTGGGGATGCTCGAGTCGGGCGTCACTTTCGATTACGGTCAGCTTCTCATGGATTGTGAGTTCGCGCGGCTGATCAAGTTCACCATCGGCGGCATTCCGGTGACCGACGAGCTGCTCATGACCGACGACATCCACGCGGTGGGGTCGAGCGGCGACTTCTTGAGCCTCGACAGCACCTACAAGTACATGCGCGCCCAGTCCAAGCCCAAGCTCATCGACCGCCGCGTGCGCGAAGAGTGGGCGGCGGGGGGCAGCACCGACCTTCACGAGAGGGCCACGGACGAGGCCCGCAGGCTGCTCGAGACCTATGCGCCCGAGCCGCTGTCGCCCGAGGTGCTGGCGGCGCTGCGCGACATCGTCGAGACCACCGAGAAAGAGCTCGGCATCGAACCGGCTCAGGTCGCCTTCTAAAGGGCAGGCCGGAGACCGCGCGACTTATAACGAGAGGACGACCATGGCAGATAGTTACGCATTGCTTCAGGAAGCGATCATCGCCGGCGACGGCGACCGGGCCCGCGAGCTCGCCCAGCGGCTGCTCGACGACGGCGTCAGTGCCCGCGAGATCCTGGATGCCGGCCTGGTGCCCGGAATGGACATCGTCGGCAAGCGCATGCGCGAGGGCGAGTGCTTCATTCCCGAGGTGCTGCTCAGCGCGCGCACCATGCAGGGCGCCCTCGAGCTCCTCAAGCCCCGTCTCGCCGAAGGCGACTCGGGCAACCTGGGCACCATCGTCATCGGCACCGTCGAGGGCGACGTGCACGACATCGGCAAGAACCTCGTCGCCATGATGCTCGAAGGCGCGGGCTTTGTCGTGATCAACCTGGGCACGGGCATCACGCCGGCGCAGTTCGTGGCTGCCGTCAAAGAGAACAAGCCCGAGCTGCTCGGCATGAGCGGGCTGCTCACCACGACCATCCCGAAGATGGGCGACACGGTCAAGCTGCTTGAAGCCGAGGGCCTGCGCGAGGGCGTGAAGGTCGTCTGCGGCGGCGCTCCGGTCACCCAGGCGTTCGTCGATTCCATCGGCGCCGACGGCTACGGCACCAACGCCGCCGCCGCCGTCGAGCTCGCCAAGCAGCTGGTCCAATAGCTAAGGAGCGCACATGACGGCCAACCGAGACGAGCTCATCCAAGAGGCAATCGATTCGATCGTCAACTACG
>Ga0181517_10004798_pt1 | contig 12133 bp, 11 predicted proteins | sample PEATcosm2014_Bin_31_FD_119748 | JGI IMG/M metagenome (GOLD analysis project Ga0181517, IMG submission 119748) | Peatland microbial communities from MTU Mesocosm Facility, Houghton, MI, USA - PEATcosm2014_Bin01_30_metaG | ecosystem: Environmental > Terrestrial > Soil > Wetlands > Peat | place... | reverse complement strand
GGGTTGATTATGTGTTTCCGATTCTATAGTGTTTAGGGTTGAAATATAATTCTTCCGATGTGAAAAATCCGAAACCTTCATAGACGCAACATTGCTTTTCTGTTTATGCAAATAAAAGGAAAACAGGGCATAACCACATTAGCTTTCCGGTTCTGTTGCGTTTGCGGTTGATTTGATAAAATCAACGAGGTAGAGAATTGGCAATCAACCGTAAACACAACCGCGCTAGGGTTGCTATGGTTTTCACTTTCACGGTCGGGTCGCTAGATTTATGGTAGGAGATATGTAATAAGGGTGTGTTGAATAAAAATCCGGGGATATTGGAATAATTCAAAGAGGATCGTGATAGTATTGAGCGAATCAATTGTTGAAATACATTTTCCAAAACTCAATCATTTCTGGATGGATGCCGGGTTACTTGGCCTTCACAGGATCGCACAAAAAGAACAATCCAAAGAATCCGGTGTGGAGATTATCCTTGATGATACCGGCGTTTCTTTCAAAGGATCGGAAAAAAAGGTCCAGTCATTTCTGCAAAAAACGTACGATCGATTGCTCAAGGATTATTACAATACTTCTTCACAAAGTCAGAAAGAGAAAAATGCGGGCTTCTATTACGATACAGAAAAGAAACAGTTCATTCGTTTCCCAAAAGTCAAACCGATGGGTATTGCGGGACTCGTGAAAATTTCCGGACAGAGTTATAAAAATAAAGGTGTTGCAAAATTTGAAAAATCTAAAGAATCACAAAAGAACTCGCAGTATCCACAACTTGAAGAAAAATATTCCTCCCTTCAGGATCGTTTTGAAAAATTCTTGGCGGATACAAAATTAAAACCCGGTGCATCGTTACTCCTTGATGGAGAAAATATAATTTCCCCCTCAATCCATTTAGAGAAAATTTCTGGCAAACCAAAAGGTCGTTGTTTCATGTGTGGTCAAGAGACCCATTCTCTAAATGAAATTGGAAGTACAATCTTTCCATTTATTACGGGCTCTTCAGGTGTACTATCATTTAACAGTCTCGGAGGCAGCGCAGAGAAAGTCTGCTGGAAATGCGACTTTATCGGAAAATTTGTTCCGGTAACAGGTTTTTACAGTATGAATAAGGACATCTATCACATTTATTTCCCGTATTCCGCAAGTCTCGAAAAAATGAACGATGTGTTCAGAAGTCTGGAAACCAGCAAAATCGATGATCCTACGTTCCTGCGGAATTTTGAGAACCGGCTTGGGGGATATTTCCAGAAACCCTACGAGCAGTTTTTCACATTCCTGTACTCGCTCTATCGTGTAGTCATGACAAAGAAAGTCTCCGCAGCCACGGATACAGATAAGGAATACGAACTTGATTACGAAAAACTCTTCGAAGTTAACCTGAACAGAACCCCTCTTGATTTTGTTGTTATGTATACTGAATCTCTCGGAGATGCCCAGATGGGAAAGATTATCTGGTCTTTCCAGGAATCGGTGTATATTTTCCGGTTATTTGACTATCTTGAACGGAACAAACTAGATCTGAAAAAAGTCATGACGTTACTTGTTGATTTCGATCAACCAAAAACTGAGAGTAAAACAATTCTTCGAAACCGGGTTTGTGAAAATATCCTGAAAAAAAAGAGCGTTGTCGATCTGATTGAGCAGCACGTATTCAGGATTAACAAATCCAAAACCCAGTACATCAGATCCTTGTATGATTTTGTGATTTTATATGAGAAAATTATCAGAGAAGGTGGAAGTACCATGGATCAGGAAACAATTGACATTGCAGTAAGTGTAGGAAAGACGGTCGGGATGAGTATCGCACCGAGCGGCAAGAAAGGCAAAGGAGATCTATTCCGGTTGAGAAAAACAAGAAAACCTGAAGATTTTCTGAATGAGATCAATCGCATCCAGATGAAGTATGGTACAAAAGTGAGCGCGGATCTGTATAACAAGGGGCAGAAAATGGAAGAAAATTTCAATGAGTTCAAGCAGTTCTGTATGATCGCGGCTTTGAACACCTTCAATGCAGGAAACCCGGCACCGATTGAATCTGGAAGCAAATCCAAAGCGGAGGCAACACCATGAAATCAGCAAAGGCATTAACGTTGACATATCTGACACCAGTATCTTTTGCATCATTGAACGGTTCAGATAAGGAAGCGGATAACATTTCGAGTATCAAGAAGATCAAAGTCGGAAAAGAAGAATATCCCTATGTATCGTCACAGGCAGTGCGAAGGGCATTGAGAAACCAGCTCGAAGTATTGGGACGCACACTCTCTGAAGGGGAAGCGGCAAAAATTAAAAAAGGAGCTGCCACTACCAAACAGGAACCCGACAATTATATCGATGACGATCTCTTCGGGTACATGGGTACTGAAGAAGCTGCTGAAGGGAAAAAAGGTAAAGCGACCAAGCGCACATCGGTCGTCCGTGTTTCACCCCTTGTTGCGCTCAATCCTTACCTGGGTGATCTTGATTTTGGCACCAATTATATGGCGACAAAAGCCGGCGGGGATCCTAACATTTTTGAGACTGAGATCCATTCGGGACTTTATCGTGGATCGATTCTTGTCGAACTTGATCGCGTCGGATCTGGTGATGGATTTGATAAGGATCTGAACAACAAAGAGAAAGCCCAGCGGGTAAAGGACCTGCTCAACGCGACAAAAAACCTTTGGGCATCCGGACGCCAGAGCCGGTTTTTGGCCGATATCGCACCGAAATTCGTAGCGGCTTCGATGCTGAAGACGAAAAATCCGATTTTTCTTGAGAGCATTCAGGTAGAGGGAAAGAAGCTCAATACCAGCATGATCAAGGAAACCCTCAAGGATTACAACAAGGAAGTCGTTGCATCAACAATAGGTGTCCGCCAGGGATTTTTTGAAGGAACTATCGAGGGTTCAAAATCCATTGGTGATGCGTTCGATGAAATGGCAAAGTGGGTTGATGAGTATTACTCCTGATTAAGGGAGTGAGCATGTTCTCTTTCTCAATCACGGCAAAGGCGATAACGGCATCCTTCAGAGTCCCCGAGACGCACACGTTTCACCAGACTCTACCCCTGCCCCCAAAAACGGCCATTGTTGGCATGATCGGTGCGGCATTGGGAAAACGTCTGGATGAGGCATTCGTGTTTGTTGAGCAGAACCATATCCTTGTCAGCGTGTATGGCACTCATGAAGGCCTCATGAAAGATCTGTGGAATTATCGGAAACTGACGGGAAAAGAAAAATCATTCACGCAAGAAGATATCAAGAGTCGTCGCCAGTATAGTATTCTGATCCGTGAGTTCCTCTTCTCCAATGATTTCACGTTTTTCTTTGCTGCAGAAAAACCGGAACCTCTCCAACAATTAAAAAAGGCATTTGGTTCCCCATATTACGCGCTCACTGCTGGAAACAGCGATGATCTTCTAAAAATATGTACGATTTCCGATCTCAGGGAAATTCAACCGGAGAAAATTTGCCGGTTTGAAAATACCGTCCTCCCCGGGGATATCTCCAGATCCTATAAACATGACATTGATCTGAGATCGGTACCGATCACACAGACACTCTATACTCCGCTGGTTTATCTTCTGCCGACAAAATTTGAGTTCAAAGGAGAAGAACGCCGAGTCATCGAACGGAAACCTTTCACATTCATTAGTACACCGGTTACACTATCAAACGCATTTGATGGGTATTGCATGGATGGCAAAGCGGTTGTCTTTCAATGACCCCCACTATTTTTTGGGCCAAACCTGATCAAACCTATGAAGAGCACATCAGGGCCGCATATGCTGCGTGGGAATCTACGGTTTCTGCGAAACGGAATCTGATCCAACGACTCGGCAAACTGTATGGATTCAGTGAAGAACGGTTTTTAAAAAGTTCACTCCTTACGGTAGTTCTTCATGATATTGGTAAGAATATCGAGCCTTTCCAGCAGATGATGCGGGCAAAAAAAAAAGGGAAAAGTTTTGATTACCGGGAAAACTACCGGCACGAACTGGAATCATATTGTTTTGTTTTTCGGGGCGCGATGGCATTGACCTCTCAAGAGGGTGGACCCCTTATCGGGAAATTGCCCCTTGAAGCACTTGCAGTATTGGGGCATCATAAAAAAATTGATCCGTCTCTGGATTCATTTCATCGGGAAAGCGTGAGCGCAAAACCCCCTATCTGCGAAGAGGGAATGAATCTCGCACTTACACTTGCCGTACAGATCTTCCAGAGCGAAGGCTACCAGTTTCCAGAAATTCCGGTTCATGAATATGACCCGTATAAAGAAGTAAGCAAACTCATCGGTTACGAGGGAATTTTCACAAAAATTTATGATAGGGAATCGGATCACGACGCCATCCGGTCAACCTATTCTTTGTTAAAAGCAATTCTGCACTACTCCGATTGGCTGGGCTCTTCAGGAAAAGAATTGCCCTACTCGGTAAAACTTGATGCCGATCAATTGTTCAAAGAGATCGAACAACGGTGTGCCGCAAAACAGATCGCCTTTACCCAGTTACGGCCATTCCAGCAGCAGTGTGCCGATACGAAAGGAAACATCATTGCGGTTGCCCCAACCGGGAGTGGAAAGACGGAGGCTGCACTTTTCTGGGCACTGAATAATATCCGCGAGATGCAGGATGCAAAACTCATCTATCTTTTGCCGACGATGGTAACTGCCAATAGCATTTTCCTGAGACTGGAAGAGTATTTCGGTAAAGGGAATGTGGGATTGTCACATTCAACGGCCACGTTCCTGCGCGAGAATGAAGAAGAAAATCCCCGGGAAAGAATGGTTCTCTTTGACAAATCCTTTATCAAACCGGCAACAGTTGCAACGGTTGATCAATTATTGACTGCCGGATTTAATACTGGTAAATGGACCCTTATCGAAGCGAATGCTGCAAACAGTGTCGTGATCATTGATGAGATTCACTCATACGATCCCTGGACGCTCGGGCTCATCATCGAATCCCTAAAGCATTTCTCAAAACTGGGAACCCGGTTCATGCTGATGAGTGCCACATTGCCCCGCTACCTGACTGAATTATTCACCCGCTCGCTTCCCGATGTAACGGTAATTCGGGATGAAACGCTACTCTCTTCCTGTCGGAATCAGTATCAGACGTTTGACAAATCTATCGATGATGCTGTCGCGGAAATTGAAGCTGAAGTTGTGAGGGGTAAAAAAACCCTGGTTGTCGTAAACAATGTGGCAAAATGCCAGGAACTGTACAAAAAACTCGGACATCTCAACCCACTTTGTTATCACTCGAAATTTACGTTCGACGACCGGAGAACGAAAGAGGAACATATTGACGATGCTAAACTATTGATAGCAACGCAGGTTGTTGAGGTCTCACTGGATATCGATTTCGATGTCATGTTTACTGAGTGTGCACCCCCTGACGCTCTCATCCAGCGGGCCGGCCGGGTCAACAGGAGACGGGTTAAAACGGGCAGTCGGATACTTATTTTCCTGCCATCAAAAACGTCTGAAAAAATATATGATCCCGATTCAACCGGGTTACTGGAAAAATCGTTTGAAAAATTTAAAAAATCCCGCCCGGATCTAACCGAATCAGATCTGATCTCTATTGTCGAAGAAGTTTACATCGGGCGGGATATCGAGCAATCTGAAATTTTTGTCGACGCAAGCAGACAATACGCAGAGATTCAGGATGCTCTAATGGAAATCTTTGATAATCCGAATAAATTTGAGGATAAGATCAAGACCCGCAAGGAGGAATATCTTCAGGTTCCGGTTATTCCCCTGCAATTCAGAGATCTGATTACTTCTCTGGACATTTCCCCATCAAAACGTCGTTTGTATGAAGTGAAGATGCCCTACTGGTATGTACGGAAGCACAAAGAAGTGCATGACGAGATCATGTTTTGCAAAATGAAATACGATTCTGATATCGGTGCATCATTTGCTGATGACACGCAAGTTTCGAGTTTGATCATATGATCCTCCACACCTTCACCCTGACCCTCGGCTCGACCCGTCCAATCCACGGCACCGCCCCGGAACTGCGCGGGTTCTTCGCCACGAAATTTACCGAGTACAACGAACTCCACCAGCATGACGCGGACAAATTCATCTACCGGTACCCGGTCGTCCAGTACAAGATGATCAAAGATGTTCCCACCGTCATCGGCATCAACGAAGGCGCAGATGTCCTTAAAAAGATCTACGATGAGTATCAGGAAATCCGGCTGGGTGCGAACACCTATCAGATAGTCGAGCGCGGCATCGCACTCAAAGACGAAGAGTTCGGGATCTCGGATATGATCCGGTCGTACGAGTTTGCGACGCCGTGGCTCGCGCTCAACCAAGAGAATTACAAGAGGTTTTACACACTCAAGGGAAAAGAGGAGCGGGACGAATTTGTCCTGAAGATCTTGATCGGCAACATCATCTCCATGTCAAAATCGCTGGGATACGAGGTACCTGCGCAGATCAAATGCGATACGAATCTCCATTTCCAGAAAGACCGGCTCAAGGATGTCAGCGTCATGACCTTCACCGGGAAATTCCACGTAAATTTCCAGATCCCCGATTATCTTGGCATCGGAAAATCCGTCTCGCGCGGGTTTGGGGCAGTAAAGCAACTCACATTGGAGAACGAAAAGGTCTGAATCATGCAGCTGGTCATCAATACCCGGGGTGCGTTTCTCAAAAAGGAAAAGAACTGTTTCCTGGTCAAGAACGACGAAAAGATCGTGGAAGTCTCCGCTGACAAGATCGACAGCATCCTCATCACGACCTCTGCGACCATTACGACCGATGCTATCGAGTTCGCGGTCGAGAACAACATCGACATCATCTTCCTTGATTATCATGGCAACCCGTTCGGGCGCGTGTGGCACTCAAAACTCGGGAGCACCACGCTTATCCGCCGCCGACAGCTCGAAGCCGAATCCGCCGACACCGGGTTCTATCTCGCCCGGGGCTGGATCGCGACAAAGATCCAGAACCAGATCGATCTTTTAAAAGACCTCAAGAAGAACCGTCCCGACCAGAAAGACCCACTCGACATCTCTATAGCAAAGATCGAAACCCTGTACGAAACGCTCCTTGCCATGAAAGGCTCGCTTGATTTTAAGCGCGGCTCGATCATGGGGGTCGAGGGCATGGCATCATCCGCCTACTTCGATGCGATAGCCGGCGTCATGCCCGAGCAGTGGAGGTTCAAGGGCCGGAGCCGGGACCCGGCAAAGGACGCCTTCAACTGTCTGCTCAATTACGGGTACGGCGTGCTGTATTCACAGGTAGAACGAGCGTGCATTATCGCGGGGCTCGATCCGTACGTGGGGTTCCTGCATACCGACAATTACAACAAGCGTTCGTTCGTGTTCGATCTCATCGAACTGTTCCGGGTTCACGCTGACCGGACCGTAGTGAACCTATTCTCAAAAAAGCAGGTGACTCCGGCATTCTTTGACCCGGTGCCGGGCGGGCTGTACATGAACAAGGAGGGAAAGGCCCTCCTCATTGGGGCGCTCAACGAGATGCTCGACCGCGAGATCGAGTACCATGGCCGCAACGTGAAGATCAGGAACACGATCCAGATGGAGTGCCACCGTATCGCAAACGGGCTGATCAAATCCGGGTAGGGGAGAGAGAAATGACGATGGTCTGGGTGGTGTATGATATCGCAAAGAACCGGGCGAGGAGCCATGTGTCGCGGATTTGCCAGGACAAAGGGTTGTACCGCGTGCAGAAGAGCGTGTTTCTGGGGAATCTGAATGCAAACGAACGGGATTCTCTCGCGCTGGAATGCGAGCAGGAGATCGATCCCAAGGTCGATTCGGTCTACGTGTTCCCGATGGATGACGACTCATTCAGGAAAGTAAAACTGCTCGGGCAAGCGTTCGACCGAAAACTGGTGAGCGACGAACTGCTCACGAAATTTTTCTGACATGTATGGCAGATAGCGAAACGATCATCACAATCTCCGATGTGCTTGAGTACCTGTTCTGTCCGCGGTTCATCTACTACATGCACTGCCTTGATATCCCTCAGCACGAGGAGTCGCGGTTCAAGGTGATGAAAGGACGGGAAGTTCATGAGAAGAAACTGATCACGAACCCGGATTACTTGAGAAAAAAACTGGGCGTCGTAAAGAAAGAGATGAATGTCTTTGTAGCGTCAAAGCAGCACCATATCAAGGGTATCATTGACGAGGTTCTTATTCTTGATGATGGTACTGCGGCCCCGTTCGAGTACAAGTACGCGGAGTTCACGGATACGATCTTCCCGACCTACAAGTACCAACTGGTACTCCACGCGATCATGATCAAGGAAAATTATAATCTCGATGTGAAACGGGGTTTCATCTGCTTTACCCGAAGCAACAACCATATCGAAACGCTTGAGTTCACCCCACACGATTTCGAACGAGGCATTGAGATTGTTAACGAGGTCCTGGAGATCATCGACAAAGGATTTTATCCGACAAAGAGCAAATACAAAAACAAGTGTATTGACTGCTGTTATGGCACAATCTGCACCTGATTCTTATCTTTAAATAGGAATCAATACTTTTGCATGAAGAAATTCATGCGGGAAATCTGAGCATTTTAATTGAGATATAGCCGAAAAGGGCCGAAATTAGGCGGTCTTCGAGGGAAACATCCAAGAGAACAAGGATTGAAACTTATCAATGTCTATAGAATCAATTGATATATCAAAAGACTTCGAGGGAAACATCCAAGAGAACAAGGATTGAAACAACCTACTATACAAAATACAATTCCGAATATAATACTTCGAGGGAAACATCCAAGAGAACAAGGATTGAAACTAGTATCATATTCTGCGTTCACAAATCCAACACACTTCGAGGGAAACATCCAAGAGAACAAGGATTGAAACTGATAGGTGGAAATTAAGCATACAGATTTTTTGTACTTCGAGGGAAACATCCAAGAGAACAAGGATTGAAACAAATAGAATCGGATTGCTAATTGAAGCAATTTGGGTCTTCGAGGGAAACATCCAAGAGAACAAGGATTGAAACGCACTACAATTAATGCCAGTATGGACATTTTTTGCAGCTTCGAGGGAAACATCCAAGAGAACAAGGATTGAAACTTTGTGGGAGTTAGTGGAGGGGTTGATTTATGAACTTCGAGGGAAACATCCAAGAGAACAAGGATTGAAACATAAATAATTTCCATCTCCATAATTCCATAGATGTCTTCGAGGGAAACATCCAAGAGAACAAGGATTGAAACTCCATACAATATATACGGTGGTAATGGCGGATCTACACTTCGAGGGAAACATCCAAGAGAACAAGGATTGAAACGCGTCCGCCACTGCCTTCTGCTGATTCACAGGCATCCTTCGAGGGAAACATCCAAGAGAACAAGGATTGAAACTTTACCCGTTTTATGGCATTCAATATTTTTTGTTTTACTTCGAGGGAAACATCCAAGAGAACAAGGATTGAAACTATACGACCATATAATTGGTGTTACCTGATACTTGACTTCGAGGGAAACATCCAAGAGAACAAGGATTGAAACTCAAGTTTGGCTAAATCTTAATGGGTGGAAAAATTACTTCGAGGGAAACATCCAAGAGAACAAGGATTGAAACTGGCTACAACGGGATATTCACACCTAACCTGACTTCTTCGAGGGAAACATCCAAGAGAACAAGGATTGAAACTGGGAAGAAACGGGAATGAAGCGAGAGCACAATTACTTCGAGGGAAACATCCAAGAGAACAAGGATTGAAACTCTTCGTTCGTGATGAGATCATCATTTTCAAGCGCTTCGAGGGAAACATCCAAGAGAACAAGGATTGAAACTTCTGCATCTTAACCAGACGGGAATTTATCCGTTCTTCGAGGGAAACATCCAAGAGAACAAGGATTGAAACCTGTTTCACTCAAAATTTCACCTCCTTAAAGCCACTGCTTCGAGGGAAACATCCAAGAGAACAAGGATTGAAACGTCCTAATAATAAAACATCAAGGCCCCAATTTGGAATCCAGGAAATAGACTTCGAGGGAAACATCCAAGAGAACAAGGATTGAAACTCTTGCTTTGAATCTTATCGAAAAAAATAACCGGTGCTTCGAGGGAAACATCCAAGAGAACAAGGATTGAAACCAGTAGAATCATAGGCTACTGCATATGGGTATCCACCACTTCGAGGGAAACATCCAAGAGAACAAGGATTGAAACCACGCTTGACATAGCGACGTTGACAATGTTGCCTGACTTCGAGGGAAACATCCAAGAGAACAAGGATTGAAACCACTTGAACCCGTATCAAGCAATAAACGCGGATTCCTTCGAGGGAAACATCCAAGAGAACAAGGATTGAAACACAGCCGGGTGAACGGAAGCCGCAGTAGCAGTATCTTCGAGGGAAACATCCAAGAGAACAAGGATTGAAACTGCAAAAACGAACGTCTTCCGTGAAAATGGAAAGCCTTCGAGGGAAACATCCAAGAGAACAAGGATTGAAACTTGTCCGGACAATTGCTGAGGAATTTGAACGAGACTTCGAGGGAAACATCCAAGAGAACAAGGATTGAAACTGCGACCGGGTCATGGACTCCGGTACTCCAATTCGCTTCGAGGGAAACATCCAAGAGAACAAGGATTGAAACTAATACGCCCAAGTGCTATTTGGATATCGCATAAACTTCGAGGGAAACATCCAAGAGAACAAGGATTGAAACTGTCGTCGTATCTTGTACAAATTCAATAGTCCACTCGAAACTTCGAGGGAAACATCCAAGAGAACAAGGATTGAAACGGGTGTTACCAGTATATAAATTATCAACACTAAATCTTCGAGGGAAACATCCAAGAGAACAAGGATTGAAACATAAATTCCTGTTCCCGCTCAATTTGAGCAACACGGCTTCGAGGGAAACATCCAAGAGAACAAGGGTTGAGACTCCGGGGCGATGTTCAGATCCTCTTACTAGGAGATCTTTCAGATTTTTTCCTTAAATTCAAATTTAGGAAAGATAATAAAGTCTTGGCCTGTTTTCCTTTTATTTGCATAAATGGAATAGACGGTTCTGTTGCGTCTGCGGTTGATGACTAATATTTCACCTTGTCGAAACTCTCTAATCAACCATCAACGCAACAGCATTATTTTCCTTTAGTAAAACAATGAATTTATAATGTTATTATTCTAATATACCATTATTAGGATTGTTTTATATGATTAAAGATAAATTAATAGTTTTTGTTTCTTGTTTCATCGGATTATTATTTTTAGCTGTTTCGGCATCTGCCGACCCTTTGCCATATCCAGTTTTCACAAGTATATACACTCCAGAATATGCAATAAATTTTTTACTTGCACTTATCACAACATGTGTTATCGAGATTCCAATTCTTTTTGGTCTGATCAGATTAGTATTCCATGATAAACAACATTCACGAAATGACATTATTTTTACCGGATTTCTTTGTAATGTTGTATCTTTACCGTATCTGTGGTTTGTAATACCTATTTCATATCCGTTTGGTATTATTTACGGTGAAGTTTTTGTTATTATCATCGAATCAATAATCCTGATTAAAGTCCTTAAACTGAACCCCAAGGTCGCAATAATCTGTTCGATAATTATGAATGTTACGTCATTTATAATCGGCACGGCTGTTTTAAACCTATATCCATATTGAATTTAACGGAGAATTGAACCATGACTATTAGAGTACTGCTAAGGAGAATTAGACTATCTAAAAGAAGAACCCAGCGCCTCGAACATCAAGGCAGTTTGCGCCGGCCGGGACGCTAGCACCAATTGAAGGATTTAATAGAGAAGAGATTTGGACTTGAAAAGTTTGACTCCCCGGCCAAAATTTGATCTTTTTCCTTTTATTTACATAAACAGAAAAGAGAATCTACTAGGATCATGGGATTTTGGTATAATTCTTGTAAATCATTATAAAATTAAATTTGTCTTTTATCTGATTTTTCTACGAAATTCAACGACCTGTACTGTTAACTCGTTGGAGAATGGAAAGATGTGTTAATAATAGGGGATATTTGGGCTCTGTAGAAAACCTATTTTTATGAAGTAACAACTGACCACAAAAGCTAAGGTACGGTGCCTCCTTACCTTATTATGCGAATAACAATCAAGGAGGCAAAATAATGTCAGCAAACCGGTAT
>Ga0181517_10004794_pt1 | contig 12143 bp, 10 predicted proteins | sample PEATcosm2014_Bin_31_FD_119748 | JGI IMG/M metagenome (GOLD analysis project Ga0181517, IMG submission 119748) | Peatland microbial communities from MTU Mesocosm Facility, Houghton, MI, USA - PEATcosm2014_Bin01_30_metaG | ecosystem: Environmental > Terrestrial > Soil > Wetlands > Peat | place... | reverse complement strand
GCTGGTATCCCGATTATGTCGATCCGGACGACTACACCGCCGCTTTCGCCCAGACCGATGCCTCCGCCGGCGAGGGCATCTTCTTCTCGAACAAGGATTGGGATGCGCTCTTCCTCAAGGAAGAGAACACGCCCGACCCGAAAGTCCGACAGCAGCTCTTCGAGCAGGTCCAGAAGTGGTGGACCGATGAAGTGCCCTGCGCCCCCATCTTCCAGGGGAACCTCTATGTCCTCACGCAGAAGAACGTGACCGGAGTCAAGATCGGCGCGCCGCTGATCTTCCGGTACGACTCGTTGACGTTCAAAAAGTGATCGGGCGAGAGGCCAGCTAAGCGGGGAGGAGCCGTTCGATTGGCTCGAACGGCTCCTCTTCTTTACCGATCCGCCCCAAGCTCCCGGCAGAAGGCACTGATGAGACGTATCCTCAAGTATCTCGTTGCTCGGCTCCTACTGATGATCCCGATGCTCTTCGTCCTCCTGACCCTGGTCTTCGTCGTCCTGCGGGTCATGCCCGGCGATCCCGTATCGGCGATGCTCGGAGGCCACGCCCCCGAGAAGGTCATCCAGGAAAAGAAGAAAGAGCTGGGGCTGGACAAGCCGATCAGCCTCCAATACCTGGATTACCTCGGCCAGCTCGCCCGCTTCGACTTCGGCAAGTCGATGATCCTGGAAGAACGGGTGTCGAAGCCCATACTCGACAAGCTCCCCGCCACGATAGAGCTCACCGTCTGCGGTCTTCTCATCTGCCTGAGCATCGGCGTCCCGCTCGGCGTGCGAGCCGCCCGCCGGAGAAGGAGCGGCCACGATTTCGGGATTCGTCTCTATGCGAACGTCGTATACTGCATCCCTGTCTTCTGGATGGGCCTCATGCTCCAGATGATCTTCGGAGTCTTCTTCAACCTTTTTCCAATCTCCGGACGGGTAGGGAGCCGCGTGATCTCCGGAGAATTCGACAAAACCGGGTTCTACGTCCTCGACACTCTGTTGTCCGGGAAATTCCTGGCCCTCGGAGACGTGCTTTACCACCTCGCGCTTCCCGCCGTGACTCTCGGCATCGTCCTCTCGGGCGTATTCGTCAGGCTTACGCGCGCGAACATGCTGGACGTCCTCAAATCGGATTTCGTGCTGGCCAGCCGGGCGCGCGGAGTGCCGGAGCGCGACGTCGTCTACAAGCACGCGCTCAAGAACGCGCTCATCCCCATCATTACCATGCTCGGGCTCCAGTTCAGCACCCTCCTAGCCAACGCTATCCTGACCGAGACCACTTTCTCGTGGCCTGGCATGGGTCGCCTCCTGCTGGAGCGCATCGAGCTTCGAGATTACCCGACCGTACAGGGGATCATAGTGGTCTACGCCTTCATCGTGAGCCTAGTCTCGCTCCTCGTCGATATCGTCTACGCGGTCATCGATCCGCGGGTCAGGCTTTAGGAGAGCGCCGATGGACAAAGCGCAGCTCGACGTTCGGCCCGAGGCCGCGAGGTTCTCGCCGGCGGCCGGCCTGGCCAGGCTCTTCGGCCGCTTCTCCGCGGCGGCCCGAAGGTACAGGATCGAGTGGTGGATCCTGGTGGCCGGGGTCTTCGTGATCGGCTTCATCGCCTTCATGACCCTTTTCCCCGGAATCTTTACCGTCTACAGCCCCTTGGACCAGAACGCAGGAACGCAGCTGGCCAAGCCGAGCGCCGGGCATGTCATGGGGATCGATAACCTGGGCCGCGACATCGGCGCTCGCGTAGTTTACGGGGCGAGGACGATCCTCGGAGTGGCGATAGCGGCCGCGCTGCTGTCGGCCTTTATCGGCATTCCCCTCGGCCTCGTTTCGGGCTTCGCCGGCAACTGGCTCGACAAGGTGCTCTCGCTGGTCATGGACTCGGTCTATTCCTTCCCGGGGCTCATACTCGCGATCGCCTTCGCTGCCATGCTGGGTCCGGGCGTGATCAACATCACGCTGGCCGTGTCCGTCGTCTACATTCCGACCTATTTCCGCCTGGTGCGCGGTCAGACACTCTCGATAAAAGAGGAGCTCTATGTCGAGGCGGCGCGGTCCATCGGCGCCAGCCGCGGCGTCATACTCGCCAAGTACATCTTCCCGAACGTCATCGCGACGGTGGTGGTCGTGTTCTCGCTCAATATCGCCGACGCCATCATGACCGAGGCGGCCCTGTCCTATATCGGTCTCGGGCTCCCGGCGGGCATCCCGGACTGGGGCATGGACCTCGCCATGGGCAAGAAATTCCTCCCTTCGGGCGTCTGGTGGATGATCACCTATCCGGGGATGATGATCATGATGCTCGCCCTAGGCTTCACGATGCTCGGGGAGGGTCTCTCCGAGATCCTCAATCCGAGGCTCCAGGAGTATTGATGACGGCATACGAATCGGGCGATCCCATCCTGGAGATAAAGGATCTTTCGATCGCCTACCCCATCTCGATCGGCACGGTGCGCGCCGTCGAGAACGTCTCGCTCTCGGTCCGCAAGGGCGAGGTGCTCGGCATCGTCGGCGAGTCGGGATGCGGGAAATCCACCCTCGGCTTGTCGATCCTGAAGCTCATGAAGCCTCCTGGAAGGATACTTTCGGGTAGCATCATGTATAAGGGACTCGACATCCTCTCGATGGGCGAAAAGGCGCTGCTCGACCTTCGGGGCAGGAACATCGCGATGATCTTCCAGAACCCCCTCACGTCCCTCGACCCTCTGGTCACCGTGAAGGATCACTTCATCGAGGCGATCCGGGTCCATGAGCCGGAAGTCCGGAGGAAGGACGGAGTCGCGAGGGCCGAGGCGATACTCGCCGACCTGGGCATCGAGGCTCGCAGGCTCTCGGAGTACCCGTACCAGCTCTCGGGGGGGATGCGGCAGCGGATCATGATCGGTCTCGCCCTCATCCTCCATCCCGATATCCTCCTCGCCGACGAGCCGACGACCGCTCTCGACGTGATCGTCGAGGCCGGCTTCACCGAGCTTCTCATCAAGCTCAAGCGCCAGTACGACCTGACGGTCCTTTTGATATCGCATAACCTGGGCCTCGTCGCCGAGATGGCCGACAGGATCGCGGTGATGTACGGCGGGCGTATCGTCGAGCTGGCCCCGGTCGAGGACATCTTCTCGAGGCCGCTCCACCCCTATACCCGCGGCCTCATGGCCTGCGTGCCCAATATCCTCCTCGAACAGAAGGAGCTTCTCGCGATGCCCGCAAGCCCCCCCGACCTGGTGGACGCGCCCGCGGGCTGCCCCTTCGCGCCCCGCTGCCCCGAGGCCATGGATATCTGCAGGATCAAGACTCCGACTCTCGCCAGCTACGGCGGGCCGAGGGCCGCGTGCTGGCTGTACGAAAGGAACCCGTGAAATGCCTACCCTGATCAAGGCGGAGCATCTCGTCAAGGATTTTCCCGTCAAAGGCGCATTTCTTGGGAAGAAGCGAAAATTCGTGCACGCGGTCGACGACGTCGATATCTCCATCGAGGAAGGCGAGGTGCTCGGCCTGGCCGGCGAGTCGGGCTCGGGCAAATCGACGACCGGACGCCTCCTCATCCGCCTCGTGGAGCCGAGCTCGGGCAGGATCGAATATCGCGGCCGGGATATCACCGGATATCCGAAGCGCGAGCTCGAGGCCCTCAGGGCGAAAGTCCAGATGATCTTCCAGGACCCCGTGAGCTCGCTCTCGCCCCGGATGAGCGTGGGCGAGGCGATCGGGCACCCGCTCGCGATACACGGCATGCGCGACAAGGCGATGCGGAAGGCCGCCGTCATCGGCATGATGGAGAAGGTCGGCCTCTCGCCCGCCGAATACCTTTACCGCAAGTACCCGCACCAGCTCTCGGGCGGGCAAAGCCAGCGCGTCGTGATTGCGCGGGCGCTCGTGACGAGGCCCGATTTCGTCGTCGCCGACGAGCCCATAGCGATGGCCGACGTCTCGGTTCGCGCCCTCATCCTCCAGCTCATGCGCCAGCTCAAGGAGGAGATGGGGCTCACCTATCTCTTCATCACTCACGACCTCGCCACCGCCAAGTACCTCTGCGACAGAGTGGCCATCATGTATCTGGGGAGGATCGTCGAGCTGGCCACGCGCGACGAGCTCTTTGCCCGCCCGCACCACCCCTATACGAAGGCCCTCCTCGCCGCCGTGCCGATCCCCGATCCTGCGGCGCGCAAGCCCAAGAACCTGCCTACGGGCGAGATACCGAGCGCCATCGACCCGCCCTCCGGCTGCCATTTCCACCCTCGCTGCCCCTACGCCATGCCGGCGTGCTCGCTCTCGCGGCCGCCCTTGAAAGACCTGGGCGCGAAGCACCTCTCGGCCTGCATACTCGAGTAGAGGCCGCGGTGAGAGCATGGAATTCGGCCGCCGCGGCATCGGCCCTGATCCTGGCCGCGATCTGCGCTTCCTGCTCCGCGCCCAGAAGCGCGGGAGCGCCGCGACCCCGCGTCGTCGTCGTCACGCCTTCCGCAGCCTTCGCGCCGGACGAGTTCCGGGGCGCCGAAGCCGTCGTCAACGCGAGATCGGCGGGAGGCTCGAAGGGCGAGCTGTCGCATGCGGTCCTTCCCGACGCCGCGATGTCGACCGGGAACCCCGAGGCCGCAGTAGCCTCCTTCATCGCCGAGGCTTCGAGCGACTCTCGGGTCGCGGCCATCGTCGTCGATCCCGCCCTGCCGGGAAGCGCCGAGGGAATCCGGCGCGCCAAGCAGTCGAAGCCCGGACTCCTCGGCGTCTCGGGCGGCTCTCGCGAGGACATCCTCGCCCTCGAAGCCTCGGCCGATCTCGTGGTAGACCTCGATCGCGTCTATCGCGCCTATCTGATCCCCTGGGCGGCCAAGAAGATGGGAGCCAAGGCCCTCGTCGCGGCCTACTCGCAGGGAGAGTACGCGGATCCGGCTTCGGAGCGCGAGCGGGCCATCATGTCGGCGGCTTCCGCGGACTTGGGGCTCAGGTACGCGGCGATGACCGCGCCCCCGGGCGCCGACGCGGCCGGCTACGCGCGCGCGATGACGGGAGCGTGGCTTCGCGATTACGGCCCGGACGCCTCGTTGTATTGCTCCGACGCGAAGCTCGCCGCGCCCATCCTGGCCGGAGCCATCGCCGGCGGCGGCATCATCGTCGACGCGGCGGGCCGGGCGACTCGCTCCGCCTACGCGGCGGTTCTCGGCCTCGACCTCGGCCCCGCCGGGGGCGATGTTGGGAAGGAGCGAAGACTCCTCGAGCGGGCGCTGGCTGCCCTGGACGGGCGGGGGCGATTCGGGGAGTGGGACGCCGACTACGCGGAGGCGAGTGTCGAGGGCCTCGGCGAGTTCGCCCTGCGGGTCGTCACGGGCGCCGCCCGCAAGGACGATCTCGGGGACCTGCTGGCCGCGCTCGATGCGCGCTCTCCCGGCGCCGCATGGCTCGCCGCCTACGACGTCGATCCGGATACCGGATTGAAATCCGTCAATCGAGTCCTTCTGCGGCAGGATGTCTACGTCCTCGGCTCGGGCTACCTGCAAAGCGCGCTGCAGCCGGTGCCCGACAGGTATCTCGCCATCCGCGCCTCCGGACCCTGACTCGCCGTCGCCCGCGACGGAGCCGTTATTGATCCTCTGCCCTTCTCTCCATTACTATCTCCCAATCGTCGCGACTAGCGTCCAAAGGGAGCGAGCTCATGGCAAAGTATCCGTTCGGGGAAATAGAGAGGAAATGGCAGGCGCGATGGGAGGCCGGCAAGACCTTCCGGGCGCTCGAGGATCCGGCCTACCCCAAGGAGAAAAGGCGCTACGTGCTCGATATGTTCCCCTATCCTTCCGGCGCCGGCCTACACGTCGGCCACCCCGAGGGCTATACCGCGACCGACATCTACTGCAGGTACCTGAGGATGAACGGATTCAACGTCCTCCATCCCATGGGCTTCGACGCCTTCGGCCTCCCCGCGGAGAACTACGCGATTCAAACCGGCACCCATCCGGCCGTCTCCACGATGGCGAACGTGAAGCGTTTCCGGGAGCAGATTAAGTCCCTCGGCTTCTCCTACGACTGGGATCGGGAGATTTCGACCTGCGAGCCCGACTACTACAGGTGGACTCAGTGGATCTTCCTCAAGCTCTTCGAGCGGGGCCTCGCCTACGAAGCCGACATGCCGATCAACTGGTGCCCGTCCTGCAAGACGGGCCTCGCGAACGAAGAGGTGAACGACGGCGCCTGCGACAGATGCGGCACCAAGGTCGTGCGCAAGCGGATACGGCAGTGGGTGCTCAGGATTACCGCCTACGCGGACCGCCTCCTAGAGGACTTGGGTCCCCTCGACTGGCCCGAGGCGGTCAAGCTCATGCAGCGCAACTGGATAGGCCGCTCCGAGGGTGCGACCGTGCGCTTCGGCATCGAGGGCAGCGACGAGAAATTGGAAATCTTCACGACTCGCGCGGATACGCTGTTCGGGGTCACCTATATGGTACTCTCGCCGGAGCATCCCCTGGTCGCCAAGGTCACTTCGCCGGCCCGGCGCGCCGGCGTCGAAGCCCACGTCGAGGCGGCGGCCAGGAAGAGCGACCTCGAGCGCACCGACCTGGCCAAGGAGAAGTCCGGAGTATTCACCGGCGCGTACGCGATCAATCCGCTCGACGGCGGGCGCGTGCCCATCTGGATTTCCGACTACGTCCTCATATCGTACGGGACCGGCGCCATCATGGCCGTTCCCGCCCACGACGACCGCGACTGGGAATTCGCGAAGAAGTTCGGACTTCCCGTCGTCCAGGTCGTCGCGTCCAGGGAGCAGTACGAATCGGGAGCGGACTTCACGAAAGAGCCCGCGACATGCGAGATCGAGGACGGCTACTCGGTCAATTCTGGCGAATTCAGCGGGATGACCACCGACGAGGCCAAGCGCCGCATCGTCGAGAAGATCGAGCGCGAGGGCATCGGCGGCAAGGCGATCAACTACAAGCTCCGGGACTGGGTCTTCTCGAGGCAAAGGTATTGGGGCGAGCCCATCCCCCTCGTGCATTGCGAGAAATGCGGCATCGTCCCCGTTCCCGAGTCCGAGCTGCCTCTCCTGTTGCCGGAGGTCAAGAGCTACTCGCCCACGGGCACTGGCGAATCGCCCCTGGCCAACATCCCGGAGTGGGTGAACACCACGTGCCCCGTTTGCGGAGGGCCGGCGAGGCGCGAGACCAACACGATGCCGCAGTGGGCCGGCTCGTGCTGGTACTACCTGCGCTTCCTCGATCCCGGGAACTCGAGCGCTTTCGCGTCGGAGGGCGCGAGCGAGTATTGGATGCCGGTCGATCTGTACGTCGGAGGCGCCGAGCACGCGGTGCTCCATCTCCTGTACTCGCGTTTCTGGCACAAGGTCCTCTACGACCTCGGCGCCGTTTCCACCAAGGAGCCCTTCGCCCGACTGATCAACCAGGGCATGATCCTCGGCGAGGACAACCAGAAAATGTCCAAGAGTCGCGGCAACGTGATCAACCCCGACGACATCATCCGGGACTTCGGCGCCGATTCGATGCGCGTGTACGAGATGTTCATGGGTCCCCTGGAAGTGTCCAAGCCCTGGGCTACCGTGGGCCTCGTCGGAGTGAGCAGATTCCTCGAGAAGGTATGGGCGCTTTCCGAGCGCGCGCTGGTCGACGCGGAGCCGGATCGGGACTCCCTGAAATCGCTCCATCGCGCCATAAAGAAAGTGACCGGCGATACGGCTACTTTGAATTTCAACACCGCGATCTCCGCGATGATGATCTACGTCAATGAGCTTGGCAGGCCCGAGACCCTCGCCCGATCTTTATGGGAGCCCCTCGTCCTCCTTCTGGCGCCCTACGCCCCGCATCTCGCCGAGGAGCTTTGGGAGAAGGCGGGCCACGCCCATGGCCTTTCGCGCGAAGCCTGGCCCGCTTTCGACGAAGCCCTTTGCGCCGACGAGACGAAGGAGATCGTAGCTCAGGTGAACGGCAAGATACGGGAGCGCTTCGAAGTGCCCGCCGGAACTCCCGAGGCGGAGCTGAAGGCGAGGGCCATGGCTTTGCCGAAGGTGGCGGCATGGATCCGCGGCAAGCGAGTGCTGAAAGTGGTCGTCGTGAAGGACAAGCTCGTCAATGTAGTCGCATCCGAGTAGAGCGAGCGTTACGGCTTTATCAATAGCGAGGCGAACGCGGCGAGGACGATCGCGGCCAGAGCCGCATAGGCGACCGGTCTCGTGGCTTTTCGCCCCTCGGGAGGGTTTGGCCTTGCCGGCTCTTCCCAGACTTTCAGCATGAGTCTATCCGCGTCCTCTATCAATGTCGCCGGGCGTATCGCGCCTTTGTACTCGACGATCCGTTCGTAGTAGACGAAGGCCGAGGCCACCAGCGCCCCGAATCGTCCCGGCAGCCTGAGGCCGGGCAGTATGGCGGCCTTCGAAGCGTACATGAGGCCCTCGAAGACGAGGGCTTTCCCTATCCCGTCGAGGAGCGCTGTCTCGGTCAGCTTGAAAGGACCCAAGGCGGCCAGCACCCTGCCCACGGGAACCAGAAGATTCGCGGCCACGATGCCGGCGAAGACCACGATCGTCGCCAGCGGGGACAGTCTCTTGCCCGAGAGCCAGGCCGCGCCTACGATGAGCAGGAACATCAGGGTGCGGACGGCCAGCGAACGCTCGAACAGGTAGGCCGCCGAGACGGCCGCCCCGGCGGCGGCGAGTACCCGCGGCGGAAACATGGATGCCCATCTCTCGCGCCGCAGATCCCTCTTCGACTCAGCCATGGGTCTCGTCCATTGCGCGCGCGTACCAGGCCGATCTGTCGGCGAAAAGCTCGGCGAAGACGCCGAGGAGGGCGCCGGTCGCGAGCCCTGCGGCGAGGAAGGCCGGCGCGATGAGACGGACGGCGTCGCCGAATACGATGAGGCTTGCAATGCCCATCTGGACGGCGTTGGACAGCACTGCGCCCAGGATGGACACTCCCACGGCGGATATCAGGCGTCCGAAGATCCTGCGCGCGAGCCACATGGCGAGAGCCGCGGTCAGGGTGCCGGCGAGCGAGAAAAGCGCGACGTACGAGAAGAGGGAACCGGAGATCACGCTCATTCCGAAGACTTTCACCAGAGCCAGGGCGAGGTACCAGGTCAATGGAAGCAGGTCGGCGGCGAGAAGTATCGGGAGATTGGCTATGCCGAGCCGCATGAAGGGGAGAGGCTTGGGCACCATGTACTCGAGGGCCGAAAGGAAGAAGCAGAATGCCCCCAAGAGGGCGGTGACATCCGCGTAATTCTTGCGCCTCGCGTCAGTATGCGGAGGCATCGACGCCGCCATCGGCCCTCCTGCCCTCGACGCTGACGAAGACTTGGTTAGGGAGGCAGGCCAGCCATTGGCCCGGCCTCTCGATAGCGCCAGCCGCGATGCAGGTCTTGTTGGCGCAGGGGGACGCCACGATGCGCACCGTCTTGCCGCTAATCTCGACGACGGTGTCTCCGAGAGGGCCGGCCACTCGGACTTCCCTGTCGGTCGAAAGCGGATAGACCCATTCGCCGTCCCTGCCTTTCAGGACAGCGATGACCGGGCCGCTTCCGGGACCGTAGGCCGAAACGGCCGCGAAGGCGATGGCGCCAGCCGCCGCCAGCGCGACGAGGATATCCAGGGGCCTCAGGCGCATGGGCGTCGCCCGCGACGAATCCTCAGTCCGAGCCGCCGTGGCCGCCGCAGCCGCAGCCGTGACCGTCGTCGCAATCCTCTCCGCAGTCGCAGCCGCCGTGGACATGGCCGTGCTCGAGCTCCTCCGCGGTGGCTTCGCGCACGTCCATGACCTTGACCGAGAAGTGGAGCTCCGCGCCGGCTAATGGGTGATTCGCGTCGATCGTGACCTCGTCGCCCTCGATTCCCATCACCGTGACGATCTGGGCGCCCTCTTCGCCATGGGCTTCGAACTGCATGCCGAGCTCGATGGACGAACCTTCGCCGAAATCGGATTTGGAGACCTTGAACACCAGAGCTTCGTCCCGCTCGCCGTAGCCTTCCTTCGCGGGTACCACGCACACCACTTCGTCGCCCGCCTTCTTGCCGAGAAGGTGCTTCTCGAGGCCGGCGATGATGTTTTCGTTGCCGTGCAGGTAAACGAGCGGCTCGGAGGCATCGGAGGAATCCAAGACCTCGCCCGCTGCGTCATGGAGCTTGTAGTCTATGGTTACGACGCGATCTTTCTCGATGACCATTGAACATCCTTCCGGGGCGCATGCCCCAGTTCGCGCGAAGCAATAATGTATATATTATTCCAATATATGGAAAGAGGCATAGGCCCATTCGTGCTAAACTGTGAAGACGGAGGATGCCGATATTGTACTGATTGAGCAGGGAGCCCCATGTTGATACCCGACGAGCCGAGCGCCTCCGTACCCACTATGCTTCTGGGCTCTACTCTGGCCGCGGTCTCGGCCTTCTGTATCGCCTCGCTCGTCGCTGCCGGCGTCGATCCCGCGGCGCTTCCCTTCCTCACGGGCCCCGGCGCCTTTCTCTTCGGAGCCTTCTCCTGGGCCTCTCTCTTCGTGCCGCTCTGGTTCGCGGGAGCGGCGATCCTCTCCTTCCTGCCGGGATGGCGACCGGGCGCGACCGTCGCCCTCGCCGCCTCCGTCCTGCCCTTTCTGCCGATCCTGGCGATCGCCAAGATCGGCGCCGAGCCCGAACCCTTCCTGTCGGCGCACCCATACTTGGCCGCGGCGGGACTTCCGGCTCTGAACCTGGCGGGGATCGCCCTAGCCCTCGCTCTCTCCGCCTTCATCGTCTACGCGTCGCGGTTGATCGCGGCCCTTTCAGCCGCATCGAAGGGCCAGCCTCCGCAGCGATCCCTCGGCCTCCTTCCGCCCCCGCCTCGGGTCTCGGCTCCCGCGTCCGTCGAGGCGGAGCGTCGAGCGAACAGCGTCTCGACCGAGGAAAGGAATGACAGAGCTTTCGAGTTTCGCGTTCCCGAGCTTCCGCCGATTCCCACTCTGCATGCTTTCGAGGCGGATCTGGCCACGCCCGAGCTCACCGAGCTTCCCGTAGTGGCCGAAGAAGCCGCGGAGCTCGAAGGCAAGGGCCGGCGCGGCATCGAGTTCATCTCCGTGCCTCCCTCGCACGCTCATGGCCTGGGCCGCGAAGACGGGACCGATGCGTCGCCGGGGGCCGCCCTCAAGCGCATCCAGTCCCTCCAGGCGGCGCGCCGGAAGGACAAGCCCTACGTCGTGCCTTCGGAAGGCATCCTCACCGCATACCCGGACGGCGAGTATTGGATCGTCGACGAGAAGACGAAGCGTTCGGCGGAGATCCTGCGCGAGACGCTCGCCGAATTCAATATCGAGGCCGAAGTTACGGGGATTCGAAAGGGACCCGTGATCACGATGTTCGAGATTCTGCCCGCGCCCGGCGTCAAGCTCTCCAAGATCACGAATCTCGGGGACAATATCGCCCTCAGGCTCGCGGCCTCGAGCGTCCGCATCGTCGCGCCCATACCGGGCAAGCACGCCGTGGGGATCGAGGTGCCCAACGAAAGGCGATCCATCGTCTCGCTGCGCGAGATCGTGGAAAACGAGTCGTTCAAGACCGCCAAGATGGATATACCGATAATCCTCGGCAAGGATATCGCGGGGGAAGCGCAGTTCATCGACCTCACCCAGACGCCCCACCTCCTCATAGCCGGCGCAACCGGATCCGGCAAGTCCGTCTGCGTGAATTCGATCATCCTCTCGATCCTTTACAGGCGCTCCCCTCAGGAAGTGAAGCTCCTCCTCATCGATCCCAAGATAGTCGAGCTCAAGCTCTATAACGATATCCCCCATCTGCTCACGCCGGTGATCACCGAACCCAAGCGCGCTTTCCAGGCGCTGCAGTACTGCATCTGCGAGATGGAGCGCCGCTACAGCCTCCTCGACCATGCGGGAGTGCGCGACGTGAAGAGCTTCAACCGCAAGATCAGGGACAAGGGCTTCGCCGCCGAGCGCCTTCCCTATATAGTCGTGATCATAGACGAGTTCGCGGATCTGATGGCCACTACCGGCAAGGAGCTCGAATCCACTCTCGCGCGGCTGGCCGCCATGTCCCGCGCCGTCGGCATACATCTCGTGCTGGCGACCCAAAGGCCGAGCATCGACGTCATAACCGGCCTCATAAAGGCGAACATCCCCAGCCGCATCGCCTTCATGGTCGCGAGCAAGTTCGACAGCCGCATCATCATCGACATGGT
>Ga0181517_10004793_pt1 | contig 12145 bp, 8 predicted proteins | sample PEATcosm2014_Bin_31_FD_119748 | JGI IMG/M metagenome (GOLD analysis project Ga0181517, IMG submission 119748) | Peatland microbial communities from MTU Mesocosm Facility, Houghton, MI, USA - PEATcosm2014_Bin01_30_metaG | ecosystem: Environmental > Terrestrial > Soil > Wetlands > Peat | place... | reverse complement strand
TGCCCTGGTCCATCCACAGATGCACCTGGAAGGAGGCCGGCTCCAGGTTCCACAGGCCGGGCTTGTCGCTCAACAGGTCCAGTTCAACTTGGTGCGCGGTGCCCGGGGCGGTCGAGGCGAGGGCCTGGGCGACCGGCACGGTGATGGGCCGGTGGTGGTGGCCGCAGATGATGCGCTGCACCTGCCTGTGCCTGGCGATCACCGCGGTGAAGTCGGGGATGTTGCGCAGGGCGATCTTGTCCATGTGGCCGATGCCGCACAGGAAGGGAGGGTGGTGCATGCCGATCAGTGTCGGCTTGTCCGGCACCGCCGCGAGGGCGGCGTCCAGCCAGGCCAGACGTCGCACGCAGAGCTCCCCATGCGCGGCGCCCGGCACCACCGTGTCCAGCATCACCAGCCGCACCGCGAGGTCCTCGACCGTATACTGGATGAACTCCGGGTCATCGGTCACGCCCGGCAGATGCGACAACTCGGCGCGGGCGACCTCGCGCCGGTCGTGGTTGCCGGGAATGACGTAGACCGGCAGATCGGTGCTGCGGCGCAGGATCGCCGCCAACTCCTGGTACTGCGCGGCGATGCCGCTGTCGGTGAGATCGCCGGTGACGGCGATGGCGTCCGCCCTGGGGCGGAACGCATGCACCGCCCGCAGCGCGCGCTCGGCCAGCATGTTGGTTTCGCACCGGCGCATCGCCGGCCTGCCATGACCCGTGCAGTGCAGGTCGGTCAACTGGATCAGGATCATCAGGGGTTCCCCAGGATGGCGCCGGCGGGGCCGTCCGGACCCCGCCGGTCGCAGCACCGTTATTCCGGCAGCTTCAGCGCGGTCTGGTCCACGTAGGGGCGCAGCAACCCGTCGGCTTCCTTCTGGGCCGCCTCCATCGCCGCGCGCGGGGCGATCTTGCCGGACAGGACGGCCTGCAACTGATCTTCCATCGCCTTGCGCACGCCGACCGTGTTGAAGGTGGCGAACCAGGGCTCGGCGTATTGCAACTGGTCCACCGCCACTTTCGCGTCCGGATGCGCGGCCAGGTACTCCTTCATCTCAGGCAGGTCGTAGGCGGCGATACGGGGGGCGAAATAGCCGGTGAAGCGGCTCCAGTCGCCGGCCACCGCGGGGCTGGTTAGGTAAGTGATCAACTTCCAGGCCGCTGCCCGTCGCTCCGGTGAATTGCCCTTGGGGATGATCAGGCTGCCGCCGCCGATCGGCGTTGCGTGGCGCAACTGCGCCGGCATGAAGGCGGTGCGGTAGGGCAGCTTCATATTCTCGCGGACGAAGGACAGCGAGCCGGTGGACAGCACCATCATCGCTGTCTTGCCGGCAAAGAACGCGGTGGTCATCGCGTTCGTGTCGGTGATTCCCTCGGGCATCACCTTGTATTTGTGCACGAAATCGTCGAGCAGCTGGACCGCGCCGATGGTACTGGGCTGATTGTAATACACCTCGCCGCCCCAACTGTGATTGTAATACTCGCCACCGTTGGACATGGTCAGGCCGCTGGCGATCCAGCCGAGATAGTCGTAGGTGCCCGGTATCATCACGCCCCAGCGCGTGACCTGGTTGCCATCACGCTTGACCAGCTTTTTCAGGTCGGCCACCCACTCGTCCCAGGTCGCCGGCGGATGGTTCGGGTCGAGGCCGGCTTCCTCGAACGCCGCCACACTGTAGTAGAGCAGCGACGTGGAGTTCTGAAACGGCACGCCGAAGACGTGGCCGTTTTCGGTGGCGTTGATGCGCAGGACCGGCCAGAATTCCGCCATGAAGGCATCCGGTGTCTGGCCGCCCTGGCGGATGACGTCGTTGAGCGATTCGACCTCATCGTTGATGACGTATTCGCGGATGAAATTGGCGCTCATGATCACCGCTGCCGGCGGGTGGCCGGCCTTGATGGCGGCACGCGTCTTCAGGTTGGTGTCGTCGTAGCTGCCGGTATAGACAGCGGTCACGTGCACGTCGGGATTCTGGGCGTTGAACACGCCGACGATGCGCTGCATCTCGACGGCGAGCTTGCCCTGCACGGGCACTGGGAAGAAGAAGTCGATATCGGTGGCGGCGTGGGCCGCACCGCTTGCCAGCGACAGCACGAACGCCGCCGCGGTCAGGAGCCGCATGGGAAATTCTCCTTATTTCAAGCCGGTGAAGACGAGGCTGGAGACGAAACGTCTCTGAAACATCAGGAAGCCCGCCAGCAGCGGGGCCGCGACCAGGGCGGTGCCGGCGGCAATCACGCCCCATTCGCTGCCGCTCTCGGCGCCGGAGGTGAAGCTGGCCAGCCCCACCGTCAGCACCTGTCGGTCCGGCGAGGAAACCGCCATCAGCGGCCACAGGAACTCGTTCCAGTGGGTGGTGACCGAAACCACCGCGAAAGCGGCCAGACCCGGCCGGGTCAGCGGCAGCAGCACGTGCCAGATCACCTGCAGGGTGGTGGCGCCGTCCACCGCCGCCGCATCCTCGAAATCGCGGGGAATGGCGCGGAAATTCTGCCGCATCAGGAACACCCCGAACGCCGAGGCGAAATACGGCGCCATGATGCCGGTGAGATGATCCTGGAGGCCGAGTTGGGTGATCATCAGCAGGTTCGGCACCACCAGCACCACCGGCGGCAACAGCAGTTGCAGCAGGAAGGCGGTGAAGATCGCGCCGCGCAAGCGAAAGCGCAGCCGCGCGAAGGCATATCCCGCCAGACTGACGGTGACGCATTGCACCGCCAGGATGCCGCCACAGACCAGGATGGTGTTCAGGTACCACAGCGGAAAATGCCCCGAGCTCCAGGCCTCGCGGTAGTTGTCGAGGCTGAACGGCCCGCCCGGCCACAGCGAGGCCACATCCTGCGCGCCGGCGACCTGTGGGCGCAGCGAGGCTACCGCCATCCAGGCGAAGGGGATCACCCACAGCACCGCCGCGGCACCGGCCAGCAGGATTCCGGTCTTGAATCTCATGATTCGTAATGAATCCCGCGTTCGAGAGCGCGCAACGCCAGCACCGACAGCGCCAGCAGCACGGCAACGCTGACCAGGGTCGCCGCCGAGGCCAGCCCGGTGTCATAGTTCTGCTCGGCCTGCTGGTAGATGTAATACAGCAGCATGTTGGTGGAATCCGACGGCCCGCCCTGCGTCATCACCACCACGTGGTCGATCTGGGTGAGCGCGTTCATCAAGGCGATGACGCTGACGAAGGCGAGCGTCGGCCCCAGCAGCGGCAGGGTGATGCGGTAGAAGCGGGTGAAGGCGCCGGCCCCGTCCAGCATCGCGGCCTCGTGGTATTCCGCCGGGATGCCGGCGAGGCCGGCGAGAAAGAACAGCATGTAGTAGCCGGTGTTCTTCCACACCGTGATGGCGATGATCGAGCCCAGCGCGAGGTCGGGATTGCCGAGCCAGTTGATGGCGGACACGCCAAGCCTGGCGAGGTGCCAGTCCAGCAAGCCGCCGCCGGGCAGGAAGATGAAGATGAACAGCGACGCCGCCGCGACCAGCGGAATCAGCAGCGGCAGCACGATGACGCTGCGCAGCAGGGTGTTCAGCCGGGTGCTGTCGCTGAGCGCGACCGCGAAGCCGAGCGCCAGCGTCAGGCTGGGCAGGATGGTGCCGGCGGCATAGACGGCGGTGTTGCGGGCGGCGTTGGCAAAATGCGGATCGGCGAACAGGCGGAAGAAATTGTTGCTGCCCCACTGCGCGGTCTGGCCGAAGCGCTGCTCGGTGAAGGCGCGCAGCGCCGTGGTCAGGACCGGCCAGTAGGTGAAGGCGAGCAGGAACACCAGCGACGGTGCGAGCAGCAGCAACGCCGAAAGCTCTGCCGGGCGCGCATGGCGGCCGAGGTGCCGGGCGGGCACCACGACACCCGCCAGAGCGGGCATGGAGCCCGTCTGATACAGTGTTGGCTGATCCAATTTTGGCCCGGCGACCCGACGGTGGAAGCAGTGGGGCGACTTAATCGGCCGCCAATGATGCCGGTGCGACAGAACGACGACAGTTCGATGACATCAACCGCCCGTAACCACCCGCTCCGTGGTGGTCTCTTGATCGTGACTAGCGAACGGGCAGCGCGACACGCCCGGCCCGCATGTCCAGCCGCCGCCCGCCGAACCCGTGCGCCGCCGAGGAGTGGCTGGCCAGGATGACGGTGCGCCCGATGGTCAGGCGCCTCAGGCTGTCCAGCACCTCGGCCTCGGTGGCCGGGTCGAGGTGCAGGGTGGGTTCGTCGAGCAACAGCAGCGGCGCGTTCCTGAGGAAGGCGCGGGCGATGGCGATGCGCTGGGCCTGCCCGCCGGACAGGCCGTAGCCGCCCTCGCCGACCTGGGTGTCCAGCCCCTGCGGCAGGGTGGCGGCGAAGCTCTCGACGCGGGCGAGTTGGGCGGCTTCCGCCACCTCGTCGTCGGTGGCCTCGGGGCGGGCGAAGCGGATGTTGTCGCGGATGCTGCCGGCGAACAGGGTGGGTTGCTGGCCGATCCAGGCGGTCAGGCGCGACAGGGCCTGCGGCACCAGGGTGGCGATGTCGGCGCCGTTGAAGGTGACGCGGCCGGAGTCGGGGCGCACGAAGCCGAGGAGGATCTCCATCACCGTCGATTTGCCGGCCCCCGAGGGACCGACGAGAATTAGCGTCTCGCCGGCGGGCACGCGGAAGCTGAGCCGGTCCAGCGCCGGGCCGCGCGCCGGGTCCCAGGTGAGGCTCACGTTGTCGAAGGCGACGCTGACGCCGCGCGCCGCCACGGTGCGCACCAGCAGCTCGGGCGCCGGCGGCGGCAAGGGGGGCAGCGCGGTGAGCGCGGTGGCGGCGGCGGCGGCGTGGAAGCGTTCCTGGTAGGCGGCGGCGAAGGTGCGCAGCGGGGCGAAGAACTCCGCCACCAGCAGCAGCACGAACAGCGCGCCGCCCGGGCTGGCCAGGCCGCCGGACAGCGCCTGCGCGCCGTAGCGCAGCGCGATGACGATCATCGCCAGCGCCATCGCCAGATCGAGCGCCACCGAGGACAGGAAGGCGACCCGCAGCACCCGCATGGTGCGCCGGCGCAACTCGTCGGCGGCGCGGGCCAGGGCGGCCGCCTCCTCGCCGGCGCGGCCGTGCATGACGATGGTGGCGATGCCGCGCACGCGGTCGAGGAAGCGGGCCTGCAAGCGGGAGAGGGCGGCGAACTGGCGGCGGGAGGCGCGGGCGGCGCCGATGCCGGACAGCGCCATCGCGACCGGTACCAGCAGGCCGCAGCCGCCGAGCACGAGGGCGGCGAGGCGGTCGGCGGCGGCCGTCGCGCCGAGTACCAGCAGCGGGGCGACGATGGCGAGCGTGGCGGCGGGCAGCCAGCGGGCGAACAGCCCGTCCACCGCCTCGATGCGATCGACCACCACGCTGGTCAGCTCCGCCGAGTGGCGGCCGCGCAGCAGCGCGGGGCCGGCGGCGAGCAGGCGGGTCAGGGCGTCGGTGCGCAGGCGGCGGCGGGCGGCGGCGCCGGCTTCGAAGGCGGCGCGCTCGGACAGGATGGCGAGCCCCGCGCGCAGCACGGCCAGCCCCGCGAAACCGGCGAGCAGTTCCAGCGGAAGGGCGCCGGGGCCGGGCCGCAGCGCGGCCTCAAGGGCAAAGCCGGCGCACCAGGCCTGGCCGATCGCCAGCGCGCAACTGGCCAGGCCGAACGCCATCACCGGCAGGGCGCCGCGCCGACCCGACCTTGACTGCTCGCGCAGCCACGCACGGGACGCGGTTTTCGGATCGCTCATGCGCGGCATGTAGCAGAGCCCGCGCCGATTGACAGGCCCGACGCGCGGGAAAGGCGGCGTTAACCGCGGTGCCGCAGGCTGGCGCCATGTTCCGCCGCGGCTTGCTGATGTTCCTGTCGGTCCTGGCCTGGCCGCGCGCCCCGGCGCGCGCGGCCGACGGGGGGGCCGAGGAGAGCGCCACGCTCGGCGGCATCGGCGTGCCGGCCGCCCGCGCGCGGGTGCTGGCGGCATTTCCGCTGGGCGGGGCGCCGGCGGTGGCGCTGGCCTTCGCCGCCGATCTGCCAGAGGGCACGCGCGACCTGCTCGCGGTGGCCGCCGCCGGGCGGGTGGTGGCGCTGGAGGTGCTGAGCTGGCGCGGCGCGGATGGATCGCTGCTCTACACGCGCCTCTCGGTGGTGCCGGACGGCAGGCGGCTGCGCCTGGAACGCACCGCCAGCGCGCCGCGCGGGCGCGGGTTCCGCCGCGAGCAATGGACCGATTACCTGGCCTGGCGGGAGGCCGGACCGATGGCGGACGCGCCGGTGCGGCCGGTGCTGGCGGGCACCTGGCAGGCCGGACTGGCGGCGCAGCGGGCCGGCGTTCTGGCAACGCTCGCGGTCGGGTTGCGCGGCGTGCCGCCGGCCCTGGTGGCGGCCTGCCCGCCGCCGTTGTTTCCAGTGTGAGCGGCAACCCCTGGTTTTCCGTTGCGGGTCCGGCTATGCTCCGCGGCAGGTGACGGTGGCCCGCAAGGGCTGAAACGGGAACGCGCGAAGGGCCCCGGCAGGGGTCAGGCCGCGGCTGCCCCCGCAACTGTAGGCGGCGATGCAACGCGCAAGCGTTCGCTGCCGGTTCCCACGGCCATTGCCCCGAGTCGGGGCGAGAAGGCGGGGCCGGACGCCGCGAGCCAGGAGACCGGCCGGCACCGAGACTGCGCGCGCGCGACGGGCGGGAACGACCGGCGCAGCGGGAGCGAGACCCGTAGGCGGCAATCGTCCTTGAGACCGGAGCCTCACAGGCTCCCTGCCCCGATGGAGTCGCGCATGCGCCGCATGCTGCTTTGTTTCGTTTTCACCCTGCCGGCGATCGCCGCGCGGGCCCAGGACGCCGCGTCCCCCGACATCGCCCTGCCCGAGCGCGTGGTGACCGCCACCCGCGTGCCCACCCTGGCCGAGCAGATCCCCGCCGGGGTTACCGTCATCGACCGCCAGACCATCGAGACCCGCGGCTACACCACCCTGGCCGACGCGCTGGAAACGGTGCCGGGGCTGCATATCGTGCAGTCCGGCGGACCCGGCGGCAACGCCAGCGTGTTCATCCGCGGCACCGACTCCAACCACGTGCTGGTGCTGCGCGACGGCGTGCCAGTGAACGACCCGTCCGACCCCGACGGCGCCTTTAATTTCGGCGTCGATTCGCTGGCCGACGTCGACCGCATCGAGGTGATACGCGGACCGATGTCCAGCATGTGGGGATCGGGCGCGATCGGCGGGGTGATCAACCTGATCACGCGCCAGGGCAGCGGCGGGCCGCACGTGACGGCGGAAGCGGCGGGCGGCGTACCGCTGACCGGCCAGTTCGGCGCCACGGTGTACGGGTCCGAAGGGATGTTCGACTACAGCCTGGGCGCCGAGAGCCAGAGCACCGACGGCTGGGACCCCATGCCGCGGCGCACGAGCGTCTACACCGACAAGCCCAAGGGCGACCGCACGCAGACCGTTACCGTCAACCTCGGGGTGACGCCGATCGCCGGCACGCGGTTCTACACCGATCTGCGCTTCCGGACGTCGGTGTTCGGCCTGAATGAACTCGGCGACCCCGCCTACGACACCAGCGACTACACGGGGCGGGACCGCAGCATCGTGGGCACCATCGGGGTCACGTCGAAACTGTTCGACGGGGTGTGGGAGACCGGGATCTCGGTGTCCCATCTCGACACGCTGCGCCGCTATTCCGAGCCGCTGGAGGCGGCCGACCCGAACCAGACGTCGAGCTATTCCCGCTACAACGGCCGCCGCACCGAGATCGACTGGACCAACACGGTGCACATCCCCGACTGGGGCCCGACCCGCGCCACCGCGCTGACCTTCGGCGCGCTGCACCGGGAGGACACGTCCAACTCGTATCTGGACGGGAACTACGGCGGCTATCCGTATCTGTCCAACATCAACGCCACCGACCGCTACAACGCCGGCAACGCCGGGCTGCAGAGCACGCTGTTCGGGCGGCTGACGCTGACCGGCGGGGTGCGCGAGGAGGGCGCGACCTATGGCGGGGACGCCTTCACCTGGCGCACGGGCGGCGTGCTGGCGGTGCCCGAGGCGTGGTCGCGGCTGAAGCTGTCGTACGGCACCGCGTTTCTCGCGCCATCGCTGTACGACCTGTTCGGCGTCGACAGCGACGGCTACGTCGGCAATCCCAATCTCCGCCCGGAGCGCAGCCGGGGCTGGGAGGCCGGCTGGGCGGTCGATGTTCCGCTGCTGGGCCGGCGCGACGCCGCGACCATCGACGTCACCTATTTCTCCAACCAGATTCACAACCTGATCCAGGTCGTCTATTCGCCGGACTACACCTCCTCGACGCCGGAGAACGTCACCTCGGCGCACACCTACGGGGTGGAGAGCAGCCTCACCCTGCGGCCGGTGGACTGGGCCGAGGCGGTGCTGAGCTGGACCCACACGCACGCGGTCGACAACACCGGCGCGCCGCTGCTGCGCCGGCCGCACAACCAGGCCAGCGCCAACCTGCGCCTGACCCCGCTGCCGGGGCTGAGCATCGCGCCGGAGCTGATCTATGCGTCGGGGGCGGAGGATTATCTGGTGGACGACAACGGATTTCCGGCCGGTGTCGGGATGACCAAGTCGGGGCTGATTTTCAACCTCACGGTCACCTATGAGGTGATGCCGCACGTGACGATGTTCGCCGATGCCCGCAATATCGGAAATTCGCGGTACGAGCCGGCCAGCGGCTACCAGACGCCGGGGCCGAGTTTCCTGGCGGGGGTGCGGTTGAAGTACTAGACGGGGACCGCCCCCACCCACCAGCGGGTCCGATACCAGGGGGCTGATCGCGACTCTTCCGCGATCAGTCCCCTGGTATGCGCGCGGGGCTGGTGGGCGGTCGCGCGCGAAACCAAGAATCATAACCTGGGTCGCGATCAGCGAGACACGGCATGAGTACTTTCCGGGGCTGCTGGCGCGGTGGGCCCATGCCCATGTGTGTAGTCGACCGGACCTTGATCAGGCGGTCGCCCTTCAGCCAGCCGAAACCAGCACTTTCCGGCGGGAGGTCCCGATGATTCCCGTGCCCGAACCGGTGAGCCGGCGGGCCGGGGGATCTGAAATCTTTCCCGTACCAGTGAGGGTATGATGGCCATTTCGAAATACGTGACTTTCAGGCGCCTGCTCCTCGCCGCCACCATTATGGCGAGCCCGCTGGCGCTGATGGCGCCGGCCCCGGCGCGCGCGCAAATCGCGATCGGGATCTCGGTCCAGGTCGCGCCGCCTCTGCTGCCGGTCTATGTGCAGCCGCCGATGCCCGAGGTCGGGTATATCTGGACCCCGGGCTACTGGGCCTATGCCAACGCCGATTACTACTGGGTGCCGGGCACCTGGGTGCAGCCGCCGGAGGTGGACGTGCTGTGGACCCCGCCCTGGTGGGGCTGGGTCGGCGGCGCCTACCTGTTCCATGACGGTTACTGGGGGCCGCACGTCGGCTTCTACGGCGGCGTCAATTACGGCTATGGCTATGGCGGCAGCGGCTACGACGGCGGACGGTGGTCCGGCGGGAACTTCTCCTATAACCAGTCCGTCAACAATTTCGGGTCGGTCCAGGTCCAGCATTCGTACCAACAGAATGTGAGCGGCGGCAATCGCACGAATGTCAGTTACGCGGGCGGTGCCGGCGGGACCAAGGCTGAGCCGACCGCCGCCGAGCGCTCGGCCGAGACCGAGAGGCACACGCCGGTGACCGCGGAGCAGTCCAGGCACGTCACCGCCGCCGCCGCCAATCCGGCTTTCTCGGCCAGCCACAACAACGGGCATCCGGCGGTCGCTGCCACCTCGCGGCCGGCCGCGTTCGAGGGGGCGGGCGCTACCCATGCCGAGCCCGCCGCCGCGGCACGGGCGGCGAGCCCTGCCGGCGCTGCGCGTCCGGGAGAAGCCGCCGCCAGGCCGGTCGCCGGCGCACCTGCCGTTCAACACGCGGTGGCCCGTCCGGCCACGGCGCCTGCGGTTCAACACACGGTAGCCCGTCCGGCCACGGCGCCTGCGGTCCAGCACACGGTAGCCCGTCCGGCCACGGCGCCCGCGGCCCAGCGTGCGGCGGTCCCGCATCAGGCGGCGGCCCCGCGTCCGGCCGCCGCGCACGCAGCCCCGGCCCCACGTCCGGCCGCCGCGCACGCAGCCCCGGCCCCGCGTCCGGCCGCCGCGCACGCAGCCCCGGCCCCACGTCCGGCCGCCGCGCACGCGGCTCCGGCACGCGGGGAGCAGCACGCGGAGACGAAATAACGCCGCGAAGCGCTGACCCGGCACGGTGACGCAAGCAAAACTCGGCGTTGCAACGACGGAATGCACTACGCTTTCCGCCGTTGCAACGTACGGGGGGCTTCCCTGATGGTCCGATATGATGTCGGATTTCCGCAGCGGTGGGTTCGACCAGTGGCTATTTGGTGCTTCCGCCAAGTTGGAAAGAAACATCGTCCACGGTCTTAAGATTTTCGCGGCCACCCATTATATTCACGTATGCGACAGCGGCGACCACCACGCCAAACACAGCCGCGAGCAGCGTATTGGGTAGTCCCGCCAGCAGGTAATAGATCTGCCCGGTCATGACTATGAGCGATGAGCAGACAACCGTGTACAATACGGACGGCTTCATCCTGAAAGGTGCCGCTGCGTATTGTTCGGGAAATTTTCGCGGCAGCAACGCACAGGCGAAGACCGGCAGAAGGTTGATCATAAGCAAAAGGCTAAATCCGATCCGGGCAATCTCCGCCAACGAAATTCCACTCAATATCGTCGCAACGCCAAGGCAATAGAAAAACGTCAGCAGGTAGTGAGGGGTCCCGAACCTCTTGTTTACCGCGCCCCAGGAGTTGGGCAGCCATCCATCCTGACAGCCGATGATCAATCCCTTGGTTATCCACGCGAATACGGCATTCAACGTGGTGGCGAGCCCGAACAAGGCTCCGCCGACGATAAAGAAGTAGAACACCGGCGAGGGCAGGATGGCTCGGGCTACCAGTGTCAGGGGCTTGCCGGCCACGTCGGCGACCGGCAACACTCCTGCCGCCACAATCGCAACCAAAACATAAAAGACTGTCGAGCCGATAGTCGACAGCACGATTGTCAGCGGGATATCCCGTCCCGGATTTTTCATTTCGCCACCCAGCTCGGCGACGCATATCGCACCGGCGGCGGCATAGGCGAGGATTCCGAGCGCCTGCGCCATGCCTCCGATACCATTGGGCAACAGGGCGTTAACCGAAAGATACGAAGAAAAATCAACGCGAGGAAGTCCCCATATGGCCAACGTCGCTATGGCGATAATCTTGATGGCGACCAACCATTTCTCGGCCACAGCCGCAATTTTCACGCCAACCAGGTTTATGACATAGAATACTGTCAGCATTCCCAATGCCCCGGTTTGTACCGGTACTGACGGGAACAACCCCTGCAGGTACTGGGCAAAAGAAAGTGCAAACAATGCGATGGTTACTTTCGAAATGACCAATCCGATCAACCATAGCATGCCAAATTTCGGACCCAGCAGGCGACTGGAGTACCGGTAGCTCGCCCCGGTCGTGGGTATCGCCGACGACAGTTGTGCCAATGGCAGATTGGCCAGCAGAGTAAGACAACCGGCAATAAGAAATGCCAATATCGCGCCTTTTCCGGTAAAACCGATCGCGAGGCCGGTCAGAATAAGAATGCCGGAACCGATGATCTGGCCGAAGGCGATTCCCACCGTGTCGGTGAGCGACAGCACCTTCTTCAGATTACGCTCGTGGTTGGTACTCATCGTGCGTCCGCCTTTCCCGCGTTCACTGCAACCACGAGATAATAGTGCCGGAAAACACCGTAATTGCCCTTCGGGACGCCGGCGGCCGTCCCGCCGCCGCTGGTCACAGCCGGAAGACCGCGCGCGCGTTGCCCTCCCGGATGGCCTGGCACACATCCCCCGGCAATGCGGCCGTGTTGGCCATCGAGCCCTTCATGTCGTGCACCTGGTGCGGATAGTCGGTGCCGAACAGCACCCGGTCGGCGCCGACGATCTCGATCAGGAACCGCAGCGCCGCCGGATGGTAGGTGATGCAGTCGTACCAGATCCGCTTGAGATACTCCGAAGGCCGCGCCTTGATTTTCCGGCGCGACGGGATCTCCACCTCGTCACCCTTGTCGAAGCGCCCGACCAGATAGGGCAAGGCGCCGCCGCCGTGCGAGGCGATCAGCTTCAGGTTCGGATAGAG
>Ga0181517_10004785_pt1 | contig 12155 bp, 9 predicted proteins | sample PEATcosm2014_Bin_31_FD_119748 | JGI IMG/M metagenome (GOLD analysis project Ga0181517, IMG submission 119748) | Peatland microbial communities from MTU Mesocosm Facility, Houghton, MI, USA - PEATcosm2014_Bin01_30_metaG | ecosystem: Environmental > Terrestrial > Soil > Wetlands > Peat | place... | reverse complement strand
CACACGACGGACGCGCTCCGCAATGCCTCGCCCTTGCTGCCTTTTGGAACGGCGGCTTGAAACCGGCGGGGCCGCGTTGCGTGTGCCGAACAACATCAAACCATGGGTAACGAACACTCAGGATCAAAAGTCAGCACACCAATGACACCGGCCAGAGCTTCGGTCATCCAAAGCGCCACTGCCAAGGCGAACGGCGGACAGGTCGCGAAGGGCAGCTTCCCGGCTCGCGCGCAGAGCGCCGCAGATCGCCACGTCGCCAGCGGGCAAGCTGGTGGCGGTCCCGCCAAGGGCGGCAACTAACCCCGCCTCGTGTTAATCGCAAGCGCCCGGCCTCGTTCACAGGGGGCGGGCGCTTCATTATTGCGCGTGGCTCGGGAACTCTACCGCTCCGGCCATGCCCTGGCCATACACCAGCCTCGAAAAGCCGCTTTTTGGCGGAGCGCGCGGGTGAGTGACGCCGTGACGCCGAGTTAAGTAGTTCATGGATGTTTTGGATCAATAAGATGTATTTGCGTGTCAGGGATACATGGCAAAGGGGTAAACTCGGCGTCACGGCGTCACTGGCACTCCGGCGCGAGCCCTGGCTCCGCAAGGGCTGTGTCATGCCCCGCCCGGTATTCAGGCCAGCCCGGGGGGGATTGCGGCTGCTGGCGGAGCGCGCGGACGGCTTTCCCGGCCCCCCGGCAGTCAGTCCGGCGAGTCAGTTTCAGTTAGTTCTCCCCCCCCCTTTAGGGGGAGAACTAAACTGACTGACTGAAAACTGCCCCCCGCGTCCATAAAGAGAACTGGGGGCGCGCTCCGCCCCGGCTGCTGGCCCCTTCATTGTCGCCTGGGCCGTCCCCGCGCGCCGCTTGACACCGCGCTCCGCCCGGAGCTTAATCCGCCTATGGAAACCGCCAATCAAACGAGCAAGCCGAACCTTGAACAGATTCAAATCGTGCCGAAACATGGTGAGGAGCCATTCCACGCGGGGACTGACACGCTGGGCTTTTCCCTGAGAGATTTTTGGCAATGGGCCGTATCGGATTTGCTCTGTAATTTGATGCGCGGGCACCTTGCCGAGTTCATTGTCGGCAAGGCTATTGGCTCACCGGGAACCGTTCGGAACGAGTGGGCTGCGTATGATCTCCAAACACCGAACGGGACAAAAATCGAAGTGAAGTCCGCCGCGTATCTCCAAAGCTGGGCGCAAGACGGCTATTCGCAGATCCAGTTTAACGTTGAAAAGACGAAGGCACTGGATTCGGAAAAAGGCGGGTATCGCGGAGAGCCGCGACGCTGCGCGGACGTGTATGTCTTCGCCGTGCTGGCGCATAAGGATAAACCCACGGTCGATCCGCTAAACGTTAATCAATGGGAGTTCTACGTCCTGCCTGCCAAGACCTTGAACGAGCGCACGCGCAGCCAACATTCGATCACGCTCAAATCCCTTATCGAGTTGAGCGGCGGCGCGGTCGGATACTTCAAACTGGCCGAGAGAATCAGGAGCCTCGAAGCCGCTCCCAAAGCGTAAAATGCTTACGGTTGGACTTTGCCTGTAAGCGGCTCCCAGTTGGCGGACAGGGTTGCCCCCGGGCCAGGATGCAGGCGGAGCGCGAAAAGCGATCCACTGCCCGGCGGGTCGCGTTTGCAGGACGCTCGCGCCGCCTCAGTAAGGTCCGCCACCGCAGGCCCGTCGCTGGGTCATGGCGGAGCGGGATCGATGGCAATAAATTCAGGCACCGGCCCGGCGCATGACACGGCGGACGAGCCGCCTGTGGCTTCCCGTGGTGACGTTCGCTCTTGACTGGCCAGGGCGGGAGTTTAAGGTGGGCACATGGATCGGGAGCTATGCCAGGAAGTCGATGCGTCCGGCGCGAAGGACGGGGGCCGGACTGCCGCGTTCGGCGGTTTAATATGCTGACCCGAGGCCGTAATAGGCTGACCATTTGCAGAAACAACAGGTGTCGTTTGCGCGTCACATGAATGTAACGAAGCTAAAGGATACACTGACAGTGCTAACCATCCTTGGGTTGCCAATAGGAGGATCATGGGTGGCTGTAGGGGCGTTTTGGAAAGCCACCACAGGGGATAAACCGGTAAACATACACATCCTGCTGATATTAGGAGCGTCTGCAATTTCTGCCGTCGTGTTTGCTGGTTGGTGCATTTTTAAGCAGCGAGTGGAGATTCGCAGGTTGAGCACTACCTTGAGCGATGCGCAGAGACGGCCACATCGTTTTCAGGACGAATGCACCATTGATGATGCGACTGGCATGTATCGCCACAAGACGAAACCGGGTTTTTTCTGTGTGGCGTGTGCTGCCGAGAGTGACGGAGAGTCACCGATGAAGACAGAGAAGGGTGGCTGGGGATGGAGTTGCCCGGTCGAGAACAAGCATTTCGTTCGAGGCCCGAATTGGCATTATCCGCAGCCGGTTATGAAGAAGTATAGATGGAATTCTGGACTCTGATCATGACACCTAACGAGCGGACTGGAGTGGACGCAGGATGGCGGCTCCCGTTTGCCTTCTAACACGTTTGGCCCCGCGCCAATCATGCCGAACGTTCATGAGAGCATGTCCACATTGCAACAGGCCGGTGAGTTTCTGGCGGCTGTGGTCGGCTTTTCGCTGGACGCCGTATTGCTGCCCGCACTGCGACGGCCTGTCTGAGATTGGGTTGTTAAGCCGCCTTTGGTGTTGCCTCGCCGGGGCTATGCCCATGATGGTGATCGGTTTCCTCCTTCTCGTCCACCTTCACCCACGGTCCCGTTGGGAAGCCCTTCCTATGGTTGCGCCAATCGGGCTTGCCGGTTCTCTGTTTATGGGGCTTTTGCTCGCGCTCTTCGGTCGGTTTCGTCCCGTCGGTCCTCTCAGGCGATAGGGGGGATGCTGAATCATGAAGCGGATGCTGTCATTGATGATTGCACTGCTGGCCTACATTGGCCCGCCGGTTTGGGCTTTCTTCGCCATTGAGGCCGACCGCAAGGCGCAGTTGGTGACGCACGGCTGGGTGTGCGGTAATCCAATGATCGGCATTGTCTGTTTGGCGGGGATCGCGTCGAGCCTGCTATCTCTGATTGCCACTGGCCTTGGGATCGCCGCCCTCCGCGCGGTGCCCGAGCCACGTCCTGTAGCGCGGTTCGCGGAGTTGGGTTTTCTCCTATTGCCGTTTGTGGTTGCAGGCGGCTATGTCGCTTTGGTCCTATTCGCTTAACCCTCGCCTCTGCGAATAATGGTCGTGCCCTCCGGCCATGTTGAGATTATGGCGAAGCGCGGCGGTGCAGGTTTAATTACCCGTGGTCGGCGCGCGTTCACTAGCGAGCACTGAAAGAGGGACGGGCGGCGCTGGCGAAACTGGAGCAAGAGCGGGCGGAGAAGCATGCCCAAACGCCTGGGGTGGAGTCAATCCTTCTTAGCGGTTAAGGTCGCTGCCACTTCCTGAGCAGACAAAGACTCGATTAGCGCCCCCATGGTGATTTCGTGGGCCATTAATTTCCCTCGCTTGGAGGCAGAAACTTCGTATTCGCAAAGATCAATGACGAGGAAAAAGATGGTCTTGTTGTTGTATGTAACAAAGGGCACTGCTGATTCCTGATTCGCGGTATCGATGCACAGGTCCTGGTCACACGTCTTAAATATCGCCAAATAGCCGAAAGGCTCGTTGTAGTCCCTTGCATAGTCATAAAGTTGGCGAAAGCCCTTGATGATGTAAGAAACATTCTGGCCCCTGTCTGGGGTGAAAATCTTCACATCAGCAACAAGCCGGTCTTTTCCACTTTGAGTTGAGATCAAGTCGATCCGGCCCGAGGCGGACTTGGGCTCAATATAAAACTGGACCCCCTGATCATGTAGATATTCATAAAGATCGAGTGCAAGACTCCCCTCTCCGATCCGCGTATTCTCCTTGCACTTGGCCAGCAAATCGGTTCGGTGAAACCACTCGCAGCGATGCTTGTATTTCCGAAGCAAGAAGAGCAGCACTCTCTTGTCGTCGATTTGCTCGCCGATATAATCAAACAGAGGCTCGACGTAAACAGCGCGGAACACGTCCACATGCGTATCTGGGGTCGCCTTCTGGAATGACGTGTGGCCTAGCTCCTGGATGTAGGTGTAACTGGAACTTGCTGCACACTTTTTCATTAAAAAGTAACAAATTGCCACATGTTCCGTCTCGGTCGGCCCCACCTTAGGTCGTCCCGTTTGAAACATGTCTTCGGCGATTGCTTGAGCCTTGGGGAAACGGTGGGCTAAGTCGTCGAGAATGCCGCGAGTAATGTCGTTCTCGCGGAGGAACGCCCAGGTCTGTAACCAAAGCCAGTGAAATGTATCGAACCTAGCCTTAGTCAGCCTCTCAAGACGTTTATCGAGTTTGTAGCGAACTCGCTGAATGTATTCCGAATCCATGTTGGTGTTCAATATGCGACTCAGGTTTTACGCCGCCCAATCCGCGCAAATCAACTCCGCCTGCTGCAACACCGTCTGGGTCGCCTTCTCCTGCTTGTCGGGCGGGTAACCATATTTCCGCAATACCCGTTTGACCATCACGCGCAACTTGGCCCGGACCGATTCCTTCGCCGTCCAATCAATCGTGACGTTCTCTCGGATCGTTTTGACCAGTTCCCGCGCGATAAAGCGCAGGTTCTCGTGGCCCAGGACCATCACGGCGCTGTCATTCACTTCGAGAGCGTCGTAAAAAGCCACTTCGTCGTCGCTCAGCTTCAACTCCTCCCCGCGCTTATTGGCTTCGCGCATCTCCCTGGCGAGCTGGATCAGTTCTTCGATCACCTGAGCTGTCTCAATGGCCCGGTTCTGGTATTTCTGAATGCTCTGCTCCAGCAAGGCGGCGAAAGAGCGGGATTGAATCAGGAATTTCTTCGAGCGGATCTTGATCTCGTTGTTGAGCAGCTTCCGCAACAACTCGACCGCGAGATTCCTGTGCGGCATTCCCCGGACTTCGGCCAAGAATTGGTCGGACAGGATCGAAATATCGGGCTTCTTCAACCCGGCCGCCGCGAATATATCCACTACTTCCTCGGATGCCACGGCCCGCGAAATGATCTGCCGAATCGCATAATCAACATCCTCGGCGGACTTTTTCTTTTCGCCGCCAGCCTTGGCGATGGCAGCCCACACCGCCTGGAAAAAGCCAACGTCGTCGCGTATCGCCAGGGCTTTATCGTGCGGCACGGCCAGCGCGAACGCTTGCGACAGTTCGGTGACAGCGCGCAAGAACTTCTGTTTGTGTTCCTCGCGCTTTGCCTCCTTTGCCGCGCAAGCAAGGATATGTTCCTGGCCGGCGGGCAGAAGGCTCAGCTTCTGGGCTGGGGTGCCGGTAGTCCACTTGGACCAGTCGAAGCCGTGGAAGTAGTCGCAGCATATCTCGTATCGCTCCAACATCACGGCGACTGCTTCCTCCTGATCAATGGCCGTGCGGCCCGTGCCACCGCTTTCGGTATAGACGGCCAACGCCTGCTTGAGTTCGTGTGCCAGGCCCAGGTAGTCCACCACCAGCCCGCCGGGTTTGTCCTTGAACACGCGGTTGACGCGAGCGATGGCCTGCATCAGCCCGTGGCCTTGCATGGGCTTATCGACATACATCGTATGGAGGCATGGCGCGTCAAAGCCGGTCAGCCACATGTCACGCACGATGACGATCTTGAATGGGTCTTGCGGCTTCTTGAAACGCTTGGCCAGGGCTTCGCGGCGCGACTTATTCCGAATGTGTCCCTGCCAGTCCAGCGGGTCCGAGGGCGATCCCGTCATCACGATCTTGATGACGCCCTTTTTGTCGTCCTCGTTGTGCCAGTCGGGGCGCAGCCTGCGGATCGCCTCGTATAGCTCGAAGCAAATCCGTCGGCTCATGCAAACGATCATGGCCTTGCCGTCCATGACTTCCAGCCGCGCATCCCAGTGCTTAACCAGGTCCGCCGCAATCAGGCCGAGCCGCTTCTCCGCCCCAACCACGGCCTCTAACGCTGCCCATTTGGATTTGAGCTTCTCCTTGTGGGCCAGTTCTTCGCCTTCGGTGGCTTCCTCAAACTCAGGATCGATCTTCGGCTTCTCCGCCGCTTTCAACGCCAGCCTGGCTAACCGGCTCTCGTAATAGATCGGCACCGTCGCCTTGTCCTCAACCGCCCGCTGAATGTCATAGATCGAAATGTAAACACCAAAGACTGCCCGTGTGTTGGCGTCCGTCTTTTCGATAGGCGTGCCGGTGAAGCCGATGAAAGATGCATTGGGCAGAGCGTCCCGCATGTGGCGGGCGAAGCCGTCGATGAAATCGTATTGGCTCCGGTGCGCCTCGTCCGCGATGACGACGATGTTGTGCCGGTCGGACAGGAGCGGGTGCTTGCCGCCTTTCTCATCGGGGAAGAATTTCTGGATCGTGGTGAAGATGACGCCGCCGCTGGCCACGGCCAGGAGCTTTTTCAAATCGTCTCGGTCCTTGGCCTGGACGGGCTTTTGGCGTAGGAGTTCATGGCAGCGGGCGAACGTGCCGAAAAGCTGATCGTCCAAGTCGTTACGGTCGGTTAGCACTACCAGCGTCGGGTTCTCCATCGCCGGCTCCAGCACCAGCCGCCCGGCGTAAAACACCATGGTCAAGCTCTTGCCCGACCCCTGGGTATGCCACACCACACCGGCCCGGCGGTCCCCAACCGTCCCGCTTGGTTGCCCTTTTGCGAAATAGCCGCCGCCCGGCTCATGGATGGCCCCGGCTCTGGCGCCCGAGGCGCGGATGGTTTCGGCGACGGCGACATTGACGGCGTGGAACTGGTGATACCCGGCGAGCTTTTTCGTCACCGCACCGCCGCCCTCGTCCTCGAATACGATGAAATAGCGCAGCAGGGACAGAAAGCGCCGTTGGTCAAAGACGCCCCGCAACAGCACTTCCAACTGTGACAGGCCGGGATGGGCCACGGTATCGCCCTCAATGGTCCGCCATGGCATGAACCGCTCCTTGTCCGCGCTGATCGTGCCCATGCGTGCCTCAAGCCCGTCCGAGATCACCAGGACGGCGTTATGGACGAACATCGCGGGGATTTGCTGCTTGTAGGTCTGGATCTGATTGAACGCATCCCAGATCGTGGCGTTCTCGTCAGCGGCGTTCTTCAACTCGATTAGCCCCAGCGGTAGGCCGTTGACGAAGATCACCACGTCCGGGCGGCGGTTGTGCTGGCCTTCAATGACGGTGAACTGATTGACCACCAGCCAATCGTTCGCGTCGGGGTCGTCGAAATCAATCAGCCGGACAATGTCCACCCCGATACTGCCGTCGGGGCGGCGGCATTCGACAGTGACGCCGTCCGTGAGGACATGGTGGAACGCGCGATTGTTTGCCAGGAGGGAGGGCGATTGGGGGATGGTGACGCGGCGATATGCTTCCTCCAGGGCGTCCGCTGGCAGCTTCGGGTTGAGTTTATGCAAGGCAGTGCGCAACCGCTCCGGCAAGATCGCTTGCCCGAGTGCGGTCCGTTCGGCTGCCGGTTCGCCAGGCGCGATCTCCGGCCCGTGCAATACCGAATAGTCCAAGTCGCCAAACCAGGAGAGGGCGGCATCTTCTACAACAGATTCAGTAAATCTCTGCGGCGTTCTCAAAATGGTATGAGAGAGTCAACTACTACGTTGATCCTCACGCATTCACCAACCCAGGCTTCAAACCGAGTTTGTTTTTGAATTCATCGGGTATATCCGACCAATGTTCGACCAGCAGATCGACAAGCTGGTGCCCGTTCACGAGGCCGACACGAGGAAATTCCGGCTCCACGGCTACGTCACTGGCCTTACTTTGGAATTCCGCTGTCGTAATGAAGGCTCCTTGCCCGCCGGAGGGAATCGACTGGCGCAACGCTTTAACGTCTTTGGCGGCAATCTTTGTCCCTAAACTATATCGTTTCACCTGGACGAAGATTTTTACCTTTGCGAGATTCGCCACGTCCAGTTCACCAATGGCGTCAACCCCGCCATCGCCCGGCTTCCCCGTATGCTCGGCTCCTTCAAAACCGAGTGCAGAGAGCAAATGCGTCACCAAAATCTCAAACTCCTCTGCTTTCAGCTTGAGCAAGCTTTCCAAAACCGCGCGATATGGATCGAACGCCTGAGCTACAACGGGCGAAGCGTGCTCTGGTTTGCCTATCGTCTGAAAAAAGTGATCCTTTTGAGAAACGTAAAACACCGTGAGCGAGGCTCGCATTGTGTTTTGGAACGGCACCGAAAACGTGCTGCGCTTGAAGGTTTGCGGCAACCACTTTACCCGGCGGCGATTTTCATAAGGGCAACCATCATCGTCAGGGCTATGGAAGCATGAAGGGTCTGGCCCCACGACGCCGACGTGGAGTAGTTCGGTATCTGCGTCCGGGGTGATTACGTAGTCCCCCGCCTGTATGTCGAAAAGGAAACGGGCGATCTGCCCAACCTGCTGGCCGATGACGATATTGCTCGTGTCATCGGGGTGCGCTTTCTTGTAGAGTGGATACAGGCCCTCCTTCGATTTGACTTGGGACAGGTCGTAATCGTAAATCCAACCGATGGCGACGTAACCGCCATTAACGAAATGCTTCGCGTAACTGCCAAACTCGGCACGGACACAATAGATTTCAGGCATATTTTGTTTTCCTTTCATTCTTGATGCTGGGCACCCGCACTTCGCCCGACAGCAACTTCGGCAGGAGCGCGTCGCGCGGCCCTACACAAATGAAGATTCGTCGTAGCATCATTTGACTTTTTTGGCCGGAATATCCTTTGCCCACACACGGAGAATGGCGTGATCAATCATCTCGAAAACTTGGCCCATAGCGAACTTGAACTGGCGCAAATCAACCCAATACTCCGCATAATCTTGCTGTTTCTGGTCGTCTTCGTAACGAAACGTCGTCCCTGGGTGCGGATCGATCTTATCCAACTCGTCAATCCAGCCTTTCGCTCTCGGAGGGAGCTTCTCGCTGTGAAGCTTTTCAACAAGCGCAACGCATTTGGCAAGAGAGTGGGTATGCTCATTGATGTCGCCGATGGTCTTTAGGTAAAGCTCCAACGTGTGGCGATACGCAAACAATACCGGGCAAAGCCAATGTCGCGCTTCATCATCTTGTAGGGCCTGATTCAGCATCTTCTCTGCGACATAACGATAATTCCGCGCGAGTTCAAAAAGTTCCTGACCGTGGCCACCAACCCACAGGACGCCATGCCGCCAGGTTTCATCAAGATCTTCCGGCGGCTCCTGGAGGATCGGACTATTTAGATACAGAAACTCATAGAACTTTTCGTCCAAGTAGCCTTCCTGATTCAAACCGATCTTGATGTGCTCCAAATCGGGTTCATCTTCCCAAAGGCTTGAGACATAGGCGAGAACTAAGAAGTCCAGGTCAGAGAAGCGGCGTCGCTGGCCACTGGTGGGCTTGGCCCGTTCGCTCAGATATTCATCAAACAAGATGGACCACTTCTCTACCTGATCGCGTTCAACGCCAAGCGCCCCGGCAATCTCTGAAATATTTCGGTTCATGCGACTTCAAGATTTTGCGGCACCCGCACTTCGCCCGATAGCAGCTTCGGCAGGAGCGTGTCGCGCAGGGCGGCGAGGGTGCGGGATTCGTCATCGTTGGCCTTCATCTTGGCCAGGACAGACCGGGCGAACTGCCCAAACTCTTCCGCAAGGGCTACTGGCGGCACGGCGACTTCAAAATGGTCGAAGCAGTCGGCGGGAACACGCTGCCGACCGCTCGTGCCAGTCATGTTTGAGATTGCGAAGGCGCGGAAGTCTTCGGTGCGGGCGAGGAAATAGGCAAACTCCGGCGGGAGCGGCGGCTTCGGGCAAAGAACGATGTATTCGGTCGAGCCCCAGGCAACTTTGCCTTCGCCAAGAAAATCAACGAAGCAGGTCTTGCCGTTTTCTAAGCAGGGCGTGATGCGGGCAACGAGGGTGTCGCCGTCGATGAACCGCATCCCAGAGCCGAATTCGCGGTCAACGACTTCCAATGCACGAGCCGAATGCGTCGGCATATTGGCCATATCGAGGTAGGGCGCAACATCCCCTTTTCGGAGCGAACGCTGCGGATTCACTTCGATGGCCTCGGGCAGCGGCCCCTCGCGCCAACCTTTAGGAAGGCCATCCTGGGCGGCGTCTAGGAACCAGGACTTGAAAAGGGCCTGAGCCATTGCCTCCAGCGTCTCGTTCATGCGCCGGTTCAACTCAATCTTGTCGTCCAGGGTGCCCAGGACTGCTGCGATAGCTTTTTGCTCATCAACTGGTGGAAATGCCACACGCAAACCACGCTGCTGCGTGAGGCTCACGTAGTCGAACGTGCAATTATTCCCTACCTGCGACCACAGTTGGTCCATGAACGCGGGACTACGCATGAAAGAATATAGGTATTTCTGATCGAGAATGTTCGGGGCTGTGCTTCTCCAAATCGTTGTGCCTGGATTGGTCACAAATACTTCCGGCGCATCATGGTCAGTGATCGCGATCCGGCCCACTGTCGCCCGGTGTGTTAAAATAATGTCACCGGGCTTGCCTATGCCCTTGCGAACACGTTTGAAGCCCGCTTCGTTGATCCTGCCGCAATTCTCAAAATCCACTCGACCATCTTTCAAGTCTGGTGGTCGAAGGAAGGCTATACCTGTGGGGGCAAATTCGTTCTGGCGCGGCCGATTTTCTCCATGATTTCCATCCTCAACGAAGAGGACACCTTGATCGGCAAGCTCTTGAACGGTAGCAACGCGAGTCTGTTCTCCGAAGTTATCTACCAGTCGCTGTAGCGATAGAATGCCAAGGATTGGAGTCTTACCTGCCATATCCCAACCCTTTCAGGTTCTGGCGAACGGCCCTCTCCAGCTTTGCCGACTCCGCAAACTGCTCTTCCAGCTTCTCCGTCAACCGTTTCATCTTCTGCTCGAACGGTTCGCCATCGTCCTCGGCCTCCTCCGCTCCCACGTAGCGGCCCGGCGTCAACACATGGCCATGGGCGCGAATTTCCTCCACCTTCGCCGACATGCAGAACCCGGCTACGTCCTTGTATTTGCCCGCGCCCTTATCGCCACGCCATGCGTGATACGTGCCTGCGATCTTCTGAATGTCCTCATCCGTCAGGTCGCGGTGAACCCGGTCAATCAGCCGCCCGAGCTTCCTGGCGTCGATGAACAGCACATTGCCGCGCCGGTCGCGGAAGCGGTGGTTACGTTTGTCGCGGGCCAAGAACCAGAGGCACACCGGAATCTGCGTCGAGTAAAACAACTGCCCCGGCAGCGCGACCATGCAATCCACCAAGTCGGCTTCGACAATAGCTTGGCGGATCTCGCCCTCGCCGGATTGATTCGAGGACATGCTGCCGTTGGCCAGGACGAAACCCGCTGTGCCTGTGGGCGAAAGATGATGAATGAAGTGCTGGACCCAGGCGTAGTTGGCGTTGCCGGAGGGCGGAACACCATGCTTCCATCGCAGGTCTTCCCGCAACCGCTCACCGCCCCAGTCGCTCATGTTGAACGGCGGGTTGGCCAGGATGAAGTCGGCCTTGAGATCCTTGTGCAGGTCATGGTGGAAGCTGTCGGCGGGTTCGGCGCCCAGGTTGCCTTCGATGCCGCGTATGGCGAGATTCATCCGGGCCAGCCTCCAGGTCGTGGGGTTGCTTTCCTGGCCGAATACGCTTATGTCCCCGACGCGTCCGCCATGGGCTTCGACGAACTTCTCGCTCTGGACGAACATGCCGCCGGAACCGCAGCAGGGATCGAACACGCGCCCCTTGAACGGGGCCAGCATTTCGACCAGCACGCCCACCACGCAACGGGGCGTATAGAACTGGCCGCCCTTTTTACCCTCGGCGCTGGCAAACTCGCTGAGGAAATACTCATAAACCCGGCCCAGAATGTCCTTGGAGCGGCTCTCCTTGTCGCCCAAGCCGATGGTGGACACGAGATCGATCACGCCCCCCAGGCTTTGCTTATCCAGGTGCGGGCGGGCGTAGTCCTTGGGCAGCACGCCTTTGAGGGATTGGTTATCCCGTTCGATAGCGATCATGGCGCTGTCCAAGAGCTTGCCAATCAGCGGGTCTTTGGCCCGGTGTTAGCGCCGGGACGAACGGATCTCAGATTTGCCAATCGAGAATGGGATCAACTTTTCGAGTGTGATGCGGGCATGAAAAAGGCCGGCGGATTTCTCCACCGGCTTGCGTCGTTTCAGGT
>Ga0181517_10004781_pt1 | contig 12161 bp, 9 predicted proteins | sample PEATcosm2014_Bin_31_FD_119748 | JGI IMG/M metagenome (GOLD analysis project Ga0181517, IMG submission 119748) | Peatland microbial communities from MTU Mesocosm Facility, Houghton, MI, USA - PEATcosm2014_Bin01_30_metaG | ecosystem: Environmental > Terrestrial > Soil > Wetlands > Peat | place... | reverse complement strand
TGAGGCCGATCATGCTGGCGACAAAGACGAAACAGAAGAAGCAGATGAACGGAGACGAGAACCAGTCGTTTTCTTCGCCCTTGTCGAGCATGATCTGCAGGCCGCCCATGGCGAGAGTGAGAAAGGCGAGGCCGAGGTAGTCAAGGTTGCGCACGCGCTTGAAGTCGCCCTTGATCCAAGGCGGATCGTCGACGAGGCGAGTGACGAGCAGGAAGGCAAGAATGCCGACAGGAATGTTGATGAAGAAGATCCAGCGCCAGGAGTAGTTGTCAGTGATCCAGCCGCCGAGGGTAGGGCCGATGGATGGAGCGAGGACAGCGACGAGGCCGTAAAGAGCAAAGGCCTGGCCGCGCTTCTGAGGTTCAAAGGAGTCGGCCATGATGGCCTGTGCCATGGGCTGCATGCCTCCTCCGCCGAAGCCCTGCATGCAACGGCAGATGAGCAGGATGGGCAGCGAGGGCGAGGCGCCGCAGAGGAAGCTGGAGACGGTGAAGATGACGATGCAGAGCAGGAAGAAGTTTTTGCGGCCCATGACGGTGGAGATCCAGCCGCCGAGCGGGAGGACGATGGCGTTGGCTACCAGATAGCTGGTGAGAACCCAGGTGCCCTCGTTGGTGGAAGCGCCGAGCGAGCCCGCAATGTGGGGCAGGGCAACGTTGGCGATGGAGGTGTCGAGGACCTCCATGAAGGCAGCGAGAGCAACCGTCATGGCAATGAGCCAGGGATTGACGCGGGGCTTCCAACCGGCGTGATCGTCGACGCTGGGGTTCTTGACCGTAACTACGGCTGGAGCCGGTAGAGCGGTTGAAGCTGCGGACAAAAGGTTCTCCTCAGGTGCGGAAGGAAGTTATGAGGACAGCTAAGTGTTGTGTTCAGATGGGTTGCCGAAGGGGCGGGCCCCGCGATGCGACGGCCAAACCTGATGGTGGCCGAACAAAATCGGCGCACAGGGGTTAGATTCGCCGGGAGGGGTTGGGTTGCAGAGATTGCTGGGGAGCGGGTCAGGCTTTCTGGCGGACGAAGAGCCGGGCGGCGAGCAGGATGGTGGCGCAGCCCATAAGGGTGAGGATGGCGGCGTTGGGCCAGAGGTCGGCGAGTGTGGCGCCGCGCAGGATGATGCCGCGCAGGATGCGGATGTAGTAGGTGGCGGGGATGATGCGGCTGATGCCCTGGAAGAAGATGGGCATGTTTTCGATGAGGAAGATGTAGCCGGAGAGAAAAACGGAGGGCAGGACGGTGCCCATGGCGAGTTGGAAGGCCTCGGCTTGAGTTCTGGCTTTTGTGGAGATGACGAGGCCGATGCCCAGCAGGGTGAGGATGTAAGGCAGCGACATGAGAAGCAGCAGAATGGCGCTGCCGTGAACGGGCACCTGGAAGACGATGCGCATGACCGCAAGGATTGCGCAAAGTTCGACGAAGCCGAGGACACCGTAGGGGATCATTTTGCCGACCATGAGGCCGAGTGGGGCGACAGGGGTCATGGTGAGCTGCTCGAGGGTGCCGTGCTCGCGCTCGCGGACCAGCGAGAGGGCGATGAGCAGGATGATCATGACTTGGAGAAGAATGGCGATGAGGCCGGGAACGAAGAAGTTGGCCGAGCGCATGGCGGGGTTGTAGAGCAGCGAGGGCCGAATGTCGATGGGCATGTTACCATCGGGCACAACGCGGGCGAGGGACTGCGTGAGAGCGACTCCGGTGGCGGTGTTTACTGCCTGACCGGCGACGGTGGAGTCCGATCCGTCGACAAGGACCTGAACTTCGGCGGTGGTGCCGTCCTGGAGATGGCGGGCGTAGTCATAGGGGATGCGGACGGCTACGCGGGCGCTGCCGGAGCGGACGGCATCGTACATTTCATTAACGGAGCGGGCGTTGGTGGTCAGCTTGAAGACGTCAGACGCGGCAAAGCGCTGGAGCAGATCGCGGCTGGCTTGAGTGTGGGATTCGTCGAGGACTACGGTGGGGATCTGGCGGACGTTGGTGTCGATGGCAAAGCCGAAGAGGAAGAGCTGCAGCATGGGAATGACCAGGGCAAAGAAGAGCGTGCCGGGGTCGCGAACGATATGGAGAAACTCCTTGCGGCAGACGGGGATCAGTCCACGAAAGAGGTTGTTCATTTGGAGTTCTCCATGATGCCGAGGGTGAGGGTGACGAAGACGTCCTCGAGCGAAGGCTCAATGACGCTGAGGTGGGCCTTGGGAAGCGCGTCGCGGATGGCCTCAAGGTGGCCGTGCCGGGCAAGCGCGTGGATGGAGCGGCCGAAGATGGTGGCTTCAAGAACGCCGGGGAGGGCGCGCACAAAGGGGAGATTCTGCGAGGCGTTGGGAGCATCGATCTGGAGGCGGACGGTGTCGGGCGGATTGGCGGCGGGCAGGTGTTGCAGCTCTTCGACGGTGCCGATGGCGACGAGTTTGGAGAGATAGATGTAGCCGACGCGGCCGCAGCGCTCGGCTTCGTCCATGTAATGGGTGGTAACGAAGAAGGTGACGCCCTCGCCGGAGAGGCGGAAGAATAGGTCCCAGAGGGTGCGGCGGGCCACTGGGTCGATGCCGCCGGTGGGCTCGTCGAGGAAGACGACCTGAGGCGAGTGGATGATGGCGCAACCGAGGGCGAGGCGCTGTTTCCATCCGCCGGAGAGCTGGGCGACGCGGCGAGTGAGGTAGGCGCGAATCCCGGTGAGCTCGACAACGTCGTTTTTGCGCTGGATGGCCTGCTGGCCCTGGAGGCCATAGACGCCGGCGTAGAAGTCGAGGTTTTCCTGCACGGTGAGGTCTTCGTAGAGGCCGAACTTCTGGCTCATGTAGCCGACATGCCGCTTGATCTCAGCGGCGTCCTTGCGAATGTCCATTCCGAGGATGGTGCCCGTGCCCTCGCTGGGAACAAGCAGGCCGCAGAGGGCCTTGATGATGGTGGTTTTTCCGGAGCCGTTGGGGCCGAGAAAGCCGAAGATCTCCCCCTTGCCAACCTCGAAGCTCACGTCGTTGACGGCGGTGAACTGACCGAAGCGAATGGTGAGGTGGCTGGCGGTGATCGCCGGAGCTGGGACGGGCGGCGTCATTGCAGGCGGACCGTGGCGGACATGCCCGACTTGAGGACGCCGGTAGCGTTGTCAGCAAACACTTTTACCGCGAAGACCTGGTGCTGGCGGTCGTCAGGGGTTTGCACATTGCGGGGAAGGAACTCGGCTTCGGAGGCGATTTGGCCGACGTGACCGTCAAAGACGCGACCGGAGAATCCGTCGACGCGAATGGCGGCCGACTGGCCGACATGGACGCGGGCAAGATCGGTCTCGGGGATATAGACCTTGACCCAAAGCTGGTTGGATTCAAGCATGGTGAGCACGATGCGGCCCGGCGGGATGAGATCGCCGGGGCGGACGGAAACGGTCTCGACAATGCCATCGGCGGGCGCTGTCAACTGGGCTTCCTTGAGCGCGACGTCGATCTGCGCGAGCTTGCCTTGCGCGGAGGCAAGCTGGGCGCGCGATGCCGCGATGTCCTCAGAGCGCGACCCCTTGCGAGCGAGGACGGCTGCGGCTTCAGACTGCCTGTAGCGCGATTCGGCGGAGGCCACGTCTTCAGGACGGGTGCCGGCCTGGAGCTCTGACAACTTCTGCCGCGCAGACTCGGCGTGTTGGACTGCGGAGTCACGCTTGTCGCGGGCGTTGTCGAAGTCCTGGCGGGAGATGGTGTCGGTGGCGACCAGCTTCTCCATGCGCTTATAGAAGATTTCGGCGTTGAGGGCGTCAGCCCTGGCGGCGTCGAAGTCGGCCTGGGCCTGCGCGACATCCTGCCGGCGCGGGCCGTTCTTTGCCTCTTCGAGTGCGGCGCGATTGTTGGCAGCGGCGGCCTCGGCCTCGACAATCTCTTCGGGCCGATTGCCGCGGATCATCCGGTTAAGATTGGCCTGCGCCTGGTCAACTGCGGCGGCTGCTTCGACGCGCTGTGCCTTGAGGTCGTCGTACTCGAAGGCTACGAGCAGCGAGCCTGCTTTGACGGAGTTGCCTTCTTCCACCGGAACCGTGGTTACACGGCCACCGACCTTGGAGCCGACCTGAATCTCGCGGGTCTCGACTGTGCCCGCGTAGTCGTAGCGGGCGCGATGTGCCGACCATCCGTAGTAAACGGCAAGTGCGACTGCAATGATGAGCACGGCGATGCCCACAGGGATGAGGATCTTGCGGTTCATCGCACTGCCTCCTGGACGGAACTGAGGACCAACTGTAATCGGTGGCGCATGGTCTGGGCGAGCCACTTCTGCGGGAGGCCATCGCGCATGAGCCACTCCAGCATGGTGGCGAGGAAGATGGACATGACGACTTCGGCGATCAGCCTTGGCGGGTGCTTTCTGCGGGCAGGAGCGGCCTTGAGAATGCGGGCAAAGATGCCGGTCAGCGCTTCGACGGCCTGCTCGCGCGCGGCCATCATGGGGCCACGGGAGACATTGTGAAAGACCGTCTCGAGGATGAGCTTCTTGGAGCGCACGGTGATACGGGCGTTTTCTTCAGCAAGCTTGAGGATGGCCTGGAGGATGCTTTCGACGGTGGGCGCGCGGCCCGCGGAGAGGAGCTCGCCGATGGTGGCTTTGAGCTTCGCCGCGCGGGCGGAGGCGACCTCGCGCAGGATGAGCTCCTTCTGGGGGAAGTAGTTGAAGAATGTGGCGCGGGAGATGCCGGCTTCGGCGGCGATCATCTCGACAGGGACGTTCTCATAACCGTGCTTGCCGAAGAGCTCGAAGGCGACGCGGACGATCTCGGAGCGGGTATGTTGCCGCTGGCGGTCGCGAAGGGATGTTGCACTTGAGTTCACAAAATAGACTTTAGTCTAAATAATCAACGCGAGTCAAGTTTATGAGATAGAGCTCATTCGAGATTGGCCGGCTGGGTGAAGCCGGGAGTCGCATCCGTTTGCGGGGTGCGGGTTCGCCAACTGAAGAGGGCGATGGCGAGGGCCAGGGACTGGGCACAGAGGATGAAGGCCACGCAGGCTGGCCATTTGCCGATGGACCAGAAGATGGCGGGGACGACGCCGGCGGCGGTGCCACCGAGGTAATAGCAGGTCATGTATAGGCCCGCGCCGGTGACGCGGGAGTCGGGAGGCGTGGCGATGCGGAGAAAGCTCTGCGAGGCGGTCTGCGCGATGAATACGCCGCTGCAAACCAGCGCCAGACCAAGGAGGACGATGGAGAGCGACGGGGCGAGGGTGAGGACGACGCCGAGCATGGAAAGGAGCATGGCGGCGGCGATGCCGGTGCGGAGACCAGTGCGCGTGATGATGAAGCCGGCGACGGGGGTAACCAGGAGTCCGACGAGATAGACACAGAAGAGCGAGCTGAGCGCGGTGGTGGAGAGCGAGAAGGGCGGAGCGGCCAGGTGGAAGGTGATCCAGGTGAAGACGGCGACAAGCGAGAAGAGGACGTTGAATCCGACGGCGAATGTGGCAACGAGGCGGGGAAGACGGAAGAGAGCGCGGACCTGATTGAGGCGGGAGGTCTGGGTTCGGTGGCCATGCGGGCGGGGACGGCCGTGGGGAAGCCAGGCAGCGACTGCGGCGGCTCCGACGAATGAGGCGAGGCCGAGGGCGAGAAAGCTGGCGCGCCAGGAAAACCAGTCGGCGAGGAGACCGGCGGTGAGACGGCCAAGAAAGCCGCCGAGAGCGGTTCCGCTGACATAGAGGCTCATGATGAAGGGAACGCGGTCGGGCGGCCACTCCTCTCCTATATAAGTGACGAGAACGGCGACGATGCCGGGGACCATGACTCCCTGAAGGAAGCGCCATACGATGAGTTGCGTGAGGGATTGGGAGGTGGCGGCAAGCAGCGTGGGGATGGCCATGCCGAGGATGGAGGCGAGGATGACGCGGCGGCGGGCGAGGCGCTCAGTGAGCGCGCCGAAGAAGGGCGCAGAGAGAGCGACGGCGATGGTGGCGGCCGAGACGGTGAGGCCGGCGGAGGCTTTGGTGACATGAAAGATGGTGGTGAAGAGCGGCAGCAGGGGTTGCGTGCAGTAGAGCTGAAGAAAGGCGCAGACGCCGGCGAGGAAGACGGCTGCGGCGGCGAGAGGGCCGGGAGCGGGGTGGGGCTGGGTGGAAGGCGCGTTCAATCTTCAGGATAGCGCGCGGATGGTCGGGGAGTGGGGGGTGCCTTCTCCCAGGTCCCCAAGTGCGAGGAACCTGGGGCACCCGGCTTGAACGACGCATCCCATTCCACAAGCTGACAAGTCGCTGTATCCGAAGCGCCCCTCCCTGAGGGCATGCACCTGCGCACTGCTCCATGGCGGGGTGCTCCAGATACAGCACTAAGACTTCAGGGGACTAATCCTGGGCCGCTCGGCATCAGTCCGTTGCAACGGGCTGCCAAAGCTCGATACGATTTCCTTCCGGGTCGGTGACCCAGCCGAACTTTCCAAAATCGTAGCTATCGCGTTTGGGATCGACCGTAACACCTTCGGCTATCAAACGGTCCAGCACACCATCCAGGTCGTCCACCTGGAGATTGATCATCGCTTTCTGTGCCGGAGGGAAGTAGTCATTGTCCGGTTTGAAAAGCGCGAAGACGACCTGAGGGTGTTGCGTCGGGGGAGGATACGCGAATGATCCGTCGGGCTTCGCCAGGCCGAGATGCTGCTCGTACCATTGATACAGAGCTTTTGGATCATCCGCTCGCAAAAATATTCCGCCAAAGCCGGTGATTGAAGCCATGCAGCCTCCCATGGGAAACGGTTTTCCCTAGCTTACACCTGAAGAATCGCAGTGCGGACGTGAATCCAACGTCGTTGATTCGTGCTGCAAAACGCCGTTGCGCCAGCAAAATGGCCAACGCCCGAGTTGTGGGCTGTCCGGAAACGCGCCACTCCTGCCGGCTGCCGCGGCGAGGGGGCGTAGGTGCGGCTGCATTGTTTGTCACCTTTCTTGCCACTACGGGTACTTATAGGATGAGGTGGTGACGATGAACCCTGAAATTGCAGCCAAGAGCGACGCGGAACTGGTGGAATGGAGCCGGAGCGGGGACCGTTCGGCCTTTGCGACGATCGTGAAGCGGTATCAGAGGCTGGTTTGCTCGATCACGTACAACGCGACGGGCAGCCTGAGCCTGAGCGAGGACCTGGCGCAGGAGACCTTCTTTGCCGCGTGGAAGCAAATGGGGGAGTTGCGCGAACCGGCGCTGCTAAGGGCGTGGCTGTGCGGCATTGCGCGGTTTCTGGTGGGCAAGGAGTTCAGAAAGATGGGCCGGGAGCCGGCTCATGCCGCAGAGGCACTGGATGCGATCGAGGAGCCGCAGTCGGCGGAGGCATCGCCGGCGGTGCAGGCGGTGAGCCGCGAGGAAGAGGCGATTCTGTGGCGGGCGCTGGAGCGGATTCCCGATACCTATCGCGAGCCGCTGATCCTGTTTTATCGCGAAGAGAAGTCGGTTGAGCGCGTAGCGGCGGAGTTGGAGCTGAGCGAGGACGCGGTGAAGCAGAGGCTCTCGCGTGGCCGCAAGCTGCTGCACGAAGAGGTGGTTGCGTTTGTGGAAGGAACGCTGAGCCGGACCGCGCCGGGGCAGGACTTCTCGAGCGCGGTGATGGCGATGTTGCCGGCGGCGTCGGCGGCGACTGCGGGCGCAGGCGTTGCGGGCAAAACAGCGGCGGTGGCCAAGAGTGGGTCAATTGCGGCGTGGCTGGCTCCGGTGACGCCGTTTTTGGGCGTGTTTGCCGCGTTGATGGTGAACTGGATTTCAGTGCGGTCAGCGCCGACGGCGCGTGAGCGGAGGTTCCAGGGATTCTGGCTCAGTTGCTTCTGGGTCTTTGTGCTGGGATGGGCCGTGCCCGGGCAATATGCAGTGCAGGCTCTGCGCCACGGATACGCGTGGAGCGATCCGACGTATTTTGCGGTGGTGGCGGCCTTCTGGTGGTTCTACCTGATGGTGGTGGGGACATTCATTGTGCTCTTCCTAAGGCGGGGCGCAGCGATGCGACGCCAGATTGAGCAGGAGCCGGGGATCAAGGAGAGCAGCGGAGCGCCGTTGACTCTTGTATCGAGAGTTGCGATGGTAGCCGGGATCTACGTGGCGATGTTCTCCGCGCTGATCTACCTGGCGTTCAAAGCGCACGACTGGCTGGCAGGCGCAATCCTGTTGGGAGCGATGATTGTGCTGGGCGGATCGCATCTGCGCTATGCGAGCAGCCGTGATGGTCTGGCAGGCTGGAGGAAGGCGACCAGGCGGCTGGTGCTGGGATGGATGGTAGTTCTGGTCGTGCTGAATTGGCGGCTGGGCGGCTGGCTGGCGGCTTATCGAGGTGTCGATGTGGCCGTGATTCATGGGCTGCTGCCGGCGTGGGTGATACCGGTTGCGACGCTGACGCTGGTAGCGTGGATTGGGGCGCTGGTGGCCTGGACGAGGCCGGGGCGCGACGGGTCTGTACCCATCAAGTAAGGCCTCATCCTTCATGAACGTGAAATCCTTGGCAGCCTGAAGCGGCGTGCGTTTGAAAACGTCGGGTTGTTCGGATCCTCCCCACTTGATCCAGGAGATCGAAAATGATGTTGCAGAAGCAGGTTGCCATTCTTGTGATGAGCATGATTCTGGTCCCGGAGCCGGGGTTTGGCGCGGATCTTTCACCGGCCAAGTGGAAGGCGGAAGAGAAGGCGCGGGCCGAGCAGGCGGAACAGGTGCCTTGGCCAGTGCAGGCGCGTGTGGTTGAAGGGCAGCAGGGGCTGGTGACGGGAACCATGTCGCCGATCGCGGTGCATGCGGGCATGGAGGCGCTGCGACAGGGAGGGACGGCGGCTGACGCCGCGGCGACCGTGGCTCTGACGCAGGTTGCTACGGCGCTCGGCTCCTACGTTTCGTATGCGGGAATCATGGAGCTGGTCTACTACGATGCCAAATCGGGCAAGGTGACGACGATGGATGCGGGATGGAACTCGTATGTGGGCGAGACCGACCCGAAGAGTATTCCCGTAACCGACCTGGGCCCGCTGAACTTTGGCAGAACACCGACCGAGGGAGCGGAGGGACGCAAGACGCTGGTGCCGGGATTCATGGCGGGGATTGAGCAGATGCACAAGCGCTATGGGCGGCTGAAGTTTGGCGAGCTGTTTGCGCCGGCGATCTGGTATGCGGAGAACGGCGTGACGATTTCGCCGACGCTGGCAGCTTTTTTCACGATGCAGCAAAAGTATCTGGCGCGGACGCCGGAGGGGAAGGCGTTTCTGCATCAGGCGGGCGGCGATTTGCCGAAGATTGGCGACCACTTTGTGCAGGCCGAGCTGGCGAAAACGCTGCGAGCTGTGGCGACGCAGGGCGCGGGGTATATGTACTCGGGAGCGTGGGGGCAGCACTTTGTCGAGGCTGTGAAGAAGGCGGGCGGCAAAGCGACGATGGAAGATATGAAGCGCTACGCGCCTACATGGGAGGAGCCGTTGAGTACGACCTTCATGGGGCGCACGATTTATGTGCCGGGGAAGAGCAACGAAAGCAGCTACCCGGTGCTGGAATCGCTGAATTTGGCGGAGGAGTTGAAGCTGGATGCGATGGGCCCGTACAACAAAGATGCCAAGGGGTTCCGTGCGCTGACGGGACTGCTGCGCAAGGCGGAAGCCGACAGCTACACCGACCAGTACATGCGGCAGCAGGGGATGAAGTCGTCGCGCGAGGAGCAGATTACCAAGGCGTATGCGAAGACCGCGGCGGCGACCCTGGCCGCAAAGGAACCACCTCTGCAGGAGCAGATGCCGCACCATTCCGATGCGGTTGTGGTGGTGGACCAGTGGGGCAACATTGCTGCGCTCACGCACACGATCAATACGCTACTTTGGGGCACGACGGGGATTGTGGTGAACGGGGTGCCGATTCCCGATGCAGCGGGGTTTCAGCAGGCGCGGCTGGCGGGAATCAAGCCGGGAGACCGGGTGCCGAACGATATGACGCCGGTGATTGCGATGGAAGGGACAAAGCCGGTGCTGGCGATGGCAAGCATAGGCGCGTCGCTGATGCCGGAGACAGTGCGGCTGCTGGTGGGTACGATGGCGAACAAGCTGGATCCGATGACGGCGATGGCGGCGCCTGTGTTGCTGATGCCTTCAGGGCCGGTGAAGGAGGGTGATACGTACATGACGAGGCCGGAGACGATTCCCGAAGGCGCTTACGATGCGGAGTTTCTTGAGCGGCTGAAGGAAGAAGGGGTGGCCGTGGAGCCGAAGTCGTTGCAGGATGTGCGCGCTCTCAAGGGGACTGTGGTGATGGGTGTAATTGACGCGAAGAGCCGGGCGATGCGCGCTGTGGAGACGCCGGGGGTGTATGGGTTTGCGGAGGCTTATTAAGGGATTGAGCTGGGCCTGAAAGGGAGGTCGCATCCCGCCCTTGGCACAAGAACAAAAACGTGCCAAGGATGGGCCACCCAATCATTCGTGTTGGGGGGCGGGTCAATAGCGGCAGCGAAGGGTCAGGGGCGGGGCGGATTCGAAGGGTTTGGATGGTCATCGCGGGTTGCGTCGATGGTGATCGGTTCGTTGCGCGTTTTGCGGTAGACGTTGGCGACGGCCAGGGTCCAGAAGGGGACGAGATCGACGCCGGGGACGAGTTTGCCGAGGAACGACGGCAGGAACTCCCAGTGCATGCCGAGGAGGTAGATCATTGCGCCGCCCACAACCGCATCGAGGACGTCGTCGGATGGGGAGGCCGCTCCTTCAATGAACATGGGGAGGACGAGAAGCTGGAGCGCGTCGGCAACAATCGCCAGGCCCATAGCGATTCTGAGGCGTAAACGTCGGGACATGGGGAACGGGTCGCGCATTGGAACTCCCTCCTCTTCGAGTCCGAACCAGACATAGTCATTCTATGCGCCGGAGTGGTAAGGCATACGCACTCTCCCGAAATCTCTGCGCAAGTTGTGTGCCGGTTAAACGAGCATTTGCAGGGGCTGAAGCCCCAAGGCCTCTTGGGTTGCTTGGTTGGCCCGGCTGAAGCCGTGCCCTTGTTACAAAGCACTGCATCGAAGAAGTCGTTCCCCGGTTGCGACAAGGTGACTTTATGCGAGACGCTACGGTGCGAACCTGCTGGACAGGTTTGGAGCGGCTGTGGTCCTCTGAAGACTCGATGAGCACGAATCTTCCTCTTCCCTTGAAGCCCATCAATTCGCCGCGGCAGGTGCTGTTTGCGAGCATGGTGGGGACCACCATTGAGTTTTTCGATTTCTACATCTACGCGACAGCAGCGGTGCTGGTGTTTCCCAGGCTGTTTTTTCCGGCGGGCGATCCGGGGGCGGCGACGCTGGCTTCGCTGGCCACGTTTGCGATTGCGTTTATTGCGCGGCCGATCGGGTCGGGGCTCTTCGGGCACTTTGGCGACCGCATCGGGCGCAAGACGACGCTGGTGGTGGCGCTGGCGACGATGGGAGTGTCAACGGTTGCAATTGGACTGTTGCCGACGTACGCGACGATCGGCTTTGCCGCTCCGCTGTTGCTGGCGATTTGCCGCTTTGGGCAGGGGATTGGGCTGGGCGGCGAGTGGGGCGGCGCGGTGCTGCTGGCGATTGAGAATGCGCCGGGGCACAAGCGAGCGTGGTATGGGATGTTTCCGCAACTGGGCGCGCCGATCGGGTTCTTCCTTTCGGGCGGCGTGTTTCTGGTGCTTTCGCATTTGCTGACGGACGCGCAGTTCTTTGCGTTTGGCTGGCGGTTGCCGTTCCTGGCCAGCTCCGTGCTTGTTTTCCTGGGGCTGTGGGTACGGCTGACGATCAGCGAGACACCGCGGTTCGAGGAGTCGAAGGCGCGGGGCGAGCGGGTGAGGATTCCCACGCTGACGGTGCTGCGCAGCCACACGAAGATGCTGGTGGCGGGCATGCTGGTGAGCCTGGCGACGTTTACGCTCTTCTACCTGATGATCGTCTTTGCGCTGAGCTGGGGGACGACGGCGCTGGGATTCAGCAGGGAGAAGTTTCTGCTGATGCAGCTCTTCGACACGATGTTTTTTGCGGTGATGATTCCGGTGAGCGCGATACTGGCGGAGCGCGGGCGGAGGAACGCGATGCTGGGGATTACGGGGGCGATTTTTCTGTTCGGGCTGATTCTTGCGCCGATGTTCGAGGCGGGGACGGGCGGGGCGCTGGGGATGATGGCACTGGGGCTGGCGCTGATGGGGATGACGTATGGGCCGCTGGGGACGGTGGTTTCGGAGCTGTTTCC
>Ga0181517_10004780_pt1 | contig 12163 bp, 6 predicted proteins | sample PEATcosm2014_Bin_31_FD_119748 | JGI IMG/M metagenome (GOLD analysis project Ga0181517, IMG submission 119748) | Peatland microbial communities from MTU Mesocosm Facility, Houghton, MI, USA - PEATcosm2014_Bin01_30_metaG | ecosystem: Environmental > Terrestrial > Soil > Wetlands > Peat | place... | reverse complement strand
TGCCGAGCCTCATCTTCAAAGACCAACTGTTTTGCCACAGCCGATTCCTCCTCATTGCTGGCTTTTTGCGGACTCAAGACAACGGCATGCCACGCCCACAATTGGCAGCCGCATGCGGTTTGGCCCCGATAAAAGCAAGCGGTGTGCCAACCCCCGGAACCGGATTCACAACTCGTTGCGATAATTGATCTTGCGTTCTTACACCGCGGATCGAGACGTTCCGTAGCTCATCAAGCGATCCCATCCGCATGTCATTTTGGCAGGTTTCAGCGGCCAACCGCTTAAAGACGCGTCGATTAACTTCAATCCCCCCCCACCATAGACGGGGATGGATTATCTAGAATGCACGGCTCGAACCACTTTTTCAGCGGGCCACCCGGTACGCCGTCCGAAGACAATTCCAGACAATTACACGGAAATGGAGCGTTTGCCATGCGAGCGATAACTTGGCTCTTGGGGGTAGCGGTCCTGGGCCTGTCCGGGTCGGTTGTCGGCCATGAGCCGCCCTGCGCGAGCTGTAACGGCGGCTTGGCAGCCGGACCAGCCGTGCAACGAGGACTCGATGCCGGACCGTGCGCCGGGCCAATCGGCTATTGCCTGGCGCCGGGCTGCTGCGAGCACACGCGCCACTGTTGCGACAACGCCTGGGCCGGCTATTGCGAAGAGAAGGCCCGGTCCGAAGCCTTTTGGGCCAATTTCTGCAATCCGTGCGGGGGCTCTTGCCGCAGGTCATGCCGGCAGGCGCCGATGGCTGTCTACGACTCGGCTTGCCCCACTTCAACCGTAGCTCCGCAACCGACCCCGGCGGTCCAACCGGCTCCGGCAGTCCCGGCGCCCCCGCCCGCACCAACGCCGACACCCCCCGCCGCGTCTCCGAAACTCGGCCAAAACGCCGACGGCGCCCGTCCTTAGTAGTGCGACACACGACAACTGTGTGGTTTAGCCGGCGGCCATTCTTGCGCTGCGTTGCCTCGGCGTTGGCGATTTGCAAAACGCCTCGCCCGATGGTACTCTCTCGCATGGCGGCGCCCCCAGGGATTGGCGTTGCTTATGCCGCTCCTTTGACAGCCTACCCGTCGTGAACCATTCGGCGACGTCTCCCGCCTGAATTTCACGGCAAAAGCCAACCGGTAAGCACCGACTCGATAGAGCGAGGAGGTCAAAATGACAAACGAATCGTTCCGGGGAAAAACGCCGGCGTGCAGGGTGGTGATATCAACCTGCTGCTTGTCGGCGGCAGCGTTCCTTGGTTACGGCTCCGCAGCCGCTCAGGTAAATCGGCCGTCGCGAACGGACGGTTCTCTTACCGCTCTGCCGGAAATCTGCTCCTTCGAGCGAGAAGGAGACGTCGCCAAATGGAAGGCGGTAAGGGCCACGTTGGAGCGTTCGAAAGAGCACGTCTCCGAGGGCCGCTATTCCGCCAAGCTCACCGTCCTGGAACGTAAACCGGACCTCCACTTGAATTTCTCCGGCGGCGGTTACGCTTCCAAAGACTGGTCCGGCTATGACAAGCTGCTGATCGACGTCTACAACCCAATGGATACGGTTTTGGACAGCACGTTCGAAGTCAGGCTGCGAACTAGCTCCGGTAGGGACAAGGAAGGCGTGGATCTGTTGTCGATCGGAGACTGGAACGGGGCCTTCCCTCCTCACCAATGGCACACGGTTACCATGCCTCTGATCGTCGGCATCTCACAGATGTCGGACGAGGGACGGTTCAACTTCTCCGATGTTGCCTCGCTGGATCTGCGGCCCGGCGGGTTCTGGAAAGGAAAGGGAATCGTCCTCTATCTTGACAACCTGAGGCTCGCCAAGACGCAGTCGGTTGCCAAGCCATCGTTCCATATGGAAACTGAGCTGCCTGCCCCGGTCTACCACCCGCGGGAACCCTGTGCCTTCCAGATCAAGATAAAGAATGATGGTTCGCACCAGCAGACAGTCGCCCTGGGGGTCGATCTGGAAGACACGCAGGGGAAGAAAGTCAAATCCATCTCCACGGCAAGTCTCTGCTTCGGTCCCCATGAAGAAAAGCGCATCGAGGCGAAGGGCAACTTGTCCACCGTGCCGGAGGGCAGGTACCTGCTGGCGTCGTCGCTCTCCCAGGAAGGGAAGTCCGTCATCAGGCGACAGGACGAAATCATCCTCAAATCGTCCCCCGTGTATGTGCTCGCCGACGTTTCAGATTCCGTTTGTCATCGAAACGAAGCGCTCGGCTTAACGTTCAGGTTGCGCAGTGGTGCGCCGGACCAGCAGCAGGTCGTCCTGACGGCTTGGCTGGAGGACAGCCAAGAAAGAAAGGTCAAATCCGTCGGCGACCAACCCATTGTCCTCCGGAATGGCGCGGAGCAGACCATAACACGGAAATTGGAACTGGCCGATGTCCCCGAAGGCAAATACGTCTTGGTATCTTCGCTTTCGCGAAAACAAGACACGGTGTGCGACCGGGAAAGGAGCCAGATACGAATCGTCCCTCCTTTCGTTTCTCCGCTGCAGCGAGACAACAACTACCTCTATTTTCCCTGGAAGTACTACATGCCCTGGCTGCAGAATCCCGAAGATTTTTCTGCTTTCAGCCAGGAAGTTGAGCAAATCATCGATGAGATGGGATTCTATGACCATGGCATCCTGTTCTTCCCCGGATATTATGACGTCGGGCATGAGATGGACGAGCGTGCGCTCCGCAAGAGCTTTGCCCTGTTGCGCGATTTGAAGGTCCCCTTCGTCGTCAGCTTCTTTCATCCAAGCGGGCTTGAATATCTCCAGTACAGTTACGAAACCCTGACGGGAAAGGCCAAGCGCATGATCGGCCTGGCCGAGCAGTGCGGAGGGAGATATTTCCTGGGCATTGATATTCCGGAACCGGAAAACCTCAGCCCCTACAGCTTTCTCACCTCAAAGACTCGCCGTCTGGAAAAAGTCGATGCGTATCGGGCCTGGATCAGACGGCTTCGCGACGACGTCGGCCTGCGGCCCAATAAGGTGTGGCTGACCCGCCTGGCGACCGGCATGTCGTACGGCTTGAATTACGACGCAAGCCTGACGCTGGTGATGCAAGAGGCGCTGATGTATCTCAGCAATGCCGAGCTGGCGCAAAGCAGACTGCGTGGTTCGGCCCGCAGTTTCGGACAACCCTGGGGGATCGATTTCGCCCGCTGGACCACGGAGGAGGGACGCAACGAGGTTCTTCCTTACGATCAACGCACGGGCCGGTATTCTCCCGTGCTGCAAAGGTTTTGCATCGACAAGGCGTGGTGGCAATTGGATTCCGGCCCTGCGGAAGACGCCTACAAGACCTACATTCACACCTACTATAACGGCGTGCAGTTCATCAACGGCCAGTCGGAACGGCCTTTGACCGACAAGGGAGGAAAACAAGCGATTCTCAAGTTTGTTGATTTTGTCAAGAAGGCTCCGCGCTGCAAAGAGATCGTTTCGACGGTGGGAATCGTGGAAAGCAAAGGCAGTTATTGGTCTGCGCCGACATACTATCCGCGAAACTGGCCGCAGGGGCAGGAAGTGTCGTTCAGTTTTCCCGTCACGGGGACGCTCGGTGGTTGGGTAAGCAAAGGTCGTGCACTCAAAGAAGAGGCGGATTTTGATTATTTGGACATCTTCTTCCCCGGTTCTGCCCTGGCGGACAGGCTGAGCACGAAGTATTTCTGGACCGGCACGCCCTATGGAGCCGTAGACGTCATCTACCCGGCGATGAAGTTGGAAGGCTTGAAAAGGTACAACACCCTCACCTTCCTGGGTTATCATCGCATGGATACGGTAAGGCCCGATTTTCTTGACGACCTAATGAAGTATGTCAGGGACGGGGGCGCTCTGCTGCTTTCCGTTGACCAACTGCGTAACAGCAAGGAGGCCCTGGAGGCGGAAAAACTGGAGCCCCTGCTGGGAGCACGCGTCGGTTCGGGCAAGAAAGCGATCAGGGACTCCATCGAAGTAACAGAACCCACCCTCTTTGATTTCGCCCGCAAGAAATACCCAATTGCTCCGCGGACGTGCAAGCTCGATCATGAGACGAATCCGTGGGTCTATGATGTCATCGCGAAGGGCGCCACGACGGTTGCCACGGACAGCCAGGGCGTCCCGGTCTTGTTTCTCCATGGTTACGGCAAGGGTTACGTCGTCTTCTCCGCCGCCCCCACCTTGAGCATGCTGCTTGGTCCCGCCGAGAAAGACCCGCTCAAGGATTCCATTTCCGAGAGAATCACCTTGGTAAGAGATGTGGTCGACAAGGTCTGCGCGCATGAACCGCAGCCCCTGGATATCTTGCCGAGGAGCGATACGGTCGAGTTTCTGCTCAGCAAGACAGGCGCTGACGAGGCCGCTATCTTTGTGATGAACCACGGAGCAAGGGATTGGTCCGGAGACATCGTCGTCAATCTGCGGGCCGCCGGTCTCTCGCGCGAGCTGGCCGCAATGGTTCAGGCAAAGATAGGGAGCGGTTACATCGTCAAGGAAGCAAAGCCTCGGATTACGGCGGACAAAGACAAGCTGATTATTTCCGGCATCTCGCTGGCCGGAGACAAGGACAACTTTTGCAGTTACCGGCAGGCGAGTTTTGCATACATCAGACTGGGAAAATCCGGGCGCTGAAGAAACGGGTTTCCGCCCTTCGGCTGGCGCGGCAGTCAATTGGCACGGCTATCCATAACGGGGGTATTGTCATGATACGTCGATTCGTTGCCTGGCCCATGATCCAGGTGTGTTTCTTCTTCGCCATGGTGGCTGCCGGCCGTTGTGAGAACGCCTCGACGGCGGCCGTGCCGGTTCTCCGGCAGTTGCACGAGTGGCTGCATGGGCCGGTGCGGGTGACGGTTCGTAGCGAGGTCACAGGGGCAGTGGCTGCTTGGGAGCCGAGAATAGCGCTCGAATCCGCGGATGCTTCGTCGCGCCAGCATACACTGGACGCATTGCGGCTCTCCGTCGCCGAACAATTTCGCCCCACCGAGCGCGGGATGGCTTGGGACTTGACATTTACCGGCCAGGGACCGCGGGCAGGGCATGACGTGACCATCGAGTTGCCCTTGCTCAGCCGAGAGCAGCAGATCTTTACGCCCAGCGAGCGGGGCGTGATGGCCGTGGCGGCCTTCCCGACCTTTACGCCGGCGGCCTACGCCTCCAATGGCGGTAACGCGAGCCAGAGACGGTACTATGTGTTGCCGCTGGTGTCGGTCTTCGATCCGCACGCCGATAGGGCGGTAACGATCGCCCTGCCGGCGGACCGCAACACGCCCAACCTGCAAATCGATTGGCAAAATGCCAAAACCCTTCGCTTGCGGCTGGGGCATCGCGGGATGGGCGGCGGAAAGCCGTCCCCGCTGCGGCTCCTGTTCTATACGCATGCGGCCGATTATCGCGCGGCCATCCGGACGTACAGCGACAACTTTCCCCGCTACTTTCGCCCGGCGTTGCCCCGCGGGCCCTACGAGGGGGCGTTTTGGTATCACCACATTCAAAGCCATCCCGATTTCGAGGAACTGGCCCGGCAAAACGTGCGTTACATTTGGACCAGCTTCTGGTTCACGCACTTGGGCGAGTATCTGCCCGAGGCCCGCGAGTGGGCCCCCTTTACGTACGCCAAGTGGTGGTCGCTCAAGGAAAAGATGAGCGACGACCGCATCAACGCCTTCATTCGCGAGATGCACGCGCAGAAGATCGGCGTGTTTGCCTATTTCAACGTGACCGAATACGGCGGGGCGGGCGGACAAAGCGGCGATAAGGAAACGGCCGCCCGCATGCTGCGGGAACAATTCGCCGACGCCCTGATGAAGGGTGCCGACGGCCAGCCATTTCTCACCTGGGAGGGGGCGCTGGCGATGAACGCGCGCCGCGACTGCTCGCTCTTTCCCGCCCTGGCCGAACAATTGCACCGGCACGTTACGCGGTTGTCGCAACTCGATGGCTTCATCATCGACCGGCTCGATTGGGCCAACGGCATCGACTATGGCCACGACGACGGGATGACGATGATCGGCAAGCGGCCCGTCGAGAACATGGCCGGTCCGGTGGCGGAAGGCGTCGCCGAGGTATGCCGCCAGGCCCACGCCGCCGGCTGGCGGGTGTACGTCAATCAATTCTGGCGGGTCGAGGTGCTCCGCGACAACGACGGCTACTGCCACGAGAGCGACCACGTGCGGGGGTTGCACTACGTCTCGGCGTTTCGGCCGGCATCGGCGTGGAACTTCCAGCAGCCGTACCATGCCGACATCTTGCAGTTCGAGGCCCAATTGAAACGCCGCTTGCAGTTTGCCGTCTCTCCGCAGATGATCGCCCACAAGTTTCCCATCTCGCAACAGGGCGCCAATGCCAATGCGGCCGACCTGTTGGAACTGTACGCGCCGCTGTTTGCCACGCTGGACGGCAAAGAGCAGGTCTTGTTACCGCATTGCGTGAACGTGTCCGGAGCAAACGACGTGAATCTGTTCGTCAATCGGGCGGGCGACTACGTCGTGCCCGTAACGTCGCGGGTGCGGTTTCTGTCGCGCCGCGGCGCGCCCGTGGAACCGGCCATGGTGCGGCTCCGCGTCCCGAACGCCGCCGCATTGGCGTGGGCCTATCTGGTCTCCGCCGATGGGCCGCCGCGCTGGGCCGCGGTGTGGCATGCTTCCGGCATTGCGGAAATCACGGTCGATCGGCACGGCACCTCTTCGATGGTTGTTGTGGGGCGTGGTGTGCGGCCGCCGCTACCCGTTCTCGACATGAAGCAAATGCAGAGCATACGGGACCGACTGTTTCCAGCCCCCCACTTAACCCCCGCCTCGGTCGGACGCCGGCCAGCCCTCAACGGCATCCAGTCGGCCGAAGTGCTGATCGACGGCGTGAATCTCGGCGAGCCGGGCCTCACGTCGGTTGTCGTCGACGGCAAGACGCTCGGGGTCCTTAAGGATGGCGCCAACAGTTTCCCACTGCCACTCGGTGAGGAAAAGCTACTGCCGGCCCGTCTGCCGTGCATTCATTTGGCGGCCGACGACGAAGGAACGTGGTTCGCGCCGGAGCAGGCAAGCCTATGTATCACGCTGGGCAATGGGAGACGCTTTTCTGTCGCCCGCTGGACGCCCAATGAGCCCGTAACCGCTGCGGAGGGCATCAATACGACGATCCTGCCGCTGGTCTGGCGGCCGGCCAAATAGAGGTACTGCCCGACAAGGAATCTACTTCTTCACCGGGCGCAGCGTCACGGACTGGAGCCCCATGCCCTTCCAGGGACCGTCCGCGGCGGGACTGACGCAGAGCGTGTGGCGCCCTTTGTTGGCAAGGGTGATTCGGCCCAACGAGACGGTCTTGTATTTCCCCCACTCCCCGGTGTTTTCGGTTACGCCCGCGAGCCGTTGGTCGCCGATCGAGATCGCGAAGCGACTGCCGGCCGCGGCCTGATCGGAACTGTAGGTGGCCAGGACCTCGAACGGGCCGGGATCGCGCAGCACAAAATCGACGCAGACCTTGTCCGCCGGATTGCTCCACTCGCCCACGTGCAAGACGCGCGAGGCCCCCTCGAAGACCACCTTCGCCTTGGTTCCCCGGACCTTCATCGCAAAGCAGTGCAGGAAGACGCCGCCGTCGTCGTCCTGCTGCGTGGTCTTGTCGACGCTGGGCGGTCCCTGGATTTCCAGCGCCACGACCGATACGGCCGGATCGGGGAGCGTCCGGGGCAGATCGATGTGCACTCCGTCGGCCAACGGCGAGGTGGGCAAGGGGTGCTGCGCCCGGTCGGCCAACAGATAGGCCTTGCTGACGGCGTTATGCAGTCCCCGCAGGTCGATGGCCCTCTGCCGGGCGTCGTGGACGTGCAGGAACAGCCGGCCCGGCTTCTGGGTGCAGGTGCCCCAAGCGAACCGCCGCGGCCAGAACGGGTTGGCTCGCGAACCGTAAATGGCCTCGCCGTTGAGGGCCAGCCAGCGGCCGATTTCCAGCAGCCGCTCTTGCATGATGACGGGGAGCCGGCCGTCGGGCGTGGGACCCATGCTGAGGATCAGATTGCCGCCGTTGCCGCAGATCTTCGACAGCAGGCGGATCAAATCGGTGGCCGAGGCATAGTCGTAGATCGACTCGTTGCGATTGAAGCCGTAGCTGTGACCGATCCCGCGATCCTCCTGCCAGGCGTGCCAGGGCGGATACTCGCCGCCGCCGTATTCGCTGGAGTAATAACCGCCGTGCTGGCTGCGGCACTGCCCCCAACGGTCGTTGACGGCCACGTAATCGCGGACCGGCGACTCGTTATAGAGCCAGGCCGCCAGTTCCTCGCTGTGCCACTTGCGGTAATCCATGTCCCACTCGCCATCGAGGATGATGATGGGCGGCTGGTAACGGGTCACCAATTCCTTGAATTGCGGATGCATGTGTTCGAGGACGAAGCGCTCGCGTTTGGCCGGGTCGAGCCAGAGCGGGTGCCACCATTCGTAGAGCGAGAAGTAGACGCCCATTTTGAGCCCGCGTTTTCGGCCCGCCGCCGTCAATTCGCCCAACAGGTCGCGGTGCGGCCCTACCACCATGCTGTTCCACTGCTTGGTCCGCACGTTTTCGGCCCCCGCGCAGGGCCAAAGACAGTAGCCGTCGTGGAACTTGGCCGTGGTGACCACGTACCGCGCGCCGGACTTGACGAACAGGTCGGCCCAAAAATCGGGATCCCACAACTCGGCCTTGAGCAGGGGAGCGAAATCCTCGTACTTGAACTGCGCGCCGTAGTTCTTCAGGTGAAACTTGGCGACCGGCGAGTCCGGGTATTGCATGTGCCAGCCGTACCACTCGGGATATCCCTGATCGACCCAGGCGGGCACGGAATACGGCCCCCAGCAGACGAAGACGCCGAACTTGGCCTCGTTGAACCATGCCGGGATCGGCCGCTTGTCGAGCGAGGTCCAATTCGCTTCGTACTTCGGCGCGGCTTGTGCCGCGGCGGCGGCCAGGGCAAGCGCCGCACAAACCATCAGCCGGTTTCGCAGACAACCTGATACCATGGCCTGCTTTGCTCCGCTATTTATCGCCCGGCAGTTTCAGCCGCGGGCGCTCGACGTGCTTCGGCAGCGCCACCCACTCGGCCGGTCCCAGCAGGCCGATCTCGCTGGTGTCGATCGGCTGGAAACCCAACTTGAGCGCCGGCGAGTCGGGTTTCAGGCGGAAATCGAACCGCCCGGCGTCGTAGAACTTCGGCGACGCGACGATGCTGTGCATGTCCTGCCGCGTGGCCTGCCACTGCTGAAAACTCAGCCCGCCGGGGAAGACGGGCGGCTTGCCGGTCGGATTCCAGTAGCAATTGTAGTCGAACTGCTGCTGGCCTTCCCGGAAACTCTCGCCCAACGGCTCGCCTTGCGTGTAGTAGACGATATTCCGCTGGCAGATGAACGAGCGGTGCGTCTCGGCGCGGGTGCGGACGATCTGGCCGTGGGTGGCGAAGGCGAAGATGTTGTTGCGAATCATGTTGTCGCGGCCGTAGTGCTGGTGGAAACAACCGTCGTTGGCGCGGTACACGACGTTGTTCTCCCAAAGAATGCCGGTGCTCCCCTCGTCGGCATAGAGCCCCCAGCCGCCATAGGTAAAGGCCAGCACGTCGTGCACCAGGTTGTAACGCACCGTGGTGCCGGGCGAAACGCCCAGCGTATAGACGCCAGCCATGTCACTCAGTTGTCCATAGCCCAGATGATGGATGTGGTTGTACTCGACGGCATTATGGTGGGCCGTCGTGGGCGCGTATCCCCAACTCCAGCCGACCGACACGCCCAGGTTCAGAAAATCGCAGATTTCATTGTGCAGCACCTTGTTGTACGAGCTTTGGCCGATCCATAGGCCCGCGCCCATGTGGTAGACGCGGCCGCCGTCGTGGATGAAGCAGTTTACCACCTGGTTGCGTTCGCTTTGCTCGTCGGGGTTGTGCGGCAGCGACTGCTCGCCCAGCAGCACGCCGCCGGCGCCCAGGTCGTGGATGTGGCACTGCTCGACGCGGTTATCCTGCGAGCCGCGCTCGAGCCGCAAGGCATAGCCGCCGACATGGGCGATCTCGCACCGCTCGACCGTGCAATGCCGCGCGCCCCGGATGACGACCGTGGCCGTCTTGAGGAACATGGCCGACTGGCCGTCGACCACCGCCGTGCGCGGCATGATCCAGTCGGTGTGCTGGAAGGCGATCCCTTCCAGCCGCACGTATTCAATCGGCTTGCCATGAGCCGCGTCGCCTTCCAATCGCAATAGCACCTCCGGGCGCGGCCCGATCACCGCGGCCTTGGTCATGTTTTCGCCGGGCCGCGGATAATAACTCAAGACGCCCGTCTTCCGATCCAAATAGAACTCGCCGGGGGCGTCCAAGGCCTCGCGGACGTTCTCGACGTAGTAACGCGGCTTGTCCCACCAGCCGATCGGCCAGCCGCTGGGATTGGCGAAGTGGACGATCTTGCGATCGGTGTCGATCGAGGCAATGTGATGCCGCGAAGTCGTCCACGCGTGATAGACGACCACGATGGCGTCGTCCAGGTTCGACCAGGGCATGACCTGATCGCCCTGGTAGCGGAGGCCCTGCCGGCAGGGCGCGTTGGTCTCGCTCTCGGGGCGCGCCTTGCGGTCGATCGGCTTGATGGGCCGACCGGAGAAGTTTGCGCCCTCGTTGGGGGTTCGGGCCACCGCCGCGCGCTTGCCGTCGACAAACAGCGAGCGGAAGTACCAGCGGCCCGCCTTCACCTCGGGAAGCAGCGCCGTCCACACGGGCCCCTCGCCTTTCTGCCAGCCGGTGATCGGCACGCCGCCGGTGAGGATCGGCTTTTCGTCCGGATAAGCCGCATACGTGATCGGGGCATCCTTCGTGCCCGAGTCCTCGGCCGAAAACTGCACCGGCTGGCCGAGCGCGTAGTTTCCGCCGCGCAGCAGCACGACGACCGGCTTGCCGAGCGGGCCGTTGGCCTTCAGCCGGCGGACCGCATCGCGGGCGCCCGCCAGGCTGGCCAGGGGGCCATCGCTGCCGTCGGCCTTGGGCGCGGCCAGGCGGCCCGACCACGAATCTTTGCCGTCCGGCGCCACGAAAAAGTCGGCCGCCGGTACCTCGGCAGCCTTCACACCCGTTGCCAGCGCTAACAGAAGGGTTGGCAGGAAAACTCGCAACAGAGAATATCGCCGCATCGTTCGTTTCTCCGCAAAAAGTACGCGCCGGCATCGCCGGGGCAAAACATGTGTGGCTCTCTCAGTATAGCGATCGTGTTGTGTCCGTTACAGATTGTGATCTATTGCGAGATGTCGGCGTAGTCTTCGACCCGTAGGGTCGGTTGAAAATAGCCCAGCGATTTATCGCTGGGTGACGGGGCCGACAGTCCGTCTCCGTCCTGGAGGGACGGCCGAAGTCCGGATGGTTCCTTTCGGCCGTCCCTCCGGGACTTGATGGGTGGAGACCCGTTTTCAGCCCCAGCAGTGAACTGCTGGGCTACTGTCAAATGCCCCTCCGGGGCAAACGTTTCATCATCGCTATAAGTCACATCCATTACCAGACGCCACGCCCGGCGCCCGAAGCTGGTGAACTCAGTCTCCATGGCTATTTGTCTCCCGGCAATTTCATGGCCGGGCGCTCGACCTGCATCGGTAGCTTGATCCATTCGGCCGGACCGGTCAAGCCGATCGCGCTAATGTCGATCGGTTGAAAGCCCAGCCGGAGCGCCGGCGAGTCGTTCTGCAGCCGAAAATCGTGCCGCTCGGCGTCGACAAACTTCGGATCGGCCAGCATGCTGTGGGTGTCCTGCCCCTTGGCCTGCCATTGCCCAAGGCTCAGCCCGCCGGGGAATCGCGGCGTCTTGCCGGCCGCGTTCCAGTAGCAGTTCCGCTCGAACTGGTGATGGCCGGTCCGTGCGCTTTCGCCGCCGATGACCTCGCCCTGCTGATAGTAGACGATGTTTCGCTCGCAGGTGAAGGAATGGTGCGACTCGTCCTCGTCGCCGCGGATCTGAGCGATCGGAGAAAAGGCGAAAATATTGTTGCGAACCGTGTTGTCCCAGCCCAGATGGTCGAAGAAACAGGCGTCCTGCACGCGGTAGATGACGTTATTCTCGATGAGGATATCGGAGCTGGCCTCGTCGAGGTAGATGCCAAAAGCGCCGTACGTGTGCCGCAGCATGTCGTGAATCAAGTTGTAACGCACGGTGGTGCCGGGCGAGACCCCCAGCGTGTAAATGCCGCCCATGTCGCT